>VYKZ01000023.1_pt1 | contig 101087 bp, 91 predicted proteins | sample 5114421 | NCBI WGS metagenome assembly VYKZ01 (sample SAMN12291788, study PRJNA351875) | freshwater metagenome | isolation source: freshwater lake | place: USA: Michigan, Gull Lake | collected 2013-08-08 | reverse complement strand
AAATCACAATGTCAAAGAGCATGGCCAAAGCCACCACCGACAAAAGTAGCGGACAACCAGTGTTCCCCGATTTTCCTACCGGGGGACTTGGTGTCCGTCTATGTTGGCGACCGGGGGAAGAGCGATGCGTCAGCGCCGCGTCCCGTCCGGTGAGAGGGCATTTATGGGCGAGGACGAGTCGGGTCAAACTCTTTTTGCAATTTTATTTCAATTTTTTTGGGGATTTGCCGCTAGGGACCGGAATCATGGGGGTTTGGGCAGGTCAGCATCGCTGCCAGACATCCGGTCGTTACGGGAAAATGACAGTTTATGGTTGAAGACACAGCACCTGGAATAACCGATTCTGGCTTTGCCAACCGCGTGAAAACCGCGGTTTTCTGGCGATCGGGCAGCCAGATCGTGAGCCAGCTGGTGATGTGGACCACCACGCTTGCGGTGATCCGAATCCTCGACCCATCCGATTACGGCCTGTTCGCGATGACGCAGGTGGTGATGGTGATGCTCACCTTCCTCAACGGATACGGCTTTGCCAGCTCGCTGATCCAGCAGGAGCGAATCGATCGCTTCCGCGTGCGCCAGGCCTTCGGGCTGCTGCTGATCCTCAACTTCGGCATCGCCGCGATCCAGTTCACCGCCGCGCCGGCCATTGCGGCCTATTACAACCAGCCGATGGTGACCGACCTGCTGCGCTGGCAGACCATCATGTATATCGCCACGCCCTTCATGGCGGTGCCCGAGGTGCTGATGAGCCGCGCGCTCGATTTTCGCAGGCTGGCGATCGTCAATCTGGTCTCGGCCTTTGTCTGCGCGACCACCTCGATCGTCTGTGCTCTGTCGGGATGGGGTGTGTGGACCTTGGTCGCCGCGCCCGCATCGATGGTGTGGACCCGCGCTATCGGGCTGTGCATCGCGCAGCGGTTCATCGTCTGGCCCAGCTTCAACTTCAAGGGCACCGGCGCGATGATCGGCTTTGGCGGGGCAATGCTGACCAGCCACCTCTTGTGGAGCATCCAGACCCAGGCCGATGTGCTGATCGCCGGCCGCGCGCTCGATCCGCACGCGCTGGGGCTGTATGCCGAGGCGCTGTTCCTCGCGCAGATGTTCTCCGCCAAGGTGATCCCCCCGCTCAACGAGGTTGCCTTCCCCGCTTATGCCCGGCTGCAGGCGGAACCGGCGCGGCTACAGGCGGCCTTCCTCAAGGCGATCGCGCTGATCATGCTGATCAGTTGCCCGGTCTATGCAGGCCTTGCCGTCACCGCTCCCGAGGCGGTCTACACATTGTTCGGCGCAAAATGGCTGGAGATGGTGCCGCTGGTCCAGCTTTTCGCGATCGCGATGCCGTTCATGACGCTGCATGTGCTGATGGCGCCCGCAGTCAACGCGCTGGGCCACCCGCGGATCACGGTGCGCTGCTCGGCCTTTGGCGCGGTGGTGATGCCGCTGATGTTCCTGGTCGGCGTGCAATTCGGCGTGAACGGGCTGGCGATGGGCTGGGTGATCGGCATGCCGGTCGTGCTCGCGTTCACCTTGTGGCAGTCCTGCCCGGTGATCGGGGTGCGGGTGCGCGATGTGCTGATCGCGTGTGCGCCCGGGGTCGGCGCCGCGGCGGCGATGGCGGCCCTGGTGTGGACGATGCGGGTGGGCCTTGCAGGCGCGCTCGATGCCAATCTGGGCGAGGTGATGGCGCGGCTGGCGCTGCTCGCCGGGCTTGGCGCGCTCAGCTATGTGCTGCTGCTGCGGATGCTGGCCCCGCAGATGCTGCGCGATGCCATCGGCCTGCTGCGCCGCCAGCCCCCGCCGCTGGAAGAGCCGGTCGCCGCCTGACGCGGATCAGCCTGCCGCACCGAAATGCCTCAGCACCGCGTGAGCGATCACCTGCGCGTCGGCCCAGGTCGCATCGAACCCGCGCGCATCGCCATAATAGGGATCGGCCACCGCCTGCCCCTGCCGCCCCTCGACCAGATCGAGCGCCAGCCGCACATCGGCGCCGTGCGCGCGCGGGGCGATGGCATGCAGCCCGGCCAGATTGTCGTGATCCATCGCCAGGATCAGGTCGAACCGGGTGAAATCATCCACCCGCACCTGCCGCGCGCGCAATTCGGCAATGTCGACGCCATTCCGCGCGGCCACCGCGATCGCGCGCTTGTCGGGCGCATCGCCGGCGTGCCAGCCGCCGGTCCCTGCCGAATCGACCGTCCAGCCAAGTCCGCGCCGCGCGACCTCGTGGCGCAGCGCGCCGTCTGCCAGCGGCGACCGGCAGATGTTGCCCAGGCACACGAAAACGATCGCGGGCAGTCGTTCAGCCATGACACGGTCCCTTTCCTCAAGGCGCAGCGGCGCTCTGTCGCACGCGCCCGATAGGCGCTTGCACGAACCTGCTGCTCTGCTAGCCAAGGTGCGGGACAAGAACAAGCAACGGGAGATGCGGCCACGTGACGGGAACAATCGGTACTCTGGACACCCCCAACCCGGATCATCCGGCAGCCCCGGCGGATGTGCCCCCGTCCGCCGCAACCCACGCATCGCCTTATGCCTGGTATGGCCTTGGCATCCTGTTCCTCGTCTATGTGCTCAACTTCATCGACCGGCAGATCATCACCATCCTGGCCCCCGACATCAAGGCGGACTTGGGGCTCGACGATGCCGATATCGGCTTTCTCTATGGTACCGCCTTTGCGGTGTTCTACGCGCTGTTCGGCATTCCGCTCGGGCGACTGGCGGACAGCTGGCACCGGGTGCGATTGCTCACCCTGGGGCTGGCGGTGTGGTCGGCGATGACCGCGCTGTCGGGCTTTGCCAAGAACGGCACGATGCTGGGTCTGGCGCGGATGGGCGTGGGCGTGGGCGAGGCGACCGCCAGCCCGTCTGCCTATTCGCTGATCTCGGACATGTTCCCCAAGCGCATGCGCGGCACCGCGCTCGCGATCTATTCGGCGGGGCTGTATTTTGGCGGCGGCATCTCGCTGATGATCGGCGGGTTCATCGTCGCAGGCTGGAACAACGCCTATCCCGGCGGCGGCCCGATGGGGCTGGTCGGATGGCAGGCGGCGTTCCTTGCGGTGGGCGTCCCCGGGCTGCTGCTCGCGGCCTGGGTCGCGACATTGCGCGAGCCGGTGCGCGGGCTGGTCGATGGCCTGCCCACCCCTCCGGCAGCAGATCCGTTCCGCGGCTTCCTGCAGGAGCTGTTCGCAGTGATCCCGCCGTTCACGCTGATTTCTGCAGCGCAGCGCGGCGCGGCGGCGCTGGCCACCAACGTGGCGGCCATCGCCATCATCGCGCTCGCCGCCACCGGGCTGATCTGGCTGACCGGAGCGACGCTGCAATGGATCTGCATCGGCGTCGGCTATTATGCCGTCTTCTCTTGGGCCTCCTCGCTCAGGCGGCGCGATTCGGCCACCTTTGCGCTGATCTGGGGATCGCCCGCATTTCTCTACACCATCCTGGGCTATGGCTGCGTCGCCTTCCTGTCCTATGCCTCGACCGCATTCGGTCCCAGCTATGCAGCGCAGGTGCTCGGCGAATCGACCGCGACGATCGGCTTCTGGCTCGGCGGCGGCGGCGCGGCGGGTGGCTTCCTCGGGGTGATCATGGGCGGACGGATGTCCGACTGGCTGCGCGCGCGGCATGAATCGGGGCGGATCATGGTGATCGCGTTCGGCCTGCTCACGCCGGTCATTCCGATCTATCTCGCCTTCACCACGGCTTCCGATCCTGCATCGGACATGGATTTCGTGCGCTTTGCCATCTTCGCATCGCTCGCCAACATGTTCGCAAGCTCGGCGCTGGGGGCAGCGGCTGCCACCACGCAGGATCTCGTGATGCCGCGGATGCGCGGCACCGCGACCGCGACCTTCTTCCTCGCCACGACCCTGTTCGGACTGGCGCTCGGGCCCTATCTGGCCGGGCAGATGTCGGTGGTCACCGGCAGCCTGTCGACCGGCGTGCTGTCGATCCTGGTGATCGTGCCGGCGGGGATAGCGCTGCTGCTTGCCGCCTATCGCAGCGTGCCGCTAGCCGAACGCACCGTGGTCGAACGCGCGCGGGCGGCGGGAGAAGACGTCTAGGCGGGCGGGAGTAACGCGCCGAGCGAACACCGCTCAGCCGGTTGGCCGGTCAGGCGAAACGATACGGGGAAAAGGCGGCAGCGTCGCCATCGCCCTTGCCGGTGATCAGCCCTTCCAGGATTTCGGCGGCGAGCGCGGCAAAGGCGATGCCGTTGCCGCCATAGCCATAGGCCATCCAGGTGCGCGGCATGTTCGCTGCCGCACCAATAGCGGGCAGGCTGTCGAGGGACGAGCCGAAGGCTGCCGACCAGCGGCGCTCGATCTCGATGTCCTCGCGCTGGAACAACCGGTGCAGCTGCGCCAGGATGGCGCCCGATTTGGCATCCATCAGCGCGTCGCGCCTGCTCGCCAAATCGGCCTCGATGTCTTCGCCGCCCGCGATGATCCGCCCATCGCGATCGGCGCGGACATAGAGATAGGGGTCGGCGGCCTCCCAGATCATCGCCTCGCGTTCGTTGGGCAGGGCAACGCCCGGCGCGGTCGCGATCACGAAGGTCGAGAGCAGCGAGAAGGCAGGTGGCAGGAACAGCAGCGGCCGTTCGTAACCGGTCGCGAGGATAACATCGCGCGCCTCCAGCGAACGGCCATCGGCGAGATCCAGCCGGGTCGTCGTATCGCCCGCGTGCAGCGACACGACATCGGCAGGGAAGGTGATGGTCGCATCATGCGCGCGCGCCGCGGCAAACAGTCCCAATGTCAGCGCCGCCGGATCGACTTCGAAATCGATATCGCACACCAGCCCCGCGCGCGGGCTGATGCCGAAGCGCTCCGCGCTCTGCTCGGCGGTCAGAAAGGCATAAGGCAGGCCATGGCTGCGGCGGAGCGCACCTTCCTGCTCGAGCGCGGCGGCATCGAGCACATCGCCTTCCAGGCACAAGGTCGGCACCTGCTGCTTTTCGCAGGCGATTCCCAGCGCATCGATCCTCGCGGAGAAATTCGCGACGGCGTCCTGCACCCGCCGCCAGATCTGCGCGGCCTGTGCCTCGCCCTTGAGCGACACCAGCTCGCCCAGCGGCGTATCCATCGCGCACATCACCTGCGCGGTGGAGGCTGCGGTGCTGCCATGCGCGGGCTCGCGCCGGTCGATCACAGCGACCGACCGGCCGAGCGATGCGAACCGCTCGGCCAGGATGGCAGCAACGATGCCGCCGCCGACGATCGCGATATCGACCGTATCAGGCAGCGGGTCGCCGGGCGCAGTCTTGCCCGGCTCCCATACCGTCTCACCGCTGCGCAGATCGCGATGTTCGGTCAGGCCCATCAGCCCGCTTGCCCCCCTGGTCATGCCGATTTGTCCTCAGGCCAGCATGCGCACATCGGGTTCGCGGTCGTAGAACCGCGTCGCCGCTGCCTTGATGAAGTCGTCGTCCAGACCAGTGATGCCCGCATCGGGTTCGACGCCCGCCTTGTCGAGCAACGGCTTGGCGGCCTTGCTCGCGCCGATCGCCTTCAAGTGGCCGAATGCATCCATCGCGAACTGCACCGCGGCGCCTTCCTTCAGCAGCATCTTGGTGCCCTCGTCCGAGAGCACGATCGCCACCGCATCGAACAGCTGGCTGGGGCTGCCGGCCAGCTGGCCGTCGGCCTTGCGCAGCTTGCCGTCGGAAAGCTTCGCCCCGCCCACCTTCGGCGCGACCACGAACACGGTGGCTCCGGCTTTCTCGATGACCTTGGTCAGCGTATCGAGCTCGCCTGCATCGCTGCCATCGGCGATCAGGACACCGACCTTGCGGCCCTTGAGCGTCGCCTTCATGTTCTTGTGGATCGAAAGCTTGTCCGAAGGCTTCATGTCGACCGGCTTGCGCGCGGCCTCCGCCTTGGCGGGGAGCTCGATGTTCAGCCCATCGGCGACGCGCTTGGCAAGATCCTCATCCACGTTGCGCAGATTGGCGACCATGCGCGCGGGCACCTGATCGAGATCGGCGACCTTGGACAGCTCGAACACGAACGAGGAGGCGATATGCGCCTGCTCGTTTTCGGTCTGCGACCGATAGAACAGCCGTGCCTGGCTGTAATGATCGGCAAACAGCTCGGCGCGCACGCGCAGTTTATCGCCCTGCTCGTCCGGGCCGCTGGCAAGGTTGGTGGTGGCAAAGCCCTTGGCAGCGCTCTCACGCGGCCCTGCTTCCTCGCCATGCTCGGCAAGCGAGTTGGGCTCGTAATTGGCGCGGCCCTTGGGGACCATCGTCTGCATCATGCCATCGCGCTGGAAATTGCCGAACGGGCAGCGCGGGGCGTTGACCGGGATCTGGTGGAAGTTGGTCGTGCCCAGACGCGACTTCTGCGTATCGAGATAGCTGAACAGACGGCCCTGCAGCAGCGGATCGTTCGAGAAATCGATGCCGGGCACGATGTTGGTCGGCAGGAAGGCGACCTGCTCGGTCTCGGCGAAGAAATTGTCGACGTTCCGGTTGAGCGTCATCGTCCCGATGATCCGCACTGGCACATCCTCTTCGGGGATCAGCTTGGTGGCATCGAGAACGTCATAGGGCTGCGCATCGGCGAATTCCTGGTCGAACACTTGGATGCCGAGCTCCCATTCGGGAAAGTCGCCGCCGTCGATGGCTTCGAACAGATCACGGCGGTGATAGTCGTTGTCCGCCGCCTGCAGCTTCAGCGCCTCGTCCCAGATCGTCGACTGGATGCCGAGCTTGGGCTTCCAGTGGAACTTGACGAAGCTCGCCTTCCCTTCAGCATTGACCATCTTGAAGGTGTGGACGCCGAAGCCTTCGATCATGCGCAGCGAGCGCGGCAGGGTGCGGTCGGACATCGCCCACATCAGCATATGGGTCGATTCGGGCATCAGCGACGCCCAGTCCCAGAAGGTGTCGTGCGCGCTGCCCGCCTGCGGATAGCCGCGATCGGCTTCCATCTTCACCGCGTGAACCAGATCGGGGAACTTGATCGCGTCCTGGATGAAGAACACCGGGATGTTGTTGCCGACCAGATCCCAGTTGCCTTCGCGGGTGTAGAACTTGACCGCAAAGCCGCGCACGTCGCGCGGAGTGTCGACCGATCCGGCGCCGCCCGCGACGGTGGAGAAGCGCACGAACACCTCGGTCTTCTCGCCCTTGGTGAAGACCGCCGCGCGGGTCAGGTCGGAGATATCGTCGGTCGCCTCGAACACGCCATGCGCGCCGGTGCCGCGCGCGTGGACGATGCGCTCGGGGATACGCTCATGGTCGAAATGGAAGATCTTTTCGCGCAGCACGAAATCCTCGAGCAGCGTGGGGCCGCGCGCGCCGGACTTCAGGCTGTTCTGGTTGTCGGAGATCGGCATGCCGTGGTTGGTGGTGAGCACGGGGGTGTCGCCGCTCGCCTGCTGATGGGTTTCGCCGCCCTGGCCGGTGGTCGTTTCGTGCGCGGATTTTGTCATGCGTAGCTCCTGCTGATCATCGATCAACGCACGGATTACAGGGCCATGGGGGCCTTTCAGGTCGCGCGCCAACCAGGCGCACTCGCGCCGTTGCGCCACCTACGCGCCGGTGCGGCAATGCGATGCATGCGGCAGAAGAGAATCTGGCGCGGCTAGTTGAGGATCTGGTTCATCTCGATCAGCGTGCCATCGGGGTCGAAGAAGTTGCACCCGCGCACCCGGATCACCGGACCGCCATTGCGCCCCGGATATTCCTGCATCCTGGGCGGCGCGGTCATGGTGACGCCCGGGATTTTGGCAGCAGCGGCACAGCGGCCATCGACATCATCGGTGTTCATCACGATCACCGTGCCGCCCGGCCCCATGCGTTTGGGATAAGGCCCCGGATCGGGCAGCGGCGGACTGACCCACTGCATCAGCCCGATCCAGCCGATGAACGGATCGTTCGAATTGAGCAGCACCAGCCGCGCCTTGGCCCCCGGCTCGCCCGCGGGCAGCGCGACCCCGCTGGTCTCGACGACGGTATCGTAATTGACCTGCAGGCCGACGACATCGCGGTACAACTTCAGCGAGGTTTCCATGTCGCGCACGATCAGCGTGACACGGCGGATATCGGTGGGCAGCCGCTGCGCGGGCGCTTCGACTCCTGGAGACTTGGGGGACGACGAGGTCGCGGGCGCGTTCTGTGCATGCGCGGCGCAGGCGGAGAGGGCCAATGCAGTCATTGTCAAAATAGGCCTAACCCGTTTGTCCCGAGCGAAGTCGAGGGACGTGCGCGCAACGGTCGTGAAACGCCCCTCGACTTCGCTCGGGGACACGGAACTGGGGTTGTTCTGGAAAGCCATCACGCCACCCCCTCCACCGCGCCGCTCTCGAGCAACGCCTCGATCCGAGCGGTCTCATAGCCCAGCCCCGCCAGCACGCTCTTCGTGTCCGCGCCCGCCTCCGGCAGCACCGCCTGTGCATGCGGGCGCGCGCCGTTCATCTCGATCGGCAGCGTCGGCAGCATCGTGGTCGTCCCGTCGCTCAAGGTCACCGGCTCGAGCCCGCCGCTGGCGAGCAGGTGCGGATCATCGAACATGTCCTCGGGCCGTCCGATCGGCGCGAACGGCAGGCCGGTGCCTTCGAGCCTGGCGATCAGATCGTCGCGCTTCCACGTCTGCACGAGCGCGCGGATTTGCGGCATGATCCGGTCGCGCGCCAGCACCCTCGCGGTGTTCTCGCGGATGCTCTCGTCGGCCCACAGATCGTCGAGCCCGAACAGCGCGCAGAACTTCTCCCACAAGGCATCGGTGACCACGCCGATGAAGATCGGCTTGTCGTCTGCGGTCTCGAACACGTCGTAGATCGCCCAGGCGCTGATCCGCGCGGGCATCGGCGCCGCCGGTTTGCCGGTCACTGCCATCTGCGCCATGTGCTGGCCGATCAGGTAGATGGTGGTCTCGAACAGCGAACTTTGCACCTTCTGACCCCGCCCCGTGCGATGCCGTTCCTCGACCGCGGCGAGGATCGCGATCACCCCGAACATTCCGCCGGTGACATCGATGACGCTGGAGCCTGCGCGCAAGGGGCGTCCGGGCGGTCCGGTCATATAGGCAAGGCCCCCCATCATCTGCGCGACCTCATCGAGCGCGGTGCGCTCCTCATAGGGGCCGGGGAGAAAGCCCTTCTCGCTGCAATAGATCAGCCGCGGGTTGGCGGGCGCGAGCGCCTCATAGCCCAGCCCCAGCCGGTCCATCGCCCCGGGGCGGTAGTTCTCGATCAGGATATCGGCACCGGCGGCCAGATCGCGCGCTACCGCGAGGCCATCGGGCGACTTCAAGTCGAGGCAGATGCTCGCCTTGTGGCGGTTGTACATCGGGAAATAGCCCGCGCCCGATCCGATCAGCTTGCGTGTACGGTCGCCACCGATCGGCTCGACCCGCACCACCTCGGCGCCCAGCGAGGCGAGGATCGCGCCCACAGCCGGGCCCATCACCATATGCGTGAACTCGACGACCTTGAGGTTCTTGAGCGGTTGCGGACCGGTCATGCGGTTTGCCTTTCAAAACCCAGCGGCAGCCCCGCATCGGGGGTGAAGCCGTAAAGCGGTTCGCCGGGCAGCGCGTCTGTCAGGATGGCGCGGACCTTGAGCAGCGCGTCGAGGTCGATCCCGGTGTCGACGCCCATCGCCTCGAGCATGAACACCAGATCTTCGGTGACGATATTGCCCGAAGCGCCCGGCGCGAAAGGACAGCCGCCCAGCCCGCCGAGGGAGGAATCGAGCGTGGTGATTCCCTCGTCGAGCCCGGCAAGCGCATTGGCAAGCCCCAGCCCGCGCGTGTTATGCAGGTGCAGCGTGGTCATCCGCTCCGCGCCGACCTCTGCCCTCACCGCGCGGACCAGCCGCCTGACCTGCGCCGGGTTGGCATAGCCGGTGGTGTCGGACAGGCTGAACTCCTGCGCGCCGGCCTCGGCCGCCGCGACCGCCAGCCGTACCACCTGCGCCTCATCGACCCGCCCCTCCATCGTGCAGCCGAACGCAGTGGAAAGGCCGACCGCGAAATGCACGCCCCCATCGCGCGCCAGCTCCGCGATCGCAGCGATTTCCTCGAGCATCTGCTTATGGCTCTTGCGTACATTCTTGAGGCTGTGCGTCTCGGACATCGAGAACGGGATCGAGATCGCGTGCGCGCCCGCTTCCACCGCCCGCGCCGCGCCCTTGGCATTGGGCACGAGTGCCACGACGTTGAGCCCGGGAATGGTCCGCGCGCATGCCACGATCTCGGCGCTGTCGGCCATCTGCGGCAGCAGGCTGGGCGGCACGAAGCTGCCCACCTCGATCTCGCGCACGCCTGCGGCGGCCTCGGCGGCGATCCAGCGTTTCTTCGCCTCGGTCGGCATCACGCGATCGATGCTTTGCAGCCCGTCGCGCGGGCCGACCTCGCTGATGAGGATATCAGGCATGGCTGTGCTCCAGATAGACCCAGGGGCGCTGCGAACGGTCGCGCGCGTGGAACGCGGCGATCGCCGCGCGGTGTTTGAACGTGAGGTCGATGGCATCGAGCCCTTCGAGCAGCATGGCCTTGGCCTCTCCGTCGATCTCGAAGCCAAAGGTCGCATCCCCGGCGCTGACCGCCTGCGCGGCGAGATCGACATGCACCTGCTGCCCTGCGAGCGGGGCGATGACCTCGGTGGGCAGCACCACCGGGACGATGCCGTTGCGGATGCAATTGCCGTGGAAGATCGGCGCGAAGCTGGGCGCGATGATGCAGCGGATGCCGTATTCGGCCAGCGCCCAGACGGCGTGCTCGCGGCTCGACCCGCAACCGAAGTTGCGTCCGCCGAGCAGCAGCGCGGCCATGCTGTATTCCGGCTGGTTGAGCACGAAATCGGGGTTGGGGTTTCGCTCCGCATCGAGGTAGCGCCAGCCCGCGAACAGCCCGCCCGCCAGCCCCGTCTTGCCGGTGCTCTTCATCTCGCGCGAAGGGATGATCGCGTCGGTATCGACATTGTCGCGCAGCAAAGGCGCGGCAATCGAGGTCAGCGTGGTGAAGGGTTCAGCCATGGGCGAGCTCCCGCGCATCGGCGATTGTCCCTGCGATCGCGCTGGCGGCGACGGTTTCGGGGCTGGCGATGTGGGTTTTCACGCGCAGCCCCTGGCGGCTCTCGAAATTGCGGTTGGTCGAGGAGATCACGCGCGATCCTTCGGCAAAGCTCTCGCCACCAGCAAAGAAACACATCGAACAGCCGCTCATCCGCCATTCGAAGCCTGCGTCCACGAACACCCGGTCGAGCCCCTCGGCCTCGGCGGCGCGGCGGACCGCGCTCGAACCGGGCACGCAGATCGCGCGGATGCCCGGGGCGACCTTGCTGCCCTTGAGCAAGGCGGCGGCGCGGCGCAGATCGGACAGCCGGGCATTGGTGCAGCTGCCGATGAACGCGGCATCGATGGGTGTGCCGATCAGCGGCGCCCCGGCGACGAGCGCCATGTAATCGAGCATTGCTTGTCCGGCATCGGCGGGCACATTGCCGCTGACCGCAACGCTCGCCTGCGGGCTGGTGCCCCAGCTGACCATTGGCGCGATCAAACCAGCGTCGAGCGTGATTTCAGCATCGAACGCAGCATCATCGGCGCTGCGCAGCGTCTGCCAATGCGCCAATGCCGCATCCCAATCCGCACCCTGCGGCGCATAGCGACGGCCCTTCAACCACGCGAAGGTGACATCGTCGGGCGCGATCAGCCCGGCAAAGGCCGAGAACTCGGTCGCCATGTTGCACAATGTCATCCGCGCTTCCATGTCGAGCGCGGTGACCGCAGGCCCGGCGAACTCGACGACATGCCCCGCCCCGCCGCCTGCGCCATGCGCCGCGATCAGCGACAGCATCATGTCCTTGGCCGTGACCCCGGGCGCCAGCGTGCCGGTGAAGGTGACGCGCATCGCCCTGGGGCGGGTCAACCGCAGCGTGCCGGTCGCCATCGCATGTTCGGCCTCGGACGATCCGATCCCCCAGGCCAGCGCCCCCAGCGCACCCTGCGTGCAGGTGTGGCTGTCGGGCGCGATCAGCGTGAGGCCGGGGAGCACGATGCCGAGCTCGGGACTGACAACGTGCATGATTCCCTGGTCGGGATCGCCCACATCGAACAGCCTGATCCCCGCTGCCCGTGCCGCCGCGCGCGTTTCGGTGATGAACGCCTGACCGCCGGGCATGAGCGTGCGGTCGGTGCGCCCAGGAAGCGTATCGACGATATGGTCCATCATCGCGAACACCCGTGCCGGATCGGCGACGGTCCGCCCGGCATCGCGCAAGGCATTGAGCGCCGCTGCGCCCGTGCGCTCGTGCAGCAGCACCCGGTCGATGGCGACGAGCGCCGCGCCGCCCGGCAGGCATGCCACGACATGCGCGTCCCAGATGCGGTCGAACAGGGTGGTCACCGATTTCCCTCCCCCTTGATGGGGGAGGGTTGCGCAGACTTGGCGAGCACAGCGAACCTAGTCGAAGCTGGGTGAGGGTGAATGCGCCGCGCCAGCGTTGCCGCAACGCCGCTCACCCTCATCCAACTGCGCCTGATCGGCAAAGCCGACAAGGCTGCGTATCCTTCTCCCATCGAGGGAAAAGGTTTGGTCAGATGCCCCTCAAGCACCCGCCGCCATCTCCGCTTCGACCGCGCGCCAGTCATGGCTGACGCGAGTTTCCTGGATCGCAGTGCGAGTCTCGAGCAGGCCGTTGCGGATCCAGTGCCAGGTGCGGCAACGCGAGTTGCCGTCGTCGGAGATCTGGATCATCTCGTACAGATAGAGCGAGGGGTCGCCCTGGCGCTGCCAGTAGAGCATCACGGTGCGGTTGTATTCGTCGAGCCCGACCTCGGCGGCCCAGCCGACGATCAGATCATTGTCCCACCACACCCTTTTGTCGCGATACTCGGCGGGGAATTCGCGGATTTCGGTGCGTCCGTCGGGCCAGGTGTAATGGTTGGTCTGGTGATAGGGGAAAGGCCCGTCATCGGGGAAACGGCAGAACAGGCGGCTCTGGTGCTCGTCGATCTTCTCGCCGGCGGCGTTATAATAGGTATACACTCCGTCCCACACGCCTTCGTGGCGCGCCAGTATCGGCATGTCTTCGCGTATTCCCATGATCCTTGCTCCTTATCGGGTGTTGAGGGCTTCGCACAATGCACGCGCCGCTGTCGCGCGCAGCAGTGCGCGGTGTTCGCGTGCCAGATAGTCCGGGGTGATGTGAACAGGATCGAACGCGATCGCCTGGGCGGCACCGACTGCATGATGCGGCGCGAAAAAGTGCCTTGCGCGCACGATCTGCCAGGCGCGGATCAGGTGCGTGCCATAACGGTCGGGCGAAAGATCGGGAAACAGCAGCGCGGGATCGCCCTTCGGCGTGTCGGGAAGCCGGATATCGCCGATGCCGAAATGCCCGGCGACCGCATCGATCACCTTTTGCCAGGGCGCCCAGAGTGTCGGCGCCGCGCCCGCCCAGCCGTCGGACAGGCCATGGCCGGGCAGATCGATCGCCAGCGCGCCCGGCGGCACAGTGGCAAGCTCTTCCCCGGGCGCGTGCAGATGCAGCACGCCCGCGCCCGGATCGCCCCGCCAGTGGATCAGGCCGCAAAAATCGCCGGTGTCGATGGCGACAAAGCCCGCATCGGCGGTTTGCGCAGGGGTTACCTCTGCGGCCTGCGGCAACGCGCGCAGGAAATCGAGGCTGAGCGCCTGATGATCGGCTGGGGTGGCGCATTTCTGCGCACGCCAGAGCGCAGGCATATCGCCCAGCCGGTCGATATGCGTCTGCAGCGGATCGCCGTCATAAGCGCTGATCAGCACCGGCGGGGTTGCCGCATCGGGCGGCGGAATGTCGCGGGGTGCGCGCAGCACCGCGCCATAGCCTGCGCGATAGGCATCGCCCGCATCGAGCATCTCGCGGACCGCCATATCGACCCGCGCGACATCGGCATGCGCGCCGGGAAGCCGTGCGGCATCGCGGACATCGAACCAGGGGAAGAACCAGCTCTGCTCGAGGATCCGGTTCCAAAGCCACACCAGATGCTCGCCATAAGCCGATGGCTGGAACGGCGGCAGATAGGATTGCCCGAAGACCGCCATCTCCTGCGGAGTCCAGATGGCATAGCCGCCGATGGCAAGCCCGGTGAACCGCTCGGGATAGCGCTTGAGCGCGGTCACCAGGATGATCCCGCCCGAATGGAAGCCATAAGCCGGGCACGCCGGCAGCCCCAGCGCGTCCATCAGATCCACCAGCGCATCGGCAAAATCGTTGATGTCGGCAATGTCCGGCAACGGGTCGGACTGGCCGAAACCCGGCGTATCGGGCGCGATGCAGGTGAAATGGTCGGCCCAGCGCTCCATCAACGGGGCATATTCGCCGCTGTTGCGCGGGCTCTGGTGAATCATCAGCAGCGGCGGGCCACTGCCCGCCATGCGGTAATGCACGCGACGACGCTGGCCATCGGGCAGCGGCACATCGACATAGTGGCGGGTGATCCGAGTCATGCCCCAATTTGTCCGGACAAATTCATCTCGACAAGCCCTTTTTTGTTATTATGCTCTCGAATCGGAAATAAGTGGAGGAACCATGGAGATTGTCGGCACCCGGATGATCCGCGAGGACAAGACCGCAAGGCAGTTGTTCGAAGCGGTGATGGCCAATCCGGCGCGCAACAAGTTCGGTTTTGGACAAAAGCTGGCCATCATCAATGTCGATGTGCAGCAGGCCTATACCCGGATCGACATGTTCAAGACCGCCTACGAGACCGACCCCCGCCAGATCGAACACATCAACACCATCTCGCGGCTGGCACGCGAGAAGGACATGCCGGTGATCTGGAGCCGCGTCGCCTACAAGGACGATGCCGCCGATGCAGGCGTCTGGGGCACGCGCACCGACACCCCCGACAGCCTGCAGAACATCCGCTATGACTCCGAGCGCCACGCCTATGATCCGCGCTGCGAATTCGGGCCGCACGATCTGCATTACACCAAGCGCATGCCGAGCGCGTTCTTCGAGACCCCGCTGGCGAGCTATCTCCAGTTCCACCGGGTCGATACGGTCGTGGTCACCGGCGGCAGCACATCGGGCTGCGTCCGCGCGACTGCAGTCGATGCACTGAGCCACGGCTATCGCACCATCGTGCCCATCGAAACCTGCGCCGACAAGCACGAGAGCTATCACTTTGCCAACCTCACCGACCTGCAACTGAAATACGCCGATGTCGAGCCGGTGCAGACGGTGATCGACTGGCTGGAGGCGCGGTGATGGCGTGTACGGCGATGCACACATTCTCTCCCTCGACGGGAGAGAATAGGGAGGCTTGGCGGCTTTTCCGCCTAGCCGGACTTAGAGAGGGTGGAGCGGTTGCATTCACCCTCTCCCAGCTTCGACCAGGCAGCGAGCTGCCAAATCTGCGCAACCCTCTCCCGTCAAGGGAGAGGGAGGAATGGGGGAGAGGGCTGTGAACCCCGACCCGCAACTTTACGACTTTGCCCCCTGGCGCGGGCGCCCCAAGGTGCGCTGGCCCGGCGGCAAGAGCTGCGCGGTGTGGGTCGCGCCCAATCTCGAATATTACGAGATCGACCCGCCCGCCAATCCGCACCGCAAGAGCTGGACAAAACCGCACCCCGATGTCGTGGGCTACGCGCACCGCGACCATGCCAACCGTGTCGGCCACTGGCGGATGGCCGAGGCGATGACACGGCACGGCTTTCCCGGATCGGTGAGCCTCTCGGTCGCCCTGTGCGATCATATCCCCGAGGTGGTCGAGGACGCCCGCCAGCGCGGCTGGGAATTCTTCAGCCACGGCATCTACAACACCCGCTACAGCTATGGCATGGACGAGGCGCAGGAGCGCGCCATCATCGAGGACAGCATCGCGACCGTGCAGCGCGCGACCGGGCAGCGCATTCGCGGCTGGCTCGCGCCTGCGCTCACCCACACCCCGCGCACGCTCGACCTGATCGCCGAATATGGCCTCGATTACACCTGCGACCTGTATCACGACGACCAGCCGACCGATGTGAAGACCGCCTCCGGGCGCCTGACCGCGATCCCCTACAGTCTCGAGGTCAACGACCATTATGGCTTCTTCATCTACAACATGAGCCCGCGCGATTATGCCGACACGCTGATCCGCCAGTTCGAGCGGCTGGCCAAGGAAGGCGAGGCACAAGACGGCCCCGGCGGCACGGTGATGTGCATCCCGCTGCACAGCTATCTGATCGGCCAGCCGCACCGCATCGGTCCGTTCGAGGAGGTCCTGCGGCATATCGCCAAGGATGGCCGCGCGTGGATCGCGACCGCGAGCGAGATCGTCGATGCCTGGCGGGAGCAGCAGGCATGAAGGCCATGCTGATGCAAACATTCTCTCCCTCGACGGGAGAGAATAGGCAGGCTTGGCGGCTTGCCCGCCTAGCCGGACTTAGAGAGGGTGGAGCGGTTGCACTCACCCTCTCCCGGCTGCGACTAACTCGCTTCGCTCACAAGTCTCCGCTGCCCTCTCCCGTCAAGGGAGAGGGGTTTGAAGGAGCTGTCGCATGACGCTCGACCCCGGCTATCTCGAATACCCTCACCGCCGCGCCGGCATGGACCATGCGCTGTACCCCTACAGCAACCTGTTCACCCGCCCGCCCGTCGTCTGGCCCGAGGGCAAAAGCGTCGCAATCTGGCCGGTGATCAGCCTCGAGTGGTTCCCGATTGTCCCCTCCGACACCCCGTTCCGCGCGCCGGGGCATATGCAGACCGCCTATCCCGACTATCGCCATTATACTGCGCGCGAATATGGCACGCGGATCGGGCTGTTCCGGTTGCTCGATGCCTTCGAGGCGGTGGGGGCGAAGGTCTCGGTCGCGTGCAACGCCGCGATCGCGACGCGCTACCCAGCGATCATCGAGGCGCTGCAGCAGGGCGGGCACGAGATCATCGCGCATTCGGCCGACATGAACGGCACGATCGCCTCGGGCCTGTCGGAGGACGACGAGCGCGCGCTGATCGCAGGGTCGCTCGATGCGCTCGAGACGGCCAGCGGCACCCGCCCGCGCGGGTGGCTGTCGATCGCGCGTTCGCAATCGTTCAACACCCCCCGGCTGTTGGCTGAGGCAGGCGTCGCATATATGTGCGACTGGGTGAACGACGAGCTGCCCTACGCGATGACCACCAAGGCGGGCGGAATCGTCAACATTCCGCTCAACCACGAATTGTCCGATCGCCAGATCATCAACGTCCAGCAGCAGTCGGTCGACAGCTACGCCCAGCAGATGCGCGATGCCTATGGCTGGCTGGCCAGCGAAGCGGCGACGCACGGCGGGCGGATGCTGCCTTTGCACCTCACCCCCTACATCATGGGGCTTCCGTACCGCATCGATGCCTTCGAGAAACTGGTGCGCTGGCTGAGCGAACAGCCGGGCGCGTGGTTTGCCACCGGCAGCGAGATCCTCGATCACTGGAAGCAAGGCGCATGAAGGTCATCAACCCGCGCACCGGCGAGGCGGACTACGAGATCGCGCCTCTCGATGCTGCTGCGGTGCAGGCCAAAGCCAAGCGGCTGCGCGCAGCACAACCGGCCTGGGCGGCGCTGGATCCGCAAGCGCGTGCGGACATCCTGCGCCGCTGGGCCGATGCGGTGGTGGCGCACCGCCAACCTTTGCTCGAAGCGCTGACGCTAGACACCGGGCGGCGGCGCATCTCCGAAATTGAGGTCGATGGCCTGCCCGGCACGATCCGCCGCTGGGCCGATCTCGCGCCCCGCCTGATCGCCGAGCACACCCGCGACAACCAGCCCAGCGCGCACCCCACCGTGCGCAACAGCACGCGGCTCGTCCCCTATCCGCTGTTCGGGGCGATCGCGCCGTGGAACTTCCCGATCGTGCTCTCGACCATCGATGCGATCCCTGCGCTCGCCGCCGGGTGCGCGGCTTTGGTCAAGCCCTCCGAGGTCACCCCGCGCTTCATCGCGCCGCTGATGGAAACGGTCGCCAGGGTCCCCGAGCTTGCCGCGGTGCTCACCTTCATCGAGGGCGATGCCGCCACAGGGCAGGCTCTGGTCGATGCGGTCGATTATGTCTGCTTCACCGGATCGGTCGCAACCGGCCGCAAGGTGGCGGAAGCTGCCGCGCGCGCCTTCATCCCCGCCAATCTGGAACTGGGGGGCAAGGACCCGATGATCGTGCTGGCCAGCGCCGATCCGGTGCAGGCGGCCAACCTCGCGCTGCGCGCCAGCATCGTCGCCACCGGACAGGCGTGCCAGTCGATCGAGCGGATCTATGTCGCGCGGTCCATCTACCAGCCCTTCCTCGATGCACTGGTTAAGGCGGCACAAAAGGTGAGGCTCAATTATCCCGATATCGCGGTGGGCGACATCGGCCCGTTCATCTTCGGCCCCCAGGGCGCCAAGGTGCAGGCGCAGATCGACGAGGCGGTGGCGATGGGGGCGAAGGTGCTCACCGGGGGCAGCGTCGAGACCCTGGGCGGCGGCGAGTATCTGAGGCCCACGGTCATCGCCGATGCGACATCAGCCATGGGCGTGGTGCGCGACGAGACCTTCGGCCCGGTGCTGCCCGTGATCGCGTTCGACGATGTCGAGGATGCGATACAACAGGCCAATGACAGCGTCTACGGCCTGTCCGCCGCCGTCGTCGCCGCGACCGCCGAGGAGGCGGAAAGCGTCGCCGTGCGGCTGGAAGCGGGCGCGGTGTCGATCAACGACGGATCGATGACATCGATGGTCTGGGATGCGGAGAACAGCTCGTTCAAGCTTTCCGGGATGGGTCCTTCGCGCATGGGGGAGAGCGGGCTGCTGCGCTTCTTCCGGCTACAGGCGCTGATCCGCCAGACCGGCGCGCCGCTGCCGCTCGCCGCTTATGCAGAGGACGCCCCGCGATGAGAGATATGCTCGCCAAGGCCATGCCCGCCCTGTTCGCGCACGAAGGGCTGTGGGACGGGGTGTACCGCCATCTCGATGCCGATAGCCAGTTGATCGACCAGCACCGCATGCGCACCCGCTGCGAATTTCCGGCAAGCGGCGAGTTCGCTTATATTCAGCACAACCATCTGATCTGGCCCGATGGCCGCGAGAACCGGTTGAGCTTCGGCGGGGTATTCCGCGATGGAAGATTGTGGTGGGATACCGACCGTTTCCATGGCCATGGCTGGGAAACGCTCGACAACGTGCTGATGCTGACGCTGCACCGCAAGGACGAACCCGGCATGCGCTTCACCGAGATGATCCAGATTTCCGACGACGGTGAGACTCGCGCACGCACTTGGCAATGGTTCCGCGATGGCACGCCGTTCAGGCGGACCTTGTGTGACGAACGGCGCGTTTCGCGCGATCCGGAGGCTGTTCTATGATGACCCCCCTTTTGATGATGGCTGCCGCCACCGATGGCACCTCGACCACCGCACCGCCGTGTGATTCTCCAGTGGTGATGGTGATCGCCGGGCCCACGCACGACCGCGAGCGCATGGCCGTTTATGGCAAGGCGATCGCCGACAGCAAATTGTACGAGAGGCTGGGCGGCTATTACATCAACATCCCCCGCCCGCTCGCGACCTTCGAGGGCACGCCGCCTGCGGGCTACACCGTGCTGATGGTGCGCTTCCCGTGCCTTGCCAATGCTGAGGCGTTCTGGAACTCGAAGGAGTATCAGGAGAACATCAAGCCATTGCGCCAGAACCCTTCGGCGGGGGATTACACCGTCACCGTCTATCCCGAAGCCCCGCTGCGCGCGAATCTGGTCGGCAAGGTGGGCGACAATGGTTATACCGCCGGTTTCGACCCGTCGGGCATAGCCCAGGTGAACGGCAAATAACGTCAGCGGTTGCGCAGACCCAGCCGGTCGTCGTCATCCACGAGCGTGAGCCGTCCATCCCAATCCCACAGAACGAGGTTGAGCGCTTGCCCCGGGGCACCGCGGGCATAGCTCGGGACGATGATCCCGGCATGGCCCAAACCGATCGCGGCTTCGGCGAGCAGCTGGGTGGGCACCGGCTTGCCCGCCAGCATCCGGTCACGCCAGGCTGGGTCGTCGAGGCCTGCGGGGGTCATGCCGAACGGCTTTAGAGCTGCCGCGTCGCGGCCATCGAGCAGCGGTCCGATATCGGCCCGATAGGCGACCAGGGTCACGGGCTGAAGCGTGCCGACCTGATTGGCCTCGCGCAACGCGGTCTCCGGAGCCAGCGAGGTGTAGAGCGCGGGCCGCCCGATCCGGTTGAAGCGTCCTCCGAAGCGCGCGGCTCCCTCACCCGATAGCGGCGCGCGCGACCAAACGGGATTGTGGGCGCGGTAGAGCAGCCCGGCAAAATGCATGGGATCAGGCGTGGATGCCGGCGTCGACGGCATCGATATAGGTCAGGACGTCGTCTGCCCGGTTGCCCTGCACCAGCTGCATCGCCGTCTGCCCCGAAAAGCCGGGGAGCGGCTCCGAACGATACCAGGCATAGGCCAGCAGCGCCGAGCCGAACCGCGGCTCGACCTTGTTGAGCACCTCGACCATCTGGCGAATGCGGCGCTGGGTGCGGTCAGAGGCGATCCGGTCCTTGCGCTGGATCGCATCCTTGCCCAGCCCGAGCGACCGCGCGAGCTCGTCGCTGGTGGTGCGCAAAGCCTCGACGATCTTGCGCGGGGCGAACGCGCCATGTTCGGCATAGTTCTGGATTGCCATACGACTACTCCACAAATCCTGACGCAATATAGCGTCAAAATCTGCGGCAATCAAGCTGGCGCTGGTTTACCGCTCCAGTTCGACCAGCTCGTAGCGCGCCAGCATGCCGCCGTCGATTGCGCCATAGACGAACACCGAATCGGCATCCGCGGTGACCCACATGTCGTAGGTCGGGTGGGTGTTGCCGCCCATGCCCGGGCCCAGGTCGTCGATATAGCGGTAGTGGCGGCACGCGAAGGTGCCGGCTTCCACCGTCTTTTCCTCCTCGCCGACATATTCGAGGCCGATCAGCACCTCGGCGATCAGCGGTGGGGTGGCGCCGCGATGGTCGGGCGAGGGCAGGAAGCAGCGGACATTGCGCCGGTGCGGGCCCTTGCTCACATCCATCACCCGGGTCATGAAGCCATCGCCTGCGATCGGGTGCGTGCCGAAGCCATCGAAATGACCGCCCACCGCGACCCGCTGCGACACCCGCCCGATCGACGGCCCGAAGCTCTCGCACTCGATCACGCCAGCGGCGGCATCGTGCCGCATCCAGCCCGACCCCATGAACGCATCGCCCACGGTCAGGTGGACGTGCAGATGTTCGGGCACCATGTCGGGGCCGATGCCGTAGACGATATCGCGCAGCACCTTGGGATCGGGCTCCTCGATCTCGCAGCGCGCGCGCATGATCGTACGGCCATCGGAGTGGTGGGTGAAGCTGAACCATTCGCGCCCGCGCTCCTGGTCCATGATGTGCGGCTTCTTGCTGGTGTAGCGGATCTTGCCGCTGACGGTGCGGTGCTGCATCACAGGTCCTTTAATTCGCGGCTCAGCTCTTCGACCGGCTTGTCGTCGGCCTGCATCGCCTCCATCATCTGCTGCGGCCCGCGCATCACCCGCGCGATATACTCGCGGATCATGGCGCCGCGTTCGTACCCCGCCTCGCGGTCGGGCCTGTAGCCTTCGATATCGGCGCGGCTGATCGTGCCCCTGGCGTCGAGCAGGCGCTCGATCGTGTCCATCCGCTCGCGCATCACCGACACCTCGCCGATCACCGCCATCAGCATCGAGAGCATCTTTTCCTTGTCGGGATCACCCAGAAAATCGGGGCGCTTGCCCTTGGCGCGCGCATTGGCGCGGGTCATCCAGTCAACGGGTTCGGTCATTGCCATCTCCAAATACTCTGACGCTCCCCTGCAAAGGCAGGGGCCCATCTCCAGATCATGCCAATCGCTTAACGGTGCATGGGCGGAACCGGCAGGAGATGGGTCCCCGCCTTCGCGGGGAACCGGAAAAATTTCGCGGACAGGTCAATCCGGCCGTCCGCCCTTCCACGCGCCATAGGCGTGCCAGACCGCGGCGCGGCCGTGATCTTCTTCCTTCTCGTCGCCCGCCGAAGGGAAGATTTCGGTATCGACCACCGCGCGCACGCCGGTGACGAACAGGTCGCTTTCGGCAAAGCCCGACCGCTGCATGATCGACTTGAGGTCGAGCGCGTGCATAGCCGACCAGAACGGCTCGTTGTTGTTGAACGCATCCCAGTCGCGGATGAACTGCTCGTAGAGCGGCATTGCGTCCGAATATTGCGGCTGTTCCAGATGCAGCATCAGCCCTCCGGGTTTGAGCACGCGAAAGCCCTCGCGGATGATGCGCGGCAGCGCGGTGCCGCTGGTCTCGTGCAGGAACATCGTCGTTTGCACCCAGTCGAAGCTCTCGTCGGACCAGCGCGACAGATCCTCGGCATTGGCCTGGACGAAGCGGATGTTGGTCGCCCCCAGCGACTGCGCGCGGGCATGCGCATAGCGCAGCGAGGGCGCGGCGGTGTCGATCGCGATCACCTCGCAATCCGGAAAGGCGAGCGCCAGCGGCACGATGTTGTGTCCGACGGTGCAGCCGATATCGAGGATGCGCTGCGGCTGCCAGTCGGGGCGTTCTTCCCGCGCCCATTTGACCAGGGCCTGGCCGCCGCCATCCGACAGCGCGCCCAGACCGCCTGCGGTGGTCGCGAAGATGCCGCAGTCGTAATTCGCGCCAGCGGAGACATCGCCGGGGATTTCCTCGCCATGATAGCTGCCGGGCATGCAGTGGATGTCGATCGCGCTCTGGTAGCGCGGGACGGCGACCGTGGGATCGAGCTCGAGCGTGTCGCGGCCCTCGTTGTACTGGCGCGCCCTGGCATTGAGCTCATCCAGCTGACGCAGCACCATCGCGCGGCCGTTCTGCTGGCGCATCTCCATGCTGTTGCGCTTGAGCGCCGACCAGAAGCGGTGGTGCGGATCGCGGTTCATCGCATGGCGGATCTCGAACCGGTCCTTGGGCTCGCGGCCGTGCTCGGCGACAAAGCCGGGCAGCACGCGGGTGTCGTACGCCTGCTTGTTACCGGGGCCCAGAGTGCCCGAAAGATACTTGTTGAGGTTGGCGAGGAAATCGAACCGCGATGCCTCGTCATGGCTGGGCTGCGGCGACACGCCGTGCAGCGCCACCGCGGTATAGGGTGGTGCGACATCGAATTGGTGCGTCATGTCATTCCTCTTTCATCTAGCCCCAGCCGTTTGTCCCGAGCGAAGTCGAGGGACCTGCGCGCACGTCCCTCGACTTCGCTCGGGACAAACGGGGGAGGGTGATTGATGCTAAATCAGTCCCTCTTTGATCATCCGTTCGATAACCTCTTCCTGAACGCGCTTGAAATAGTCGCGGTCGGGCACTTTCACCGCGCCGCCCTCGAGCATGCCATCGGCCGGATGACGCACGGTGCCATAGGCCGCCGCGAACAGCTCGAGCCGCTGGCGCGCGAGATAATTGGTCATCCCCGGCGTGCGCCGTGCGGTGCGCAGCGCATGCAGATCGATGTCGGCGAACGCGGTGAAGGTCTCGCCGCTGTTCGATTCGGCGACCACCCGGCCCTTCCAGTCGACAATCTGGCTGTTGCCGTCGGCGCTCGCGAGCGGCAGCCCGGTGCCCTCGATGCCTGCGGTGTTGGCCGAGACGACATAGGCCAGGTTCTCGAACGCGCGCGCGCGCTTGGCGATCGCCTTGTTGGTATCGATCGGCGATCCGATCTCGGACGAGGAGTGCAGGAAAATCTCGGCGCCGCGCAGCGCGTGCGCGCGGGCGATCTCGGGATAGAGAATCTCTTCGGACGCGATCGCGGCCATGTTGCCGATCTCGGTGCGCGCCACCGGGAACACGCCATCCAGGCCATAGACGTCGAGATACTTCGCCCACACATCGTGCGGGGTCGGCGCGAACATCGAGTTCAATCGCCGATAGCGCAGCACGACGTCGCCCGAAGGCGCGATCAGGAAGCTCGCCTGAAAATAGAGCCCTGGGAAATTGGGATCGACCTCATAGGCATTGCCCGCGAGGAACAGTTTGAGGTTCTGCGCGACCTTTCCCAGCGCCTCGTATTCCTCCCCCTGCATCTCGAACGCGGCGAGCGCGGCGAAATCGGGGATCGAGATGCGCCCCGGATAGCTGGTGAAGAGATATTCGGGAAGCACCGCGAGCTTCACCGGATGCCCGCCATATTGCTCGATGAAGATGCGTGCAGAGCGGATCTTGGTCTCGACCTCGCCGATCATGCCAAGGATCTGCGATCGCGCCGCTGCGCGATCGGGCGCGCGCTCGACCGAGCGGGCGGCAAGCTGCATCGCGACCGCGGCATAAGGTGCGTCAGCCGCCATGGACGGTGCCTCCTTGGCCAGCGCAGGGTCGAACGGCAGCGCGCCTGCGATCATCGCGGCCAGAACCATGCGGCGTTCGAGTTCCATCGGCGTTCATTCCAGTCCCAGGCTCCCCGGGTTCATCAGGCCCTTGGGGTCCACCGCCCGCTTCAGGGCGTTGAGAATATCCCATGCGGCAGGATCAAGCGAGGCCTTCAGCGGATAGGTCCGCGCGATCTGCAGATGCGTGGCCTCGAGCGAGCGGAAGATCGCGATGATCCCTGCACGCAGCTCCGCCACCAGCGCGCGCGCCTCGGGGCCTTCGGGAAAGCCCTTGAGCTTTTTGAGGTGATCGGGCTCGACCGCCGCGCGGTGCAGCGGGTTCATCGCATCGGGCCAGAAGAACACCGGTTCGATCAGACAGGCCGAGCGGCTGACCGCGGCCAGCATCGCGCCCGCATTGACATCGAGCCGGGTCATGGCCTCGGCGTTTTCGGCATACAGCGCCTCGATCCGCTCCCAGGCCTCGACCAGCCGCGAGTGCGGCAGGAAGCCGTGCACCGGGACCCAGCGCTCGCCATCGGGGCCGAGCATCGAATTGGGCGGCGGGAACGGATTGGCGCGCAGGATCTTGGGGATCGAGTTCTCGATTGCCGTGCCGCCAAAAGCGGCGACGATCTTCCCGATCTCGGCCATCTCGGCATCGACCGCGCCCTGGTGGCGGCTTTCGGCGATGGTGTGCAGCGAGAAGGGCACGTCCTTGAGGAACGAGCGCCCGGCGGTGACCACCTTGGCGCCTTCCTTGAGCGCCTTCCAGGCAGATCCCTGTGACTTCATCATGTTGAGCAGCGACTTGGCGTCCTTGGCCAGGCTGTCGCGCTTCATCCGCTGCGATTGCAAATAGGGATCGAAGGCGAAGCTTTCCGCGGCCAGCCCCTCGCGCGCGATCTCGCTCATGGATCCCAGCAGGCCTGCGTGATCGGGCAGCGAGAACGAGCCATAGGCAAAGGCGGTCGCCTCGCGCACCAGCCGCAGCGTCACCCGCGCCTTGACCCCGAAAGCGCCGGTGTCGGCGGCGAACAGCCCGGTGAGGTCGGGACCGAAGGGGCGGAAGAAATCGCTGCCGGTGCTGACGATACGGCCATCGGCGAGCACGACGTCGAAGCTCAAGGCGCTGTCGACCACCGATCCGTTGCGTGCGCCCCAGAAGGTGCCGTTCTGGCTCATCCCCCCGCCGACCGCCGCGCGCAGACCCGAAAGCGTGCCCCAGCTCGGGCAGCGCAGGCCCATGGGTTTGAGCGTATCGTGCAGCTTGGCCCAGGTGCAGCCCGCCTCCACCGTCACGGTCATGTCGACAGGGTTGATGGCGATGATGGCATCGAGCGCGGAGGTATCGACCAGCACGAAATCGCCACCCGAATAGACATAGCCGCCGGTATAGCTCATCCCGCCGCCGCGCGGGACGATGGCAAGGCCCTGGCCCGTCGCCGCCGCCACGCCGCGAGCCAACTGCTCGACCGTGGCCGGGCGCAGCACCGCAAGCGGCTGCCGCCCGGTGGAATAGACATCGTGCGCAAAGAAATCGCGTGTCGCAGCGTCGGTCAGCACTGCGTCTGCGCCGGCGGCAGCCGTCAACGCATCGACCGCGCCCGTGCCGGTTTCAACCATGGTCGCCATCACGCAGTCTCCGTCTCAGGGGTGGCTTTCGGCGCAATCCCCGCCGGGGCCTCGCTCAGCACCGGATAGCGACCCAGCCCCATCAGCAGCGCGCCGCCGATGATGTATCCGAAGATCGCGATAAACAGGATCTGGTCATAGCTGCCGGTCGAATCGCGCACCGAGGAATAGATGATCGGCGAGATCGCCGAGAACACGCCGAACGGCATGTAGAGCATGCCGTAGATCTTGCCGTAATGCGCCATGCCGAAATAGCGGCCGGTGAGGTACGCGATCAGATCGCTCTCGGCGCCTGCGGCAAAGCCCAGCAGGAAGCCTGCGAGCGCCGCCAGCGTGAAGCCGGGCGCGGGATCGAGCAGGATCCAGCTCGACAGCGCGGGCAGGCACAGCAGCGGAAACGCCACGAACCCCGCCCAGAAGCGGTCGAGCAGCAGCCCGGTGATGATCCGCCCGCTCAATATGCCCAGCCCCAGGATCCCCATCACCGAGGCGGCGCCCTGCGCCGGGATGCCCCGGTCGGCGAGCATCGCGGGCATGTTGATGAACGCCCCGCCGAACGTGAGCGCGATGAACAGGATCGATACCCAGATCAGCCAGAAGCGATAGTCGCGCAGCGCCTCGCCCAGCGTCACGCCGGTCAGACCGCCGCTGGCCGACTTGATCCCCTGCGGCTGCTCCTCCGGCCGAGGCTCGCGGAACAGCCAGATGCACACCGGCAGCGCCACCAGCAAAGGCAGCATGCCCACGATGCCAAACATCGCGCGCCAGCCATGCGCCTCGATCGCCCAGACCGCGAGCTTGGGGACGGTGAGCGCGGCAAGGCTGGTGCCCAGCAGCAACAGCCCCAGCGCCAGCCCGCGGCTCTTGTAGAACCACATGTTGATCGCGCGGCTCCACGTCACCGGGGTCGACCCGATGCCGACCAGCCCGACCAGCAACCACAGAAGATAATAGGCCCACAACACCGGCGGGGTCAGCGCCAGCGCGGCAAAGGTGACCCCGAAGCCGAACAGCGACCACAAGGCGATTCGCCGCACGCCATAAGTATCGGCCAGCCATCCGAACACCGGCGCGAGCAGCGCGGCGACGACACCGAAGATGGTGATCGGGGTGAGGATCTGGGTGGTGGTCCAGCCGAATTCCTGGGCCAGCGGCGCGATGGTGAAGCCGATGACGTTGAACGGGATCGGCGAAGCGCCGCAGGCGACCCCGATGACACCGGCAAACAGCACCTTCCAGCCCAGCGCGAATTCGCCGCGCGCAGCAGGCGCGCCGGAATGCGGGGCGCCGCCTGTGGCCAGATCGTCTGCCTTAGTTGCCAACGCCGTGCTCCCGTCCGTCGCTTTGCCCGAAGGCTATCATGGAATTCGAGCCTAGGCGAACGGCGAGCATCGCGTGCGGACACGCGATGCTCCATCCGCCAGACGGCCAAAACGAGGACTTAGAAATTGTAGCGCGCACGCACCGTCCACATCATCGGCTGGTTGAGATAGCTGTAGTTCGACAGCGAGGACTGGATGAACTCCTCGTTGAAGCAGTTGGTGCACTCCACCGCGAGCTGCCAGGCATTGTCGGGCCCGTTGAGCGCGAGCCCCGCATTGATCAGCCAGGCCGCCGGGCTTTCCGATCCGGTGATGAACGCGCCATCGCCGAACGGGTTGGCAGGCGTGGTGCGGCCGCCGCGCGTGACCGCCTGGTTGTAGATCGACAGGTTGGCGATCGCGACTTCCTGGCGCGAGCGATAGCTGGCGTTGATCGAGGGAACGAGCGTCAGCCCGCTGTCGCCCAGCGGCGCCTTGTAGCTGCCGCCCAGCGCCAGCGACCAGTCGGGCGTGCGTACCGGGGTTGCGATCGTGCCGTTGGCGGTGACGATCCCGGCGGCGCAGGCAGGCGCGTTGTTGACCGGGGTTCCGGCCGGCGCCGAGTTGGCACTGGCGGGAATCTGCCCCGCCGCCAGCTGCGCCCGGCACGCCGCAAGCTGCGCCTGGACGTTCTGGATGCCGAACGCATCGTTGCCGGCAGGTGCATTGGGGACGCGGTAATTGTCGTCCTGATAGCCGACATTGGCATAGAGCGTCAGCCCGGTGACCGGGGCTACGGTCAGCTCGGCCTCGATGCCCTTGTTGCGGTAATCGGCAAAGTTGCGGGTGAGGAAGGTGATCGCCCCGGTGGCCGGGTTGAGCAGCCCGGCGAGGATCTGCAGGTCGCTGACATCCATCCAGAACGCGGTGACGTTGGCGCGCACCTTGTTGTCGAAGAACTCGCTCTTGAAGCCCGCCTCATAGCTCCACACGCGTTCCTCGTCGAAGGGCAGGAACTGGCTGGGCGCGGTGGCTCGCGCGTTCCAGCCGCCCGACTTGAAGCCCTTGGTCGCCGAGGCGAACAGCAGGATATCGTCGTTGGGCTTGTAGTTGAGCGCAAAGCGCGGCGTCCATATCTTGACGTTCTGGCTGCGCGGGATGGCCACGCCATTGGCCGCGCGCAGGTTGACATTGGCCATGCACGTCGCCTCGACCGTGCCGTCGTTGCACGAGGCGCGGTTGTCGGCGATCGAGACGTTCTTGGTCTCGTCGGTATAGCGCACGCCTGCGGTCAGCTTGAGCTGATCGGTGATGTTGAAATCGGCCTGGGCGTAACCGGCATAGGCCTTGGTGGTGTTGCGGATGATGCGATCGCCCAGCAGCAGAGAGACCGCAGGCGAGATCGAGAACACGTCCCCCAGATCGGTGCGGTTGCGCTCGTCGATGTAGAAGAAGCCCGCGACATAATCGACCAGGCCATTGCCGAAGCTGCCGTCGAGCTTGATTTCCTGGGTGAACTGCTGGTGCTGGCCATCGTTGAGAATGGTGAAGCCGCCGCGCGCATAACGCTGGACGGTGGGGAACGGCACGCTCACCGAGGGGCCGCCGCGGCCATCGAAGAAGTCGAGCGCGAACTGCTGGGTCAGGCTGACATAGCCGGTGATCAGGCTGAGCGTGGTGTTGTCGGCGATGTCGAACGCCAGGTTCGAGGTGATGAGGTCGGTCACCGCTTGCTGCCCCAGCCCATAGCCCGCCTTGCGTCCCGAGATCGCCAGCGGTGCATAAGGGGTTGCCGATGCGGGGGTCTCGCGCAGCCCGGTGGTGGCGAAACGGCCGCTGCAATCGGTGGGGTTGGCCGGGTTGCAGGTGAAGTTGAGGATGTTCTCGCCCTCGGACACCATGTGCGCATAGCTCGCGCGCCAGCGGGCCCAGGGGGCAAGCTCGCCGCGGATGCCCAGCCTGACGCCCCAGCCGTCGTCGTCGTTCAGCCGATCGCCGGTCGAGACGTTCTTCACATAGCCATCGTCATCCTGCCAGTATCCCGACAGCTTGACCGCGAAGCTGTCCGCCAGCGGCAGATCGATCGATCCGCGCACCAGCTTGCGGTCGAACCGGCCATAGCCGACCTCGCCATAGCCGCCGATGGTGTCGCCGGGCTCTGCCATGATCACGTTGATCGCGCCGCCGGTGGTGTTGCGTCCGAACAGCGTGCCTTGCGGCCCGCGCAGCACCTCGACCCGCGCGACATCGAACAGCGAAAGATTGTTGGCGTTCTGGCGCGAGAGATAGATGTCGTCGACATAGGTGCCGACCGGCGGATCGAAGGTCGCGATCGTCTCGGTCGAACCGAGGCCGCGCAGGAAGTAGGCGTTGGCCGAACCGATGCCGGTGTTGTTCTGCGCCACGAGGTTGGGAACATACTGGCCCAGCTGCAGCGTGTTGGACACGCCCTGGTCGCGGAGCTGGTCGGCGGTGAACGCGCTGATCGCGATCGGCACGTCCTGCACGCTTTCCTGTCGGCGCTGGGCGGTGACGATGATCTCGCTCAACCCCTGCTGGGTTTCCGATTCGCTCGTCCCTGCCTGATCGGCGTTCTGGGCATAGGCCGGGGATGCAAGTGCGACCGCGATCGCTGAGGCAGCAGTTGCCAAACGTAGATTGATCATCGTGAAACTCCCTGAAAGCCGGTTGGTATCGATCCGCCTGACATTCATTTTTTTCTTGCAAATTGTCCGGACAAATCTGCAATGTCAATCGGCTTTATGGAAGATTCTGGCGGGAGACGCTCATTGGCATGGTCTGAAATTGCGTACCCGTCGCTGGTCTACGTGCATCTGTTGCTGTTCGTGTTGTGGTTGGGGGCGGATGTCGGCGTGTTCCTGCTGGGCCAGCATTTCCGCAAACGGCACGATTATTCGCTCGACCAGAGGCTGGCGCTGCTCAAGCTGCTGGTGCTGGTCGACATGACCCCGCGCAGCGCCTGGGCGTTGATGGTGCCGGTATCGCTGTCCGTGCTGAAGATGGGCGGATGGTGGGATCTGCCGCTGGCGCTGCTGGCGGCGGCCTGGGTGATCGGCGGGGTGTGGCTGTGGCTGGTGTGGGATGCGCACGCCCACGACCAGACCCCCCGCGCAGCGCGCGACCGGCGCTACGAGAACGCCCTGAAATACGCGCTCACCGCCTTCTATCTGTGGCTTGGCGCCCAGTCGCTGCTCACCGGCGCGCCGCTGGCGCCGGGCTGGCTGGCGTGGAAGGCGCTGTTGTTCGGGGCGATCTTCGTCGCCGCGATCGGCATCGACGTGTCGTTCAGGCCGGTGGGTCCGCAGCTGATGCGGCTGCTTTCGGAAGGGTCGAGCGACGCCACCGAAGTCCCGCTGCGCCGGACGATGGACCGCACCCGGATCTGGGTCATGGCGATCTACATCCTGCTCGTCGTCACCTCGTGGCTGGGAGCGGTCAAGCCCGGCTTCTAGCACGCCGCCCCGGGTGCCGCCCGGGCGCCAGGCGGTGTCGTATTCAAGCAACACAGACCCGCCAATTCGCCTGGCGAACAAAATTTGTCTGGACAACTTGGCGATCTTGAGGTGTTCTGCACCGCCTAAGGGAGACAAAAAACCACTTTAGGGGGATTCACATGACACACAGGTTCAAGGCGTCCTTGCTCGCAGTTTCCGCGCTCACCAGCGTGCCCGCCATGGCCCAGCAGGAAGCCGCCCCTGCCAGAGGTGCCAGTGACGATGTGATCATCGTGACCGCGCGCAAGACCGAAGAGACGCTGCAGGAGGCGCCAACCACGGTTTCGGTGGTCACCGCTGCGGCGATCGACCGGCTCGGCCTCGACAACCTCACCGATATTGCCAAGACCGTCCCCGGCCTCGTGTTCGACGACACCTTCGGCCGCGATGCCAACCGCCCGGTGATCCGCGGCCAGGCCAACATCCTGGGCCAGTCGGGCGTCGCCTTCTTCATCGACGGCATCTATTATTCGGGCTCGCTCGCCGATTACGACGTCGACACGGTCGAGCGCTTCGAAGTGGTCAAGGGGCCGCAATCGGCGCTGTATGGCCGCAACACCTATTCGGGCGCGATCAACCTCATCTCCAAGGTGCCGGGCGATACCTGGACCGGCAGGGTGCAGGCCGACATAGCCGAGGACGACCGCTATGAAGTGACCGCCAATGTCCGCGGACCGCTTGCCGACGGCCTGGGCATCGCGCTCGGCGGCCGGGTGCTCGACAATGCCGGCGCCTTCCGCAACGCCTTTGACGGCACCAGGATCGGCAAGCAGCAGAGCTATTCGGGCTTCGGGCTTTTGCAGTTCAACAATGGCGGCCCCTTCCGCGCCTCGCTGCGCGCCAACTACAACGTGCTCGACGATGGCCAGCCCGCGATCTTCGCGCAGTCGGCCAATGCCAACAACTGCTTCCCCGACAACAGCGCGTTGTATCGCGGCCAGAGCCGTTATTTCTGCGGGACCATCCAGCCGCAGCAGGTCAACACCGACTACCGCCGGCAGTTCGTCGATCCGGAAAATGTCGGGCTTGAGTCCAAGACGCTCAACGCCGCGTTCCGGATGGATTTCGACTTCACCGACGAGCTGACACTGACCAGCCTCACCGGCTACAACCGCCGCACCGCCAACACCAAGACCGATGGCGATTATTCCCCCAACAGCTTCAACATGGTGATCTTCGCGTATGGCGCGACCGGTCCCGCGCCTGCGCCCATCGTGCCGCCGCGCACCACCCGGTTCACGGCCTTTGCAACATCGGTGCAGGATTTCACCTTCTCCAACCGCCAGGTGACCGACGACTGGTCGCAGGAACTGCGCCTCGCCTATGAAGGCGAGCGGATCCAGCTGATGCTGGGCGGCTATTATTTCGATCAGAGCGATGTCTCGCGCGACACCCGTGTGGTGCCGCCGGGGTCGCTGGCGCGGGCGCAGGCCAATTCGGCAGCGGCGACCGCATCCCTGTGCGCGCAGCTGCCCACCTGCGGCATCTTCACGCCGATTGCCGTCACCGCCGCCAACCTGCCCGAATCGCGGAACATCAATCAGTTCGATATCGAGAACAAGGCGATCTTCGGCTCGGCCACCTTCGACATCACCGATACCCTCTCGTTCTCCGCCGAGGGCCGCTATGCCGAGGAGCAGATCCGCCAGACCACCTTCACCTTCAACAACGGCCAGGCGCTGCCCGCCCCGCGCGTGGTGCAGGCGACGTTCAAGGAATTCACCCCGCGCTTCACGCTGAGCTGGCAGGCCTCGCGCGACAACCTGTTCTATGCGGTCTATGCCGAGGGCCAGAAGCCCGGCGGCTTCAACAGCAACCAGGCGATCCTGGCAGGCTTTCCGACCTTCGATCCGGAAGACAACAAGACCTATGAAATCGGGACCAAGAACACCTTTTTCGACGGCAAGCTGACCGCGAACCTGGCGCTCTATCACACCGAGGTGAAGGGCTATCAGATCACCCAGAACGTCTCTGTGCCACCCAACCAGGTCTCGCTGACCCGCAACGGCGGCAACGCCCGCGTCAACGGCGCCGAGCTCGAGTTGCTGATCCGGCCGGTGCGCAATTTCACCGTCACCGCCAACTACAGCTATGTGAACGCCAAGTTCACCGCCGGAACCGACGAGAATCTGGGCCTGATCAACGATCTGATCGACGACCGGCTGGCCAACTGCTCGACCGGGGACCAGTTCCCCAACATTGCAGGCTGCCAGTCGCTGTTCGGATCGATCCGCGGCAAGCGCGTTCCGCGCGCGCCTGCGCACACCATGTTCGTCGATGTCGATTACCGCAGGCCGGTCAGCAGCGAGTGGGACTTCTTCGTCGGCAGCAACGTCAACATGGTCTCGACCAGCTTCGACCAGGTGCTGAACTTCGCCGAAACCGGCGGATCGGTGGTGGTCGATGCGCGGCTGGGCTTCCAGAGCGACCGCTTCCGCGTGATGGCCTATGCCCGCAACCTGTTCGACGAGGATTCGGTGGCGCAGATCATCCGCTACGCCGATGCCAATGCCGACCTGCGCCGCAACTTCATCGCAGGGCTTCGCCCGCCCCGGCGCATCGGCATCATCCTGACCGCCAGCTTCTGATCTTCCGCAACGCCTGCGCCCTCCCGTTCAACCGGGAGGGCCACAATTAACCCCCGGAACCGCAAGGCTCCGGGGGTCTTTTTTTGCTCAAAAATCCTCCCCCGCAAGGGGAGGGGGACCACGCAGTGGTGGAGGGGTGTCGCCCTCTGGCGAACGTGGACACCCCTCCGTCAGTCCTGCGGACTGCCACCTCCCCTTGCAGGAGAGGATTTTGCAGGCACAGGCCTCAGTGCGATGCCGCGGGCTTGGTGCCGTCCTTCGCCCTTTTGGCGTCGATCTTCTTCTTGAACACAGTCCACGTCGTCTCGTTGGGGCGGGTGTCGTCGACCGGCGGGGCGGCGGTGTAGTCGGGATAGTTGGTCGCGATTTCCTGCTTCATCACCTCAGGCAGCTCGTCGAAGCTCTTGAGCTTCACTCCCATCGCGTTGAACACCATCTGGCCCTGGCGGCCTTCCATCATCATCCAGGGCATCCAGTCGGAAATGCGCACCCAGGCGACCGTGGGATTGACCGAGGCGACCTTGGTGTCGAGCGTCGATGCGGGCATCGCAAAATCGAAGATCTCCATCGCGTGGTACTTGTTGCCGACATAGTCCTGATAGTCGCCCGCCAGCGGGTTGACGTAATAGAGCGGCGCCTCGAAGCCCATCAGCAGCATGTCGCCCATGCGGGTGAGCGCGATCGAATAGGGCTTGCCGTCGGCGCCGATCGGGAAGCTGGGGCGCGAGTTCACCGGATCGTTGGCGATGTGCATCACCTCCACGGTCTTGCCGGTATAGGGGTTCTGCCATTGGCGCAGCACCTCGCCGGTCTTGGGGTCGAGATACAGCGTGATCTCGCGGCTGACCATGCGATAGCCGGTGCCGCGCTGGGCATCGGTCACCGTCACGCACTGGCGGATGTTCATCCCTTCCATGTTGAACAGGTGCTTGTCGGGCTCGCCATCGCGGCGGCTGAAGATCTTGCCGGCCCAGCGATATACCGCGGGCACGTTGTCCTTTACGCCGCACTGGGTGCGCTTCATGATCTCCAGCGCGTCTTCGGGTTTGGCAGGGTCGAGCGTGCGGGCCTCAGCCGGGGCGCTCAAGGGAATTGCCGCCAGCAGGGCAGCCAGAGTGAGTGTGCCGATACGCATAATGTCCAAGTCCCTCCATGTTTATTGCCATTTGTTCTTGACTTTAGATTTGTCCGGACAAATTGTGAAGGGGTAAATCGCATTCTGGCAAAGGGGTTCCGGGAAAAATCATGTTCGCTGCCAACAGTATCCTGTTCGTGCCTGGCTCGCGCCCCGAGCGCATTGCCAAGGCGCTGGGCAGCGCCGCCGATTGCGTGTGCATCGACCTTGAAGATGCGGTTGCGCCTGCAGACAAGGACAGCGTGCGCGACTCGGTTCTCGCGGCATTGCCGCAACTCGACCGCCACCGCGTCGCGGTGCGGATCAACGGCACGATGACGCGCGCAGGGCTCAAGGACATCATCGCGCTCGCCGAATCGGGCCACGCCCCCGCGCTGCTGCTGGTGCCGATGGTCGAGCATGAAAGCGAGATCGTGCAGCTTGCGCGCGTGCTCGACAATCCTGCCACGCAGCTGGTGCCGCTGGTCGAGACCGTGGCCGGCCTGCGCCGCGCGCACCGGATCGCGGCGCAGCCGGGGGTAGCTGCGATGATGTTCGGCGGCGGCGATTTTTCCGCGCAGCTGGGGGTCGAGCTGGCCTATGATCCGCTGCTCGTCGCGCGGGGCCAGTTCATCATGGCCTGCGCCGATGCCGGAGTGCCCGCGATCGACGTTCCCTTCATCCGCCTCGACGATGCGGCAGGCCTCGCCGACGAATGCCGCAAGGTGCGCAGCCTCGGATTTGCCGCCAAGGCCGCGATCCACCCGGCGCAGGTCGATGCGATCAACACCGCGTTCGGCGCGGATGCCGCAGCCCTTGCCGAAGCGCGCGAGGCGATCGCGGCCTATGAGGCCGCCGGCGGCATGGCAATTCGCCACAACGGAAAGATGCTGGAGGCCCCCATCGTGGCGCGGATGCGCGCGATGGTGGCCCGTGACGCCCAAAAGAACGAAAAGGAGACAATCGATGCGTGATGGAGCCATGGAAGTAGCACCGGGCCGCTTTCGCGAGACCTTCGGCCGCGCGTATGAGGATTTCGTGGTCGGGCATATCTATGAGCACCGGCCCGGGCGCACGATCACCGATGCCGACAATGTGTGGTTCACGCTGCTGACGATGAACACCCATCCGGCGCATTTCGATTACGAATATGCCAAGAAGACCGAGTTCGGAAAACCTCTGGTCTGCTCGCCGCTCACCGTCGCATTGATGGTGGGAATGAGCGTGTCGGATGTCAGCCAGAAGGCGGTGGCGAACCTGGGCTGGGACAATATCCGCCTGACGAACCCTTTGTTTCCCGGCGACACGCTCTACGCCGAGAGCGAAGTACTCGACAAGCGCGAGTCCTCCTCGCGCCCGGAACAGGGGATCGTCACGGTCAAGACCGTCGGCAGGAACCAGCATGGCGATGTGGTATGCACTTTCAGCCGCACCATGCTGATCTGGAAGCGCGGATTCGGCCCTTCGGACGATTGACGCGGAGGGCACAGGGATGATGATCCTCGCGGCCATATGGTTGGCGGCGAGCAGGGGTAGCGGACGGAGTAGTGAACATGGCAAGCCTGCCAAAAGAAGAGATGCGCACGATCGACGCGGATGAGGAGGCGGCCTTTCTCGACGCCATCGACCGCTGGATCGAACGCGAGGTCAAGCCCGTGGTCATGCACCACGACCACAACGACATCTGGCCCGAGGAGCTGGTCGCGCAGATGGTCGAGATGGGGCTGTTCGGCGCCACCATCGGCCAGGAATATGGCGGCCTCGGCCTGCCCGCGACGACCTATGCCAAGATCGTCGCGCGGATCTCGTCCTACTGGATGGCGATCACCGGCATCTTCAACTCGCACCTGATCATGGCGTGCGCGGTCGAGCGTTTCGGCACCCCGGTGCAGAAGGCCAAATGGCTGCCCAAGTTCGCCAGCGGCGAGATTCGCGGAGGGCTTGCGCTGACCGAGCCCAATGCCGGCACCGACCTGCAGGCGATCCGCACGACGGCGGTCCGCGATGGCGATCACTATGTCATCAACGGCACCAAGACCTGGATCTCCAATGCCATCAAGGGCAGCTGCTTTGCGCTGCTGGTCAAGACCGACGCCAAGGCGGACCCGCGCTACAAGGGGATGAGCCTGTTCATCGCCCCCAAGCAGGAAGGCTTCACCGTCGGCAAGAAGTTCGACAAATTGGGCTACAAGGCGATCGACAGCGCCGAGCTGATCTTCGACAACTATCGTCTGCCGGCCGAGAACCTGATCGGCGGGGTCGAGGGCCAGGGCTTCTTCCAGGCCACAGGCGGTCTCGAGCTGGGCCGCATCAACGTCGCCGCGCGCGGTGTCGGGCTGGCGGATGGATCGCTGCGCCTTGCCACCGAATATGCGCAATTGCGCCAGACCATGGGCAAGCCGATCGCCGATCATCAGGCGATCCAGCTCAAGATCGGCGAGATGGTGACGCGTGCGCGCGCCGCCCGGCTGCTGACGCTCGATGCCGCCGAAGCCTATGACCGCGGCGAGCGCTGCGACATGGAAGCGGGGATGGCCAAGTATTTCGCGTCCGAAGCTGCCGTCCGCAACTCCGAAGAGGCGATGCGCATCCATGGCGGCTATGCCTATTCCAAGGAATACGAGATCGAGCGCTATTATCGCGATGCGCTGCTGATGTGCATCGGCGAGGGCACCAACGAGATGCAGCGGATGATCATTTCCAAGCAATGGGTGAAGCGGAACCCCGCGTGAACGAGCAGCACTCTTCACCCCTCTCCCTCCAGGGGAGAGGGACAGGCGCGCAGCGCCAGGGAGAGGGGCCGCTGCGTCGCGGCAAGACCCCCGACCTGCTGCTCAAGCACGCCCGCGCCATGCGCAGCGAGCCGACCGAGGCAGAGGCCAGGCTCTGGTCCGGGCTGCGCGCCGGTCGGCTGAACGGGGCGAAATTCCGCCGCCAGGTGGCGATCGGCAACTACATCGCCGACTTTGTGTGCCCCGCTGCGAAACTGATCGTCGAACTCGATGGCAGCCAGCACGCCGACCAGCAAGGCTATGACGCGCGCCGGACCCGGTTTCTGGTGGGGGAAGGATATCGCGTGATCCGGTTCTGGAACCATGATGTCTTGAAGAGCTTTTCCGACGTGCTCGAGGCGATCTTGCAGCACGTTGACGTTGCATCCCCTCTCCCTGGCGCTTTGCGCCTTTCCCTCTCCCCTCCAGGGAGAGGGGCTTTTGAGGAGACCTCCGAATGAGGCTGCCGCTGACCGGTTATCGCATCTTGTCCGCCGAGCAATATGGCGCCGGACCCTATGGCACGATGTTCCTGGCGCAGATGGGCGCGGAGGTCATCAAGATCGAGCCGCCGAACAAGCCGGGACAGCCGGGCGGCGACACCGCGCGCGCGGTGGGGCCGCATTTCCTGCGCGAGAACGAAAGCCTGTACTTCCAGACCTTCAACCTCAACAAGAAATCGCTGACGCTCGATCTGCAGAGCGAGCGCGGGCGGGCGATCCTGCGCGATCTGGCCGCGACATCGCACGCGATGGTCAACAATCTGCGCGGCGACCTGCCAGCAAGGCTGGGGCTCGATTATGCCGCGCTGGGGCCTATCAACCCCTCGATCGTGTGCGCGCATCTGTCTGCTTATGGCCGCGACAACCCGCGCGCCAAATGGCCGGGCTATGACTACCTCATGCAGGCCGAGGCCGGGTTCCTGTCGCTGACCGGCGAGCCCGATGGCCCGCCGGTGCGCTTTGGCCTGTCGATCGTCGATTTCATGACCGGGACGCAGATGACGGTCGGCCTGCTCGCCGCGATGCTCGATGCGCAGCGTTCGGGCACCGGCTGCGACATCGATGTCGACCTGCTCTCCACCGCCGCGCACCAGATGAGCTATCCCGCCGTGTGGTACATGAACGAGGCCGATGTCACCCCGCGCGCCCCGCGGTCTGCACACCCGTCGGTCACGCCCTCCCAGATGTTCCGCTCCGCCGATGGCTGGATGTTCGTGATGGCGCAGTTGCCCAAATTCTGGACGATCCTGGTCGATACGATCGGCCGCAGCGATCTCAAGGACGATCCGCGCTTCCGCAAGCCCGCCGACCGGCTGGCCAATCGCGATGTGTTGACTGAGGTGCTCGATGCGGTGTTCGGCACGCAGCCGACCCAGCATTGGGTCGACCTGCTCTCGGGCAAGGTGCCGGTGGCGCCGGTGCATGATCTTGCCAGCGCGATGGACAATCCGTTCCTGCAGGAGACCGGCATGATGCAGCAGGTCGAGCACCCCGACCGCCCCGAACTGCGCGTGCTCGCCAGCCCGATCCGGGTCGATGGCCAGCGGCTGCCTGCGCGCGCCGGGCCGCTGCTGGGCGCGGACAATGACGATGTGCTCGCCAGCATCGGCCTGTCGGCGGACGACATCGCCGCGCTCAAACGCGACGGCATCGTCTGAGCCATGGGCAAGCTTTCCGGCATCACCGTGATCGACCTGTCGCAGTTCCTGCCGGGGCCGATGCTGACGGTGATGATGGCCGATCAGGGCGCGGACGTGATCAAGATCGAACCAGTGGCGGGCGACCCCGCGCGCCAGATGGCGCCGTTCGAGCAGGACCAGTCGGTGTGGTTTCGCAACCTCAACCGCGGCAAGCGCAGCGCGGTGATCGACCTCAAGAGCGACGCAGGTCGCGCAAGGCTGACAGAACTCATCAAGACCGCCGACGTCTTCGTCGAGGGCTTCCGCCCCGGCGTGATGCAGCGGCTGGGGTTCGATTATCCCGCGGTCAGCGCGATCAACCCGGCTATCGTCTATTGCTCGGTCTCCGCTTTCGGCCAGGCTGGGCCGCTGGCGCACCATCCCGCGCACGATCTGGCCGTGCAGGCGCTGTCGGGCTTTCTTGCGGTCAATGACGGACCCGACGGCACTCCCGTCGTCCCCGGCGTCCCGTCCGCCGACATGGCCGCTGGCCTCACCGGGCTGTCGGCGGTGCTGATGGCGCTGATCGGGCGGCAGCGCACCGGCAGGGGCGACTATGTCGACATCGCGATGTTCGACAGCCTGCTGCCGTGGTGCGCCCACATCGCCGGCAGCGCGATCGCAGGCGAACCTTCGCCGCGATCGACCAGCCAGCGCTCGCTGGGCGGCGCAGGCTTCTATCAGGTCTATGCCACACACGATGGCCGCCACATTGCGCTGGGCGGGCGCGAGATGAAATTCGTGCAGGTGCTGCTCACCGCGCTGGACAGGCCCGACCTGATCCCGCTGGGCGAGGCCGATGCCGGACCTGCGCAGGCGCCGCTGATCGCGTTTCTGCGCGAGACATTCCTCAGCCGCAGCCGCGACGAATGGGTCGCATGGTTCGAGAACAAGGACGTCGCCTTCTCCCCCGTGCTCGATTTTGCCGAGGCGCTGGCCAGCGATCATGTGACCACCCGCGGCCTGCTGGTCGAAGCGGGGGGCGCGCACCAGATCGCGCCCGCGATCCGCTTTGCGGGCGAGCCCGACTGGCAACCGGAGGAAGCGCCGGGGCTGGGAGCAGGCGAGTGAGTGATGGGCTTCACACAGATCCTCCCCTGCAAGGGGAGGGGGACCATCCGCAGGATGGTGGAGGGGTATCGCCCTCGCGCAATGCGGGACACCCCTCCGTCAGCGCTGCGCGCTGCCGCCTCCCCTTGCAGGGGAGGATTGACGCGGCCTCACCCCTCGACGTCGATGTGCATCGAATAGGCGAAGCGGTCGCCGGGATGGTGGCTGACCGACATTTCGAACATCCGCCCGTCCTGGTCGTGATAGCAACGCAGGATGCGCAGGCATGCGCTGCGCCGCGGAATATCGAGCGCGGCGGCGACTTCGGCGCTGGCGGGCACGGCCTGGATATCCTGCGTCACCCGCGACATCGACAGGCCCGCCGCGTTGCTGATGAACTGGAACAGCGTGTTGCTGCCCGGGTTGATGGTCTGGTCGGCGGCATCGGGCGCGGGCAGGATCTCCTCGACCGCGCGCTTCAAGTCGGCGATGACATAGGCCTCGGTCAGCGCGATCGGTTGGCCATCGGCAATCTGGCGGCGCACGCCGCGGAAGCGGAACCACTTGTCGCTGACCGGCATCGCGATCTGCACCGCGATCGCCTTGGGCAAGGATTGCAGCCCGAGATGGTCGTAGGCGATGCGGGTATCGCGCGCATATTGCAGGATCTCGCCCACGTTCGACAGCGGCTGGTGCAGCGCACCGCCGCGCGCGGCCGCCGGTTGCACCACGGTGCCCGAACCCCGCCTGCGCGCGATAAGGCCCTCGTTCTGCAGCCGCCGCAGCGCCTCGCGCACGGTGAAGCGGCTGACGCCATATTCGGCACACAGCGCGCTTTCGGTGGGAAAGCCGCTGCTGCCTGCGAGCTTGCCCGACAGGATCAGCGCGCGAAGTTCATCGGCAAGCTGCTGATAACGGGGCTTGTCGCCCCCTTTCTCGGGCACCTTTTCCATCAGGGTGTCGGGCGCCTCAACGGGGCTGTTCAACGCGTGCTCCTGCTCCAGTGGCGGGCTCGGGAATTGGGCACATGACCGCCGCGAGCCTCACCCAGCGGCTTAGCGCACATTTGGCCCGTTCGCCAAATGAAAGCGACCGCATGCGCGCGCGGCTGCACCTGCTCGACTGGCTGGCGTGCGTCGCAGGTGCGCGGGCCACGCCGGTCGCCGCCGTGGCACGGACCGCCGAGCCCGACATCCTCACCCGCGCCGCCTTGCTCGGCAATGTGCTCGAGATGGACGATGTCCACCGCGCAGCCCTGCTCCACCCCGGCCCGGTGATCTGGCCCTCTGCGCTGTCTGCCGCGCGGCAGGAAAAGTGCGGCATGGACGGCCTGCTCGATGGCGCGGTGCGCGGCTACGAGGCGATGATCGCGGTGGGTGCGACCTTCGATGCGCACCATTATGCGCATTTCCACCCGACATCGACCGCGGGCGGCTTTGGCGGCGCGGCAGCGGCAGCCTCGATCTTCGCGCTCGACACCGAAGCGACGGGATGGGCGCTGGGCAATGCGGCATCGGTGACCGGAGGCCTCTGGCGGATGCGCCACGAGGACGTGATGACCAAGGCGATGCACGCCGCGCGCGCTGCGCTCGAAGGCCTGTGGCTGGCGCGGCTGGCCCGCGCGGGCCTGACCGGGCCGGTGCAGGCGCTGGAGGGCGAACAGGGGCTGTATGCCGCGATGGTAGAGCAGCCCAAGGCGATGGAGCTTGGCGATGATTGGCTGATCCACGCGGTCAGCTTCAAGCCCTGGGCCGCGTGCCGCCACGCGCATGCGGCGATCGATTGCGCAATCGAACTGCAGGCGGCGGGCAGACTGAACCTTCCGGTCGCCGTCGAGACCTATGCCGATGCGATCCGCTTTTGCGACCGGCCGCACCCGGTGACCGAGCTCGACGCCAAATTCTCGATCCAGCATGCCGTGGCCGTCATCGCCGATGGCCGCAAGGCGGGTCCCGAGGACTTCACCGCGCAGGCGATCGCGGCCCTGGCCGACACGCGCGCGCAGGTGAGCGTGCGCGAGGCGGAGGAGTTCACGCGCGTCTACCCCGCACATTTTGGCGCGCGGGTGATATCCGCTCCCCTCCCTCCCAGGGAGGGGCTGGGGGTGGGTAGCGAGCGCAGCGAGCCTGCGACGTTGCGCCCGAACGCCGACCCACCCCCAACCCCTCCCTTCGAGGGCGGGGCACAGGTTGTTCTTCGCGACACGCGCGGCGATCCAGAGCGCCCGGCGAGCCCCGAGATGCTCGGCGCGAAGCTGCGCTCGCTGGTGCAATGGGGCGGGCTGAAGCCGGTCGAGGCGGATCGGGCGCACGAAATCGCGCTGCACGGCACCAGCATCGGCCCGCTGCTCGCCTTGCTCGAGGACTGGCTGGAATGAGCGCAACCTGCGACCTGCTGGCGTTCGTCCGCGCCGATCATGCGCTGCCGGAGCACGTGCGCGCCGCCGCGCTGCACCTGCTGGGCGATACGCTGGCGGTAGGCGCCGCCGGATCCACCGCGCCGGGGGCCGATGGCGTGCTGGCCGCAGCGCGCGGCTGGGGTTCGGGCGAGGATGCGCGGCTGATAGGTTCGTCCAAACGCCTGCCCGCTGCGTCTGCTGCCTTCGTCAACGGCTTTGCCATCCATTGCCTCGAATGGGATGCGGTGCACGAACCGGCGGTGGTCCACGCGCTGTCGGTGGTCACCGCGGCGCTGGGCGCAAGCATCGACCGGATGGGCGGCTGCGATCCCGAGGATGCGCTCGTCGCGCTCGCGGTAGGCGTCGACATCGCCGCGGGCCTGGGGATCGCCGCGACCAGCCCGCTGACCTTCTTCCGCCCCGCCACCGCAGGCTGCATCGGCGCGGCGCTGGCGGTGGCACGGATCGAGAAGGTCGAGCGCCTCGAGGACGTGCTGGGCCTTGCCTATTCCTCGCTCGCGGGCACGATGCAGGCGCATGTCGAAGGTTCGATTGCGCTGCCGCTGCAGATCGCCAACGCCGCCCGCGCCGCAGTCGCCGCGGTCGATCTGGTCAAGGCCGGGCTGACTGGCCCGCACAATGCGCTCGAGGGGCCGTTCGGCTATTTCGCGCTGTTCGATTCGGGCAGCCTTGCCACATACACGAAGCATCTCGGCCGCATCTGGCGGATCGCCGATATCAGCGTGAAGCCCTATCCCTCGGGCCGCGCCAGCCATGCTGTGCTGGGGACTTTGGCAGACCTCAAGCTCGATGCCGATCATGTCGAAGCCATCGAGGCGCATGTTCCGCCGCTGATCGCCCGGCTTGTCGGCCGCCCGGTGAGCGCGGCCATGGCACCCGCTTATGCGCGGCTGTGCCTGCCGATGCTCGCTGCGCTGATGATCACCGATGGCCGCATCGACCCGCGCCGGTTCGTGCCGGAGACGCTGGCGGCCGCCGCGCTCCAGGCGCTCGCGTGCAAGCTCACCATCACCGTGGACGGCAATCCCGATCCCAATGCGCTGTTCCCGCAAGCTCTGGTGGTGCGCCTCGCCGATGGCAGCACCATCGAGCGCGCGATCCCGCACACTCTGGGCAGCCCCGATGCGCCTTTGTCCCCGGCAGGCACCGCCGCCAAGCGTGCGCTCGCCCGCGAGCTTGCGGGCGATGTCCCCGATACGCGGCTGTTCGACGATCCGCTTGTCTACTTCACAAACCCCACCTGTTTGTCCCGAGCGCAGTCGAGGGACGTGGCGCCAAGTCCCTCGACTGCGCTCGGGACAAACGGAAAAGGAGCAACAGTCCTCCCATGACCTTCCCCAGCTATTTCGAAGCCTTTGACGCGAAACAGATGCTCGCCGATTACCCGGTCGGGGATGCGTTCACGCAGCGCTATATCGGCATGAGCCGCGACGCGCTTTTCGCCATCCAGGACCGCCAGTTCCGCCGCCTGATGCAGCGCGGCTGGCAGATCCCGTTCTACCGGCGGCTGTGGGGCAATGCGGGGATCGAGCCGGGGGATATCAGGGGGCTGGCAGACATCACCAAACTGCCGGTGTACGACAAATCGGACCTGATGGCCTCGATCGCCGACCACCCGCCGTTCGGCGATTTCGCCGGAATCGACAGCAGCGATTCTGCCCGCGCGCCTGCCATCTTCCACACAACCTCGGGCACCACGGGACGCCCGCAGGCCTTGCTGTTCGGCCCCAAGGGGCGCGAGATCACCAACCTGCTGGTCGGGCGCATGTACCGCTGGCAGGGGCTCGAGCCGTCGGACGTCATCCAGTCGGTCTATGGCCATGGCATGATCAATGGCGGGCATTACATCCGCGAGGCCGTCACCCATTTCACCAACTCGCTGTTCCTCTCGGCGGGTACCGGGATCGAGACGCGCTCGCTCAATCAGGTCAACCTGATGGCCGATTTCGGGGTTACCGTGCTGGTCGGCTTTGTCGATTACATCCGCAAGCTCGCCGAGACCGCCGCGGCCGAAGGGCTGATGGAGCAGATCAACATCCGCATGATCTGCGGGCACCTGGGCACCGAGGACCGCGCCTCGGTCGAAGCCGCCTGGGGCGGGGCCAAGGCGTTCGACTGGTATGGCGTGGGCGATACCGGGTCGATCGCGGGCGAGGGACCCGAGCGCGACGGCCTGTATGTGTGGGAGGACGCGCAGTATCTCGAACTGCTCGATATCGACACCGGCCAGCCGGTCGCGCCCGGCGAGACCGGCGACATGGTGGTCACCTGCCTGTTCAAGGACGATGTCGCGCCGTGCATCCGCTTCAACACCCATGACATCACGCACGAGCTCACCGGCACCAACGCCACCGGCATGGCGTTCAAGCGCATCGCGGGGTTCAAGGGCCGCAGCGACAACATGGTCAAATTGCGCGGCATCAACGTCTTCCCGCACGCGATCGGCGCGCTGATCGAGAACCGCGCCGACCTGACCGGCGAGTTCGTCTGCCGGCTGGTGCGCGATCCTGCGAGCCAGCGCGATGACATGACGGTGACGCTCGAAAGCCGCGGCGGCACGGACGCGGGCGCGCTTGCCGAACTGCTGCGCCGCGGCCTGGGGGTCGAGGTCAGCGTCGATCTGGTCGCGCCCGGCGGCACCGCCCCGCTGACGCAGATCGAGGTGCGGCAAAAGCCGATCCGGCTGATCGACGAGCGGGGGGTATGAGGGGGCACAGTCTTCAATCCTCCCCCAGCTCGCCTGGGGGAGGGGGACCATCCGCAGGATGGTGGAGGGGCAAGTGCGCCCCATCCGTGTTGTTGCGCCACACCCAAGGGAAGAACCCCTCCACCGTCGACCTGCGGTCGCCGGTCCCCCTCCCCGAGCAAGCTCGGGGAGGATTGTCATGACCCTCGACCCCTTCAACGCGTTCGTCGAGCACGCCCCCGATGCTCCCACATCGTCCGGCTCCCTCACCGGCATCACCGTCGGCGTGAAGGCCAACATCGCGGTCGCAGGCCTGCACTGGACCGCCGGCATGGCGCTGTTCCGTGACCGGGTCGCCAGCGAGGACGCCGAAGTCGTCGCCCGTCTGCGCGCTGCCGGGGCGTCGATCACCGGCATCCTCAACATGGAAGAGGCCGCGCTCGGCGCCAAGACCGACAACCCATGGTTCGGCGCCACCCACAACCCGCACCGGATGGGCCATACCCCCGGAGGCTCCTCGGGCGGCAGCGGCGCTGCGGTCGCCGCAAAGCTGTGCGATGCGGCGCTTGGCACAGACACGATGGGATCGATCCGCATCCCGGCGGCCTATTGCGGCATCTATGGCTTCAAGCCCGCGCCGGGCAGCGTCAGCCAGACCGGGCTGGAACTCGCCGAGCCCGGCTTCGATGCAATCGGCCCGCTGGCGCGCTCGCTCGATCTGCTCGAAAAGGTCGCGCGCGTCATCTCAGACGTCGGCGAAGCGCCTGCCGCGCCCGGATGTGCGACACTGGCCGATCATGGCGGGGTCGAATGCGAGCCGGCGGTGCTGCAGGGCTTCGGCGCGGCAAGGTCCGCGATCGGCGAGATCGCGCACGTCACCCTGCCCCACCCGCTCTCGCGGGTGCGCTATGCCGGGTTCATCCGGACCGTGCGCTTCATGGCCACGCACTTCGCCGACGCCTATCCGGCGCTGCTCTCCGATCACCTCAAGCGGCTGATCGCATACGGCCCGCGCCGGGCGGAGGCGGACTGGGCCGAGGACCAGCGCGTGCTGGCCGAAACCGCGGACGCGATGCGCGCGATCGTCGCCGAACACGGCATGCTGCTGCTGCCCACCGCGCCGCAGACCGCGTTTGCGCATTCCGCCACAGCCCCCGCCAACCAGGCCGATTTCACCTGCCTCGCCAATGTCGCAGGGCTGCCCGCGCTCGCTCTGCCCGCAGGGGTCAGCGCCGATGGCCTGCCCATCGGCGTGCAGTTGATCGGGGCCACGGGGAGTGAGGCCGCCTTGTTCGCCCGCGCGCGCACGCTCGATGCCGCGCTCGCCGCCTATCGTCCGCCCACTCTAGCCAAGGAGCCCGTCCCATGAAGATCATCGTGCTGTTCAATCTCAAGCCCGGCGTATCGGTCCGCGACTATGAAGACTGGGCGCGCACCCGCGACATTCCCGGCGTCAACGCGCTGTCGTCGGTCAGCAGCTTTACCGTGCACCGCGCGACCGGGCTGTTCGGATCGGACGCCGCCTCGCCGTACGCCTATATCGAGCTCATCGACATTGCCGCGATGGACCCGTTTATCGCCGACATCAGCACCCCCGAGTTCCAGGCGATGGCCGCGCCCTTCCAGGATTATGCCGACAACCCGCAGTTCATCCTCACCGAGGATCTGTGATGCGCCGGTTCGAGGGGAAGACGATCGTCGTCACCGGCTCGGGCAAGCACAAGGGGCTGGGCCAGGCGATCCTGCAGCGTTTTGCCGATGAAGGCGCGAACTGCGTGCTCTCGGACCTCGTCATCGATGCCGAGGCGCAAGAGGTGGCCGACGAACTGCGCGGGCGCGGGGCCAAGGTCGAAGCGATCGCGTGCAACGTCGCCAAAGCGGACGAATGCCGCGCGCTGGTCGATAGCGCGATCGCCGTGTTCGGGCCGCTCGATGTCTTCGTCAACAATGCTGGGATCGGCTTCATGATGAAGCCCTTGCTCGATGTGGACCCGGCGGACTGGGACCAGGTGCTCGCCGTCAACCTGTCAGGAGCGTTCTATTGCACCCAAGCTGCGGCCAGGGCGATGATCGCAGGTGCGCGCGGCGGGCGGATCATCAACATCGCCAGCCAGGCCGCCAAGACCGGCTTTCCGCACCTGCCCGCCTATGTCAGCTCGAAGCACGGCATGGTCGGGCTGACGCGCGCGAGCGCGGTGGAGCTGGGCGCGCACGGCATCACCGTCAACGCAGTCTGCCCCAACCATGTCACCACCGGGCTTGGCGCGCAGCAGAACGAGTATTTCTCGAAGCTCTTGGGCTTTGCCAGCGTCGAGGCGTATCTTGCCAACATGAAGGCCAAGAACCCGATGGGCCGCCCCGGCCTTGCCAGCGACACCGCGTCCGCCTGCGCCTGGCTGGCGAGCGACGATGCGGTGTACGTCACCGGTGAGGCGCTCAACGTCTCGGGCGGCGAAGAGATGCACTGACGCAAACCTCCTCTCCCCTTGCGGGAGAGGATACGAAGCCTTGCGAGCTTGCCCGCCAGGCGCAGTTGGAGAGGGGGGCGCAAGATCGCCACCGCAGCCTCACCCTCTCCCAGCTTCGACTTGGACCTTGCCAGGTCCAAGTCTGCGCAACCCTCTCCCGTCAAGGGAGAGGGATTTTGGAGACGAAGTGAAATGATCGAAGAACGGATCGACTGGCCGAATGGCGCCAAGCTCGCGCTGAGCGTCGTGGTCAATGTCGAGGAAGGCAGCGAAATGACCATCGCGCGCGGCGACCGGGGGATGGAACCGGTCGACGAATTGGGTGTCCACGTCAAATCCGCCATCCGCAATTATGGCAACGAGAGCAACTATCTCTACGGCATCAAGGCCGGCGCGCCGCGCGTGGTCAAGCTGCTCAAGCGCTATGACATCATGGCGAGCTGGACGGTGGCGGCGATGGCGCTGGAAAACCATCCCGAAATCGCCGCGGCCATCGTCGAGCTCGGCCACGAGCCGGTCAGCCATGGCTGGCGCTGGGTGCACCAGTTCAAGATGGACGAGGCCACCGAGCGCGAGTTCATCCAGAAGGCGGTCGACTCGATCGAGAAGACCACGGGCACCCGCCCCTATGGCTGGCTGTCGCGCTATCTGCACACCGACAACACCCGCCGCCTGCTCAGCGAGGCGGGGTTCGAATATCACATGGACGACTATTCGGGCGACATTCCGTACTGGGACCGCGACACCGTGCCGGGCAAGCCGATGGTGATCATGCCCTATCAGCTCGACACCAACGACATGAAGATGTGGACCGACCCTGCGATGACGCCGAACCAGTGGCTCGATTACGCGGTGCGCTGCTTCGACCAGCTCTATGCGGAAGGCGAGGAGGGCCATCCCAAGATGATGTCGCTGGGGCTGCACCTGCGCATCATCGGCAGGCCGGGCCGCATCTGGGCGCTGGAGGAATTCTTCCGCCATGTCCGCAGCAAGAGCGACGTGTGGGTGACGACAAGGCGCGCGATCGCGCAGCATTTCGCCTGGACGGTGAAGCCATGAGGGGCGTGGTTCCCCACTCCTCTCCCCTTGCAGGAGACCACCCCTTCCCCTCTCCCCTCGCGGGAGAGGGTTGCGCAGACTTGGCGGCTTTGCCGCCTAGGCGAAGCTGGGAGAGGGGGCAGCGACGTTTACGTGACGCAAGACCCTCTCCAAGGCTTGCTAGGCAGCAAGCTGCCAAGCCAAGTCTTTTCTCTCCCATGAAGGGAGAGAAAATGTGACCCTCACCCTCACCCTCGACGGTCGCATCGCGCATCTGATCATCGACCGGCCCGACAAGCGCAACGCCTTCACGCAAAGCATGTGGGAACAGCTGCCCGGGCTCATCGACCAGGCGATGATCAACCCCGATGTCCGCGTGATGATCCTGCGCGCGAGCGCGCCCGGTGCGTTCAGCGCGGGCGCGGACATCGCCGAATTCGGTGCCGGCGCGCAGGACCCGCACTGGCGCACGAGGAACCAGGCCGCGATCCGCCGCGCGATGGAGACGCTGGCGCGCGCGCCCAAGCCGGTGATCGCGCAGATCGAGGGCGACTGCATCGGCGGCGGCTGCGGCCTCTCGCTGGCTTGCGATTTCCGCATTGCGGCGCCGCCAGCGCGGTTCGGGATCACGCCTGCCAAACTGGGCCTCGTCTATTCGCTGCATGATACCAAGCTGCTGGTCGATCTGGTGGGCCCGGCGGCGGCCAAGCGCATCCTGTTCACCGCGCAGCTGATCGACGCGGGCCAGGCGCTGCGGATCGGGCTGATCGACGACCTGGCCGACGATGCCGCCGCCGCCGCTCAAGCGCTTGCGCTTCAAATCGCCCAGGTTTCGTCGCATAGTGTGCGCGCCAGCAAGGCGATGATCAGCCGCATCCTCCACGGCCAGGCCGAGGACGATGCCGAAACGCTGGCGCAGTTTTCCGATGCCTTTGGCGGGCCAGATTTCGCCGAGGGCGTCGCAGCGTTCCTCACCAAGCGCAAGCCGGAGTTCTGACAGGATGGATGGCATGGCATCACCTGCAACCGTGCGCCGCCGCTATGTCGACGGCCCTTTCGGCCAGATCCATGTGCGCGAGGCAGGGCAGCCCGATCCGGCCCGTCCGAGCCTTGCCTGCTTCCATATGAGCCCGATGACCGGGCGCACCTTCGAGCGTTTCATGGGGCTGTTGTCCGCGATCAGCGGGCGGCATGTGATGGCGTTCGACACGCCGGGCTTCGGCATGTCCGATGCCCCGCCGCGCCCGCCCGCGATCGCGGATTACGCCGATGCGCTGATCGCGGGAATCGAGGCGATCGTCGGAGACCGCGCGGTCGACCTGATGGGCTATCACACCGGATCGATGATCGCCTGCCAGCTGGCCGCCGAGCGCCCCCGGCAGATCAGGCGGCTGGTGCTGGTCTCCGCGCCGGTGTTCACAGCAGAGGACCTCGCCCAGATGCGCGCCGAATACCGCCATCGCATGCCCGAGGCCGACGGCAGCCACATCCTGCACCGCTGGCAGCGCTTTCACCACCACTTCTCGGCCGGCGGGCTGCCACTCGACGCGATCAACGATGCCTTTCCCGATGGGCTGATGGGCCGCAACATCGAGCATTGGGGGCATGATGCCGCGTTCGGCTTTGCTCCGGGGATGCGGCTGGCGGACGTCGATCAGCCGGTGCTGCTGCTCAACCCCGAGGATGACCTGCGCGCGCACACGCTGCCCGCACCCGCTTTGCTCAGCCATGCTCGCATGGTGATGCTCGATGGCTGGGGCCATGGCTTTCTCGATCTGCATGCGAAAGAGGCCGCCGCTTTGGTCGAGAGTTTTCTGGCCGCACAGGCCGACCCCTTTGCCGCACTGACCTTGCCTGCCTGCACCAGAAAGCCTGTCCTGTCCGCATAACCGAAAGGCCCACCGATGTCGCATCACCTCAAGCACGGAACGATCATGGGGGGCGTCGTCGTCACGCCCGATCTGGACGCGGCATTGGCCGATTATCAGGGGCGGCTGGGGCTCGATCTGGTCGAGACGGGCCCGCTTGCCGCCGATCTCGCCGCGAGCTGGGGGTGCCCGGCGAGTGCGGGCGCGCGCTATGCGATGCTGCGGCCGCAAAGCGGCGCGCACTGCTTTATCCGGCTGGTCGAGCAGGCGGACCATCCCGATTTCAAACCCACCCGCACCTATGGCTGGGCCGCCTATGAGCTGACGGTCAAGGACGTGTTCGGCTGGCCCGAGCGGCTCGAGGGCAGCGGGTTTCGCGTCATCGGCCCGCCCAAGGAGATCGCGGGCCTGCCCTATTTCATCCCGATGCAGGTTCTGGGGCGCGGCGACGAGATGATCTATCTCAACGAGGTGGCGATGGACACGCCCTCGTCCGACCTGCCCAAGGCAATGAGCCTGACCGACCATATCTTCATCGTGATCCTCGCAGCACAGGACCGGATGGCCTCGGTCGACTGGTATCGTCACGCGCTCAGGCTCGACGAGGGCGACAGCTACACGCTCGAATATTCGATGATCAACGCCGCCTTCGCCAAGCCGGCGGGAACGCAAACGGTCATCACCATGGTCCAGAACGAGCGGCTGCCGATCCTGGAGATCGACGATTATCCGCCGGAAGCGACCGTGCGCCCCGCGCATGCCGGCATGCTGCCGCCGGGCAACGCGCTGGTGACGCTGGCGGTCGAGAGCTTCGACGATCTCGACGTCGAATTCCTGACCGAGCCGGTGCTTCGGCATGGCGACCTGTACATGGGCAACATGGCCGCCACCGTCCGCGGGCCCTCGGGCGAACTGATCGAGCTGATCGAGACCGGGCTGTTGTGAGGCGGATCGGGCTGATCGGGACGGCAAGCGATCCGCTCGCACGGACAGGCCCGGCACCCGAGCTGGCAGCGCTTTTCCCCGGGATCAAACTCTTCGCCTATCCCTCGCGCGTCCCGGCTTTCCCCTACACCCCGCTCGAACAGGCGATGCAGGCGCTGGGGCATGCCGAGGCCGCGCTGCAGGCGGCCGAAGATGGCTGCGGCGCGGTGGTGATCGACAGCGTCGGCGATTACGGGCTCGCCGCGATGCGCGCGATGCTGCGCGTCCCTGCGATCGGATCGGGCGAGGCGGGGCTGGCCGAGGCGGCGGCGCAGAGCCGCAGGTTCGGGATCGTCACCGTCTGGCCCGAATCGATGAACTTCATCCTTGCCGAACGGCTTGCCGCGAGCGGTTGCGCGCATGCCTGTGTGGGCATCGTCAATGTCGGCGAGGACAGCGACGCCGAGGCGCTGTCCGGGCCCGAGGGCTATCTGGCGCAGGTCCGCGAAGGCCGCGAGAGCGTGGTCGGCAAGGTGCTCGCGGGCATGGCCGAGCTTGCCGCGCGCGGCGCGCAGGCGGTGATGCTGGGCTGCACCTGCATGTCGGGCATGGCCGATGGAATCGCGGACGCGGTCGATATCCCGATCATCAACCCGCTGGCCGCAGGTGTCAGGGCAGCGATCACGGCACCGCCGCTATCCGTGACACCGCATCTGCGCGAAGGCCGAGCCGAGCTGCTGCGCGCGATGGTGGGTGCGGTGGCGGACGAACCGGCGGAAGATTGCCCGGTGTGCATCGCCTGATCTGGGTCCCCTGCGCAGGCAGGGGCCCATCTCCTGCCCTGCCCGGATATCGCAGCGGTAAGGAGATGGACTCCCGCCTTCGCGGGAGACCAAAAAAAGTCTTAGCTTCGCTCGCTTACGGGACCAGCAGAGTCGATCCGCTCGTCGCGCGTGATTCCAGATCACGGTGCGCCTGCGCCGCCTGTTCGAGCGGATAGGTCTGGCCGATGGTGACCTTGACCTTGCCCGATCCGATCATCTCCCACAGCCGCGCCGCGCCGGCTGCGCGTTCGGCGGGATCGGTGTAGTAATCGAACAATGTGGGCCGGGTGTTGTAGAGCGAGCCCTTGGTCGCGAGCACGCCGAGGCTGATCCCGGTCACCGGCGCGCTGGCATTGCCGTAGGAGACGATCAGCCCGCGCTTGCCGGTACTGTCGAGCGAGGCCTCCCAGGTGTCGAGCCCGACGCCATCGAACACCACGCGCACGCCCGCCCCGCCGGTCAGTTCACGCACGCGGCTAGCGGTGTCCTCGCGGGTATAGAACACGATATGGTCGGCGCCCGCCTGCCGCGCGAGCGCGGCCTTGGCCTCGCTGCTCACCGTACCGATCACCGTCGCACCCACGGCCTTGAGCCATTGCACCAGCAGCAGCCCCACCCCGCCGGCGGCGGCATGGACCAGCACCGCCTGGCCCGGCTGGACCTTCGCGCAGCGCTCAACCAGAAACTCGGTGGTGCAGCCCTTGAGCAGGGCCGCAGCCGCGATCTCGTCGGAAATGGTGTCGGGCAGCTTGAACAGGCTCGAGGCCGCGACATTGCGCACATCGGCATAGGCACCGCGCGCCGGGCCGAAGGTCGCAACGCGGTCGCCCACCGCCAGGCCCTCGACGCCTTCGCCCACCGCTTCGATGATGCCTGCCGCTTCCAGCCCCAGGCCGCTGGGCAGCTCCACCGGATAGATCCCACCGCGATGATAGGTGTCGATATAATTGAGCCCGACCGCGGTCTGGCGCAGCGTCACCTCCCCTGCACCGGGTGCGGGGACATCGACCGTGTGCCATTCGATCACTTCGGGCCCACCGGTCCGCGCGAACATCGCTGTGCGTGCCTGCATCATTCTGCTCCATCCAATGTGCAACTGGCCTGCATCCAGCGCTGGTTGATTCCGACCCGGACCGCACCGGGGTCGGCCCAGCCATAGGCGACCGCCCGGTTCGTGTCATCGGGGGTAAAGACATAGAGCACGAGGCTCGGGCGATTGCGGGTCGGCTCGGGCCAGACCACATTGCGGATACGGATGATGGCTTCAGGCGCGCCGCTGTCGCCGCCGCCAAGCCGCAACCGCCCGCCCTGATCATGCGTGCGCATGTTGCTCTTGAACAGCCAGTCCTCGTTGTTCTCGGACGTGGCACCGGCAGATCCAGCGGCATCGCGCTTCACCGTCAGCCAGCAGGTGAACGGCCGCGCCCGGCGCAGCAGCGTAGTGCTGCCATCGGGAAGGCGCAGTGTCATGCCCGCGCCATCGATCCGCAGCGGCACGGCCGCCCCGGCGCAACCTTTGCTTTGCGGCGAGAAGGTCATCGCGCCATCGGACGACGCGGTCAGCCCCAGCGTGCAATCGCCGAGGCGCCATCGATCGGCGCTTGCGACCACAGGGACGCTGGCCAGCACGGTTCCGAACCGGTCGATCGTCTGCCAGACCAGCGCCGAACCCTCGCCCGGGTCGATCTGTACCCCGGTCCACGGCGGCGGCGTGCGCCCGGCCTCGCCGTCGAAATACACCTGCTCCTCGTTGGTGAAGATGCCCTGAGCAACCGGCGCAGGCTGCGCCAGCGCGGGGCTGGCGACGCCGATCAGCAGCGCGGGGAGAAGAGATGTCATCCGTGCATTGAAGCGGCGGCAGCCGCCCGGGTCAATCGAAATGTCCGGACAAATTGCGCTTCACGAAGGACGTGCTAGTCTTGGCGCCCATGATGGCAGGAGACGATGATGGTCCGGATGTTCTGTATGGCTGCGGCATGGCTGTGCCTGGCGCTGGTTCCTTTGCGCGCTGCGCCGGACGACGACCCGCGCGCGGTGCTGGAGCCCGCGGTCGAGGCGGCGGGCGGCGAGGCCTGGCTCAACCCTTCGACACTGTATCTGGCAGGCCATGCGGTCTTCTATGCACCCGACAGCGCCACCCCGCGCAGCACCGCGGACGACTATCGCATGTGGCGCGCGATGAACCCGAACCGCACCACCGCGCACGGCGCAGACGGCAAGGTGCGGATCACCGCAAGGTCCGGAGACAGGCTGATGTTCGAGGTCGGGTATGACGGGACCACCACCTGGACCGAAAAGGGCGTGATGCCCAAGGACCAGGCCGATGCCTATTGGGCGAGCAATTTCGGCTTCGGCATCATCCGCGAGGCGCTGGGCACCGGGTTCACGCTGGAACGCGCGCCCGATCGCGATGTCGGCGGCCACCCGGTCGCGCTGATCCGCGTGATCTCCCCCGATGGCGCGACCACCCTGTTCGGCATCGACCGGCAGAGCCACTATATCCGCTATATGGGCTTCGTCACCCCGCGCGGATTTCACGAGCGGCATTATGACGACTTTATCCGCCTGCCCTCGGGCTGGGTGCAGGCGCGCGAGGTCACGCTGTATTACAACGGGGTGAAGGCGAACACGGTGTTCTGGCGCGATGTGAAGGTTGGCGAGCCCATCGACCCTGCGCTGTTCGCTCCGCCCGAGACTGGTGCGCAGCGCTGAACCCGATCGACCGGACGATGCCGGTCAGAATGCGTTCTTGTGAAACACCACCATCGCGGTGCCCAGCAGGATGCGGATGTCCGACATCAGGCTCCAGTGCGACACATATTCCAGATCCGACTGCAGCCGCAGCGTGAGGTCGGTCTTCTGCTCGGTCGCGCCGCGGAACCCGCGCACCTGCGCAAGGCCGGTGAGGCCGGGCTTGACCACGTGGCGCTGCCAGTACCGCTCGTCGATATCCCAGAACAGCGCATCTTCCGCGCGCGAGCCAAGCGCATGCGGGCGCGGCCCGACCAGGCTCATGTCGCCGAACAGCACGTTGAGGATCTGCGGCAGCTCATCGATGCTGGTGCTGCGCAGGATGCGACCCACGCGAGTAATGCGGTCGTCATCGCGCGACGTCGAGCGGCTGCCATTGGCATCGCACACTTCGGTGCGCATCGACCGGAACTTCCAGATCTTGAAAGGCCGGTTGCCAAGCCCGATCCGCTCCTGCCGGAAGAACACCGGGCCGCGGCTGTCGAGCTTGATCGCAAGACCGACCAGCGCGAAGAACGGCAGCAGGAAGGGCAAGGCCGCCAGCGAAATCGCAAGATCGAAGGCACGCTTCATCATCTGGTGGTTCCAGGCCAGCCGACCGCTGTTGAGCAGCAGGCTGGTGTGTCCGGAACGCTTGGAGATGCTGAGCGCGGCGAATTCGTCGAGTTCGGGCACCACGATTTCGCAGCGCACGTCGAGCGTCTTGAGCGCCGATGCCCAGGCAGACCGCGCCTGAGGCGAGCAGTGGATCACCACGCGGTCCATGCCCTTGGCCAAAGTGCCCAAACGGTTGACCGCCACCGCGCTCGCCAGATCGGGATGCAGGCCCATCGCCCGAGCCTCGATCGCGCCGGGACCTGCGGTCGCTGCCATCGGGACACCGTCATAGATGCACAGGATCGCGTACACGCCTTCGTCCAGCCGCTTGCGGAACACCACGCGGGTGATGGTGCGGGTCACCGCGATGCCGACAAGGCTGAAGACAATGCCCAGGAAGAACACCCCGCGCGAGAACTCCGCGCCGATCTTCATGAAGAAGGCGATCAGCAACAGGCATCCCGCCGCCAGCACGAGCGCGCCTGCGGCCGAGGCGATGCCGGACCACAGATTGCTGACCTTGCGGGTGTTGTGCGCGTTGTTGTTGAGCGAAAACAGCAGGAACAAGGGAACGCTGATCGCGACCATGTTGGTGGCGTGATCGGTATCGAGGCTGCCGAGGTACAGCAGGCTGGCGAGGAAGAATCCCGCCATGATCGAGGTGACATCGGTCGCGATCGAGAGCAACGACATGAGGCCGCGCATCCGCTTGCGGCCCTTGAGGCCGTCGAGCCGGACGAGCGTGTCGAAATCCACATGATCCCCGTGCCCCGTCTGGATAGGGGCGGAATCAAGGTCCTGACCGGTAAGGCTGGCAGGGGTGACAAGCGCGGATTTCTTGGCTGTCAGCATATTGGATTTGGCTCCTGCGATTCGATCCATCATGCGCCCATGCGACCAATCGATACCCGAGTCTGCTGCAATGCACAATAGCAGGCCGCCAGATCCCGGCCGCAATGGCCGTGGTCGGCGCACGGTCCGGCGTATTCAGGCGACAAACCGCAGCGGCCAGCGGTCGCGCGTTTCGGCACCAAAACCGATTCGCGCAGACGCGGTTCGTCAGTCGGTCCGTCGCACGCGGATGAGGTACTGCAGATTGGTGAAGCTGTTGAGCGCGCCCAGGCTCAGTGCCCGCGCCAGCTTGACCTTGGTACCGCCCGGCGCGTTGCCCCGGATTTCCTCAAGCTTGAGCCCCGAGCTGGTCATCAGTTCGATGGCCGTGCTGCGGACGAAGAAACGCAGATGCGTGCGATCGAGGATGCCGTCATCGGCCAGGTCCCAGCGATTCTGGAAGGCCAGCGGAAGAAAGGCGGAATAGTGCCGCACATTGGGCACGCTCGCGACGATCACGCCACCGGGCACCAGCGCCTTGTGCAGCCGCGCGACGATCTTCCACGGATCGACAAGGTGCTCGAGCACGTCGAGGCACAGGATCGTCTGGAACGGCCCTTCGGCTTGCAGAACCGAATCCAGAAAGGCCGGCTCTTCGATGTTGCCGCTATAGCTGAAATCCTTGTGCACGCCTTCGGCGGTGGCATCGATCAGATCGATCACACCGACCCGATCCGCCTTGCCGAGCTGCTTGAGCCGCACGGCCGTAGCACCAACCCCGCCGCCCACATCCAGCAGCGTCCCGCCGCCATTGGGAACCAGCGGAATGATCTCTTCGCGAATGTGCTTGTGGTAATCCATGCGTGATGGATCGAGGGCGGTCTCTTGTGTCATCAATTACCCCAGGAAAGCGGTTCAACGGCTCGTATCATGCCGCCAGCATCCATTCCAACGTATCTTCCAAGCTTTTTGGCTGCCAGTCTGGAAGCAGCGAGTGCAGCAGGCTGGCATCGCCTGCGAGAATTTCGACCTCGTTCGCGCGCATGAACGCCGGATTTGTGGCGATCTCGATATCGTGTCCGGTGATCCGGCTGGCGATGGCGATGATCTGGCGGATGTTCCACACCCTGCCGGTGCAGACATTCACGACCTGGGCAGCAGGAGGTGCCAGGCTCAGCCCGCAATAGGCCGAGACGACCGAGCGCACATCGCCGAAATCGCGGCTGACATCGATATTGCCCAAAGTGATCACCGGTTCACGCCTGCGGAAATGCGCCACGATCTTGGGGATGAGATACTGCTCTTCCTGCCCCACCCCGGTGTAGTTGAACGGCCGCGCGATGGTGATGTGCAGCCGGTCCGCCCACATCCGCGCGCCCAGCTCCATCGCCCATTTGCTCACCGCATAATGGTTGGCGGGGTTGGGCGGGGTGGATTCGTCGAGATAGCCGCCGGTCGTGTTGCCATAGATGTTGGCGCTGCTGGCAATCAGCACATGCGCACGCGGCGCGTGCCGGGCGACGGCATCGAGCAGGTGATAGGTGCCCAGCTGGTTGACCTGATAGAACGGGTCGACCGCATCGGTGCCCACGAACGCGATCGCGGCCAGGTGTATCACCCGGTCGGGCCGGACGGCTGCGACCTCCGCATCGACCGCAGCGGCATCGGTGATATCGCTGGCCAAGGGGACGACTTCGTGGCCGCGCGACTGCAGTTCCGCCACCAGATAGGTGCCGGTAAAGCCGTCAGCGCCGGTCACGAGAACCCGCATCAGAACGAGGCGCCGCGCGTGTTGCGCTCGAGGTCCGCAGCCACCATCAGGCGGCACAGCTCCTCGAGCGGGGTGCTGCTCTTCCAGCCGAGCAGGCGCTCGGCCTTTTCGGCGCCGCCGATCAGCAGATCGACCTCTGCGGGGCGATAGAAGCGTGGATTGATGCGGACGAGCTGACGCCCGGTGGCCGGATCGGTGCCGACCTCGTTTTCTTCCTTGCCGCTCCATTCGATAGCCACGCCGGTTTCGGCGAACGCCAGCGTGACGAAATCGCGCACGGTGACGGTGCGGTTGGTCGCCAGCACGAAGGTTTCGGGCTCGTCGTGCTGCAGCATCAGCCGCATGCCTTCGACATAGTCGCGGGCAAAGCCCCAGTCGCGCTTGGCATCGATGTTGCCGAGCTCGAGCACATCGGCCTTGCCCAGATGGATCTTGGCGACGGTGTCGGTGATCTTGCGGGTCACGAACTCGCGTCCGCGCAGCGGCGATTCGTGGTTGAACAGGATGCCGCTGGTGCCGAACAGGCCATAGCTTTCGCGATAGTTGATCGTCATCCAGTGCGCATACAGCTTGGCCACGCCATAGGGGCTGCGCGGATAGAACGGGGTATCCTCGGTCTGCGGGATCGCCTGAACCTTGCCGAACATCTCCGATGTCGATGCCTGGTAGAAGCGGATCTTGGGGTTCACGATCCGGATCGCCTCGAGCAGGTTGGTGACGCCCAGGCCCGTGATCGCACCCGTCGTCATCGGCTGGTCGAAGGACACGCCGACAAAGCTCTGTGCGGCAAGGTTGTAGACCTCGGTCACGCCGGTCGAATCGAGCAGGCGGATCGCGGAACCCTGATCGGTCAGGTCGTATTCGACCAGATGCAGATTGGGGTGCTTGTCGACTCCCAGCTCTTCGAGCCGCCAGAAGTTGACCGAGCTGGTGCGCCGGTACGTGCCATAGACCGTATAGCCGCGCTCGAGCAGGTTTTCTGCCAGATACGCGCCGTCCTGTCCGGTTACGCCTGTAATAAGTGCCTTCATCGATCCTCCAGAGGTCATATGCGCCCAGAACTGGTGAGGTTACGGGTCTAAAGTGATTCGGCTTGCGCCGATAGCATCCTGCCGGTCACGTCCCAATGGCGGTCTCGCGCGGCATACGTCGCCGCGTTCGTCGCAAGATCGGTCAGCTGCGCGGGGTTGGCCAGAAGCTCGCCGATCCGGGCTGACAGCGCTTGCGCATCACTCGCGGCAAAAAGCAAGCCGCGCGCATCGTCGCCGATGACATCACGCATCGGCGGCAGGTCGCTGGCCAGCACCGGCCGCTCCAGGCTCATCGCCATCAGCGCGACCGCGCTTTCGTAAATCCGCAGATACGGCAGCGCGACGATGTCCGGCGCACGGTAATAGGCCGGCGCATCGGCATCGTCGACATGGCCGATATCGAACCGGATCCGGTCGTTCAGGCCATGTTCGCTGGCAAAGGCGCGGTACTCGGCCTCTTCCTCGGGTTTCATCTTGCCCGCGACCAGCAGCAGCAGCCGCGCATCGTCGCGATGCGCCACCAATGCCTCGAGCAGCACATGCAGCCCCTTTTCGCGGCGCGGATTGCCGAAGAACAGGATGATCAGCTTGTCCTGCGGCAGGCCCAGCCGCTCGCGCGCCTGCGCCTTGGAGGGCGGGTCGGGGAATTGCGCGATGTAATTGCCCGATGGCACCACGGTGACGTTGGCGGGCGCTCCATTCAGCGCCGCAAGCAGCGCGGTCTGCGAAAAGCCGTTGTGCGCGATCAGCAGATCGCACGCGGCGGCGATGCGGGCGAGCTGCGGACGCTGGTTGGGCTGATCAAGCCGCGCCACATCGTGCACGATCGCCATGGATTTCATCCCCAGCAGCCTGCACAGCCGCACCGCGTACAGTTCGAAGATATCCATCTTGAACAGGTGAAAGATGCACACCTTCGCGCCGGACCTTTTGGCTGCCAGCAGCGACGTGGTCAGGTCGCGCATCAGCCGCACGCCGCGGATCGCCTTGGGATCGGAGCCATAGATCGCTTTGAAGGTATCGACCTTGCGATAGCGCGCGCCGGCGTCGGTCGACGCGGGCAGCGAATACAGGGTCGTGGCATGCCCCTGATTGACCAAAGCGTGCGCCTGGTTGTCGGTGTAATAATGCATGCCGCCATGCGAGCCGATCGTCTCGATGATCGCGATGGCGGGCTTGGGGCTGGACGCGGCGGAAGACATGGGTTCAGCTTTTTCCCTTGCTGGGCGTGGGTGCGCGGCTGGCCGACAGCCAGGCGCCCGTGCGATAGCGACCGGCCAGGAAATCGCCAAGCGCGTGCAGCACGATGCGCGCCCCGCGCATATCACCCTTCAGCCCGTACTTCGCTGCGATAGCGCACAGCCGCGCGATATTGGCAGGCACCGCGCCCGGCTGGAACCGTTTGGCGACGCGCAGGCGGTTGACCAGATTGTAGTAGAGCGACAGGTCACTGGGGCGGCCGCGGGCGTTGGTGCCGATCGAGCCGCCTTCCTTGTGGAACACCACAGATCCCGGAGCCCAGCCCACGGTGAACTGCGGCTTGCCGCGCAGCGTCCAGTCGATCTCCTCGAAATAGAGGAAATAGCTTTCCTCCATCAGCCCGACCGCGTCGATGAACCGGCGCGACGCCAGCATCGATGCGCCGGGGGGGTACGACATCTGCGCCTCCACCTCGGCGCGCGAGGGCAAAGTGGCGAGCGTCGCGCCCTGGCCGATCTCGCCGCCCGCACCGCGCGCGATGTCATAGCGCCCCGCCACCGCCTGCACTGTGGTCTTGTCGTGGTGGTAGATCAGGGTCGATCCACAGATTCCCATCCGCGGATCCTCGGCCATCCGGGCGCGCAGTGCGCTTAGCGAATCGGGCAGAACCTCGGTGTCGTTGTTGAGCAGCCAGACCGCCTCGATGCCCGTGTCCGCCAGCGCCAGCGAGATGCACAGGTTGTTGCCGCCGGCAAAGCCCAGGTTGCGCTGCGAAGTGATGATCGTGAGATAATGGTCCGGCGCGGCATTGTTCAGATCGCTGTCGGACAGCATCCGGAAGGTCCGACCCGATTGCGCCAGCGGCCCTGCTGCCCAGGCGGCAAGCTTTTCGACCGATCCGTCGCCCGAGCCGTTCTCGCACACGATCACCGCGACATCCGGGTCGGCCAAGTGCTGCAGCGATTCGAGGCAAGCGATGGTGTCGGCCGCATTGCGCCAGTTGACGATCGCGATCGCCACGCGCGGCGCCACCGCCACCCCGGCGGGACCGGCGCTCATGCGCTTGCCCCTGTCGGCTGGAGGCCGGGCGCGGCGCGCATCAATAGGCCGGCTTCACCGGCGCGCCGTCGGCGACGTCTTCGAGCAGCATGCGGTACTGGCCCAGCACCTTTTCCCACTCGAAATCGCGGGCATAGCGGGCGCGGGCGGCCACCCGCGCGGCATCGGCTGCGGCAGGATGGTCAAGCAGATGCTCCATATGCGCGGCGCACTCTTCGACGGTCGCAAAATAGAACTGGCCTTCGCCTGCCGTCCACAGGTTGAAGCGGTTGTTGTGCGCGATCACCGGGTTGCCCGCGCCCAGCGCCTCGACCAATGAGGGGTTGGTGCCGCCCACCTGATGGCCGTGCATATAGGCGAGCGTGTAGAAGCGCAGTGCCGCGAGCCGGTCGGCGTCATAGATCGCGCCGGGAAAATCGACCTCGGCGCTGGCCGCCGCCTTGACCTTCTGGTGATAGGGGTTGGAATCCTCCAGCTTGCCCAGCACCACCAGCCGGGCGTTGCGGGGCTTGAGCGAGAACGCCTGGACGATCTCGAGGATCGAGTTTTCGGGCTCGATCCGCGCGATCGAGACGAAATAGCGGTTCGGCGTCACGCCCAGCGGCTCGAGCAGCGCGGCATCGGCCCCCGTGATGAGATCGGCGCCATAAGGGATCACCACCGACTTGATGCCGCTGACCGAGCGCAGGTGGTCCGAGATCGAGGGATGGTCGGCAATCGCAACCTGGCTGAGATAGGAGCCTGCGCGTTCGTTGAGGTAGAACCAGGCCTTCGCGGCGGCGGACCATTTGGCGCGCTTCCACTCGATCCCGTCCATGTTCATCACCACCTTGCGGCGCTTGATGCGATTGAGCGCCGCGAACACCGCGGTGTTGTAGCCCAGCACCAGATCGACCCCCGGACGCGACAGCACGTCGCGCGTCGCCTTGAGGTCGAAGCTGATCGTACCGACCGGACCTGTCCGCGCGATCGGGATGTGGCGCCGGTGCACGCCCTGCCACTCGTCGTCGTAAAACCCCATGTCGGCACCCGGCTGGACATCGTCCTGGCAATAGACGGTCACGTCCCAGCCATGCTGCACCAGATAGGGCGCAAGCCGCGCGGCGAAGGTCTCGAACCCGCCATGCGCGGCGGGAACGCCCCGGCAGCCCAGAATGTTGACGCTGCGGCGCGGATCGGTGGCGGATTGAGTCACGGTCTCCCCCTCGCCCGCCATCAACCCTTGTTCAGCTTCGCGCGTTCGAGCAAAGGCTGCCACCAGCCCTCGTTGGCTAGATACCAGGCAAGCGTTTCGGCAAAGCCCTGGGGGAAATCGCGCGCGGGCTCATAGCCCAGTTCGCCACGGATCTTGCGCTCGTCGATGGCATAGCGCCGGTCATGGCCCTTGCGGTCCTCGACATAGGTCTTGAGGCTGGCGGTCGGCTGGCCCTTGGCGGCAGGCGCATCGGGGAAGCGCTTGGCCAGCGAGGGATCGGCGGCGAACGCCGCATCGACGCCCGCGCAGATTTCCTCGACCACGCGGATGTTGGGAAGCTCTTGCCCGCCGCCGACATTGTACACTTCGCCGACGCGGCCGTTCTTGAGGATCAGCTCGATGCCCAGGCAATGGTCCTCGACGTGCAGCCAGTCGCGCACGTTCATGCCATCGCCATAGATCGGCAGGCTGCGGCCCGACAAAGCGTTCAGGATGAACAGCGGGATGAGCTTTTCGGGAAACTGGTACGGCCCGTAATTGTTCGAGCAGTTGCTGGTGGTGGTCTCGAGCCCGAAGGTGTGGTGATAGGCGCGCACCAGATGGTCCGAGCCTGCCTTCGACGCGGAATAAGGCGAGTTGGGCGCATAGGCCGTGGTCTCGCTGAACGCGGGGTCCTCGGGGCCGAGCGATCCGTAGACCTCGTCGGTCGAGACATGGTGGAACCGGTGCGGCATGCCGCTGCCCTTGTCCAGCCACGCGGTCTTGGCGGCCTTCAGCAGGCTGTGCGTGCCGATGACGTTGGTGGTGACGAACGCGTCGGGCCCGGTGATCGAGCGATCGACATGGCTTTCGGCGGCAAAGTGCACGATCGTGTCGATCGCATGATCGGCCATCAGCTTCGAGACCAATGCGGTGTCGCAGATGTCGCCCTCGACCAGCTCTACCCCGTCAAGCCCGTCCAGATTCGCCCGGTTGCCCGCATAGGTCAGCGCATCGAGCACGATGACGCTATCGGCAGGCGCCACCTTGCGCCACCGGTGCACGAAATTGGCGCCGATAAAGCCGGCTCCGCCCGTTACAATCAGATTTGCCATCAGTTGATCTTTCCAGGATTGATGTCTTGGGCTGCGCGGCTGGATGCGGGCGACCCGGATTGAATGGTCTTGACGAAGGACGGCAGCAACAGCGTGTTGGCGTATCCCGTCAGGTGGTCGGTATCGAAATAAAGCGGCATTCCATCCTTGTAGCCCCTGCATGTCGTGCCCGGACACAGCACGGGAAAGGGATCCCATATCTCTGCTCCCGGGGTTGCTGCCACCGCCATGGTCAGCATCTCCAGGGTTTTGCTGCGACGCAGCATTTGTTCGGCAGCTAGCACGTCGGTTTTGCGGTCACAATAGGGGTTTATGCGCGTCCAGGCGTCGGCGCAGCGGAACAATGCGGTGGGCAAAGTCGGCTTGGGCGCCTCGAGGATGATGCGCAGGCCCAGCTTGCCAAACGGCAAGAGAGCATCGACAGCGCGCTCCGCGCCTTGCTCCACGGTGGCGGGAGCGCCTGGCCCCGGCCCCTTGTCAGGCACGCCCCATTCATCGCGATACCGCTGGGTGTAGAGCCCGGTTACCAGCAGGACGTCACCGGGCCGCGCATGAGTACGCACGCTGTCCAGAACTGCCGCGCGAAATCCATCACAATCCGGTCGGGGTTCGAGATACGCGCCATCGAGCAGCGGACAGCCACCCCGGGTGATGATGCGCACCAGGGTGCGCGCCTCGCCTGCCAGATGCAACGCCATCCGCGCATAGGCTCCGGCGTGCGAATCGCCGACGATGAAGACCCGCGGCGTGCGCGATGCTGGGCATTCCGGGGTGAACAGGGTATCGTTTCCGCCCATGACCCCGGTTTCCTGGCGGGTGACATTGCAGTCTGCCGCTGCAATCTCAGGCACATAATATGGGTCCCACACCGGCTTGTCATTGGTGGCCGAAAGGCCGGCGACCGGGCGCAGCAGCGCCATCGAAACCGTCACCGCACCGACCAGCGCACCGATCGCAGCGAACGCGCCGAAGAAGCGCAGCATGCTGGCCGAGCGCACCGGACGGCTGTGCCGCAGAGGCTGCTCGATCCAGTAATAGCTGCCAATCGCCAGCGCGAACATCGCTGCCAGCGCCGCCAGCTTGAGCGGCAGGCTCTCGAGCCCGGTTGTCCAGCGCATCATCACGATCACGCCCCAGTGCCACAGATAGAGCGAATAGCTGATCTTGCCGACGAAGCGCAGCGGCGCGGTGCTGAGCAGCCGGTCGGCGATCGAACCGGGGAACAGCCAGACGGCGACGATCAAGGCTGCGGTGGCGAGACACGGCAGCAACGCGCCTGGGAAGGGAAAGCCGTGCCCCGGCACAAGCCAGAAGCTTGCTATCAACGCCAGCAGCGCCAGCCCCGACGCCGGGCTCACCAGCGACGCCGATACCGGCAGTCCCTTGCGTCCCGACCAACCATCGAGCTGGCAGCGCAGCAACAGGCCGAGCCCGAGCTCCCAGAAGCGAGTGGGCAGCATGTAGAACGCGAAATCCTGCCAGACGGCAGTGAAATGCCATGCTGCGACCAGCGAGCCCAGGCAGAGCGCCCAGGTGAGGCCGAGCGTCACCATGCGGGCAGACGGCAGCGCCTGCCGCCGCACGATCAGGAAATAGGAGAGGAAGGGGAAGAGCAGATAATATTGCTCTTCCACCGCCAGCGACCAGGTGTGGGTGAAGGTGTTGAACTCGCTGGCCGCGACGAAATAGCCGTTGGACTTCCACAGCAGCAGCAGGTTGCTCGCCCCAACGATCGCGCTGACCCCGGTCATGTCGATCAGCTTGGTCGCCGGAGACGAGGGCAGCAGCAGCATGCCGACCAGCGCAAGCACCAGCACATAGGCGAACAGCGCTGGCATGATCCGGCTCAACCGGCGACGATAGAACCAGGTGAAATAGTCGGTGAAGCTGGTCTTGCCCGAATCATAGACCGAATGCGCGACGACGAAGCCCGAGATGACGAAGAACACATCGACGCCGACGAAGCCGCCGGGAATCCAGCTGGCTTCGAGATGGTAGAACAAGACCGACAGCACCGCGAAGGCGCGCAGGCCATCGATTCCGCCGATAAACCGCGTCGGACCTTCCGAAGTGGCAGCGCCCCCCGCTGCTGCCGCGTCAGCCATTGGCCGCGATTTCGCCCAGCATCACCCGCAGGTTGGACCGCCAGTGCGGAGCAGGTGCGCCCAGCGCGGCGAAGGTCGAGCTCTTGTCGAGCACCGAATAATGCGGGCGGCGCGCGGGCAGGGGGAATTCGGCGGTGGTGATGGGGATCACGGGGACCGCCTTTTCGAGCAGACCCCTGGCCAGTGCCTCTTCCTGGATCGCCACGGCAAAATCATACCAGCTGGCAGCGCCGCTGTCGGTGTAATGGTGGATGCCGCTGACGCGCTCGCGCGCCAGGGTCCACAGCGCCTGGGCCAGGCCCGGGGCGTAGGTCGGCGTGCCGATCTGGTCGGCGACCACGCGCACCTCGGGCCGTTCGGCCATCAGCCGCAGCATGGTGCGCACGAAGTTGCCGCCGGTGGGCGCGTAGACCCAGGCGGTGCGGACGAGCAGCGCATCGTCGCCTGCCGCCCGTTCGCCCGCCAGCTTGGTGCGGCCATAAGCGCTGACCGGATTGGGCGCGGCATCGGGCGCATAGGGCACGCCGCAGGTGCCATCGAAGACGAAATCGGTCGAGACGTGGACGAACCGCGCGCCGCACGCCCGCGCTGCATCGGCCAGCGTGCCGACCGCGGTGCCGTTGACGACCAGCGCGGTGTCTTCCTCGCTCTCGGCCTTGTCGACCGCGGTATAGGCTGCCGCGTTGAACAGGATATCGGGCCGGACGTCCGCGACGCAGGCGCTGAGCGCAGCGGCATCGGCGATGTCGAGCGTGTCGATATCATGGCTGACGATATCCGCGTCCGCAGGCGCGGTTGCGGCGAGGCCCCGGCCCAATTGGCCCTTGCCGCCGACGATGAGGATTTTCATGAATACGCCTTGATCTGATCGAATGCGGTGCCTTCGCGATCCTTTTGCGACAGCTGCGGCACGATATCGCCCAGCGGCCAGTCGATGCCGACGGCAGGATCATCCCATTGCAGCGACTGCTCGCTCGCCGGTTCATACAGCGAGGTGCATTTGTAGAGGAAATCGGTGCCGTCCTCGAGCGTGAGGAAGCCGTGGCCGAAGCCCGGAGGCACCCAGAACATCCGCTTGTTGGCGGCGCTGAGTTCGATCCCGAACCACTTGCCGTAATAAGGCGAGGAAGCGCGCAAATCGACCGCGACGTCCCAGACGGCACCGGACACGACACGCACCAGCTTGCCCTGCGGATTGGGGTTCTGGAAATGCACGCCGCGCAGCACGCCCTTGGCCGAGCGGCTGTGGTTGTCCTGCACGAACGTCAGGTCGAGCCCGGCGTCCTTGAACCGCGCCTCGTTCCAGCTTTCGAGGAAAAAGCCGCGCTCGTCGCCGAACACCTTGGGTTCGATCACCAGTGGGCCGGGAATATCAACGGGACTGATGATCACCACACCTGCCCCTTGTTGGCCAGCAGCTGGAACAGATAATCGCCATAGCCGCTCTTGCGCAGCGGAGTGGCGATGCGCTCGAGCTGGGCATCGTCGATAAAGCCGTTGCGCCAGGCGATCTCCTCGGGACAGCAGATCTTCAGCCCCTGGCGCTCTTCGGTGACGCGGACATAGAGCGCGGCATCGAGCAGCGATCCGTGTGTGCCGGTGTCGAGCCAGGCATAGCCGCGGCCCATGATCTCGACCGACAGATCGCCCTGTTCCAGGTAGATGCGGTTGAGATCGGTGATCTCGAGCTCGCCGCGCGGCGAAGGCTTGAGATCGCGCGCCAGCTCGACCGCGCGGCCATCGTAGAAATAGAGGCCCGTGACCGCGTAATTGGACTTGGGATGCTCGGGCTTTTCCTCGATCGTCTCGGCCTTGCCGTTGGCATCGAACGAGACCACGCCATAGGCCTTGGCATCGCTGACATGATAGCCGAACACGGTGGCGCCTTCGGTGCGCGCATCGGCGGCGGCGAGCAGATCGACCAGGCCGTGGCCATAGAAGATGTTGTCGCCCAGCACGAGCACCGAGGGATCGGTGCCGACGAAGTCCGCGCCGATATGATAGGCTTGGGCGAGGCCGCCGGGATCGGGCTGGATCGCATAAGTGAGCTCGATGCCCCAGTCGCTGCCATCGCCCAGCAGCGCCTTGAACGCGGCCTGATCATGCGGGGTGGTGATGATCATGATCTCGCGCACGCCCGCCAGCATCAGCGTGGAGAGCGGGTAATAGATCATCGGCTTGTCGTAGACCGGCATGAGCTGCTTCGACGCGGCACGGGTCAGCGGATGCAGACGGGTACCCGCGCCTCCTGCCAGGATGATGCCTTTTCTGTTGCTCAGCTTGCCCAACCGTCAATCTCCTCGTCGCATGTATCGGCCCTGCCCGCATCAGCTATCCTGATACGCAAGGCGGATGCCTTGCCGGATCGGGATTGCGCGGATGTGTGCTGTGCTCAGCTTCTGGCCAGGACCCTTGATCTTTCAGCGCAGTTTCGCTGACTGTTGCCACCCCTTTTGGTGGATGGAGCTATACAGCCATGGCAGGCCCTTGCAAGTGGCCGAAACGGGCAGTGCCTTGGCCTTCGGCCCCGCTTTAGCGGACTCTGGCGATCGACTGCCGGCTCCAGGGCAGCACCCGCGTGATGATCTGGCGAAGCTGCGGGGGCGCGATCCACAGACCCAGCGCCATCGCGACCACAGTCAGCAGCGCCCCGATGCCGAGCAGCGCGATCAGCGACAGCGAGGCGATTTCCGAGATCGCCAGACCCGCAACCAGCAGCGCAGCACAGCCCAGCGTCGCCCAGGGCGCCGCGATCCGCCCTGCGACCAGCGACAGCAGCACATAGTCCACCGCCAGACGCAGGCTGAACGTGACCGCCGCGCCGACCAGCCCGAAGCTGGTGAGCGCAAAGTAAAGCACCGGGAGATACACCGGGAGCTCGACGAGCAGCACCTTGGTGACCAGATCGGGTCTGCCGGTGGCCTGCAGCCGGGCATAGGGCACCAGCGACAACGAGTTGATCCAGTATCCTGCCAGCAGGATCTTGCCGACGAACCCGACCTCGCGCGCAATGTCAGCCCCGACCCAGATCGACAGGAACGGATCGAGGATGAAGACCCCGGCCACCATCACCGGGGTCATGATCGCAAGGACCGCGGTGATCGCGCTGGCGGTCAGCCGGTTCGCATCCTCTCCGGTCAGCGTGGCGAGCCGCGGGAACATCGCGTTGGTCAGCGACATCGGCACCACGGTGATTCGCTCGGCAAGCTGGAACACCACCGCGTAATGGCCGACAACGACCGCGCCCAGGATCGCGCCGATCAGGAAGCGGTCCGAGACCACAAGCAGCGGTCCGATCATCGAGGTGAGCATCACCCAGCCGCCATAGCTGAGCAGCGGCTTGACCAGCTTGCGGTCGGGGCGCACCGGCTGGCCGCGCACCAGGTCCACCCGGCAGCGCTGCCACAGCACCAGCAGAGCGAGCGAGCGCGCACCCAGCGCGGAGAGCAAGACCACCGGCAGATAGGGCCCGTAAAGCCACGCCACCGCCAGCGGCAGCAGCTGGAACAGGGTGGTCGACAGCACCGAGATGATGTTGACCTCGAGAAACCGCTCGCGCCCCTGCAGCGCACCGGTGAGCACGCCGGTCGTCGTCGCCACCGGCACCGCCAGCGCAAGGAGCGGCGCTGCCGCGATCACTTCAGGCCGCAGCGCCTCGTCGACGCGGAAGAAATGGCCGAACAGATAATAGCTCAGCGGCCAGAACAGCAAAGCGCCCACCGCTCCCATCACCACGTTGACGCACAAGGCGGTCCAGAAGGTGGCGGCGCGCTCAGCAGGAGGCGCATCCCTGAGCGCGGCGATCCGCTGCGACGTCGCGCGGCCCAGCCCCAGATCGAACAGCCCGAAATAGCCGAGCAGCAACCAGGCAATTGCCAGCACGCCATAACGGTCCGGCCCGACGAGCTTGAGATAGACAGGCACCGTCGCCAGCGCGAGCACGATCGGCAACGCGGCACCGACGAGGTTGTAGGCGGAATTGCGCGAGACGCTCATTGGGGGTGTCCGCTCACCGCGCCGGGGTCCGGTCGGCTGGCCAGCGCGGTAAAGCAGAGCGGCATGATCGGTTGCACTGAAAATCCCACCTCTGGTTGCTGCGCTCGCGCATAGGCGCTGCGGGACGGGTTCGACAAGGGCTTGTTCAAGGCCGATCAAATTATGTAATGTCCGCCGCGCAGCAAATTTGCCATCGGCTTTGCCATCATGGTAGCAGCGCGCATACCGCCTCAACCCATCATAAGGTGCGATCCTTGGCCAACGCTTCAGCTCCCTATTACGCCATGCGGCCCCAGGCCGTGGCAACACGCCCGAATTCGCTCTTTGCGGTCGGTGGCCTGGGAGCGGCCTATCTGACGTTCGCCGCGTTGTGCACCTCGCTGATCTTCTACGGCTTCGTCGCTGATCTTCTGGGGGCGGCGGGGGAAACCATCCGGCTGTCCGCGATCATCGCGACCGCAATCCTCACGCTGACCGGCGGTGCCATCTGTCTTTGGCGGGGAAAGATCTTCGCCGCAGGCCTGACGCTGGCGGGTCTGTTTTCGATCTTTCTGTTCCTGTTCGTGTTCTCGATGAACTCGGGCGTCCCGTTCACGGTCAATTCGGGTGGCGAGTATATCGGGCTGACGTTTGTCGGCCTGTTCGCCCTGACGTTCCAGGACCGCAGCTTCGGCCGGTTGATGCGCTGGTTCTACATCCTGTGCTGCGGCTATGCGGTGTTCTATCTGATGGCATCCGGCGCGATCAGGCTGGGCATCATCGATACCGGCGGCATCACCCGGGCCATCGCCAGCGCGGACGATGCCGGTCGAGGCGACCGACTGCACGCGGCAGCACTGCTGCTCGTTTTCGGGACTGCCTATTCGGTGGCCCAGATGCGCCTGCGCTTTGCCGTCCCTTATCTTCTGGCAGCAGGGCTGTTCGCGATAGCGTGGTGGGTGACCGAATCCCGCGCCATCACCACCGTCACCTTTCTGGTCATGGTGGGGTATGTCGCGCTTCGCAACGTTCCGCTGATGGGCCGCGCGGCATTTCTGGCGTATCTCGCAGGGACGCTTTTCTCCATCCTGCTGCTGATCGACCCCAGCCTTAACCCGTTCCTGTATTTCGGTGATCAGTCCGCATCGATCCGCGTGAATTCGGTCGATATCGCGTCGCAGTCGATGCAGTATTACTGGCTGACGGGCGCCGGCATCTCCTTCGGTGTCGAGAACTATCGTCCGCTCACCGGGATCACCTACTTCTTCCCCGGCGACATCGGCATGATGGGCATCTTCTACATGTACGGCGTTGCCGGCCTGATGATCTACATGTTCATCAGCTACCTCGGCTGCCATAGCTACTGGCCGATCGTGAAGCTGGGATACAGCGCGGTTATTGCCGAAGCGGTGACGCTGACCGCCATCGTGCTCGCCTTGTACAGCCTGCAGGCGCCACAGTACAACGGAGGGTCGTCGGGATCGATCTTGGCGATGATGCTGATTGCGCTCGCGCTGCAGCCCAGACAGGCACAGGCCATTCCGCGGCCAAGATGACGCTTGCCGGTCGCAAGACCGCCTGATGCACTGGCACCTGCACCCAGGACGCAGCCCGTCACCGGCGGCGTGCACCTGAACGCCTGGCGGGCAGCAACCGTCAGTTGGGCGTGAGTTGCAGCTGCGAAATCGAGAATTCGGACGGGATCTGAGCATCCGCGCCGATCGCGTTGGCGGTCAGCCGGAGCAGCGTGCACGATGCCGGAGTGGCAAGCGCGGCGCTGTATTGCGTTCGTCCACGGGCCAGCGGGACATCGCCCTGCCAGAACACCGGTGCCGACTGCTCGCCGACACAGGCCGCCGTCCAGCGGACCTGCGCCTGCGCCGAGGACTGCCCGTAATCGATCGTGTGGCGAAGCTGGTATACGGTTCCAGGCGTGACCGGGATATCGCGCGCGGCAAATCTGCCCGACGCGAGCGGATTGACCATGACCGCCAGCGTCCTGCCATCTTCCAGCGACGCATTGAGATCGCCAGTCTGCTCGAACGACCATGCAAGGCTTCCGAACCGGCTGTCGGTGGTGGTGCTGTTCCAGCCCGGCGCCGCAAACGCCTTTGCATCGAACGCGGAGAACACCTTCGGCGCAAGCGCCAATGCCCTTGCGCCGTCGCCGCGCACCATCAACCGATAGAGGATCTGCGCGAACGCAGGCTCGTAGCCGGGTGCCGCCATCCGGTTCGCGACCGGTTCGACCAGCGCGACCACGTTATCGATATCGGCCTGCGCAGCCGTGCCTACGAAAGGCACCGCCCAGCTGGCCTTGCGCGCGATATAGGGCCGAACGGCCGCACGGAAGTCTGGCTGCGCCAGCGCCGTGGTCATCTGCGGGAACAGCGCCTTCTGCAGATCGGGCCGCACCAGCATCGCGGCGTCATAGTGGACCAGCGCCCGGGCGGGGGCTGCGTTGCGGCGGTGGTATTCTGCCAGCCACAGTTCGGTGATGCTGTCGCGGCGGGAAACGCGGCTGGCCATCTGCATGGCCTTGAGCGCTTCGGGCTGGCGGCGGCTGATTTCCTCGTGCACGCCCAGCGTGCGCAGCAGCACGCGGTTGAGCGGGTCCTGGCGCAGGCCGGCGCGCGCGTTGGCGGCATCGTCCGCTCCGGCTTCGAACTGGTTGCGCACCACCATGCGGTCGTTCATCGCGGCCGCCACCGCGCCCGGATCGGTCGGGCGGGCGCGATACGCGGCTTCGGGGTTGGCGCGGCGCATGTTGCTCGCCACCGAATAGTCGAACGACCAATAGGCCAGCACCAGCGCTGCAAATCCGAGCGGCCAGCGCGCCGCGCGCGCCGCAGGCGAGCCAGCCATCAACACGGGGTACCCATCCTTACTGGTCGAGGTCCTTGCGGTCCGAGCCATAGCCATAGCCGTAACCATAGCCATAGCCGTAACCGTAGTTCATCGATCCTTCGCCGACCTTGGTCAGCACCACACCCGACAGGCGGGCGTTGGCCATGACCAGACGCTGGATCGAGCTGCGGATGCCGCGGACGGCCGGGCCGACCGATTCGACCACATAGACCACGCTTTCGACCGCCTTGGCGATCAGCGGCGCGTCGGTCATGCCCAGCACCGGCGGCGCATCGATCACGACATTGTCGTACTGGGTCAGCGCCTGCGCGATCAGCGAGGCCAGGCGATCGCCGCTGAGCAGTTCGGCAGCGCTCGGAGGCGAACGGCCGGTCGAGATGATCGACACGTTCTTGAGCTCGGTCGGCTGGATGAAGCTCTGCCAGTCGTCCTCGCCCGCCAGATAGTTGCTCAGGCCCTTTTCGTTGGTCATGCCCAGCATGCCGTGGATCGAGGGCGAGCGAAGATCGCCATCGATCAGCAGCACGTTCTTACCGGTGCGGCCGAGCACGATGGCGAGCGCCATCGAGGTCGAGCTCTTGCCCTCGCTCGGCCGGGTACTGGTAACCGCAAGCGACTTGGGGAAGCCGTGGCTGGTCGAGAACGACAGGTTGGAGTGGATCGAGAAGTACGCGTCGTAGAGCGCGGACTTGAGATCGGCCATCTCCTCGGTCGCATTGCGCTCCACCTTGGGGGTGATGCCCAGCAGGGGCAGCCCCAGCAGCGCATCGACCTGGGTCGGATCGCGGACACCTTCGTCGATCTGCTCGAGACCGAAGGCCGTGGCACCAGCGAGGGCAACGCCCAGGAAGGTGGCGATCAGCAGGTTGAGCAGAAGGTTGGGCGAGGATGGACGATCGGGCGCATTGGCCGGTTCCACAACGCTGATGTTGTTGACCCCGACCTGCCCGGCAACGCCGATTTCCTTGTAGCGCTGCAGCAGCGCGTCATAGATTTGCCGGTTTGTGTCGGCATCGCGCAGGAAGGCGGCATACTGGATGTTGGCCTTGTTCTGGACGTCCAGACCCTGTTTGAGCGTTTCCACCTTGGCGCGCAGCTCGGCCTCGCGGCGGGCGGCTTCGCGATATTCGGACTGGCGCGCACGCGAGATACGCTGGGTTTCCTGGCTGATCGCGTTGTCGGTGGTGGCAAGCTGCTGCTTGAGTTCCTGAACGGTGGGATGACCGTCCTCGAGCTGCACCCGCTTCTTGGCATATTCCGCCGCGATGGTGGCGCGCTGGCCACGCAGGCTGGACAGCGAATTGCTGGTTACCGATTCGCTGGTCGATTCCCCGGCAGACCCGCTGCGCGCTTCGGCAGCGATGCGGGCGGCGGTCGCCTCGTTGAGCGCGCTGGCCATTTCGGCCAGCTGCGCGCCGGCAAGCGTCTGGTTGGAGGTCGTGCGGCCTTCGCTGTCGCGGGTTTCGCCCAGCGAGACGATGCCGTTGCGCGACGCATAATTCACCGCGAGCTTTTCGGATTCGTCGAGCCGCTGGCGCAGGGTGACCAGGCGTTCCTCGAGGAACTTGCGCGCATCGGCGGTGGAGGCATATTGCCGGTCCATGCTGGTGGCGATGAACGCTGCCGCCCATTCATTGGCGATCCGCGCCGAAAGGTTCGCATCGCGGCTGGTATAAGTGACGTTGACCAGCTTGGAGTTGCGGATCGGCGCGATGTCGACATTGTCGAGCAGCAGGTTGATGATCAACCGCCGGTTCTTGTCCTTGATCTGCTGCGCGGACAGGCCCGGCGACTTTTCGGTCAGCACATCGCCATCGATGCCGTGCGCTGCCAGAAAGGTCTCGTTGTTGTAGAGCGCCAGCGAGGCTGCGACGCGCTCGGCCAGCGGACGCGCGGTCAGCAGCGTGTACTGGGTCGCGTAGAACTCCTGGTCCTGCGGGGTGGTCTGGGCTTCAATTCCCTCGACCATCGTGATCTGCTTTTGCTGGCGATCGATCTGGATCTGGACCTGCGCGGTGTACTGCGGCGACATGAACAGCGTCACCACCACGCTCAGCACGATGCAGCCCAGGATGATGCCGAGCATCAGCCAGCGCCAGCGCATTACCGTGTACCAGTACTGCAGCAGCATCGGCGGCACCGATGGCCCGATGGCCCCTGTTGTCGGGTAGCCGCGCTGGGGTTCTAAAGCGCCGAAATTTTCTGTGTTTTGCATGTCTGGTCCAGCGCTTGCGTCAGTTGTTGTTGCCGAGCAGGAAGATCAGCGGGCCGACAATCGGCGGCACCACGGTGAACAGGTCCTTCATGTTCCGCCGGGCCTGCGAATCGCCCACCACGACGGTGTCATTGGGGTACAGCTCCGGATCGGCATATTGGCCGCGCTCGATCGCCTTGGCGTCGTACAACGCTGCATATTGCTGCCCGCCGACCTTGCGGAAGACCAGCACTTCACGCTTCTTGGAGAATTCGGTCCAGCCTTCGGCGCGCGCGATCGCCTTGAGCAGAGTCATGTCGCCGACGATCGGATAGATGCCCGGCTTCTTGATCTCGCCGCTGATCGCGACGACCTGGCTGGCGGTTTCCTTGAGGTTCACGGTGACCTGCGGGTTGCGCAGATACCGGCCCTTGAGCATCGATTCCATCGTGCGGGCAATCTCGCCCGGGGTCTTGCCCGCGACTTCCACCGTCCCGATCAACGGAAAGGTGATGCGGCCGCCGGCATCGACCTGGATTTCGTCGGCCTTGAGGTCCTCGTTGCCGAAGACGTCGATGCTCAGCATGTCATAGGGACCAACGATGAACGGACGCTGCGACGCACCATAATCGGCCGAGGTCGGTACGGGAAGGGCATCGGCCTGGACCAGCGCCAGGTTGGCGGCGCCACCCAGCTGGACCGGACCGCCAGAAGCACACGCCGTGCTGATCAGCGCGGCGACGAGCGGGACGAAAACCATACGCGCACGTTCAAACATTGGCTTCCCTGCCCTTAACTTCGCGAATTGCGTGATTCGGTCGACAAGACCACACGACCGCCAGTGCGAAAACCGACGCCATGATGGGCGTCCTTAGCGGATAATCGACGCTGCTCGCAATGGCCAAAACCAGCACCATGATCAGCCCCAGGCGGTTGAACTTGCTTTGCGTTCCGCGCGCGCCCCGGCATCGCCAAGCCGCCACGCAGAACATCACCACCGCAGCGGCGAGCAGAATGATCCCCGGAATGCCGGCCATCAGCACCACTTCAAGCCAGTCGTTGTGGACGTGGTTCGAATAGCTCGCGCTCAACAACCGGTTGGGTTCGTGGATCTGGTACACCTCGGCATAGCTGCCGACGCCCGATCCCCAGGGCAGATAGCCGGGCAGAAACGCCAGCACCTCTTCCCACACCGAATAGCGCAGATCCTCGTTGATCAGCGACAGCCGCTCCACCGCGACATTGCGCGACATCGCAAAACCGATTCCGACCAAGGCTGCCACCACGGCGGCGATGCCCACGCCCAGCGCGATCTTGGGCCGCGCGCCGCCGCGCAGCCAGTGCGTGGGCAGAAGGCCAAGCTGCATCGCGGGGATCGCGAGGATCGCCACCACGCATACCAGTAGCCCCATGCGCGATCCGGTGACGAACACCAGCGGCACCACGGCAATGGCCAGCGCGGCGGTCAGCACCCGCAGGAACCCACCGTCGAAGCCGAACCGCTCGCCGGTCGCCGCGATCAGCGCCAGCATGGGGAACAGCATCGCCAGCAGCGCGGCCTGATGGTTGCGGTTGGCAAACAGCCCCGGGGGCGTGTCCGACATGATCGCATAGAGCTGCACGTTGATCCCGGCCGCCTGCATCACGCCCACCAGCCCGCTGAGCAGCGCCAGCCCGGTCAGCGCGACGAGCAGCCAGAAGGTGTCGCGGTCATCCAGCTGGATCGCAAGAAAGAACACCGCGATCGGCGCGAACAGCGCATAGAACGCGTTCCAGGCGCCCAGGGGCACCATCGCCAGCGGCAGCCAGATATCGGGCTGCCCGGCCAGTTGCTCGACATCCAGGATGATCTCGCGGCCCGCCAGTGCTTGCCAGATCGCAGGCGGCAGCGGCACCAGATGCGCGATGGTGATGAGCACGATCGCCGCCATCATCACCAGCGGGGCGCGATAGGCGCGCCACTGTTCGGCGGTGGTGGTGGCAATCGCATAAAAGGCCAGCAGCACCGATGCCGGACGCAACAGGATGAGCGTCGGGATTTCCTTGCGCGAGCTGCCGCCGATCAGGAACACCAGCGCCAGGAACGCCAGCAGCAGCCAGAAGCTGCGGCTCCGGCGGCTGGTGCGCGGGGCAGACTTGGTGCGCGACTGCGTCTTGGAGCGATAGCGCTTGCCATCCGCGCCCACCTTGGTGACCTTGGCCTTGTTCAGAAAATTCAACGCCATCAGTGCAGGGCCTCGGGCGCCGTCGGGCGCGTGCCCGCCATGGCCATATGCGATGCACGCTGGCGACAGGCTGACACTTGGGGGGAAGACGGAAACGGGATTGCCACGTGCCTGCTCGACTCTTTCAACCGGGTTGCACGACCTGCGGCCGGCTCCCGCCGGTCATCATGTCGCTGAGGCTTTGCTGGGTAGCGCCGGAATGCGCAAGTTTTTTGTCGTTAACGGCCCGGCGCTTGCCGCGCGGCGCGCCTTAATCAGATGCCGGGCAGATCGGCTTCAGCAAATCGACAGGCCGTTTTCTCATCGGGATCAAGCGCATAGAGCGTCACCGCGCCCGCGCCCCAGCGCGCATTGACATGACCCTGCCAGCCGGGGTTGGAATTGCGCACCGCCTCTCCGAAGGTGCGGCCCGGGCTGCGCATGGCATAGCCTGCCACCTGCCCGGCGGAATTGAGCGCGACGATATGGTCGAACTGGGTCGCGCTGCCCTGCAGCGTTCCGGCGATCCGCCAGCCGCCCCCGGGCAGGGGAACCGGCGCAGAAGCGGTCCCCGAACAGCCGCGCTGGCGCATGTCATAGCCCCTGGGCAGCGGCTGGCCGAGCAGCGCCGACCAGCGGTGCTGGAACGGGGCGAGCCGCTTTTCGCGCAAGACATCGAAGGTGGCGAGCGTCCGCGCATCGGGCTCGAGCATGATCACCCGCAAGGCGGCGACATCGAGCGTGCTCGAGAGGATCGCGGTGCGCGCGCCCACCCGGTCGGCCTGATGACCGCCACCCAAAAACTGCTCGCCCGACTTGCCGGTGGCCACCGGCGACAGGCCCGGGCTTACGATCATGGCCTTGACGATGAACGGCTGGCTCGCGGCGATGACCAGCCCGAACAGCAGCGTGCCCAGCGCAGGAACGGTCCGCGCCCACGCGCGGTCGGCCAGCGGCAGCGCGCCGACCAGCAGCACGGTGGTCATCCAGAACATGTCGGCAGAGGTGCCATAGCGGCTGGTGGCTGCCGAATAGACCGGGCATTCGACCCCGCGGCCATAAGCGGTCACCGCAGCGGTCCCCACCAGAAACGCCATTAGCGCCATCAGGAAGCCGACGATCGGCCGACGACGCTGCTCGGTATCGAACAGGGCGCGCAGCGACAGGAATGCGGCGGTCAGCAGTCCGATATAACCCAGCACGCCGGTGACGATCAGCGTGGTGTCGGTAAAGCTGGCGGTGCGGAACACGATCCGCGCGACCGGCGCGCCGAGATAGACGCCGAGATAGCCCAGCATCGAGCCGATGCTCTGCAGCGACAGATAGCTCTGCGCCTTCTGGGTGTCGTAGACATCGGTGCACAGCACGTCTTCGCTGCCGGTGGCGAGCAGCAGATAGACGCCGATGATCGCGGCTCCGGCGATCGCGGCGGTGACGACGTCCCTGGCGGGGCGACCCAGCGCCCAGGCGAGCGGCGCAAGCAGGAAGCCTGCCAGAATGCCGTTGGCCATGGTGACGCCGGCGGTGGCCGCGATCGCGATCGACAGCCACAGCCCCTTGGCCCCCTTGCCGAACGCCATCGCGGCGAAGGTGAAGGTCGCCAGCACGAACACACCCACGATCTGGAGGTTGAACGCGCTCATGAAATTGGCCACCGGATAGGCCCAGAACAGGATGATGACCGCAAAGCCCTGATACACCCAGGACAGCCGCGCCTGGCGGCAGACCCACACCAGCAGCACGGCATCGGCGACGAGCAGCAGCACCGTCACCACCATGTTGAGCGCCGAAGACCCCGATGCCAGCCAGATGTCGGCGGCATAGACCAACCGCGGCGCCATGCTGACATGGCCGTTGAGCGAATCGAAGAAGCCGCCGAAGATTTCCCGATAGGTGAGCAGGCCCCAGCTATCCCAATGTGGCACGCCGATGAAGGTGCGCGAGATCATCAGCAGCAGCAACAGCCCCGTCAGCCCGCCCAGAGCAAACCACGCCGTCCGGACCAGCCGCTCCGCGATGCCACCGTTCGACTGTCGAGGATCAAGGGACACAGATGTCATGACAATTCCTGCTGGTCTGGATCATTTCTCTGACGGGCCCGCTCCGCGTCGCTCCCGCCGGTGGGTGGCTGCCTGCAAGCCCGCATGGGTTCGATGCCGGCCTGGCTCATTGCCTGCCCGGGCTCAGACCCTGACGGCAGAGATCAGAAGCTGGTGATCGCCGCGATGGCCAAGATCGGCGCTGTGATAGAGGTGCGCGGAGACATCGGTAAAGCCGACCGCGCGCAGTTCGTCCAGCGCGTCCCAGCCATAATGCCGGAAACACAGCGCGCCGTTGATCGGATCGGTCGGGTTGCCGTGCATTTCCACCGGAAGGTGGTGCACGATCGCGCCGCCCGGCTGCATTTCAGCGCGAACCGTGGTCTCGTGCCTGTCCGCGGTAAACGGAATGGTGAGCACCAGCCTGCCGCCGGGGCGCAGCACGCGGGCGATCTCGCGGAACGCGGCGGCATTGTCCGGCACATGCTCGAGGACGTCGAACGACATCAGGACATCGAAGCTCGCATCGACGAAGGATAGAGCCTGGATGTCCTGATGGTTGATCCCCATGTGCCGCGAGCCCGAGGGCGAGCCGGGCTTGAGATATTCGCTGCCGGTGACATCGGCAAACCGCCCCTTCAGCCAGCGATAGGTCGGTCCGAACTGTTCGGTGATATAGATTGCATGGTCGGCGCGCATGCCGAGGTCCTGGATTGCGATCTGCAGCGCGGCGCGCACGCGGCTGCGCAGCCCGCACCCCTTGCAGATCAGATGCTCGCGCCAGTTGGGCTGGGCATGGCCGTCCGCATCGGTGCTGACATATTCCATGCTGGTGACGAAGACGGTGGGCGCGTTGCAGATCGAGCAGAAGCCTTCCAGCCCGAAGGCGAAGGCACCCGGCTGCACGGCGGCAGCGTCCGCCGCCCGCTCGGCCGCGCGCTGGTCCGCGCTCTCGGCCAGCCAGGCGTCATACTCGCTCTTGCTGCGGAACACCGGGCTCTCCATCCGCGCCCGGCCTTCGAACCGGGGGATGCTGCCCTTGATCGGCATGTGCGACAGCGCCACCGATTGTGCCCGGAAGGCGGGAACGGCTAGCCTGGCCAGAAACGGCGAGCTTTTGACAATGCGCTTGAGTGACGACGTCATCGTGTTTCCTGATGGCCTGCCCCTGGAACGGGGCAGCGGTGGCGACTTCGAGCGTCTAGTCAAATCGGCGCCACATGACCAGACGTTAAAGGACGGCAGGCCCGGGCGAACGATCCTGCACCGCCGCCCCGATCGCCCGCGCGCGCTTGTTTGTTGCACTGCAACCAAAGCATCCCTAATAGTCCGCCGCATTTGCACGCCGCAACAGGCTGGGAGAGACCGCAGGTGGGGAAGAAGATCGTTATCACCGGGGGCGCGGGTCTGGTGGGCCAGAACCTCGTCGCCAAGCTCAAGCAGCGCGGCTATACCCGGATCGTCTCCATCGACAAGGCTGCCGCCAATTCGGCGATCCTGCGCGAGCAGCACCCCGACATCGAGGTCATCGTCGCCGATCTCGCGCGCGAGGACGGCTGGCAGCATGCGCTGGCCGATTGCGACGCGCTGGTCCACGGCCATGCGCAGATCGGCGGACTGGTGCCGCAGGAGTTCGTCGACAACAACATCCTGGCAAGCGAACGGGTGATGGCAGCAGCCGTGCAGCACGCGGTGCCCTATGTGGTCAACATCTCGTCCTCGGTGGTCAATTCGCTGGCGGTGGATGATTACACCGAAACCAAGAAGGCGCAGGAAAAGCTGGTCGCCGAAACCGGCCTGACCCAGATCGTGCTGCGCCCGACATTGATGTTCGGCTGGTTCGACCGCAAGCATGTCGGCTGGCTCGCCCGCTTCATGGAGAAGGTGCCGGTGTTCCCGATTCCCGGCGACGGCAAGTATCTGCGCCAGCCGCTGTATGTCGGCGATTTCTGCGATGTCATCGTGTCGGCGATCGAGAAGAACATGACCGGCGCGTACAACATCACCGGGCAGGAGCGGATCGACTATATCGACCTCATCCGCGCGATGAAGCGCGCGACCGGCGCGGGCGCGGTCATCGTCAAGATTCCCTATGGCCTGTTCGCGATGCTGCTGCGCACCTATGCGCTGTTCAGCAAGAACCCGCCGTTCACCGAAAAGCAGCTCAAGGCGCTGTCGACCCCGGACGTGTTCGAGATCATCGACTGGCCGGGGATCTTCGGCGTGCGCGCGACGCCGCTGGACGAAGCCTTGAAAGAGACCTTCGGCCACCCGGTTTATTCCAAGATTGCGCTGCAGTTCTGATCGCGGCTATTCGCCGGGCCGGGGTAACTGGATCATATTGAGGTCTGCCGCAGCGCGGGCCGGGAGAATCGAATGTCACGTGTCGTCGTCATCGGTGCCGGAGCCATGGGGCTGGCCGCGGGCTATCATGCCGCAAAGGCGGGCCATCAGGTCGAGGTGATCGAGGCATCGCCCGATGCAGGCGGCATGGCGGCGCATTTCGATTTCGCGGGCATGTCGATCGAGCGCTTCTACCATTTCGTCTGCAAGACCGACCAGCCGACCTTCGACCTGATGGCCGAGATCGGGCTGGGCGACAAGATGCGCTGGCGCGACACCTCGATGGGCTATTTTTCGGGCGGCAAGCTGCACGGCTGGGGCGACCCGGTGTCGTTGCTGCGCTACCCGCATCTCAGCCTGATCGAGAAAATCCGCTATGGCGTGCTCGCCTTCGTGTCGACCAAGCGTGACAGCTGGGACGCGCTGGAGACGCAGAGCGCGCGCGAATGGATCACCCGCTGGTCGGGCAAGAGCGTCTACGACAAGATGTGGAAGCCATTGTTCGACCTCAAGTTCTTCCAGTATGCCGACAATGTCTCCGCCGCCTGGATCTGGACACGGGTCAAGCGCACCGGCCGCTCGCGCAAGTCGATCTTCCAGGAGCAACTGGGCTATATCGAGGGCGGCAGCCAGACTTTGGTCGACCGGCTGGTCGAACGCATCGAGGCGCTGGGCGGCAAGGTCATCCTCGGCAACCCGGTGAGCAAGGTCATCAGCGAGAACGGCAAGGTTACCGGCGTCGAGGCCGCCGACGGCTTCCACGGAGCCGACCATGTCATCTCCACCGTGCCGACGCCGCTGATCTCCACGATGATCCCCGACATGCCTGCCGACTGGAAGGCCAAGTATGACGCGATCGAGAACATCGGCGTCTGCTGCCTGCTGTTCCGGCTGAAAAAGTCGGTGACGCCGCACTTCTGGGTCAACATCATCGAGCCCGATATCGAGATCCCCGGCATCATCGAGTTTTCGAACCTGCGTCCCGTCCCCGGCGGAGAGACCGTGGTGTACGTGCCTTATTACATGCCGGTCACCCACCCCAAGTTCGCCTGGGACGACCAGAAGCTGCTCGACGAGGCTTTTTCGTACATCCAGCGGATCAACCCCGCGATCACCCGCGACGATATCGTCGCGACCAAGGTCGGCCGCCTGCGCCATGCCCAGCCGATCTGCGAGCCGGGCTTTGCCGCCAAGATTCCGCCGGTGCAGACCCCGATCGCCGGGCTGCAGGTCGCCGATACCTGCTTCTATTATCCCGAGGACCGCGGCGTTTCCGAAAGCGCGCGGCTGGCGAAGGACATGGTGGAGAGCATCCCGGCATGACCAGCCTGTCGGACAAGGTTGCCGAACCGGCGACCACCGACGGGGGCACCGGTGAAGGCAAGCGCTTTGCCAGCTTCATCGTCACCGGCGGCATCGCGGCTTTGGTCAACCTCGGCTCGCGCTGGCTGCTCAGCCATGTGATGCCCTATGAGGCCGCGGTGTCGGTCTCCTATCTGATCGGCATGACGACGGCCTTCCTGCTCGCGCGGATGTTCGTGTTCAGCGCCAGCGGCGACAGCTGGCTTGCCGAATATGGCCGCTTTGCCGTGGTCAACGCGTTCAGCTTCCTCGTCGTGCTGGGCGTCAGCGCAGGCATGCTGCGGCTGGTGCTGCCGTTCATCGGCTGGAACTGGCATGCCGAGGAGATCGCGCATCTGGTGGGCGTGGTCAGCCCGATCGTGCTGAGCTATTACGCGCACAAGCACTATTCCTTTGGCGAGAAGACAAAGCCGTGATCGACGAGCAGACCCGCAAGCCCGGGGCCACCGACACAACCCCGCTGATCGTCGATGTCGATGGCACGCTGATCCGCACCGACCTGCTGTTCGAGGCCGCCTTGCAGCTGGTCGCCACCCAGCCGTGGAACAGCTGGAAGCTGGTGACCTGGCTGGCGGGCGGCAAGGCGTCGCTCAAGAAGAACCTTGTCGATACCGTCGATCCGCATATCGCCAGCATGCCGCTGCGCGCCGAGACGCTGGCCGCGATCGAGACCGCCAAGGCTGCAGGACGCCCGGTGTGGCTGGCATCCGCTTCCGATCACCGCTGGGTCGAACAGATCGCCGCGCGGATCGGCGGGGTCGATGGCGTGATGGGATCGGACGGGGTCACCAACCTGTCGGGGTCCAACAAGGCGGGCGCGCTGGTCGAGCGGTTCGGCCACAAGCAGTTCGACTATATCGGCGACCACATGGTCGACATGCCGGTCTGGGATGCCGCGCGGCGCCCGATCGTGATCGCGCAGAGCGGCGGGCTCGAGCGCGCGGTCAAGCGCCGCTTCCCCGATGCGGAGATCATCGCCCGGCCGCGGACCCCGATCCGCCCCTATTTCAAGGCGATGCGCCCCTATCAATGGGCCAAGAACGCGCTCGTCTTCCTGCCCGCGATCGCCGGGCACAGCATCGGCGACCTTGCGGTGCTGCTGGCCGCGTTCATGGCGTTCTGGGCGTTCAGCCTGGCCGCCTCGAGCGCGTATATCATCAACGACCTGCTCGACCTTCCGGGCGACCGCGACCATCACCGCAAGTCCAGGCGCCCCTTTGCCGCCGCCGACATATCGATCCCGCGCGGGATCCTGATGGCGATCGGGCTGATGGCGGCGGCGATCTTCATCGCCGCGCTGCTGCCGCTCGAGTTTCTCGCGATCCTGCTGGGCTACGTTGTGCTGACGCTTGGCTATTCGCTGTTTCTCAAACGGCAGATGCTGGTGGACGTCATCATCCTGGGCGGGCTCTACACCATCCGCGTGCTGGGCGGGATCGCCGCGACCGGCGAGGAAAAGTCGCAATGGCTGCTGATGTTCTGCCTGTTCTTCTTCCTCAGCCTTGCCATCGTCAAACGCTGTTCGGAGCTGGTCGCGCGACGCGATGCGGGCAAATCCTCGCCCCCGGGGCGCGGTTATGCGATCAACGATCTTGCCATGCTGCTGCCCTTGGGCGCAGCGGCGGGCTATGCCTCGGTGATGGTGGTGATGCTGTATCTGAGCAGCCCGCGCATGCTGTCGCTCTACGCACACCCCTTGCGGATGTGGCTGATCTGCCCGCTGCTGATCTACTGGATCAGCCGCGCGCTGATGCTCTCCAACCGCGGCGAGATGCACGATGATCCGATCATCTTTGCGCTGACCGACAAGGTCAGCTGGCTGAACGGGGTCGCCGCCGCCGTGATCATCGCGATCGCGATCTGATGCCGTATCAGGCGCCTCTTGCCGGCTGGGGCCGCTATCCGGTGCGCGAGTGCACCGTGTGGCAGCCGACCACGCCGCAAGCGCTGCACGACACGCTGGCGCCGTTGCCGAGCAGCATCGCGCGCGGCAATGGCCGGTCGTACGGCGATGCCAGCATGAACCCGGCCGCCACCATCGACATGCGCAGGCTCGACCGGCTTATCTCGCTCGACGAGGCGACCGGGACTTTGGTGTGCGAGGCTGGCGTTCTGCTGTCGGACCTCGTTGCAGCCCTGGTGCCGCGCGGCTGGTTCCCGCCGGTGACTCCCGGCACCCGCATGGTCACCATCGGCGGGATGATCGCAAGCGACGTGCACGGCAAGAACCACCATGTCGCAGGATCGTTCTGCGACCATGTCGACTGGTTCGATCTCGACCTCGGCGATGGCCGGGTGGAGCGCTGCTCGCCGACGCACAACACCGATCTGTTCGCCGCGACCTGCGGCGGGATGGGGCTGACCGGGATCATCGTGCGTGCGTCTTTCCGCATGCTGAAGGTCGAAAGCGCGTTCATGCGCCAGCGCACCATCCGCGTGCCCGATCTGGAACATGCGCTCGCGGTTTTCGAGCAATCGCACGGGTCGACCTATTCGGTCGCCTGGATCGACTGCATGGCGACCGGCAGGAGCCTTGGCCGCTCGGCGATCCTGCTGGGCGAGCATGCGAGGCTGGACGAGCTCGACCCCGCGCGCCGCGCCGCGCCGCTCGCACGCCCCAACCGCAAGCCCAAGACGATCCCGATCGATTTTCCGAATTTCGCCTTGAGCGGCTTCAATGTGCGGATGTTCAACCATCTCTATTACGCGATGCAGCGCCCGGGCGACGCGGTGGTCGATCTCGACCCCTATTTCTATCCGCTCGATGCGATCTTCGAGTGGAACCGGATCTACGGCCGGCAGGGCTTTTTGCAGTACCAGTCGGTCCTCCCGCTCGCGGAGAGCGAAAAGGGCATGCGCCGGTTGCTCGAGGCGATCTCGGCCGCGGGCGCCGGATCGTTCCTCGCGGTTTTGAAGCGCATGGGGCCAGGCTCGTTCGGGATGCTCAGCTTCCCGATGGAAGGCTATACGCTCGCGCTCGATTTCCCCGCGACCCCTGACAATTTTGCGCTGCTCGAACGGCTCGATGCGATCACCGCCGATCATGGCGGGCGTGTCTATCTCACCAAGGACGCGCGGGTTTCGCCCGAGCGCTTTGCCGCCGGCTATCCCAGGCTTGACGAATTTCGTAACCTTCGTGCGCAATATGGGCTCGATCGGCGCTTCTCCTCGCTGCTTTCACAAAGATTGGGTCTGTAAATGCTCGCTTCTCCCGTCCTCATATTGGGTGCCCGCTCGGACATCGGCCGCGCGCTCGCCAAGGGCTATGCCGCGAAGGGCTGCGAGGTCATTCTGGCGGCACGCGGCGACATCAGTGCCGATGCGACCGACCTTGCGCTGCGCACCCAGGCCAAGGTGCGCGCGGTCAGCGTCGACATCACCGACGGCGCACCGGATGCGTTCTTCGATTCGCTGGGCGTGGTGCCGGGCACCGTGGTGATGGTCGCAGGGCTGCTTGGCGACCAGGCCGAATCGGCGGCGCATGACGACATCGCCGCCAGGGTCATGGACAGCAACTATGCCGGCCCGGCGCGCTATCTGCTCGCCGCCGCCCGCCGCATGGCGAACGTGCCCGATGGCTGCATCATCGGCATCAGCTCGGTCGCGGGCGAGCGCGGGCGCGCCTCCAACTTCATCTACGGATCGGCCAAGGCCGGATTCACCGCGTTCCTCTCGGGCCTGCGCAACGCGCACGCCAAGACCGGGCTGCACGTGATGACGGTCAAGCCGGGCTTCGTGCGCACCCAGATGACCGCGGGCATGAAGCTCTCGCCGGTGATGACCGCCGAGCCCGAACAGGTCGCCGACGCGATCCTGAAGGCGCAGGACAAGAAGGCCGACGTGATCTACACCCTGGGCCGCTGGCGCCTCGTCATGGCGATCATCCGCGCGATCCCCGAGCCGATCTTCAAGAAACTCTCGCTCTGATCTTCCGGCGCGGCGCATGAACGGCCTGCTCCAGCTTCTGTCGGACTTCATGACCGATCACCGCTGGCTGGCGGGCCCCGCATTCGGGCTGATCGCCTTTGGCGAATCGCTCGCTGTCATCGGCATCTTCATCCCTGCCACCCCGATATTGTTCATGGTCGGCGTGCTGATGGGCAGCGGCCGGGTCGATGCGACCGCGGTCGCGCTGTTCGGCATGGCAGGCGCGATTGCGGGATACTGGCTGTCGTGGCGCGCCGGGCTGCAATTGGGCCATCGCGCCTGGCAGGCCCCCGCGCTGGCACGGCACCGGCGCGGTATCGCGCGCGCGCGGCTGTTCTTTCGCCGCTGGGGCGGGATATCGCTGGTCGGCGGGCGCTATGCGCTGGGGCCCTTCCAGTCGATGCTGCCGCTGGTAGCGGGCGTCGCCAGGATGGATGCCCACCGCTTTCATCGCTGGAATGTGCTTTCGGGCGTGCTGTGGGTCAGCCTTGTGCTCACCCCGGGCTTTCTGGTGGGGCGCGGCATCGAGATCGCAGGGATCGGCAAGGCATGGCAGGACGAGATCATCTCGCTGCTGCTGCTGGCAAGCTGCCTGCTGATTGTTGCCGGGCTGATGGCCGGCAGCATCAAGAAACTTTTTGATTAGCCTGACTTTTTTCCGCCGTGCGCGTTACGCTTTATGCAACGTCGCGGAACTCGCGCGTCTCCACGGACCGGCACCGGCCCGGTCGAGCGCTATCCCGGGCCCGCGTGCCGCTGCAAAGGGTTGATGTGTCACGCTTGACTGGACTGGAAGCATCGCGGAAATGGAAGCAATGGATGTGATGGCTCTTCCGATGAAGCTGGCGACGCGCCAGGTGGCAAAGCCATGGGGGAGAGCCGATATCCCGGCCCCCTTCACCAACACGGGGCCCGACAAGATCGGCGAAATATGGTTCGAGGCCGAAGATGCAGCGCCGCTGGCGCTGATGGTGAAGTACATCTTCACCAGCGAGAAGCTGTCGATCCAGGTCCATCCGGGCGACACCTATGCGCGCACGATCGGCCTGTCCGGCGGCAAGGAGGAGTGCTGGCTGGTGCTCGATGCCGAGCCCGGCGCGACGCTGGGGATCGGTCTGGTGCGCGACCTCAGCGGTGACGAACTGCGCGCGGCCGCGCTCGATGGCTCGATCGAGCAGCTGCTTGCCTGGCACCGGGTGGCGCGCGGCGACTTCTTCTACATCCCGGCTGGCACCATCCATGCCATCGGCGCGGGGCTCAGCCTGATCGAGATCCAGCAGAACGCCGATGTCACCTTCCGGCTGTACGATTATGGCCGCCCGCGCGAACTGCATCTCGATCAGAGCATCGCGGTGGCAAACGCTGCGCCCTATCGCCACAGGCTGGCGCGGCACATCGATCTGGACACTGACCAGACACTGGTCGACGGGCCGCTGTTCGGGCTTCGCCTGACAGGAGGCGCACCCGAAACGCTGGGCGGCACAGGCCCGCTGCTGGTGATCCCGATCGAAGGCAGCGTATCGGTGCAGACCGCCGGCGGTGCGGTCACCGCGGCCGCGGGCGAATGCCTCGCGATCGATCCAGCCTCTTCCTATCACGCCAGCAGCAACGCGCGCCTGCTGCTCGCCCGCGCTCATGAGAACGGCCTGACTGCATGACAAAAATCCTTCCCGTGATCCTTTCGGGCGGCTCGGGCACCCGGCTTTGGCCGCTTTCGGTGGCAGCGCGCCCCAAGCAGTTCCTGCCCCTGGTCACCGACCGCTCGATGTTTGCGGACACGCTGGCCCGCGCCAACGGATCGGACAGGTTCGGCCCTGCGCTGATCATCGGTGCCGAACGCCATTGCGATCTGATGCAGGCCGAGTTGGCCGAGGCCGGGCTGGACGATGCGCGGATTCTGCTGGAGCCGAGCGCGCGCAACACCGCGCCTGCCATCGCGCTGGCGGCGCTGGCGGCAGAATCGGGCGATGCGGTGATGCTGGTAATGCCCAGCGACCATGTCATCGGCGATCTGGATGCGTTTCTCGCCGCGGTCGACGCCGCGCGTCCCGCCGCCGAACAGGGCTGGCTGGTCACCTTCGGCATCGAGCCGACCGGGCCCGAAACCGGCTTTGGCTATATCCTCATGGCCGCGCCGCTCGCCGATATCCCCGGGGTCCGCAAGGTCGAGCGCTTCATAGAAAAGCCGCCGCGCGACAAGGCCGAGGCGATGCTGGCCGAGGGCAACCATGCCTGGAATGCCGGGATCTTCCTGATGCGCGCCGATCGCTATCTCGAGGAGCTGGCGCTCCACGCCCCCGACATGCTGCGCGCCGCAAGGGAATCGCTCGAGGGCGTCCAGCTCAACGCGCGCACCATCCGCCCGCTGCCCGACCGCTTTGCCGCCTGCCCCTCCGATTCGATCGATTATGCGGTGATGGAACGCGCCGACCGCGTCGCCATCGTGCCGGTGTCGTGCGGCTGGTCCGATGTCGGCAGCTGGGACGCGCTGGCAGGCATCGCCCCGCCCGACGACGCCGGCAACACCAGCCATGGCGAGGTCATCGCGATCGATTGCAGCAATTCGCACATTCACGCAGACGGCATCACCGTCACCGCCTCGGGTATCAGCGACCTCATCATCATCGCCAATGGCAGCCACGTGATGATCGTTCCCAAGGGCCGCTCGCAGGACGTCAAGAAGATCGTCGAAGCGCTGAAGGCGGGCGGATAGCAGCGCCTGCCGGACAACCGGCGTTCCGCGTCAGGATCTGAACCACCGGCTTAACCGCTTGGGCGCGCGGAGCACCCAGAGGTCCGGACGCTTCTTGCGCGCCCAGGTCCACATGGCAGACACCACGATATACAAGAAGAACGGCACGAAGATCGCCAATGCGTAGATCATGACCGCTTCGGTCACGTGCATGATCGCGTCGCCGGAAAAACTGGCAGGAAAAACGCCCAGCAGATCGATCTCGACGGGCACGGCCTCTTTCGGCGGAACGGCTTCCGGGTCTCCTGCCGCGGTCTCGCCGATCCAGTAGATCATCTGGCCTGCGCCGAAGATGCCCGTGCCGCCGAGCAGGATGTTGAGTTCGGTCTCGCGGCGCGCGGCATCCGCATCCACCTTCTGCTGGTGGCGCCGGCCCAGATCGCTGGCGTGGTCTTCCAGACTGGCAATCGCCATCGCAAGCGCGTCCTTCTTGCGCGTCGTGCCCCGCAGCTCTTCCAGCTTGGTGAACACGTCGCGCTCGGTGTCGTAGCGGAAGGGATTGGCATAACGGAACCGCTCGAATTCCCGATACTCGGCCAGCTTGACCTGATTGATGGCAAATTCCGCCTTGTCGAAGCCGGTGCTTCCATCCAGCGGCTCGCGTTCATCCAGAGCAGCCGCTGCCGGGCTCAAGGGCTCGGGGTGCTTGCTGTAGGCAACCAGATGTTCGATCCGTTCGATGCGCGCCATGCTGCGGTCTTCGTGCTCACGCGCCAGGAACTCGTTGTGCAGCGTGAGCACATGGATGAGAAACGCGTAAGGACAGGTGCCGATGTAATCGTTGCCGGTTTCCAGGCTGCGGCTCTTGGGAACATAGGTGACCATCGCGCGGTGATTGGCATAGCGCACGAAAAAGCGTTCGTCGGATTGCTCGTCGCTGTCGGGATAGATCGGGTCGATGCTGTCGAGGATTTCCGATGTGTCCTGGTTCATGAAATCGATGATGTTCTGGTTGAACCCGGCAAGGAAGAGGTAGTCGAGACAGTCCGCGCGGCCCAGCTCGAAGGCGGGGATGTGCAGCGGCTCGGGCGTCTCGAGCGGCTTGCCCTGAGCATCCACCGTGCGCAAAGCCGTGCCATTGCGCAAGGCAATGGCCAGCGCGTCAACATTGGGAAACAGGCCGTCAGGCGATGGCCGCAGATAGCCCAGCTGCGGGCTGATCAGCGCTGCGTAATCCAGCGGGTTGCCTACCCATTCCCAGTAGCTGGCATCCAGCTTCACCGGGCTTGCCGATGCCTCGGAGGCCTTGACCCGTTCCGCCAACGCCTCCTGATACGGCGCATAGCATTCCTCGCGCACCATGACCTTGCGGGCGACGCTGGCCTTTGTCGAGGGATCGATTGGCATCAGCCGCTTGAAGAAGCGCTCGTCATCGAACAGAAACATGAAGCGGCACTTGGGCACCGTCAGCCCCGGCACCTCGATGAACGGCACTTCGCGGATCAGCAGCGGCTCCAGGTCCTCGACGGCTGTGGTGCCGGTCTCCGCAGCCAGCCTGCCAAACAGCCTGCGGGCATCGACCAGCATCCGCCGCTTGACGAAGGGCCAGAAACTGTCGGTGTTGCCGGTACGGTCGGTGACCTTGATGCCGTCCAGCGGGCTGATGCCGGTCCGATCGTCGAACACGGATGTCTGCGCACCGGGCGCCGCGCTGTCGTGCGCGATCTCGAACTCCTTGGGTGCGGCCAGCTTTTGCAGCAGCGATAGGAAGTAATAGGTCGATGGATCGTAACCCCGCCCGTCCCCGTCGATCTCGCGCGATGCGTAATGGTGGCTCAGGGCCAGATGATAGCTGAGCGCGCCGTTGTTGTGCGCCAGCCAGAACCTGCGGAACCGCACCGCACGCTCGTCGTCCAGCCCTGGCGGGCTGGCGCAATAGGTGACCCCTTCCGTCGACCATTCGACGGTCTTGGGCATCCTGAAAATCAGTTTCTCGCTTTGGCGAATGTGCCTCCCGGCCGCCTTGCGCTGCGCGTGCGGATCTGCCGACGTTATCGACGGCGCGTCGTCCGCGGCCAGCAGATGTTCCTGCACCTCCCCCAGCACCTCGCGGTCGGCAATGTCGTTGAACAGCGGATCGATGGCGTTGCGCAGCAGCACCGAGGGAAGATGCGCCTGCTGGACCCGGGCAAACTGCTTGTGCGTCAGCCTCCTGCCTGGCTGCCCCACCGCTGCGGCCACGTCCTCCGGCGAGATATACAGCGAGAGGGTCCAGTAAAGCGTACCCGGCCGGGCATCCTCAAAATCCTCGCCTGGCTCCCAGTCTCCCCGCACCGCCATCTTGGACCCCTTTTCTGCTAGCGCACCGCCAGGGCCAGTGCGCGAAAGCTCTCATATTCCGCTGTCGGCTTGCCAGACCGAAGCCACGACAGCGCGGGCTCCATCGGCAGCAGGGCAACCGGATGCGCGCGCGCGGAGAGAGCATCCAGTTGCCTGGTTGCCACACCGCCGGGCTGGTCTTGCGCGCCCTTCAGCACCGAAATCGCGAAAAAGCTCTGCAGATGGTCGTGCAGGAATCCGGCATCCACGGTATCGCCCGGAAAATCCACGGCAGCATAGATCAGCCCGTCATCGCTGTGCTGGGAGGCAGACAGCGCGGGCTGGATGTAGGCAAAATCCACCACCTCGGCGCCCATGCGTGACCATATTGCCAGACGGTCGACCTGATCGGTTCCCGAGTGCGCGGTATCGGCGGCATATTCCGCCGCTGTCAGCCGCAGCGGATCGTTCTGTTCAATGAAGATCGCGGGCGCTGTACCTTCGCGGTCGAGATCGAGCGCAATGATCGAGAGCTGCCGCACCGCTGCCAGCATCTTGCGCAGCATTCCGCGCCCGCGGGAGGCGGGCTCGACATAGACGTAATTCAGCGCGATCGCTGCCGGGGGCAGTTGCGCACCACGATCGATCGCTGTCGCCAGAAAGTTGGCGCCCCCCAGCAGCGTCCGATTGGCATCTTCGAACACCGCCACCAGTTCCGAATGGACCCGGCCAAAGGCGTGACGATAGGCTCCGTTCAATGCGAGGCACGCTTCGAACCCTTCGAGTTCCTCTCGCTCGTCCGGCAGGACAAAGGCCCGATCATAGCCTGCAAAGAACCGGGTCAGCACCGGAGACCCCGGGTCCTCGGTGGCAAGCGCCCGCACGCCATCGGCAAGGTCGAGCGTGATCAGCGAGTTCGTGGCTGTGCCGGTCATGCGGCAACACTGTCACGGCGCATGCACCGCTGCAAGATGCTGGTTGGTTCCGAAACGCCGTGCCCGAAGGCGCACGGCTTCGAAACCCGTCCGCGCGCATATTGCCTCGCGCCGCGAAATGGCTGAAAAGCACAGACATGGTCGCACGCCCATCCCTCTTCGCCCCATGGCTTGGCATCGGAGCGCTTTGCCTTGGAATAGCTGCGTGCAGCGACGGGACGGTGGCTGGCGAGGACAACAGCACAAAGGCGCGTGCAATGGGCAATCCGGTGGTTCATTTCGAGATCCCCGTCAGCGACATGGACCGGGCGATGGCGTTTTACGAAGCCGTGCTCGGCTATCGGCTGACCCGGCAAGAGGTCGACGGATATGACATGGCGTTCTTCGGACGCGCCGACGGGGCTGCCGGTGCGAGCGGGGCGCTGGCCAGAGGCGATGTCTACCGGCCGAGCAAGGAGGGTGTGATCGTCTATTTCGACGTGCCCGATATCGATGCGGTGCTGCAAAAGGCCAAGGCCCGGGGCGCCAGGATCCTCTACGCGAAGAAGGATATCGGCGATGCCGGGTTCGTCGCCGAAATCGAGGACAGCGAAGGCAATCGCATCGCGCTCTCGCAGGTCAGGGACTGATCCCGAGCCCGGCTATTCCTTCCCGTCTATTCTTCTTCGCGCAGTGCCGGGGCGACCCGTTCTTCCTGCGGCGTCGGCGGCGGACGGCGCACCGGGGGTCGGGGTTCGGCCTGGCGGGTCTGCGGCCGGTTGACCGGATCACGACCAAGCGCGCGATCGATGAAATTGTCATCCAGCCGCTCGGGCTGCTGCACCGGCGGCGGCGCGAACGGGTCGGGCTCGGCCGGGCCGCGGCCCGGATCGATCGGGTTGCCGTTCTCGTCGATGAAGATCACGTCGTCGGGCGAGCCGAAATAGGCCTCGTCATCGGGCTCGAGCTGCCATTCGGGAAGCTTGAGCTCGGTGTCGAACGGCTCGACCTTGCGCTTGGCGACCGCGACCTTCATGAACGAGGCGAACGCGCGCGCGGGCGCGGTTCCGCCCTGCAGCCCGCCGACTGGACGGGCATCGTCCCGGCCCATCCACACGCCGGTGGTGATCCCGCTCGAAAAACCGAGGAACCAGCCGTCCTTGTTGCTGTTGGTGGTGCCCGTCTTGCCCGCCACGGGCCTTCCGATCTGCGCGGCGCGCCCGGTGCCGACATTGACAGCGGTCTGCAACAGGTCGGTCATCCCGGCGGTGACGTGCGGCGGAACGAGCACCTGGCTCATGTCGGATTCATGGCTGTAGAGCACCTCGCCATCGCTGGTGGTGACCTTGGTGATGCCGTAAGGCGAAATCGCGACCCCGCCCGAGCTGACCCCGGCAAAGGCGCGCACCATGTCGATCACACGGACCTCGGACGATCCCAACACCATCGAGGGCAAGGTCGTGATCGGGGTGGTGATGCCGAAGCGGCGCGCCATGTTGGCGATCGAGCTGGTGCCGACATCCTCGCCGATCCGCGCGGCGACGGTGTTCTTGGAATAGGCAAAGGCGGTGCGCAGCGTGATGTCGCCGGCATAGCTGCCGCCGCTGTTGCGCGGTGACCAGCCGCCGATGGTGATCGGCGCGTCGGTGACGATGTCCTCGGGCGTATAGCCCGCTTCCAGCGCGGAGAGATAGACGAACAGCTTCCACGCCGATCCCGGCTGGCGCAGCGCGCTGGTCGCGCGGTTGTAGTTGGAGGTGACGTAATCGGTGCCTCCGACCATCGCGCGCACCGCGCCATCGCGGTCGAGCGAGACCAGTGCGCCCTGTGCGCCGCGCGGCACATGCGCCTGGATCGCCGCGGTCCCTGCGCGCTGCATGTTGAGATCGAGCGTGGTCCACACCACGATCGGCTCGCCATTGTCCTCGATCAGCGTGTCGAGCTGGGGCAATGCCCAGTCGGTGAAATAGCGAACCGAATTCTGGCCCTTTTCGGGTGCGAACTCGACGCCTTCGAGATCCGCCTCGGCGGCCTGGGCCGGGGTGATCGTGCCGACATCCTGCATCACCTGCAGCACCACGCCCGCCCGGCCCAGAGCAGCCTCGCTGTCGGCGGTGGGGGAGTAACGCGAGGGCGCCTTGACCAAGCCGGCGATGATCGCGGCTTCGGCGAGCGACAGCGTCTTGGCATCGTGGTTGAAGAACTTGCGCGCCGCCGAATCCACGCCATAGGCGCCGCCGCCGAAATACACCTTGTTGAGGTACAGCTCGAGGATCTGGTCCTTGGAGAACTTGCGCTCCAGCGCCAGCGCGAGCACGCCTTCGCGGATCTTGCGGGTATAGGAACGGCTGTTGCTGAGGAACACGTTGCGCGCGAGCTGCTGGGTGATCGTCGATGTCGCGCGCACGCGGCCGCCGCCTGCGACCGAATTGTAGATCGCGCGGCCGATGCCGATCGGGTCGACGCCGGGGTGGTAGGCGTAGCGGCGGTCCTCGACCGAGACCATCGCGTCCTTCATCACCTGCGGAATGTCATCGATATCGAGCCATTCGCCGAAGCTCGGGCCCAATTGCATGATCTCGGTGCCATCGGCGGCCTTGACCAGGATCATCTGGCCGTTGGGCGAGGATTTCATGTCCTGGAAGCTGGGCAGCGAGCCCATCACTGTGACCACCGCGACGACCAGGCCGATCAGACCGATCACCGCTGCTGCCGAGCCGATCTTGACGAAACGCCAGAACCACAGGCGCAAGCCGCTTGCGGGCCTGGGCTTCGACGCGGCCCTGTCACCCTTGTCTTTCACCGCCATGTGCAATCGGCCCCGATCATTGTGCCCAGCTCATTGTGCCAGGCTCATCATGCAACGCGCGCATCAGCCGCGCCGCAGCAAAGCGCCGCGTTATGCAGCATCCGGCTTTCGCGTTGCTGAATATCGCGTCCAGTGCCATGCGCCAAGGCGTTTCGGTGGGGCCTCATGCCGTGCCCGGCCCGCTTGGCGCATCGCCTGCCACATCACCTGCAAGCGCCTGCGCCATTGCGAGTTCATGCGGCGTGTTGACGTTCATCAGCGCGCCTGGCTCCGGAAATTCCACCGCGCGTGCGCCCAGCGCCTCGCCGAGGCGACGCAGCGACCATTTTTCGGCGCAGACCTCTGCCGGAAGGGCTGCGATCACCGCGCGGGAATCCCACAGCGCGAAGGCGGGCTGCCAGACGCCAGGGCTGCCACCGCCGCCATCGCCTGTGGCCATCGCCACCGGTGCGGATGCCGCCAGCCGCGCGACCAGATCGTCCGGCACGAAGGGCGCATCGACCGGCGCGGTGACGAATACATGAATGCCGCGCGCCGCCAGATGCAGCGCCGCCGCGCGGATCGCGCCGACGGGTCCCGCCGGGCCATCGGGGAGATCGGCGATCGCTTCGAGCCCGGTGCCATAATCGTGCGGCGCCGACAGCAGCACCTGCCCCACCTGCCGCGCCAATCGCCGCACCACCCTGTCGATCAAGCGTTCGCCGCCGATCAGCGCCAGCGCCTTGTCATCGCCCTGCATGCGGCGCGACTGGCCGCCTGCCAGCACCACGGCGACCTGCGGCGGGGACATATCCATCAAGCTCAGTTCGCAGGCGCCTTGGGGGCCAGCGGCGAGGGCTGCTCGATCGGCTGGCCGGTGGCATCGCGCAGGCCGCGTGGTTCGAGGATGGCCGCGCTTTCGATGATGTCGAGCGCGCGCCGCGCCTCGGCATAGATCCGCGCCTTGGCCAGCCAGTCGGCGGCCTTGTTGCTTCCGGGCAGCCGCTCGATCTCGGCGAGTGCCGCCTCGACCCGCCCGGCCTCCAGATAACGCTTGGCGCGCTGCAGCCGCTGCGAGGGGGTCTGCGACACGCTGCCCTGCTGCTCGACGACGAACAGCTCGCTCGCCTCGCGCTGCAGCGCATCGAAAAAGCCTTCATTGGCGGCGCGGCCCGAGACGATCGAGGGGCCGATCTCCTCGAGCTGCGCGCGCAATTGGTCCATGGTGACGGGGTTGCGCGCGGCGCGCACGATGGTGGCGACCGCATTGGGCTGCGCCGCGCCGAAACGCAGCTGCAGCTGACCTTCTAGATAGCCCAGCGCCGAGGCCCGGTCGAGCGCACGGCGCGCGGCAAACGCGATCAGCAGCCCTTCGGCGCGCCCGGCATTGCCCGATGCCTCCTGCGCCTGCACGTTGATCAGCGACAGCCGGTTCTCGAGCTCTGCCACCCGCACATCGAGCGCACGCGGCGGAACCGGGCCGCCGAGCATGCCGCCACCCATCGCAGGCGGCGGGCCGCCGGCGCCGGGACCTGCCGGATCTGCGGTAATGACATTGCGGTCGAGCGCGGTCTGCGCAGGCGTTGCAGGCGTTTCGGTGAACCAGCCCGAGCGGGTGATCAGCCAGCCCGACAGCGTCGCTCCGCCGACAAAGGCAAGCGCCAGCAGGATCAGCAGCGTCCTGCCGCTGGCGCCTTGCGAGGGGCGGCCCGGGCGGGGGGTCTCGGGGTTCATCATGTCTCCGGTTGGTGATTGGGTGCGGCATGCTGGCACAGGGCGTCCGCCACGTCCAGCAAAGCGCGGTCGTCGGTCGAGGCCGCCACGCGCACCGCTGCCCAGCCGGACCCCGCCGCATCGACCAACGCGGGCGCGAACAGCGCGAGGCTGATCCGCCCGCGATCCAGTCCGGCGGAATCGACCAGGGCGGCAAAGTGCGAGGCCGCGCGCGCCGAATGCAGCAGCACCACGCAGGGGTAGGCCAACGCATCTGCCAACGCAGGGGGCATCGGCAGCGCGCGCGAGCGATAGACGATGCGGGTGTCGATCGCGAGGCGGCTGTCGGGAAGGTCGACTCGGTCTTCGCCCGCCAGCCGCAGGATGTGCAGATGGCCGTCCTCGACCAGCATCGGCAGCAGGGCGGCGAGCCCGCCATGCCCCTGGCCGCGCACCCGGAAGCCGAGGTCCAGCGCCATCCGCGCGGTCTTGCCGCCCACCGCATAGACCGGCAGGTCCTTGAGGTCCGCGAGCGCCGGGCCGCCATGGCGAAAGACATTGGCGCTGCCCACCAGCAGCGCGTCATAGGCGGACGGATCGGCGGGGCTCCAGGCGACCTGCTCGATGACGAACAGCGGCGTCACCAGCGGATCGTGCCCCGCAGCGCGCAGCGCCTGCGCGGTCGCGGTGGCGCCGGGCTGGGGCCGCAGCACGATGATGCGCGCGCCCGCCATCAGCCCGGATGGAACAGCCGCGTGATCGTTTCGGGGGCCTGGGCCAGCAGATCGGCTGCCAGCCTTGCAGGCGCACCCGGATCGCTTGCTTCAAAGCTGATGTCGCCCGCGACATGCTGCGCGCCGTCTTCGGAATAGAGCACCGCGCGCAGATGGATCGTGGTGCCCGAAATTCGCGCCAGCGCCGCGATCGCCGAGTGGCAGTCGCCGCCCAATGCCTCGAGCAGGGCGCGTTCCGCCATCACGCAGGCCGAGGTCGGCGCATCGTCGATCCCGCCGATCAGCGCGCGCATGGCTGCATCATCCCGGCGCACTTCGATCCCCACCGCGCCTTGCGAGGGGGCAGGCAGCCAGCTGTCGCTGTCCAGCCGCACCGAGGCGATCCCCGGCAGCGTCTCGCCCAGCCGGTCGAGCCCGGCGGCGGCGAGCAGCGTCGCATCGGCCTCTCCGGCCTGCAACTTGCCGATGCGGGTGGCGACATTGCCGCGGAACAGCACCGGCACGATATCGGGGCGAAGGCTGCGAATCTGCGCGGAGCGGCGCGGCGAGCTGGTGCCGAAGCGCGCGCCGTGCGGCAGCGCATCGATGCTCGCAGCGCCCAGCAGGACATCGCGGACATCCGCGCGCGGCAGCATCGCGGCGAGCACGAAGGCTTGCGGACGGATCGTCTCGACATCCTTCATCGAATGCACCGAAAGGTCGATCGTGCCCCCGCCCAGCGACCAGTCGAGCTCGCGCGTCCACAGCGCCTTGCCGCCGACATCGGCAAGCGGGCGGTCGGTGATCCGGTCGCCGCTCGCCACCACCGGCGACAGCTCGACCTGATCTTCGGCCAGTCCCCAGCGTTCGCGCAGCGCGGCGGCGGTCATGTGCGCCTGCGCCATCGCCAGCGGCGATGCGCGGGTGCCCAGCCGGATGGGCCGGTCGGCGAGGATTTCGGCTATGCCTTCGGGCAGGTCGGCGCGGGCGCCGGGGTGCAATGTCTCTCCCATGCACCTTGTGCTAGCGGCCAATAGCGATAAGGGAAAGCCCCATGGCAATCATCCTCGGCATCGAATCAAGCTGCGATGAAAGCGCGGCCGCGCTGATCGGGTCCGATCGCAGCATCCTGGCGCACCGGCTGGCGGGGCAGGAAGACGCGCACCGTCCCTATGGCGGCGTGGTCCCCGAGATCGCCGCGCGCGCGCATGTCCAGATCCTCACCCCGCTGATCCAGGCCGCGCTCAACGATGCCGGGCTCACCCTCGACGATGTCGATGCGGTCGCCGCGACCGCAGGCCCCGGGCTGATCGGCGGCGTGATGGTCGGGTTGGTCACCGCCAAGGCGCTGGCGATGGCGGCGGGCAAGCCGCTGATCGCGGTCAACCATCTCGAGGGCCATGCGCTCTCGCCCAGGCTGGCCGATGCGAGCCTCGAATTTCCCTATCTGCTGCTGCTGGTCTCGGGCGGGCATTGCCAGATCCTGCGGGTCGATGGCGTGGGCCAGTATCGCAGGCTGGCGACGACGATCGACGATGCCGCGGGCGAGGCATTCGACAAGACCGCCAAGATCCTGGGGCTGGGCTATCCCGGCGGGCCGAAGGTCGAGGCGCTGGCGAAGACCGGCGATGCGCGGGCGGTACCGCTGCCAAGGCCGTTGCTGGGCAGCGCCGAGCCACATTTCTCGTTCGCAGGCCTCAAGAGCGCGGTGCTGCGCGCGGCGCAGAGCGGGAGCCATCGGCCCGAGGATATCGCCGCAAGCTTTCAGGCGGCGGTGGTCGATTGCCTGATCGATAGGCTCGAAAAGGCTCTGTCTGATCCACTCGCCCCTCCTCCGTTTGTCCCGAGCGAAGTCGAGGGACGTATTCTTGAGGATGGCGCAAGGTCCCTCGACTTCGCTCGGGACAAACGGGAAAGTAGCCAGCTCACGAATTTGGTCGTCGCAGGCGGGGTCGCGGCGAACGGCGCGGTCCGCTCGGCACTCGAAGCGCTCGCCAGCCGCCACGATATGGGCTTTGTCGCCCCGCCCTTGTGGCTGTGCACCGACAATGCCGCGATGATCGGCTGGGCGGGAGCAGAACGCTTCGCTTTGGGGCTGACCGATCCGCTGGATATCGCCGCTCGCCCGCGCTGGCCGCTCGACCCGGCAGCAGAAGCGGCGCGCGGTGCAGGAGTGAAGGCATGAGCGACACCAAACCAACCGTCGGCGTGATCGGCGGCGGCGCGTGGGGCACTGCCCTTGCGCAGATGCTGGCGAGCGATGGCCGCGAGGTGCTGCTCTGGGCGTTCGAACCCAAAGTGGTCGAGGAGATCAACGCGCAGCACCGCAACAGCGCGTATCTCGCCGGGATCGATCTCAATCCCGCGATCCGGGCCAGCACCGATCTGGCTGATCTGGCCGGTTGCGCGCTGCTGCTGGTGGTGACCCCCGCGCAGCACATGCGCCGCGTGCTCATGCAACTGCCACCCGGCACCGCCGACCTCGTCCTGTGCTGCAAGGGCATCGAGGAGGCGAGCGGCGACCTGATGGTCGATGCCGCGCGCGCCGCGGCTCCGGGACGCCCGCTTAGCGTACTGTCGGGCCCGACATTCGCGCACGAGGTCGCGCGTGGCCAGCCCACCGCTGTGACGCTGGCGTGCGAGGATCACGCGCAATGGGAGCGGATCGCACCGCAGATCGCGCGCCCCGCCTTTCGCCCCTATTTCACCACCGACATCACTGGCGCCGAGATCGGCGGCGCGGTCAAGAACGTGCTCGCGATCGCGTGCGGCGTGGTCGAGGGGCTGGGGCTGGGCCAGAACGCCCGTGCCGCTTTGATCGCGCGCGGCTTTGCCGAGATGACCCGCTTCGGCCTGGCCTGCGGCGCGCAGGCGGAGACGCTGTCGGGGCTGTCGGGGCTGGGCGATCTGGTGCTGACCTGCTCGTCGGTGAGCTCGCGCAATTTCTCGCTGGGCAAGGCGCTGGGCGAGGGTCGAACCGCCGCCGAGATTCTCGCCGACCGCGCAACCGTGGCCGAAGGCGCGTTCACCGCGCCGGTGCTGCAGCGCGTGGCGCGCGACCGGGACGTCGCGATGCCGATCGTCGACACCGTGTGCGCGCTGCTGGCAGGCGACGTCGCAGCGGGCGCTGCGGTGGCGGCGCTATTGGCAAGGCCGCTGACGGCGGAATAAGCCTTCCTTCCCGGGTATTTCAAAAGCCCTCCCCCTTGATGGGGGAGGGTTGGGTGG
>VYKZ01000022.1_pt1 | contig 102331 bp, 88 predicted proteins | sample 5114421 | NCBI WGS metagenome assembly VYKZ01 (sample SAMN12291788, study PRJNA351875) | freshwater metagenome | isolation source: freshwater lake | place: USA: Michigan, Gull Lake | collected 2013-08-08 | reverse complement strand
CGCGTGGGAGGCAGCGCTGGCCCAGGCCGGTGGCGCGCCGCCCAGCCAGCCAGGCGTACGCAAGCGCGGCGGCGCAATCCGGCGCGCTGGCGAGACACGGGCCGTGGCTGGCTGCGGTGACCCCGGAGCGCCTGGCGAAACAGGCGGCCGCAGGCTGGAAGCCGCCTTTGCCTGCGCGCTCAACCGCGCCGAGCTGGCGGGCGATGCGCGGCTGACGGCGCTGTCTGCGCTGCGGCTGGCGCGGCTGGCAAAGGCCCGCAAGGCCGATGCTGCGGCGCATCTGGCGACGGGCATCAATTCGGCCGCCGGTATCGCGGACACATCCGAACGCGCTGCGCTGCTCCGCTCTCTGTTGATGCTGGCATGCGATGTGGGCCTTGGTGACGCCGATATGGTTCGCGATGGCGTCACATCATACGCCTATCTGGTACAGACTGGATCGGGTGATGCAGCTACGCTTGCCGCGCTGCAGGGGCGGATCGCGCTGGCGCATGGCGAGGGCGCGGCAGCCCGTGCGGCGCTGCGCAAGGCGGTGTTCCTCGAAAGCCAGCAGCCGCTGCCCCAGCATCTGCCGCAATACAGGCTGACCCTCGCCGATGCCGAGCCCGAACGCGCGGGCGAGCATGTGCTCGCCGCGTATCGCGCGCTCGAGCGGGTGCGCACCGTACTGATGCCGGTCGATCCGCTGAGCGAGGAAAGCCGGTTCGATCTGGTGGTGCGCCCGGTGTTCGAGCGCGCGATCGCCACCACGCTCGCCTTCGCGGGGGATGATGCAAACACGCTGGGGCAGGCGCAGCGGATCGCCGAGGCCTATCGCTCGGCCGAACTGCAGAACAGCCTGGGCGCCGAATGCGTGCCGCTGCGCAATCCGGTGACGCCTGCCGATCTGCTCCCGGGCGAGATCTTGCTCTATCCGCTGCTGCTCGAAGACCGGGTCGAGCTTATCTACGCCACCGGCGGGCAGGGCACAGGGGCGGGCGAGCGCCGCTATCGCCGCATGCCGCCCGACCGCAGCATCAACCGCGCCCAGATCACCGCGCTCGCGCAGCGTATGACGGCGTCGCTGAGCGGCGAGAGCAGCGACTGGGAGGCGGCATCGCGTGCGCTGTATGCGGCGCTGATCGCTCCGATCGCAGACCAGTTGCAGCCTGGCGGCACGCTGGTGATCGTTCCCGATGGGGCGCTGCGCCAGATCAGCTTTGCCGCGCTGATGGATGCGAAGGGCACCTTCCTGATGGAGCAGGTGCAGCTTGCCGTGGTTCCCGCGCTCAGCTTTGCCGCGCCCGGCAGGCGCGATGCCGACCCGTCGATCATCGCAGCCTCGCTGGAAAAGGAGATGGAGCTTGCCGTCGGGCGCTTCAGCAGGCTGGAGGGCACCGCGGCGGAGGCGGCGATGGCGGCGGGCAGCGACGGCGTGCTGCTCACCGATTTCAACCGCGCATCGCTCGCAGGCGCGCTGGCGCGGCGTCCGGCGAGCGTGCTGCATCTGGCGACACATGCCGCTTTCAACGGCCGCACCGAACGCTCGTTCATCGTCGCCAATGGCGAGGCGATCACGCTGCCGGATCTGCGCGCGATGCTGAGCGCCAACCAGCTTCGCGGCGAAGCGCTGCAGCTGCTGGTGCTGAGCGCCTGCGAGACCGCGGTGGGCGATGACGACCAGGCGATGGGGCTGGCAGGCGCAGCGGTAGAGGCGGGCGCGTCGAGCGCGCTGGCATCTTTGTGGGAGGTCGATGATGCAGGCACCGCGGCGCTGATGGAGGCGTTCTACACGCATTATCGCGCGGGCGTCGGACGCGCCCGAGCGCTGCAGATGGCGCAGGTCGATCTGGCGCGCGGGCTCGACGGGCAATGGGCCGATCCCGGCATCTGGAGCGCTTTCACTCTGGTAGGGAGCTGGCGATGAGGCGCTGGCTGATCGGTGGTGCGACGCTGGCCCTCGCAGCGGGCGCGGTGCCCGTGGCGGCGCAGGATGCGTTGACCACGCAGACCGCGATCACCCCCGATACGCTGCCCTCGCTCAGCACCGGCACGACCGCCACCACCGACGGCGCGACCACAACGATCGGCGGCGGGGTGCGCGCCGGCGACAACCTGTTCCACAGCTTTGCGCGCTTCAGCCTGGGCCCCGGCGACATTGCACGCTGGAGCGCGAGCGATGCAGCGACCATCCGCAACGTCATCAACCGCGTCACCGGCGGCGAGCGCTCGTTCATCGGCGGGACGCTCGATGCGAGCGCGATGCCGGGGGCGGACTTCTACTTCATCAACCCGGCGGGCATCGTCTTCGGCGATGGCGCGTTCGTCGATGTCGGCGGCACTGCACATTTTTCGACCGCGCAGCAGCTGGACTTTGCAGACGGTACCGTGCTGGTATCGGGCACAGCGTCGGGCTCGACCTTCAGCATGGCAGACCCTGCGCGCTTCGGCTTTCTGGGCGGCAACAACCAGCCGATCGCTTTCCTCGCCACCGGAGAGCTGGGCGACGGGCTGGCGCGGGGGGTGGCGGCAGGCCGGCTGACGCTGAGCGCCAGCGACATCACATTTGCCAGTGCAAGCCTTGCCGCGAGCACGCTGGCGCTGCGCGCGGTGGGGCAGGGGCGGGGCAATGTCGGGATATCCGCAGCGCCCGATCAGGGCCTTCGCGGCGGACGCATCGATCTCGACGACAGCCGCATCTTCATCGACACCGGCGGCCATATCGCGCTGGCCGCGGGCAGCCTGCGGCTCGACACGTTCAGCGAGATCGGCGTGGTCACCAGCGCCAGCGGACGGCCCGCGATCGACGTGCGTGCCGACCTGGTCGATCTGGCGAGCGGCGAATTGCGCGTCAGCGGCGTGGCGGGGCTGGCCGAACGCGGCGGCGACATCCGGGTTCGCGCCAGCGAGCTGATCGTGCGCCGCCTAGGCGCGATCCGCACCGAATCGATGCTGGTAGGCGGCGGGGGCACGATCCTGCTCGACGGCGATCTGGTGCATATCGATGGCGGCAGCGTGACTGCCACCGGCCTGTCCGCACCCGGCCAGTCGGTAGGGGATATCGTCGTCCGGGCGCGGTTGCTGAAGATCACCGAAATCGGCCTGCTGTCGACCACGCTGTTCCAGGCGACCGGCGACACCATGCCCACCGGTACCACGGGCAACATCGTCATCGACGCGGGCCGGGTCGAGATCGACAGCACCGGGCTCATCCTGGCGCAAAGCCAGTCGAGCACCGCATCGGGGCCGGGCAGCATCACCATCCGCGCCGACAGCATGGCGATCGGTCTGGGGCTGGTGTCCACCGGCACCGCCAGCTCCACCGCCGCCGGATCAATCGACATCACGGTACGCGGCCTGCTCGAGTTGACCGGCTTCGGCGGCATCCAGTCGGTCAGCCAGGGGCTGGGGGATGCAGGAGCGATCACCATCCGCGCCGGGGCGATCCGGATGATCGACGACATGGGCGGGCCATCGATCTCCTCACAGACCGAGTTGCCGCGCGCGCAGGAATTCACCCGGCTGAGCGACTATACCGGCTCTGCGGGCCGCATATCGATCACGGCGGACTCCCTCGAAATGATCGGTCGCAGCACGATCACGACCTCGAGCGCGAGCCTGGGCAATGCCGGAGACATTGCCATCACGGCCGGCAGAATATCGATGTCGGGGGAGGCTGAGATCACCTCTTCGGCGCAGGTGCTGCAGGTTCCGCCATCGCGCGAGGAAATCGAGGCCGATCCTGACCTCGATCCGGTGCTGAGGATGGTGCCGGGTCCGGGCAGGGCGGGCACCATCACGCTTGCCGTCGCCGACACGCTGACCATGGCGGGCGGCACCATCTCCACCGCGACCCAGGGCTTTGGCGACGCGGGAGCGGTCACGGTGGCCGCCGATCGCATCCTGCTCGGCGCCGGGAGCCGGATCAGCTCGGATGCGGGCGGCCTTGCGCCCGGCCAGGCGGGCATCGTGGTGCTCATCGCGCGGCAGATCGCGCTCGAGGGCGGGGCGGAGGTGACCACCGGATCGGCCAATGCCACCACCGCAGGCGGCGTCGCGCTGGTGGCAGAGGACAGCATCACCATCACAGGTATGGGCAGCCGAGTGGCGAGCACCAACAGCGCGGCCGGCGGCGGTGCAGCGGGCAACATCACGGTCTCCGCGCCGCGTATCACTCTGGGGCCGGGCGGTCTGATCACCACCAGCTCGCTGGCCGGCGCGGCGGGGCGGATCGACCTGCAGCTTCCCGACACCGGCATCCTGCGCCTTGCGGGCGGGGCGACTCCGGCGGCCATCGCGACCTCGTCGGGCCCCGGCACCGGCGGGCAGATCACGATCAGCCGCCCCTATGCGCTGATCGCGGATGGCGGGCGGATCGAGGCTTTGGGGCAGCAGCGCGGCGCGAACGTCCAGCTCGCCACCGATTTCTTCATCCGCTCGGCCGACAACAGCAACCTGTTGCTGGTCGATGGCGATCTGGTGGTCGATAGCCAGGTCGGCAATGTCAGCAGCGGCATCGACACGCCGGACATCAGCTTCGGCGATGCGGCCGGCGTGCTTGCGGGCCAGTGTCGCGCGGCGCGCAGCAGCGGATCGGTCAGCCGCCTTGCGATCGATGCCGTCGGCCCGCTGGCGCTGGAGGGTGCCCAGCCCACCGCCGACGGAGGATGCCGTTGACCCTTGCGCTGGCGCTCGCGCTGCAGGCCGCGCAGCCTGTCGCACCGCCGTGCGATCCCGCGGCGGCAGCACCGGCGGCCGATGCGGGGATCGTCACCTTCTGCGCGGTCGAGGTGCATGCCGAGCCTGGCGCCATCGCCATTGCGACCACGGACAGCGACGGGCTCGACTTTGGCGGCTTTCAGGTCCGCTATCGCAAGGGCGACCGGCTCGACGGGCAATGGGTGCGCGAGCAGGTGATCGCCAACGGGCTGATCGAAACCCCGGCACCGCTCGACCGCATCGCGGCCGCCGTCCAGCAGATCAGCCTCGCCTATGTCCGCAACGGGTTTGTCAATTCGGGCGTGCTGATCGATCCTGCGACCGATCCGACCGGAGCATCGCCGCTGGTGCTGCGGCTGGTGGCGGGGCGGTTGGGTGAGGCGGGCGTGGCCGTGGAGTGGCAGGACGGGCACCGGCGCGGACTGAGCGCGCGCTATGTGCTGGCGCGCATGCCCTCGGCGCGCGCCTGGCCGCTCAATGGCCTCGCCATCGAGCGCGATTTCCGCACGCTCGCCGCCGATGATGCGATCGCGACGGTGAAGGCCGATCTGCAGCCCGGCACCCGGCCCGGCGAGGCGCGATTGGCGCTGCTGGTCGATCCCGCCCCGCGCTTTGCGGTGCAGGCGAGCATCGCCAACAGCCGCTCGCCCGCGGTGGGGGGGCTGCGCTTCGGCACCGGGCTGGCGGTACGCAACGCGCTGATGCCCGGCGACCGGATCGCGTTCGATGCCGGGCTCACTGCCGGACGCCCCGATGTGCTGGCGGACTATTCCGCGCCGTTCGTCCACCCTGCGCTTACGATCGACCTGCGCGGCGGATACAACCGCGCCGCAGTAGTCGATGCGCCGTTGCGCAACCTCAACATCCGCGCGCGCGACTGGTTCGTCGAAGGCGGCTTCGGGTTCACGGTGTGGCAGCGTCCGCTGTCGCCCGCCTCGATCGATGGCGGCGCGGAAACCAGCGCGCAGTCGCTGGTGCTGCGCGCAGGGCTGATCCACCGCGAGACCCGCACCTTCCTGCTCGGCCAGCCCTTTTCGTTCAGCCCCGGATCTGTGCGCGGGCTGGCCGAGTATACCGCGCTGCGGCTGGGCGCGGAATGGACCCGGCGCAGCTCGGGCACCGTGTGGATCGCGCAAGCCCGTTTCACCCGGGGGATCGAGGGCAGCCGGTCGGACGTCGTCGGCATCGTTGCTCCATCGCCAAGGTTTCGCAGCGTATCGGGCCAGATCAGCCACGCCCGCAGGCTGGGCGGGAGCGGGTTCGAGCTGCGCGCGCGGCTCGCCGGGCAATATGGCGAAGGTGCGCTTTATGCCGGCGAACGCTTTGTCGCTGGCGGCAGCCAGAGCGTGCGCGGCTATCGCGAGAGCCTGTTGCTCGCCGACCGGGGGCTAACCGGATCGGTGGAGCTGGCGAGGCCACTGATGCTGGGGTCGGGCGCGAGGGGCCCGCTGGGGCTGCGCTGGGGCAGCTTCACGCCCTCGGTCTTTGCTGATGGCGCGCTGGCGCGCAACGCCGACAGGGCATTCCAGCCGGTTCCGCGCGAGCTCGCCAGCATCGGCGCCGCGCTCGCCTGGACCCCGGCGCCCTCGCTGACCGCGCGCGTGATCTATGGCCATGCGCTGATCGATGCGCCGGTCACCGGCAGCCGCGACATCCAGGACGATGGCCTGTCCTTTGCGCTCGCCTGGAACCTTGAGTTTTAGGGACCGGCGGCTTGACCTTGGCCTGCGGACCATTACCAGAGCGAGCCATGAAATTCTTTTCCGACAATGCCGCTGCGGTCCACCCGCAGGTGATGGACGCGATCATCGCCGCCAACCAGCTCGATTCGCCTTATGATGGCGACGCGCTCAGCCAGGCGCTCGACAACCGGTTCAGCCAGATTTTCGGCACCCGCGTGCGCGCACTCTGGGTCGCCACCGGCACCGCGGCCAACGCACTCGCGCTGTCGGCATTGTGCCCGCCGCACAAGGGCGTGATCTGCCACAAGATGGCGCATATCGAGCAGGACGAATGCGGCGCGCCCGGCTTCTTCATGCACGGTGCCAAACTGATCCTGGCCGATGGCGAGGGGGCCAAGCTCGCGCCCGACGATATTGCGCGGGTGCTGGGCAACATCCGCGACGATGTCCACCAGGTACAGCCCGCCTGCGTCTCGATCACCAACGCCAGCGAATATGGCCTCGTCTACACGCCCAGGCAGGTCTCCGCGATCGGCGATCTGTGCAAGGCCAAGGGCCTGAAGCTGCACATGGACGGCGCGCGTTTTGCCAATGCGGTGGCCAGCACCGGCGCGCACCCAGCGGACATCACATGGCGCGCAGGCGTCGACATGCTGAGCTTCGGCTGCGTCAAGAACGGCGGCATGAACGCCGAGGCGATCATCGTGTTCGAGCCGGCGCTGGCGCGCGAGCTGCCTTATTTACGCAAGCGCGCAGGGCAGTTGCAGTCCAAGGGCCGGTTCCTCGCCGCGCAGTTGCTGGCGATGCTCGAGGACGATCTGTGGCTCGCCAACGCGGCTGCCGCCAATGCGGGTGCGCAGGCGATCGCGCAGGCCGCCGGCGACCGGTTGCTCTATCCGGTCGAGGCCAACGAGGTGTTCGTCCGGCTCACCGCTGGCGAGGCCGCGTCGCTGCGCACGCAGGGGTTTGAATTCTACGATTGGGGCGAGATGACCGATGAGGGCGGCGAGGCCCGCTTCGTTACCGCCTGGGATCAGGACGCCGCTACCGTCGCGCCGCTCGCCGCCGCCATCGCCGCCCTGTAATGGCGAGCCCTGCCGCCGCCGCGCCCGAGACACGCGAAGAACCCTCGATGCTGTCGGCGCGGGTGCTGGTGCCGTTCCTGCTGGTGTCGCTGATCTGGGGATCGACCTGGCTGGTGATCAAGGACCAGATTTCGAGCGTTCCGCCGACCTGGTCGGTCAGCTACCGGTTCGGGGTGGCGGCGATCGGCATGTTCGCGCTCGCCTGGTGGCGCGGCGCGCCGCTCAAGCTTGACCGGCAAGGGCAACTGATCGCGCTCGCGCTGGGGCTGTTCCAGTTCTCGGCCAATTTCAATTTCGTCTACCGATCCGAGATGTATATCACCTCAGGGCTGCTCGCGGTGCTGTTTGCGATGCTGATGGTGCCCAACGCGATTTTGTCGCGGGTGTTCCTGGGGCAGCGGATCGCGGGCGGATTCGTGCTCGGCACTGCGGTGGCGCTGGCGGGGGTCGCGCTGCTGTTCGTGCAGGAATATCGCGCGATGCCTGCGGACCTTGGCGATGTGATGAAGGGGCTGGGCCTTGCGCTGTGCGCGATCCTGTCGGCCTCGATCGCCAATGTCATGCAATCGGCCGAGCGGGTGCGGCGCATGCCGATCCTCTCGCTGCTCGCCTGGGCGATGCTCTGGGGCGCTCTGGGCAATGCGGTGCTGGGCTGGGCGCTGTACGGCCCGCCGGTGATCGAGACCCGCACCGCGTATCTGGGCGGGATCGTCTATCTCGGGCTGCTGGGCTCGGTGGTGACCTTCCCGATGTATTTCGCGCTGATCCGCGACATCGGCCCGGCCCGCGCCGCGTATAGCAGCGTGCTGGTGCCGGTGGTGGCGATGATCCTCTCCACCCTGTTCGAAGGCTATGTCTGGAGCACGCTGGCTGCAGGCGGCGCGGTGCTGGGCATGATCGGCCTGGTCATCGCGATGCGCGCGAGAAGCCCGAGGACGCCACGGTTGACCGGCTAGATTCGCGCGCAACATCGCCGATACCGAAAAAACCAACGACGCGGATGGGCGGCCCCACCCGTTGGCTCGCAGCTGTTTCGACGGATCCTTGCTTGTCAGATCGGTCGCCCGGCCTATCTTCTTGATAGAATGATCTACAGGAGAACCCGACGATGAAAGACCACCAGACTGCCATGGCCTGCCCGCTTGACGGCACCACGCTGGTCATGAGCGAGCGTTCGGGTATCGAGATCGACTATTGCCCGTCCTGCCGCGGTGTATGGCTCGATCGCGGCGAGCTCGACAAGATCATCGAACGCAGTGCTCAGATTGCCCCTGTTGCGCCGCAGCCAGCCCGCGCCGACCCTTATGCCCAGCGCCAGCATCCCGGCAGCCACCATAGCAGCTCGCCTTATCCTGATCGCAAGCGCAAGAAATCGTTCTTCGAGGAATTGTTCGACTGAGACGGAAGAGTGTAGAGTTGCGCGTCGTTCGGTGATCCATACCGCGGTGGCCATCTCTTCTAAGTCATCGAAAAGATGGTGGGCGCGGCAGGGATTGAACCTGCGACCCCACCCGTGTGAAGGACCAAAATGGAGGCATTTACGGCTTTACGCGAACATAAAAAACCAATAAAATCAATATCAAGTGTTCGCGGGCGTTCGCCGGTGTCCACCTATGTTTTTCATGTTTTTTTCATGGATTTGGAGCGCTGAAAGGTGCCTGATCTGAGCCGTATCGGAGAGCGTGAACGCTTAAAGCCCAAGGCGGGCGATGAACCTCATTGGCAAAGATTACGCCAAGGGGTGTATCTTGGATATCGCCCTTCTCGCAAGATGGCCAGAGGGACATGGTTTGCTCGGTTCTATGATGCCGATGCCAATCGTAACACTCGCAAGCGATTGGGTGATTATGGCACTTTGACGGGTCATGACGTATTCAAGCAAGCAAAGGCCGATGCCGAAATCTGGGCAGAAACGGTTGAAAGCGGAGGTGAGCTTGCCCGCGACATGATAACGGTCAAGGATGCCTGTGACGCCTATCTGCTGGAAAGGCCTGGGCGGATTGCGGCAGGCATTTTCAGGCGGCACGTCTTTGATGATCCGATCGCCAAGGTGAAACTCGAGAAGCTCCGCCGCCACCACCTGAAGGCTTGGCGTATGAGGCTGGAAGACGCCCCAGCACCCCTGACGCGATCGAAAGACCGCTACAAGAAGCGAATGAAAGTGCGCTCCAAGTCCACCGTCAATCGGGACATGGTGCCGCTGCGAGCAGCGTTGGGCAGGGTACTAAGTCTGGGAGTGCCGAACACGGATGCGGCCTGGCAGGAAGCGCTCCGTCCCTTCAAGGGTGCTGACAGGCGGCGCGAACTGTATCTTGATCGAGATGAAAGCCGGAGACTGATCGATGCCTCGTGCACCGAGGTTCGTCCTTTCGTTAAGGCTCTGTGTCTCCTGCCGCTCCGCCCCGGCGCACTGGCAGCTCTGACAGTGAAGGACTTCGATCGCCGAACTCGGGCGCTGACCATTTGCAAGGACAAGAATGGAAAGCCGCGTCAACTCACGATGCCCCCAGTGATTGCTGATTTCTTCGAAGCGCAGGTGAAGGATAAACTACCAGCCGCAGCAATCTTTGCCCGGACTGGCGGAGAGGCTTGGAACAAGGACACCTGGAAGAAGCCGATCAAGGAAGCCGTGATTGCTGCAGGACTGCCAGTTGGTGCGTCCGCCTATACATTGCGCCACAGCGTGATTACCGACTTGATCCGCGCCCGCTTGCCAATCCTGACCGTGGCGCAGCTATCGGGGACGAGCGTCGCAATGATCGAAAAGCATTATGGCCACCTTGTGCGCGATGATGCCGAAGAGGCTCTGGCGAGCATTGCGATCTGATGTGACGGCCAAAATCACAAACCTTGATTTTTTCCGTACGAACAATTTTCAAGAAAACCTCACTCAGATAAGTTTGTTTATGCAGTTTTCGGTGGATCTGGCGAATCGAAATGGAGTAGGATCTCACAGAAATTGCCACAAAAACTGTTGAGTTGTAGGCTTCTGCTAAAAAACCGACAGATATCGATGGGCAGATTGCTCACGCAATTCGTCGATAACTGGTCCATTAACTGGAGTTGATCTCAGACGAAATTTTGCTCAAATGGATGTTCGACGACAGATCATTTGGCCGTTACTTCTCAAATGTAGTGCCGAAAAGGCAGCGGCGGAGCAGTGACCGTACGGGGTGACGCCATTAGTATCTCGCCTACTCGATCTGCGAACTTCAACGTCACGGGTAAAGCGCTGGCGAAGTCGCAGGCGTTGTAGTTGACCTTCGTCAGTGCAAGGACGTCGCTAAGGACCTCGACGATATCCCCATCGCCATGGGTGATGTCGACAGTCAGAGGTTTAGGCGTCTCAAAGCCTTGGTAGGCAGCGAGCCGAGGCACGTATCCTCGTGCCCAAAGAAAACCCGAGTAGCGCCCAACAGTCAAGATCGTGCCCCTCAGCACGGGCACCGAGGCATCAGGGCGGAAGAGGCGGACATCATCTAGTTGCTTTATCTTCACCCCCACCAGCTGCGTTTCGGGCGGCACAGCGCTCGAGAATCCCTGCCACTCGTCATCTGAGAAACGATGGCGGCCATGGATAAACAGTTGGGTGGGAGGGCGCCCATGCTTCGCCTTGTAGCCCGCCACAACGGAGTGCATCAGCGCAGCGGACGCGGATTCCGATAGGTGATATTCTTTAGTCTTGTCCGAATACCATGGTCCGAGAGCGCCGCGGAACACGAGGCCATCGCCTGAATTGAGAAACATCTGAGCCGCGCAGCAGGCCTCTCCAGTGGCCGCGGGAGTATCATCGTTCTTGAAGACCAACCCTACGTAGCAAACTCCGGGTCTTACGTCCGCCAACGCCCAAGGCTTCGCGTCCATTTTGAAATAGAGGGTTGTGCAGAAATTCCAAGCTACGGTTGCCTCGTCCTGAAGGCCACGGCGGCGATCATTGGCTACCCCTAAACTCCGATCGACCAAAGTGCTTTCGAGGATTAGCTGGAGTACTACCCCATCCTGCAGCAGCTCGGCCTTAAGCTGGTGGTGGAAATTGTTCGAAAAAAGGTAGGTCTCTGCGTCTTTGACGGTGTCGGGAAACAGATCACCGCCTTGTTCGAAGAAGCGCTTGGCATCTTTGAACGTCGTCATTTCCGAGACCGTTCGTTCGTCCTTTGGCGGAGCCGCAACCTGGGGGCGCCCGTAACGATAGACGACGTCCGGCACCACGACGAGCCAAACGTCGGGGCGACGCTCTTCAGCGCGATTATGCGCTCGGATCGCGTCTGCGAAGAGGAGCACGGTGGAGCGGACCGCGTCGGCCCGATTGTTCTTCTTGATGCAGCGATTGATTTCTTCGCTCTTCAGTCCTAGCTCCACCGTGCCACGCGTTGGCATCGAGATGCCGAAGCAGGTCTCGAACCCGGGCCAAGCCGGAGCCCAGAGCGTCGGGCGACCCTTGCGGTCCGTCTTGCCAGGTATGTGGAGGCTGATTCGTTCCAGCCAGCGGCGCGACAGGCCTACCCCGCTGTCGGTGCCAATCACGCCTAACCTAACCTGCGAACGACCGTCCGGCCCTTCGAGGGGCCCGAACAAAAAGAGCCCATCTTTAGGCGCCTCCATCCGCTGGCCGTGTCCGAACTCCAGCAAAGGCTCCGGCAAGAGATGTGTCGCGATCGTCATGCCACTGCCTCCTCGACGTCCGGATCCGAATCGAAGGCAGAGTCGAACTCCTCGGACAGCGTGATTTGGCCAGTCTCGTCCTCCTCAGTTGGCCGATACTCCTCGGCAACGAAGCTGACTGGGAAGTCGAAGGTCATCGGCAGGCTAGGGATCGAAAGGCGCTCGCCCATTGCGGCGAGATCGAGGGTGTCAGCCCCGTTGGCCAGCCACCCCATGGCCGCAAGCAGCATATCTCGCCATTTGTCATTAAACCAGGAACGGGTCAATCTAACCCGAATGCGTTGCAGCTGCTCACCAGGGAGTGGTGTCTTCCCATCGGTTGTCACTGCCACATTGGCATGAACCCGATACAGAGCATCGGGCCAAAGCTTCGGCTGTGCGACGAGACAAAGGTGCCAACGGCGCTCCTTGAATTTGCCACTGAGCACGCGATCGACTTTGTGGCCGTCTGGCAAGGCCATCTTCACTGACTTTGGGACTAGGCCGTCGGGGAAGAACCAGCCCTTCGCACCTGAGGCGAAGTTGACCGGCAGAAGGCCTCGGCGGTGCATCGTGAGATCCCAATGCTGCCGCATAAGATTGACCAGGATGCGCCGCGCGTTCGATCGATCGCCGAAAATATGCGGGTAACTGCCGTCCACCACGGAATTAAAAGGCAGGCTTGCCCGGGCCTTCAATGGCGGCGAAGCGTCGTCAAGGCTTTCGATTGCGACCGTACCGCAGAAGGCGATAACGGCACCATTATGGAGAACATGCGGCACCCGCGTAAATTCGCTCCAAGCGCCGAGCTGAGCGGTCGTCCCCTTGGCGTCCATCGCCCAAACGTCCGGGCGGGCCTCCAGCTCGAACCAGTTGCTATACAGTGTCTCTGGAACGTCCCTGAGGAGCTTACGACCATCCTCTTGGGCGGCGATGATCGTAGAAAGCAACGAAGCATCTGGGCCGACGACTTTGGGCACCCCCCCAGTGTTGAGCGTCTCGAACAATGGCTCCAGGCAGGCCGCCCAATTAGGGAAAGCGTTGTGAGCGTTTTGCCTAAGAATTTCCGTTGGTAGTTCGCCATAGTCGACATCAGCGATCCGGATGGGGATTATGAAGGCCTCATCCCCGAGCTTGCGCCGCATGGCGTCACCTAGCGCAAGTTCCTTCTTCACTCCTTGCTTCCGGACGTGCTCCGAGACGATTACGATCTGCTTGACCGCCTCATGACGCAGGACATGCTCAATCCTGTCCCAGAAGTCGTCACCCCCACGAAGTGAACTGACATCGACCCAAGTCTTGTACCCTGCGATAGTCAATCGCGCCGCAAGCCATCGGGCGAAACGATTGTCTTCCGGGTTCGCATGTGTGATCAAAATCGTGTCGCGCATTGAGATTGGGGAAGTCGCCATTCTTTGAAGTTAGCCGAGTGTGGCAGCAGTGAGAAGCTTCGCCTTGCTCTTCCCGGATATTCTCACGCATGTATCTTAGTGTCGAGCAGGCACTGGCCCCCCCGCGCTCGACGGGGCGCTCAGGTGCGGCTGCTGCACGGGCGATACCATTCTGGGTTAAGCGGCAGATTTTGAGGTGCCATGCCGACACCGATCAACGTTCCTGCCGCCAGCAATTCCGCTCTATGCGGGTAGTGGAGCCGCGATGTATTTTGCAGCATTCTCCTGACAGTGCGCCCGAGCGCGCGCGATCCAGCTTTCAAACCACACCCAAGTGTTCTTGTAGTCGCCGGCTTTGCCGAATCCCTTTACAGGGTCCTTGGCATCCAGCTCTTTCCAAAGAGCCGTATGCTGGGCTTGGTTGAACCGTGGGTAGCCCTCAGCATGCATTGCCTCAACTACCTGCGTTGCGGTATAGCGCGCCTTGTCGATCTCTTTGAGCAGAACCGCATTGATCGCCCTAGCCTCTTCCGAATCCGGTTTGATGAATTCGATGGCGGTGTCTGACTTGCTCGCCTTGCTGCCCACCTTAGGCACGAATGCCACGCGATAGGTGAACGCGGAGTCCTTGAGTTCGTCATCCGTCATCTTCGAGTGGAAGGCATCCATCGTTGACGCGATCGTTGGGGGCAGCGCGCTTATACTCTTCAGCCCGGTCGCTTGGGCCGCATCGAATGTAACAAACTGGAGCGCGATAGGGAGCCGTCGCTCAAGACCGAATTGGACACCAAACCAAGATCGAATTGCATCGTTGAAGTTAATGCAGCAGGCTTGCATCAGCGGTCCGAGAGCGTCATCGACTCGATTGGTCGAACGATGTTCGATCTCGTGTCGGATTTCGAGCAGCAACTCCAAATTCTGCCGAACCGCTTTCGAAACTGGGATCTTATCGTTGCGGAGGCACTTGCCGAGCTCCCAGTAGGCCTCGGCACCACTCTTGAGCAGCTTTACCGCACCGTTTTCCTTATAGCGGAAGTCTATGCCTTCACGCTTAAACCAAGCGTGACAAAGGTAGGTCCACCCGATCATAGCCGTGGTGATGAAAATCTCCGCCCGAAAGTGGATGCCCGCCGCGTTGAAGTTGTGCACGGCTGCGATCATCGCCTCTCGTGACTTCACGAGCAGTTCGTCGCCGCGCAAGCTCAGCCCAGTCTCTCCGTCGACATCGGGCCAGCAGCTAAGAAATTCGTTGAGCTGCTCGGCTGTGGCAGCCTTTACGGCCTTCTGCTTGGTCTCCGACCGAATCTCTGAGATCGCGCGATGATTGATTGAGCGCGTCGGACGAGTAAAATACGCTAGAACGTCTTGGTCATTGTATTTCTTGGTCGCGAGCATCGCCTTGACCAGCGCGATCTCCCATCGCTCAAGCCGATGACCACGCTTTCGCTCTGGCATAAAGCACCCCCTCTTCATCTACATACGGCGAATCCAGCTAAACTGACAAGCCAACAAGCCGCACGAATTGCGGGAAAGCCGATACAATTCGCGCTGGGCTTAAATTTACGTCTGGTCGCTTTTAGGACCGCCGAGATTTATAGCGAATGGCTGTAATTAGGGCGTCTAGCTGACCATCCACTCGTGGGCATTCAAACGGCAGCTATTGCTTAGGGTGAACGTTCAAGACGACCGATAGGAAGGACCGACACTACGTTGCAAGCACACTTTCGAGGGCAAACACCAGAACGGAGAGCTTTGGGTCGGCACGACGCTGATGCGATTTACAGGTGCCTCCAGTCGCGTTCACCAACGTCTTGCCCGAACCTTACCACTAGATGAGCGTTCCAATATACTGACGTCAGCGCTTGATGATCCGGATCCTTGGCGCAGGAGACACCGGCGTCGTGCTGCTTAGGTCGCGCTGTGCCCATTGGGTAGCGGCCACATAGTGTTGGAAGGTGTTCCTAAAGTCGGCGTCGTCGAAGAAGCCGACCAAGTCCCATTGGTCGCGGGCGGAGAAGGGGACCGCGAAGGCGAAGACGTAGCAGCCCAACCTGAACTCGCCGATCACGTGAGGAAGGCGCGAATGGGTTTCCCGGCGAGTGTAGATGGTGATTTGAGCGGATGGGTTTGGTGGGAGGTCGATTGTCGCCATCGCGACGCTTGGCAAAGTCTGATCTACGTGCTTCCCGTATCGCACCCACTCGATCGTCTTTTTTAGGTCCGGGAGGTGTTGATGGTCAACGACCGAAAGAACCATCTTCACTAAGGCGCGGTAGACCGACATCGGAACCAACCGAGCGCCACGACCTAACGTGACCTCAAACGTATCGTCATCTGGCCGGGATACGGCATGGGCGTGCAATACGACCTTTTGGCCATCGTGCATCAGCGTGTCGTTGCCGAACTTCAGCTTCGGTCGCCCGTGGTTCTTTCCTCGCCCTTGGGTGCCAAGGAACACTCGCTGGATATCCAGCATCGCGATGAGTGATGGCTCCGTCTCCTGGCCAAAGTATGCATTGCAGGCGTCGCATTCCTCGGCGGATTTCAGATGGTCGTTCCCGAGCGCAGTGGGAATGACGTGCGCAGCTTTCTTGAATGAGGCCCCAGTCGAGGTTCCACGGCAAAAGCGGCAGGTCCGGGGTTGGCCAACACCGACCAGGTTTTTCCGGTCGGTGCGAGGGTTCGTCATGTCGTATCGCTTCAGCAGAGGTCCGAAAAGATCATCCGGCTTGCCTTCTGCCGGTGCCTCGTCCGGATGGTTCAGCGCATGAAGATAGTTTTCCAACTTAAGCCGATCCTCGGTGGATGCCGGCGCGCTCGGCATGAGCAAGAAATAGCTTCCCTCAGGGACCCTGCAAATTTTCTGTCGTAGCTTGTTGAGCTGGGGCACGGTGCCACCATGGCGCGCTACTAACCCGTCAAGTGTCGCAAGGAGCGTGGGCGTGACCAACTGATCCGACGTTAAGGCGACAAAGTCGCCGTCGATCGTTCCGAATGCGCCGACTATCTCTTGGACGGCTTGAGCTTGGTCTTGGCGGTACCGGAATAACAGCTCCGCTCCGTCGTCGGCAGTCATCAAGTATAGCGAGACCACAGCATAGATTGCAGGGCCCGTTGGCGTGAATGCCACGTTCACGCGCTCGAATGCGCGCCGTATTGCCTCGCGGTTAGCCGCTATTGGGTTGCGTGTACCATTCTCGAAGTCCGCGATCGTTGAGACCCCGACGCCGGATGCCTTTGCTAGCTGATCCCTTGACCAACCGGTCAACCCTCGAGCCGCTCGAACATCCTCAGGCATCATTTCAATGTTTGTCATAAAACCTCGTCCTCAATCATTTTCGTTGAAGTAGGTGTTTTTCGGTCATGTGTCGATAATTATATAATAAATTGTTCGCGCCAGGATCGTCCGCTGCCCATGCCGACGATGCAGGAGCGAATTGATAGAAATCGGTTTCATGTTGCAGTCGAGACTGGTCGGTGAATTAAGCAATCAGCCGCCTTTCTTCGAGTGGCTCGCAGCTGAGAAAGCGGTTGTTTCTGTCAGGAGCGGTCATTGGAGTGCTGAACGCATCAGGGTTGAAGTGATTGAAAGCGCTAGAGCCTTAGGCACTACAGGCGTGCCTACCTCGCCCTAGGACATGCGCGCTTGCTGGCTAGCAGATCATAGTACTAACAACGGAAGCGCTACGCTCGAAGGCTGTCTCCACGGAGCACTCTTGCAGAATGCGCAATGCGATCGGACAACATGGCATGAGCATACCGCCCATCGTTTACCTCGACACGCAGGATTTCTCGCGCTTTGGAGATGTCCTGCGCGGAAAGTCGGACTCAGCAACGGAAGCGTTGTTTCTGGAAATTGAACGTCGGTCAAAGGCCGGAAATGCAATATTCCCCGCATCGATGCCCATTATTGGAGAGTTGCTTCAGTACGATACCCGCTATCGGGAAACGACAATCTGTAAAGCCCAGGCGGTCGAACGCTTGTGCGGTCATTGGGGCCTTGCGTTCCCGTCGCGACTGATTGCCGCTGAACTACTGATGGTCGCCCGTCAGCATCAACTGATGCCGTCTGGGCCGACTCCGGACACTCTTTCGTCCGACCGCTATTGGTACCCGAATGTTTCCAACGCACTCGAAGGGTTCGTTGAGCAGCTCCAAGGTGAGCTGAAATCCGCAGTCTCCAATCTACAGCTCCCAAACCGCTATGAACGCCGTCGGGCGAAGCGCTTTGTCGGGAAACTCCATACCACCGATGCTATTCGCGCAGCAGCACCAGACTTCGCCGCGAAATTCGGGATTTCCGTTGAAACTGTCATGATTTCGGTTGGGGCCTTGATCGAAGGACGAATTACCGCTCCCGAAGCCAGCAGGCGCTTATTCGGAGAGATTGCAAAGCCCGTCACATTCGTCGAGGCATATTTCGAGAAAGTCGAAGGGGATCGATCATCCATACCAAGTTGGATGCGAGGGTTCGGGGATGCCTTTGAGAATAGGTTCCTCGACCTTCGCGCTCAGACCGCGTCAATACTTGACAGCGAGGAGGGGCGTGCTGCGCTTGAACAGTTGCTAACCGAATTGCCTAAGACCTTGGGTCTTGGCATTCTCGGGATGGCTGATGCAAATGACCTCGCAGAGTACGGGCTAACGGTTTCCATCGTCGATTCGCTGCGTGCGATCGAAGGTGTCGAACACCAGGTTCCCTCTAGCATCATCGTCGGTAACGTCATTCCATCCTATGCGCGCCAGGTTCTCGGACTGCGCGGAAACCCTGGTCACATTGAGCGCAGCTTCGGTGGCGATCTCGTTCACGCACTTTATCTGCCGCATGTGGACCTCTGGCGCGGTGATCGGCGCTTCGCCGAAGTTGTTGTGAAGGCAGTTCCGCATTATGCCTCCAGAGTCGTTCCGAGGCTTACTGCACTGCCTTCGGCGATAGACGCTGCCTTGCGACGGGCTGACCAGAGGCTGGATATATTTGGTCACCGCAGCTAGGGTGCCTTGATGTCTGGCCGCTTTCAACCTTTCAATGGCCATTAATGTATCCGCTCCTGAATAATGTGAACGGGGTCGAGTGCCGCCCCTGCGACAAGCTCCATCGAGCGGCAAAGGCCGTCCTTCTACTTGTCGATCAGCCGCAGCAAGGACCGTCAGCCAAACCATCGGGCCATTGAATCCAGGCCTTCCGACACCGCAGTGACGGACACCCCAACTCCGGTGTCACGAGCATGCGACCGCCAGTCGGCGAGTGCGGCACGAACATCGTCAATGGCGGTGCCAACGCGCTTTGCTGCAATTCCGTGACCTTTTCCAAGCTTCTCGACATGCTCGCGCGTGATGGTGCGGCCTTCACCCAAGACGGCCATGTAATGCTCGCCGCCCGGACCGTTGGAGAAAGTGAGGTCGAAAGCAGGCGCAAGCCGCCAATTTCCCCGATCGTCCATCAGGTAGGCATGCTGGCGGACATGGTCGTCGCGGTTGTGCGACAGCACATTGAAGACCATGCGGCGGAAAGCCTGCTCGACGTCGGCCATGCTGTGGGTGATGGCCAATGTGGCCTTCAGGAACCCGTCATAGTCGACGCTCGGCATATGTTGCGATGCTTCGAGCACCCCGCCCAAGCTGACCATGTGGAGCCGCTGACCCGGCGTGGGTCGATCGAAGCGCCTGGTCGCGAAATGGCCAGGCCCAGTCGCTGACGGAATCAAATGCGTTTCCGCCATCTCGATTTGCGCCGCGCGGGCCATCCTGGCGTAGGCCTCCTCCAGTGGCCCGATATCAACGGGATCGTTGGTTGCTGCAAATTTGACGATCCATTCTTCGCCAGCGTGTTTGCCTCCCCTGACAGCCAGTTCGTCTCCGGCGTACAGGCTGCCGTCTGCACCGATCGCCACGTGGACCTTCGGACGCGCACCGCCAGAGCCGCCGCCGAGGCGAGCCAACAACACTTCCAATTCGGTCTCCTCGCCCAGCAGTACGTGGCGCGCTTCATCCGCCAAGAGGTCGAGATCGATGCTGTCTACAGCCTCGTTCGCGAGGCTTTCAGGCTGGAAAACGAGAGCGCCACGGCCTTTCGTCCCGATTAAACCGAGCCGGTCAACCGCATCAAAGTCTTCGAACCGGTGCCCCATCTGCTGGAGCCGACGTTTCAACAACAGCATACCCCAGGCATCGGGTAGGCAGTCCGACAGGAAACCGTGGAGACCATCGAACGTTCGGCTGCGGGCAGGGTGCAGGCCTGGCTCTGCGGGGTAGCGCAGAGGAGAAATCGCCAAGCCCTCGGCGATGACGTCTGCCGACCATTCGAGCTGTGCCAGTCCGCTGGCCATCGCAAGCCTTCCGACCGAACGCGGCGGGGCGTTCACATCGGTCAGAAGCCCAACAGCCAATGGCGTTCCCGGCGCAAGCTTCATGACCTTGCACCCCCGGCGCGCTGCCGCAGCGGCCTGATTGCCTTTCGTTGCTGGGCGAGCAGTTCATCCATGCTCGATGCCGCAATCTCCGGAAACAGCGCGGTAATGCCGTCATCGCACCGCAGAGCAATGGCGGCGCGAGCAAGGTCCTCAATGGAAGCTTTGCCTTCGGCTTCCATGCGCCGCCATGTTCGGTGAGCTACGCCTGCCTTGGCAGCCGCCGCTTGCTGGGTAAGATCTAGGGCCAGGCGGCGGGCTTTGATCCGCTTTCCGAGGCCCGTCATCTGATCCTGGAGCGTAAAATCCATTGGCCATATATGGCCAGTTAAAGCTAAGATGTCAATCTTAGTGGCCATATTTGGCCTATTTTTATAAGAATGATGGTGGCGTCTCCAGTTTCGCCAGCGAGACTGTCGGGTAAAGCGCAGCACTTAGAGAGATCAGCTTCTCGTCGAGCAAATCGCCGGTGGCCCACCGAAGGCCGGGCGCTAAGCGCCCGGCTGCACCTCCTTAGTCTCGTCATCGAGCGGGGTCCGCAGGACAATCCGGCCATTAATCGGCAGAACCTCAATTTGCAGTGAAAGGCCTTTCCTGTCTCGGTGGAACCACGCGGCACCGACCTTGGTCCAGAAGGCTTTGTCGCCGCGATTGCTGACATGCCATGCGATGAAATCCGGAGCCTTGGGCTCGGGCGCAGTGGCTGGGGCTTGGGAAGTGCGGGCCATGGAATGTTCCTTTCGTGTTGGTGGCTCGTTGCACCCAACAGACAGGCCGCGCGGCAAAGGGCGCAGGGTCATGTCCAACACGGGTGACTGCAAAGAACCGGCGCGGGCCGGACATTGACCCTCGACCGCGCGCGGCCAGTGCGGGTGCTCAGAACGAAGCCGCCAGACCGAAGGGCACCGAGGCCGCCCCCATCCTCCGCTTGCACACCGCCGCGCTCTGCCCCAAACGCTTGTCATGGTAATGGAAGGCACCGCGCGGAAACGCTGGAGCGAGGAGGAGACACTGCTCGCGCTCTACCTCTATTTCCAGCTGCCGTTCGGGAAGCTGCACTCGGGCAATCCGGAAATCCAGACGCTGGCCGCTGCCATCGACCGGTCGAACAGCTCGGTGGCGATGAAGCTGTGCAACTTTGCCAGCCTCGATCCCAAGATCACCGAAAGCGGGCGCAAGGGGCTGGATGGCGCATCGAAGCTCGACCGCGCCACCTATGCCGAGTTCGGGCAAGACTGGTCGGGTCTCGTGGCGCGGGCTGAAGAGCTGTGGTCCAGCCAGGTCGACCGCCAGATCGCAGCCGCGCAATCAACACTACCCGCAAGCCAACGTCTCCACGACAAGCGCAGCGAGTTCAAATTCGAGCCCTGGCAAGGCGAGTCCACCACGCAGGCGATGGTCAATCAGCGCATCGGCCAGGACTTCTTCCGCCGAGCGGTGCTGGCCAATTACGAAGAGGCTTGCTGCATCACCGGCATTGCTGATCCGCGCCTGCTGACCGCCAGCCATATCAAGCCATGGGGCAAGGACGGCCAGAACCGCCATAATCCCGCCAACGGCCTGCTACTGTCGGCCACGCTCGACCGCGCCTTCGATCGCGGGCTGATCACGGTGGACCATGTCCGCCGTATCCATGTCTCGCGCCAGCTGAGCGACAGCCGCAGCCGCGAGACCCGCGACTATTTCCAGCAGTTTGAGAAGGCGACGCTGCGCCCGGCTGCACGGTTCGATCCGGAACCGGCCTTTCTCGACTGGCACAATGAACACTGCTTTGTGGATCACCGCGCCGCCTGACGTGTCAGGCGGCGCGCCTTGGCCAGCGGACCACCATCCACCGACCACATCAGAATAGGGACAGCTGCGCCTCCTCGCCTGCGACGAACATGACGGGCGGACCAGACATCACAAGTTCCCCTCCGGCGTGACGCACGATGATGCCGTCATAGAACCCCGCCTGATCACCGCGCGCACGATCGCCATCCCGGCACCGATCATGATAGGTGCGCGCTATGCCGCCATAGAGTGAAGGATGCACGAGCCGGTAGGCCTCGGCTCCCGAAGGACCTGTGCCAACACACACCTACAGCTCTCCGGCGTATCGGAATGGCTTGCGGATGGGCTGACCCATGCCGATGCGGTCGGCGCTGTAGCTGGCACGAATATCGCCCTCGCCAATCTGCTTCTCGCTAGCGTGGCACAGCGCACCGAAGGCAAGGCGCGACGGTTCCACCGTGTGGAAGCGGGCAGCCATATCAATACTCGCTCCCCAGCATGATGGTCAGCACCCGCCGCGTCACGGCGGGATCGGCAGGGTCCTCGCTGCCGAAGCGCAGGTCGCGGGCATAGGCATCAATCTTCCAGAACGCCGTCACGGCAACATCAACAGGCCGCGAGGCCGACCAGACGCCATCCACCCGTTGATAGTTCGCCCCGAAGTCGCGCTCGCCATAGGGATCATTGTCCGGCGTGAAGGCATCGAAGGTCTCGACCAGCTCGCGCAACCGCGACTGGTCCGCCTCGGGCAAGGCCCGAATGCCCTCGGTCGCCACCACCACACAGGCAATGCCCATGGCGCGGCGCGCCAGATCATTCAGCCGCGCAATCCGCTCGGCGCGAGGCAGCATCGCGCCGCTCATGACGCAATGCCCCCGCTGCACTCGCAAAGCCGCACCAGCTCGCCAAAATCGTCGCTGGAACAGCCAGAATGACGCCGCTTGCGATCGTGACCGGGGTTGGACCCGGAACTGGAACGGCAATCGTTCGGCGCCTTCACCGTGGCGGTTATCGAGTCGCTATGCTTGCGCGGACAGCTGATCGGCTGGACGAGCTGGAACGCGCGCTGCCAAGCTGTTTTGCCGTGCCGTGCGATGTTGCGGACACAGTTGCCCTGACCGCAGCGTTGGACCGGATCGCGGGCGAAGCAGACGCCCCTGCAATCATCGTCCATAACGCAGTCGGTGGCAGTTTCGGGAGCTTCGCCGAGATCGAGCCATCGGCGCTTGAGCGCAACTTTCAGGTCAACGTGATGGCGCTGCTGCACCTCGCGCGCTGGGCCATGCCACGGATGGAGGCAGCCGGCGGCGGAGCGCTGATCGTCACCGGCAACACCTCGGCGATGCGCGGTAAGGCAAAGTTCGCAGGCTTTGCGCCGACCAAGGCTGCCCAGCGTATTTTGGCGGAATCGATCGCACGCGAGGTGGGTCCGCGCGGGGTGCATGTCGCCTATCTGATTATTGACGCGGTCATAGACCTTGCCTGGACGCGCGAACGGTTTCCGGATCGCGAGGACGAGTTCTTCATCACGCCAGAGGCAATTGCCGACGAAGTCTGGCACCTTGCGCACCAGCCGAAAGCGGCATGGTCGTTTCTCGCGGAGATCAGGCCGTACGGGGAGGTCTGGTAAGGCATTGGCCGGTCAGAGCCTCCAACTTGGTCATCACCCCTTTCGAGCTTCAAATTGGCTTTGGAAAACGGAAGGCGTCCAAAAATCTATTGGCTATTCATAGTGACTGACCGCCTAGCCACGCTTTATACGCTAATGCAAACGTCACGTAATCATTTGTCGGACAACCGTGGCGTAGCTTAAGGCAATCCGCGGCGGCCTTATTTCAGCCGTTTCAGAATCTTATGGGAAGGATTGAGGATTCAGGCGTAGCATAAGAATGGGTGCCAAAGGCAGTTTGATTGCCTTTTCCAATGTACCCGGCTGTCGGGCGAATGAACTGCGCGATGCTGTCAATGCGTTGGCAAACGTGTCGATGTGTGGCTTAGGTCTTTCCGATTATCAACAAGCTTGGACATATCCACGCAACAGGCGGATTTCGCTCTGCGCGGGTCATCATGTGAATGACCCAAAACCTTTCAGCCGGGAATCGTCCCGGTGGGAGAGCAAGCTCTTCGACATTAACGATCAGGTTGATTATGCCGAACAAAACCACGTTCAAGATGCGATCCTGGCTGTTTGCGCCGGGGGACAGCGAAAAAAAGATGGCCAAGGCGGCAGTGAGCAGCGCCGATGTTGTCCTGTTCGATCTCGAAGACGCCGTCGCCACAGAGAACAAGCCGCTTGCGCGCCGGATGGTGCACGATGTTCTGAAAGCCAACGCGGCGGCCCGCGCCCGGCTGTGGGTGCGGATCAACCCCTTCGACGGCCCCTACGCCCTAGCCGATCTGGCTGCGATCATGCCGGCCAGTCCCGGCGGCATCATGCTGCCCAAGGTCTATGGCCGCGCCGATGTCGACAAGCTCGATCACTGCCTGTCCGCGCTGGAAGTGGCCAACGGCATTGTGGAAGGATCTACCCCGGTGATCGTGCTGATCACGGAGACGGCCGAAGCGATGTTCCATACCGGAAGCTACAAAGGAGCACCTCGGGTCGTTGCTCTGACCTGGGGGGCAGAGGATCTGGCCGATTCGATCGGCGCGAGCAGCAATCGCAATCCGGATGGCAGCTACAGCTTCACCTATGAACTGGCGCGCAGCCTCACGGTGCTGGGGGCGGCAACGGCCGGGGTCGCCGCGATAGAGACCATTTCGGCTGATTTCAAAGACTTCGAAGCCCTTCGCCAGCGTGCCGAAAAGGTGCGCCGTGATGGCTTTCGCGGCATGCTCGCCATCCATCCGGCGCAGGTCGATGTCATCAACGCCGCGTTCACGCCCAGCGCTCAGGAGATCACAGAAGCCCGCGAGATCGTGGCGATTTTCGATGCCAACCCCGGTGTCGGGGCGATCGGATATAAAGGCGGCATGCTCGACAGACCGTATGTGTCGAGGGCGAAGCAGTTGCTGGCGCAGGTCGATGGGGCATGACTTGTGACGTTCAGGCTGATTTGGCCTGAACGGACTATATGATCGTTGCGCCGCCATCGATGACGATCACCTGTCCGGTGATATGCCCACCCGCGTCCGATGCCAGCAGTAAGGCTGGCCCCATCAGGTCTGTCGGTCCCCCAAGCTTGCCCAGTGGGGTGAGTTCGATCATTTTTCCGCCCGCTGCCTCCAGCGTACCGGCAGTCATTCTGGATGGAAAAAAGCCGGGGGCCAGCGCGTTGACCCGGATGTTTTTTGGTCCCCATTCCGCCGCGAGTGCGCGGGTCATGCTGAGCACCGCGCCTTTGGCAGCATTGTAGGCGACGGTGCCGGTCTGCCAGTGCGGGGTGCCGACCAGCCCCAGGATCGACGCGACATTGATGACTACGCCCTTGTTCTGCGGCAGAAAGGCTGCTCGGGTGACAGCCTGAGTCAGCAGGAACATCGCCGATACGTTGAGATCAAGCACCTTGTGCCAGCTGCTTTCCGGATAGTCTTCGGCAGCCGCCCCCCATGTCGTCCCGGCATTGTTGACCAGAATGTCGATGCGTCCCAGCCTGTCCATGACTTGCGCTACCAGGGTGGCCGGGGCATCGGCCAGGTCGGCAGCAAGGCCGAGCGCGGATATGCCCTGCAGCTGCAATGCGGCAACGGCCTCGTCCAGCTCAAACTGCTTGCGGGCCACCAACACGACGGCCGCACCATATTCACCTAGCGCAGCAGCGATCTGCAGGCCCAGCCCGCGTGACCCGCCGGTAATAATCGCAACGCGCCCGGTCAGGTCGAACAGCGATTTGAGCGAAGCTGTCACAGGCGCAATCCTTCAGCGGTTCGGGTAATCGATCAGATCGGCTGCCCGGTTCATTGCAGCAGGGCACCATGCATCAATCTCGGCAGCAATATCGGCAGCGGCGATCTCTAGCACCGGGCCTTACAAATCGGGGCGTTCCTGCACCTTGCAATCGGGCATCATGCAGGCGGCAACGCGCGATGCCTCGGCCAGATGTCCCGCCGGGTTGATCACCAGCACCGGGACATCAACCTTCGGCAAGCGTTCGGCGCTGGGATAAGCGAACATCGCATCATGCGCGCGCCAGCCATTGGGCCAGGCTTTCAGTTCGTCGACAAAATTGGCAAAGCCGCGCTCAAGGGTCACACCTGCTGCGCGCTCGGTAATGAAATAATCCCAGCGCTCGGTAAACTGGTCGAGCCTTTCGCCCAAGGTGTGGCCGGCGGTCAATCTTGCCTTCCAGTGATCGAAATCAAGCGCCTGAAAATAGGGAACACCGATCAGCACCAGACGGGCAATCCTCTGCGGCTCGGCGATCGCCATCTCGGTCGCGACATAGGCTCCGGTATGATAGCCTAGAACGGTTGCCGACCCGTCGGTCAGCGCCTGTACGGCATCCAGCATCGCGGCGGCATAATCGGCCATAGTAGCATCGGCGGGAAGAGGTTCGGATTCGCCATAGCCCGGCGCGTCGATGGCGATCACCTGCCGCTGGTGCGCAGTTGCGGCCATCAACGGCAGAAACGACTGCGACGAATAGGCTGTGGCATGCAGGCAAACCAGCGGCATCGCGCCCGGGACTGGAGGGGTCAGCCGCGCGTGGATCTGACCATTTGACCCATCGACATAGGTTTTACGCACGGTCATTGCGGGATAACAACTTGTCGGATCGCATTGCCGCTCGCCAGTTCATCAAACAGCGCGTTGATGTCGGCAAGGGGGCTGACAGAGCTGAGCAGCCTCTCCACCGGCATCCGGCCTGAGCGCCACAGGCCGATATAGCGGGGGATGTCGCGCGAGGGGATGGCGTTGCCCATATAGCTGCCCATCAGCGTCTTGCCGTCGCCGACCAATGACACCGCGGCGATTTCGAGCATGTCTGCCGGGTTGGGAAGTCCCACGGTAACAATCCGCCCGCCGCGCCGTGCCAGGCCATAGGCTTTGGCCAGCACCGGCGCCTTGCCGACGGTTTCGATCACCAGATCGGGCTTGCGGCCCAGCGCGGCGATAACAGCGTCCTCGCCTTCCTCTGGCGCGAAGGCGGTGAGAGCGCCCAGTTCCATCGCCAACGCGCGCTTGGCGGGGACGGGGTCAATGGCGATCACCGGATGCGCGCCGCCCGCAATCGCCGCCATCAGTGCGGCAAGGCCGACACCGCCGAGGCCATAAACGACCACGCTTTCGCCTGCGCGCAACTGACCGCCGTTGAGCACCGCGCCCGCGCCGGTGAGCACCGCGCAGCCGAACAGCGCCGCGATCTCGACCGGAATGTCGGAATCGATCTTCACGGCCGAGCGCCGGTCGACCACCGCATGGCTGGCGAACGCCGACGAGCCGAGGTGATGCTGCACCGGATGCCCGTTCTCTGACAGCCGCCGCTCGCCGCCCAGCAAAGTGCCTGCGCCGTTCGCCGCAGCGCCGTTGCCGCACAGATAGCCTTCGCCCGAATGGCACGACGGGCAGTAACCGCATAATGGCAGAAAGCTCAGCACCACGCGGTCGCCGGGTGCAAAGTGCTTTGCAGCGATAGCGCCCGGCTCCAGCACCGTCGCCACCGCCTCATGCCCCAAAGCCATCGGCATCGGGCGCGGGCGATTGCCATTGATGACGCTCAAGTCACTGTGGCACAGCCCCGCCGCCTCGATCTTCACCAGCATCTCGTCCAGCCCCGGCGGGGCAAGGTCGATTTCGGCAAAGCGCAAGGGGTGGGTGTCGGCAAACAGCCCGCTATGGCCGATGCGGTCGAGAATGGCGGCGGTGATCTTCATGATCGGTCAATCCTGCGCCCATTGGCGCTCAAACGCCCAGACCTCTTCAAAGCCGATCAGCGAGCAGAATGTCTTGAAATCGAAGATCGGCATGCCGTCCGGCTCCCCGGTGCCTTCCGCCTTCATGCGGCGCAGGGCGGTTTCAACGGCACTAGCGGCGATCAGGCTGGTCATCGCCGGAAAGATCGCCAGTGCATAGCCGATGTCCTGCATCTGCGCGGCTGAGCGCATCGGGGTCAGGCCGCCATTCGACATATTGGCCATCATCGGTGCAGCGATGGCATCGCACGCCGTGCGCATCTCGTCCTCGCTGGTCAGCGCCTCGACGAACAGGATGTCGGCCCCTGCGCTGCGATAAGCTTTTGCACGGTGCAACGCACCTTCCAGCCCCTCGGACTGGCGGGCATCGGTGCGGGCGATGATCAGCGTATTCGGGTCTTTTCGTGCGGCGCAGGCCACCTTGATCTTCTGCGCCATGTCCTCGCACGCGATCAGCCGCTTGAACGGCGTATGCCCGCATTTCTTGGGGAACTCCTGATCCTCCAGCTGGATCGCGGTGACACCTGCCTCCTCATAACCGCGCACTGTGTGATGGACATTGAGCAGGCCACCATAGCCGGTATCCGCATCGGCAATGACCGCACCGTTGGCGGTACGCACGAGGGTGGCCATGCGATCCAGCATCTGGGTGAAGGTGGCGATTCCTGCATCGGGCAGGCCATAAGCAGACGCGGTCAGCCAGTATCCCGACCCATAGACAATCTCGATACCGACATGGTTGGCAATGGCCGCGGTAATCATGTCCTGAATGCCCGGAGCGACAATGAACTCGCCGCGCGCCAGTTTTTCCCGAATGATGGGGTCAGCCATGGGTGGTCTCTTCCGTAATCGAATCGTTGCGCCACAGCCAGGGCTGACTTTGGCGTTGGGTGGCCTCGAACTGATCGATGGCGTGCGTGTGCGTTGCGGTGATGAGGTCGATGTCGTCCCAACCATTTAACAGGGCATCGCGCCGCACCGCATCGATCGTGAAGCCGAACTGGACATCATCGCCGCAGCGCAAGGTGCCGGCGGCCAGATCGATGTCAAAAAAGTCGCCAGACTGTGCCTTGGCGAGCAGTTCTGCATGGTGTCCCGCGGTCACGACCATCGGAAGAATGCCGTTCTTGAAGCAGTTGCTGTAGAAAATTTCGCCAAAGCCCGGCGCGATGATGCATCGGATGCCCATCGCCCGCAGCGTCCATGCCGCGTGCTCGCGGCTCGAACCGCAGCCGAAATTGTCCCCCGTCACGAGAATCTGAGCTGACGCCCATGGTTCGCGCGCCATGGGAAAATCGGTGCGCGGTCTGCCCTCACCATCAAACCGCCAGTCGTAAAAGCCATAACGGTCGAGGCCATTGCGGTCGGTGATCAGGAGGAACCGCGCCGGATAGATGATGTCGGTATCAATATTGTCCTGCGGCATCGGCACCGCTGCCGAGCGGATGGGCGGAAATGCGCTCATGCCCTGCCTCCCATCATTCGGCGCACATCAGTGATTCTGCCAGCGATTGCGGCGGCCGCCGCCATCGCCGGGCTCATCAGGTGGGTGCGCGCACCCGGCCCCTGCCGACCCTCGAAGTTGCGGTTGGATGTCGATGCACAGCGGTTGCCCGCGCCCAACCGGTCATCGTTCATCGCCACGCACAGCGAACATCCCGCATCGCGCCACTCAAAGCCCGCCGCCTTGAATATCCTGTCCAGCCCCTCGGCTTCGGCCTGCCGCTTGACCAACCCTGACCCCGGCACCACCAGCGCAGTCACGCCATCTGCCTTCTGCCTGCCGCGGACGACCGCAGCAGCGATACGCAGGTCCTCAATCCGGCCGTTGGTGCATGACCCCAGGAATACGGAATCGACTGCAATGCCCTCCAGCGGCTGGCCCGGCTCCAGTCCCATATAAGCCAGCGCTGCCCGGCTGCGGGCATCGGCAGCCTGCGGCACTGCTTGATCGATCCCGGCCGCCTGATCGGGGCTGGTGCCCCATGTGACCATCGGCGACAGGGCAGCTGCATCCATGCCGACCGTAGCATCGAAGCGCGCATCGTCGTCGCTGCGCAGCGTCTGCCAATAGTGCAGCGCAGCGGTCCAGTCGGCGCCTTGCGGTGCCATCGGCCGGCCGTTCACATAAGCAAAGGTGGTGTCGTCAGGCGCGATCAGGCCAGTGCGTGATCCGGCCTCGATGCTCATGTTGCACAAGGTCATGCGCGCTTCCATGCTGAGCGCGCGGATGGCCGGGCCGCTGTATTCGATGGCATGGCCGGTTGCCCCCGCCGCCCCGATCCGGGCGATCAGTGCCAACACCAGATCTTTGGCCCCGACATGATCGGCAAGAGCGCCATCTACCCGCACCAGCAGCGTCGCCGCCTTCTTCTGCACCAGCGTGTTGGTGGCCAGCACGCACTGCGCCTCGCTCGATCCGATACCAAAGGCCAGCGCACCGAATGCGCCATGCGTGGCGCTGTGGCTGTCGCCGCAGACCAGGGTGATACCCGGTTGGGTAAAGCCCTGCTCGGGCCCGACAACATGCACGATGCCCTGGCGGATGTCATCCAGCGCAAAGGCAGTGATGCCATGGCGCCCGCAATTTTCAGCGTGCAGCGCCACCTGCGCCCGGGCCAGCGGATCAGCAATGGGGAGATTGCGGTTGCGGGTCGGCACGGCGTGATCGGCGACGCCGAGGTGGGCGGCAGGGCGGCGCACCGCACGGCCGCTTGCACCGAGTCCTGCGAACGCCTGCGGGCTGCTGACCTCATGCAAAATCTGCCGGTCGATGTAGAGCAGGGCTTCATCGCCGCCAAGCGGAGCGACGACATGCGCCTGCCAGAGTTTGTCGTAAAGTGTCTGTGCCATGGTGGCTGCCAACCTGCCGCTGCCGCAGCAACCGGGCAAGACGGCAGGGGGCTGGCTGCCCGTCATCCGGTTGCGCCGGTTACGGTGGCTGGTGCCGCCCCGCTTTCACGGGCAAGCAAAGAAAATGCCGATACCTGACGCTGCCTCGCCCCTTCCCTTCCGGGATGCGCGCGCCCTGATGGCCGCGCTGGCCACGGGAACGATTGAGCCGACGGCGGTGGTTCAGCACTATCTTGACCGGATAGCCCGGCACGACCCGCAGATCAGGGCGTGGGCACATGTTGACCCTGCAACGGTATACGCCGCGATACATGGTCCGCCGGCCGCTGCTCCGCTTTACGGTGTTCCGGTGGGAGTAAAAGATGTCATTATGACGCACGATATGCCGACACGGTACAACTGTGCGTTCTATTCAGAAGGTGTGCAGGGGCCGGATGCGGCCTGCGTTGCGATGTTGCGGCAGGCAGGCGCAGTGATCCTTGGCAAGACCGCCACGGTAGAGCTTGCCTCCATAGGCGCGCCGCCTGCCACGCATAACCCGTATGCGCCCGACCACACGCCGGGGGGATCATCGAGCGGGTCCGCCGCGGCAGTCGCAGCGCGCCAGGCTCCACTGGCGCTGGGCACCCAGACGGGCGGATCGATGCTGCGTCCTGCGTCGTTTTGCGGCGTCTGGGGGTTCAAGCCGACATGGGGCCTCATCAGCACCGAGGGTATCAAGCCCTTTGCGCCCAGCCTCGACACCTTGGGCTGGTTTGGCAACAGCGCGGATGACATCGGGCTTCTGCTGGACGTGTTCGATCCTTCGCCCCCGGCCGCAGCCGAGCCTTGCACCGGTCTGGAGGGCGCAAGGATCGCCGTGTGGCATATGCCCGGATGGGACCAGGCCGGACCGAACACCCGTGTAGCCATGGCGCAGGTCGTACAGACCTTGCGAGCCGCAGGTGCTGTCACGATTGATCTGGTCTTGCCCGACGGGGTGGGCGACCTGGCCGCAATCCACCGCACGATCATGTTTGCTGAGGGCGCCCGTGCATTCCGGCGGGAATACCGTGCGGGGGCCGACAAGCTGCATCCGCGCATCGCCGACATGGTGCGGACCGCAGGCGGCTACGATGCGTATGACCTTTGCCGTGCGCTGGATGCCGCAGCCAGCGCCCGCGCGGCGTTTGATGACCTTGTCGGCCACTATGATGCCGTGCTGGCCCCCAGCACGCTAGACGTCGCACCGCAGGGGCTTGGCGCGACAGGCGATATGCTGTTCAACGCGCCGTTCACGCTTCTGCACAGTCCGTGTGTCAATGTTCCGATGCGCGCCGCCCACAGCCGATTGCCCATCGGCGTGACGCTTGCCTCAGCACGCGGCCGCGACCGTTCCTTGCTGAATGTGGCAACCCGACTGGAAGCCGCGTTGCCCAATGACTATGCTCTTTATGCAAGCCAAATGCCGTTTGATTGATCAATTGTCTTGATGCTGACTGGTCGCAGTGTCATCGTTCCGTCACGATACGTCCATCGGAAGGAGTGTGCGGCCATGGAGATACAGCAGCTCAGGCATCTGATCGCAGCGGTGGAAACCGGCAATCTTCTCAAGGCTGCGGACAAGAGCTGCATTTCGCAATCGGGTCTGAGCCGTTCGATCAAGAGCCTTGAGTCCCGGTTGGGCGTGCCCTTGCTGATCCGCGGACCAAAGGGTGTCGAGCCCACCGTCTTCGGCCTCTCGGTGCTGCGCCGGGCGCGCGTCATCCTCAACGAGGTGGCCAAATCGCTCGATGAGGTCAGCGCGATAGAACAGGCGCGGGTGGGCGAGGTTAATGTCGGTATCACCCAGAATTACGCAAGCTATCTGGTGCCCGAACTGATCGCTGCAATCCACCGCGAACGCCCAGGCATCCGTTTCAACATCGTGGCTGACGGCTTTGTCGAACTTCTTGAGATGGTGCGGACGGAGGCCATCGACTTTGCGTTCGGACTGATCGGCCAGATTCACCGCAACGAAGGGATCATCATCGAACCGCTGCGCGCGCACCGGTCCCGTGTTTTTTGCGGGCGCAAGCATCCGCTGGCAGCGCAGGGCAGCGCGCAGGTCGATGATCTGCATCGGGCGTCATGGGTCATGCTGAACAGCGAGGGCGTACAGCGCGGTTTCGGGCTGTTCTTCGAATCGCGCGGCCTCAGCGTGCCACCGCAAATGATCAAGACCAACAATGTCGACCTTGTCCGCCACCTGATCGATGACAGCGATCTGCTGACCGTGCTGCCCATTGAGGTGGTGGAAAATGAGGTTGCCGCCGGTCGCATCGTCCCACTGGAGTGCGAAACCCCGATAGCGCAAACCCGTGTGGGACTGTTCTATCGTGAGGACGGTCTGCTGACGCCGCAGGCCGAACTGGTCATCGACCGATTCCGGCACGCCTGAGACGCGGCACGGCTTACCAGGCACGACGGTATGCGCTTTGATCACGTCTGCTGACGGGATTCGCGTTTTGTTGGAGGTGTCCGCGGGTTTAGGGGCAACCTGTCTGTCCTGCCGGAGCCTTCAATGCATTGTAACTTCCGTCGCACCGTCGCCTGCTTCGGGCTTTCGTCTTGACCGTCGCGCTCAGCGTGGCTGATCGTCCCGGGCCACCGAATGACGGCAGATCGCTGGCCGATATGCGGTCGGATTATGCCCGGGTGGTGATCGAGTCGCAGCCCTTCGTACCCGTCACCCAGGTGCTTGAAGACGGCCTGGCCGGACGCGGCGGCACCATTAAGGTCCGCCGCTATCTGCCCGGCTTTCGCAAGTCATCCTCGCAACCTGCGCTGCTATTTTTTCACGGCGGAGACTGGGTGGCAGGCGGGCTGCACAGCCATGACCGGCTCTGCCGCAGGGTTGCGATGCTGACCGGGCAGCAGCTGGTCGCGGTGGATTACCGACTGGCACCTGAAAACCGGTTTCCGGCGGCGGTTGAGGATGCCATCGATTCCCACATGCTGCTGCTTTCCCTTGCCGATGCGTGGGGCATTGATCCTGTGAACGTCAGTCTGATGGGCGATGGCGCGGGGGCAACACTGGCCAGCGTTGTCGCACTGCATGCACGCGACATGTGCCACCCAATGCCGCGCGCGCAGATCCTGTTCTACCCGGTTACGGACATGACGAATCCTGCGGCTGTAACCCGGAAGCTGGCGCAGGGAAGGTATCTGCGCGATGCTACGGATGCGCTTGACTGGCGGGCTTCGCCGGGGCTGGCGACCACGTTTGTCGGCTTGCCCCCGACATTCATCGCAATTCCCGGGAACGATCCACTGCACGGTTGTCAGCAGCATTTTGCCGACCGGCTGGCCGATGCCCGGGTGACGGTTGAAACCTGGCACGCAGCAGGCGTTCCGCACGGGTTTCTCACCCGCATTGACGGCAGTTTGGCCGCTTCGCACTGCCTTGCTGGTGCGGTGGCCTTTCTAGCACGTCTTGCTGCCGCGTAACCGTATAGTAGGTGGCGCGGCAGGTGCGGATTGCTGCCGGACGAGCCTTTGCCTTGAATGGATCTACCTGGGGGCCAAGGGTTGCGCAGCGGCAAAGGTATTGCGCGGCGCGGTTGGCATTCGGGTGACCTATTGCCAACAGCATGTCCCGGAGCCGTTTACGCATGGTGCAACTCCCCGAAATTGAGAATCAGGCGGGCATCTGCCGCGTAACGTGCGGCTGGAAAAAGCCTGAGCTGCCGCTGGCGGTCGTGCGCCGCTATTGGCGCGATGTGCACAGCCCGTCGATCGCGCGGCGCAAGGGCATCTGGGACTACCGCCATTTTCAGTATGATCCGGTGATGGCTGATCTGTTCGACCCGGTGGCAGGCATCGAATACGCCGCGCCACACGATGAACAGCTGATGTGGACATCCGATGTGCGCTACAGGGATGAAGCTGCGCTGGCTGCCTTCGGCCAGTCGCCTCCTGCTGATATACTGCCTGGCATATTGGGCGATATTGACCTGATCGTTGACCAGAGCACCACCTACAAGGCGCTTGGCAAGAACGCCTGGACCTTCGCGGACACCACCGGCATCGCTACCCCGCAGGGTACGCCCCAACTGCCCAGTTTCCAGCTTTTCTTTCGCCAGCGTGGCGACGAAGCTCCGTTTAGGGCGGCTTTGCAGGCTCTCGCGCAGGCCTGGATGGTTCACCCGGACGTGGTCCGCGTGCGGCTGAGCCTGTTCGAGGTTCCCGATATGGAGGCGGAGCGCAAGGCGGGCTATCCGGTCAAAACGCATCCGGTCGAGCGCCAGTATCAGGCGTGGATCGACCTGCAATGCAAGGGCCGTCCACCACGCGACCTGCTGGCGGCGGTACCGACGCTGGCTGAGGCGGTGCAAACCATCCATGCCTATCCGGTCACGACATTGTGCACGTTCAACTATGCCGGCAAGCCAACGCTGGCAGGCCTGCGCGGCTTTCCTGCATGGGATGCACTGACCGCCCTGCGCGGCTTTCATCAGGCCCAGCCACCAATCCTGGAGTGGATGTACGGTGATGTCGCGCGCGGTGTCAGCCTCCATGGCGAAGACGCACTGTGAGCGATTTTCGCGCTGATACGGTGTCAGGCAAGCTGACAACCTTCATGCACCGGGCGCGGGCTGAGGGCGTTGCGGAACCGGTGCGGCACGAGGCGAAACGGCTGATCCTCAACCAGCTCAAAGCCAGTGTTGGCGCAACCGGGCAGCAGGCCGTCAGGCTGATGCTCGACTGGGCGATGGCCGAGGCGCAGGGCGGCGGCGGTGCGCATGTCCACTGGTTCGGTACCAGCCTGCCACCTGCGCTGGCTGCGATGGTGAACGGCGCTTTGTATGAGGTGCTGGATTTCCACGACACCTATATCCCGTGCTTCATGCATGCGGTGTCAGGCGTGCTGCCTGCGGTGTTTGCAGAAGCCGAAGCAGGCGGGCACAGCGGCACGGCAGTAGTCGATGCGCTCGCCATCGGGCTTGAGGTCGAACTGGCAGTCGCCACCATGCTGATGCCGACCGGCTATTATCGCGGTATGGTGCCAGCGGGGTTGACCGGCGGTGTCGGCGCGGCCGCAGCCTGCGCCCTGCTGCGCGGCCTTGACGCCTCGCAGACCCAGCATGCGCTGGGCCTAGCCATGTGTACGCCAGCGGGGATCTACGAAGCGGCCGGCAGCCACACACTCGCCTGGATCACCGGCAATGCGGCCCGCACGGGTTTGCAGGCCGCAGCACTCGCCAGCCGGGGCTTTACGGCGCCGCCGACCGCGTTCGAGGGCGACCAGGGCATGTTCAAGACGCACAGCGACGAGGACAGGGCAAAGATCGACGGTATTCTCGCCAGCCTGGGCACAGAGTGGCGCATCTTTGGACAGACCTACAAGGTGGTGCCGACCGAGACCATCACCCACGGTCCAGTCGAATGCGCGCTGGCGATCCTGCCGCGCGCGGGGGGCCGCGTCGTGGAGCGGATCGACATCAAGGTGCAGGAGATTGTCGTCACCATCGTCGATGGTCGCCGCGAAAGGTTCGGACGGCCCTCCAGCACGCCACAGGCGACGTTCGACCTGTGCCACTGCGTCGCTGCCGCATGGTTGCGCGGGCAGTTCACCACCGCAGAGACGTCAGCGCCCTGTTACACCGATGCCGAGGTGATCGCGCTGTCCGACCGTATCAAACTGACCGCCGATCCAGGCCGACCGACATTTGAAGGCTGCACCATGACCGTCACCTTTGCCGATGGCAGCAGCGAGAGCCACAATGTCGATTATTTTCTCGGCACACCGAACGCGCGCGTTCCGGACTCGACCCTGATCGACCTGCTGGAACAATATGGCGCCGGTGTGCTGCCGGCAGGACGCGCCCACGCCATCGCCGATGCGGTGCTGACGCTCGACACCGCGCCCGACATTCACGGCCTGATCAGGCTTCTCAACAAGGATTAATGACCCATGCCGACCATTACCATCGCCGGTGGCGAGACCATCTGGTACAAGAAAACCGGGACCGGCAAGCCGGTGCTGCAAATCCACGGATCGGCATTCGGCCACAAGAATTTTGCGCGCATGACGCCGCTGATGGCGGAAAATTTCGAGGTGATCGACTTCGATCTGCCCGGCTATGGTGAGTCTACCGGATCGCTGCGCGAAGGTGGCATGGCCGGAATTGCCGAAATCGTGTATGAGTTCATCGTCGCTCTGGGCTATAACGAGGTCTGCCTGCACGGCACGTCTTTCGGCGCGATGATTGGCGTGCATCTGGCGGCGAACCACCCGCAAGTGATCGACCGGATCGTGTTCAGCTGCTTTTTGGCGAAATACGATCTTGCAGCGCGGATGATGCGCAGGACATGGAAACGTGCGGCGCGCGACAGCGGCATGACGGCGGTGACCGACCTGACATCGGTGGCAGGCTTTGCGCGCGGCTATTACGAGCGCCCGGACGCCGAAGCACAGTTCGAGGAAATGTATCAGGCCTTTGCCGCAACCGAGCCGGAAGCGTTCATCAAGGGCACCGAATCCATCGAACAGACCGACCTGTCGCCGCTGCTTCCCAAGATCAACGTCCCGGTGCTGCTACTGGCGGGCGCTGAGGATAACATGACCCCGTTCAATCCCGCTCCCAGTGGCGTGGGGTTTTCAGTCATCAAGACCCTGCTGCCCGATTGCGAACTGCACGTTCTGGACGATTGCGGCCATTATCTGGTGCTGGAACAGCCCGAGAGAGCGACACAGCTGGCGACAGAGTTTCTGCTGCGGCAGTGATGTCATCGCCTGTCGTTCCCGAACACGCGGGAATCCGGCGGACCGGGCGCAGAGCGGGCCAACAACCGATAATCGCGCATCGCCGTTTTCGCATAAGGTCACAGCGGCGCGGACGTGTCAGTCTTGCGTCCTCATATATCCGGAGAGCTGATGATGATGGTACGCGCCCTGCGATCCCTTGCATTGTTGCTGGTTGCCGCCATAGCGGTGCCGGCGTGGGCCGAGCTGCCTGCGCCATCGCCTGTTCCGGGGGTGCGGATGGAGATTTTCGCGCTGCCCAGCGATCCGCCGGGCGAAATCCGCGTTGCGCCGGGCGGCGGCAGGGTGCTGACCCCTGCGGTGCTCTTTACTCCTGTAGCAGGTGAAAATATCCACGGTCCGGCCATCGTCATGCTGGCCAGGGGTCCGGCATCCAACCCCGGCTATGCCGGACAAGCCACCCGCTGGGCGGCCGAAAGACTCGCCGCCAAAGGCTATACGGTGCTGAGCCTGCAACTGCACAGCGACCGCAGTTGGGCGTTCTTTCCCTTTGGGGAATGTGTGTTTGAAATTGATGCCGCGCTCGATGCGCTGGAGATGCGTGGCTATGAGGATTTCGCGCTGATCGGCGACAGCTATGGCGCGGCGGCGGCAGCGTATTATCTGGCCATGAATGCTGATCCCTCGCTCGACAAGGCCGGCGCGCGCCGAGTTCAGGCTACGGTCCTGCTCAATCCGTTGACCGAGTTGCGTCACTATCCGGGTGTCGATCTGGCCGATGACTATGATGCGGTGATCGCCAAAGCACAGGCTGCGTTCGCCACCGGTCGCAACCAGTATACCGCCAGCCGTTCGATAGAGGTCGGCGGTGGCCCCGACGGCGGCAACCAGAGCTGGCTGGGCACCGGGTTCTTCATTGCGCCCGCAGAAGGCATCCTCAATTATTGGGGGCCTGAGGCCGACGTCCGCAACCAGAGCGCCTATCGCGACGCTCCGGTGCCGACGCTCGCCGTTGCGCACTTGGATGACCCAACCGTGTCGATTCCCCGCTTGCAGGCTATTGCTGCGGACCGCAAGGGCGGCATGGACATCGTATCGCTGAACGGCAGCGGCTTTGCGGCTGTCGATTATGACGCAGTGACGGATAAAATCACCGCCTGGCTGGCCAAGCACCGGCTGGGCGTGCGGGCGCGTGTCGCAGCCAGCCTGATCGATGTCCCCACCGCTGACGGGTCGGTGCTGACGGCAGTGGTCTACACACCGGAAAAGGTCGATCCGGCCAAACCGGCGCTGCTGCTGGTGCATGGCCGCAGCGGCGAGCCGATCCAGTCGTCAACGCACTGGATGGGCTGGCGGTTTGCGCAGCAAGGCTATGTCGTGCTGTCACCGGCGTTTCGCGTTTCCGGACCCAGAGGCATCTGGACCGGCACCCGCAAGATGATGACGCAGGATATGGGCGTATGGATGAACCGGCTGGCGGAAATGGGCCACACGAAGGTCATTGCCGGAGGGCATTCCAACGGTGGTATCTGGATTTCGGACTATGTGGCGCAAAGCGGTGACAAACGGATCGAGGGCATAGTCTATTTCGCGCCGACCGTGAACGTGGAGACATGGAAGGAACGACAGGCCAACCCGGCGATGATGAAGGAAATGACCGAGGCCTGCGCAGCGGTGAAGGCGGGCAAGGGCACCGAGTGGGTATCGGGCGTGCAAAGCGCCATCCTGGTGTGCGACAGCCTGGGCAAGGATGCAGTTTCGCACCCGGAGCGGCTGGCGAAGATCACCGTCCCTGGCCTGTTCATCATCGGCAGCGAGGATGGGTTGTTCAAGCGCCCCGGCGTGCGCGACCGGCTGGAAAAGGCCTATGCCGGCCCGCTTGAGACGATCATCTATGAGGGCGGCACGCATGGCCTGCGCGAAAGCAAGGACCGGCTGGCGATCGATGTCGATGCCTGGATTGGCAAGACATTCGGGCCATCGCGCTGATGGCGAAGCTGCTGCTGGATCGCCGCCGCCTCATCGCACTGACCACCGGGATTGCGGCCAGTGGCTTGCTGGCCCCTGCGGCGCTTGCCACGGGAGATACCGGACAAGCACCCGCCGATGCGCCGGTACCGCCGGAAAGTGCCCGTACCGCGCGGCTCATCTGGACACGGCTGGTGGGCGATCTTTCGGGCAGGCCGATCTATTTCTATACGCATGGCAATGTTTGGGGCTTCAAACCACAGTCTGACGATCTGAGCATCGCCGATTTTGCGCGGCGGCTGTATGGCTATTCGGGGATTGCAGCACGCAGGATGGAACGCACCGCCGACGGCGGTGTGATGATCCACCAGAAATACTGGGCGTTCTATCGCCACCCTGAAACCGACGCGATCACCGACGCCATCCCCAACCCCTATACCGGCAGGACGGACATTGCTGCACCGATGAGCGGACCGGTCAAGGCTATGCCGCTTGATATGGGACCGGGCGCAGACGGCGCGATGCCCTATGCTATGCGAATCCGGCGGCTGGGCCGGACCGCGACGATCGAGACCAGCGCGTTTCATCGTTTCAAGACGCCCGACATCAGCTGGCACAAGCTGGAGGGTAATCTTGAGGATTACATCTGCGCCGTTGCCGATCTGGACAACCCCCAGGCGACCCATATTCCCTGCCACTATATGCAGAATCTGGTTGCGGAATGGCAGACATGGACCGGAATGCACGGCACGCCGGGCCACATCTTGTTCAAGGGTAATGGCGCTCCGTTGATCGATCTGGCGCAGGTTCCTGCCGACCAGATTGCTGCCATCGAGCGGTTTTTCCCGGGCAGCCTTGCCGAACTCCGGGATTGGTGAGATGCACCTCCCCCTCCCGCCAATGGGAGGGGGAGGTGCATTTTGCTCTCAGAAAGTAAACTCTGCCGTCACGCCATAGCGCCGCAGGAAAGGCAGGGTCGCATATTGGTAAATGAACAGCAGGTCGTTGAGATTGCTGCTCAGCCCGACGCCATCGACCGTCTTGTTGTTGGTCAGGTTGTCGACGAAGGCAGTCACGCGCACCGGCCCGGTTTCCACCCCGATACGCGCATCGACGCGGTTTAGCGGTCCCCAGAACACGATGTTCTGCGTGCCAGTGAACTGGCGTGACTGATAGCGGTATTTGGCTCCGGCAAAAATCTTTGTCGTATCATTGACCGGAACGTTGATGTCGGCCCCGACGCTGGCCGTCCATTTGGAGACTGCCTGTAATCGCAGACCGGCCAGGTCAAACACGGTGCGGTTGCCCTGCGGGCTGGGCACGGTGATGATGCGGCTCTGGTCGCAATTGGCCGCGCCGATCTGCTGGCAGGTCGCGGCAAAGCCGAAGTCGAACGTGCCTTCGTCAAAGGTGGAGTCAGCATAACCGACCCCGCCGCTGAGCGTCAGCCAGTCTACCGGATTGGCGGTGGCATCGATCTCGAAGCCCTTTGAGGTTGCCGCGCCGACATTGGTGGTGATCAGCCCCGCCTGGTTGGCAAAGGCCGATGGACCGCTCGCCTGCAAGCCATCCAGCTTGATGTAAAAGGCAGCGGCATTGAGGCGCAGGCGCCGGTCAAACAATTCGGTCTTGAAACCAACTTCATATGTAATGTTGTCCTCTGATCCGAAAGCCTGCTCAACCGCGTTGACAGCGCGCGGGTTGAACCCGCCCGGTTTCACGCCGTTGGCAACCGTGGCATAGACCATATTGCTCTCGTCGAACTTGTATTGCACCGATGCGCGGCCCGTCCAGAAATTGAAATTCGCGCTCACTGGCGCGCCAGTCGGATTGAGCGCCGATGTCACGGGGCGGAAGATATAGTTGACCTGAGGCACCTGCCCGGCAGGGTTCACGACCGTGAACGAACTGTTGGCGAAACGGGAGTCGAGCTCGCGGCGGTCCATCGAATAGCGCCCTTCGATGGAGACGGTGACACCATCGATGGGATTAAACTCTGCGCCCGCGAACAGCGAGTACAGGTCGGATTTGGTTTTTCCCACGGTTTTTGCAGGTGAAACCTGGCCATTAGGTACAAGAAAAATCCGGTCGCACTGGAACAGCGCGCAGGTCGTGGCATTGCCGCGGATGGTGAAGCCCGCTGGAATGGGTGCAATGTCGAGCCCGATATCGGTCGAGTTGAGGTTGGACTGGTGCGCGAAATAGAAGCCGGCCGTCAGCCGCAAGGGCTTGTCAGGCTTGGACTGAAAGCGCACTTCCTGCGCGAAGTCTTCCGTGGTTCCGGTATTGCCGAAGTTGACCGTCAGGTTGATCGGCCGGATGATCGGCGCATTGGCCAGCAAGGGCGTATCCTCGACCCGGATCAGGCCAAACGGCAGGCCATCACGGCGACCGACGAAATCCTGGAAACGGCTTTGCTGGATGTGCGAATAGGTGGTGAGCGAGGTCAGGTCGCCCACGCCCATATCGAAGTTGAGCTTGAGAAAACCGTTCCACACTTCGCGGTCGTTGCCGCGAATGCCGGGTGCCTGGCTCTTTGGGTTCACCTCAAATGCCCGCGGCGTGAAACGGCCACAGGTGTAGCTCAAATGGACGAACGGCGAGAAGTTGGTGACGGGAACACCGCAATTGGGCTCCATAAACGTGACCGGGTTCATTCCGAACGTGTCATTGCCGTAATAGACGCGGCCGTTGGCGGTCACGGCATCCGATACGTTGAGCAGGAACGAAAGCTGTGCGGCGCGCTTTTCAAAATCCCCCTGCTTAAGCCCGTTGATCTGATCCTGCCAGCCACCGTCATATTTGTCGATACCTGCGGATATGCGCACCATGAAGATGTCGTCGACCACCGGAATGTTGAGGACACCCTGAATCTTGCGCTGACCATCATTGCCGACCGAGCCAAGAAAGCGGCCCTCAAACGTGTTTACCGGCAGGGCCGAGACATAGTTGATGGCGCCGCCATAAGCCGCGCGTCCGTAAACCGAGTTGACCGGCCCCTTGACGACCTCGACCCGTTCCAGATCGATCATGGCAATGTTGTTGGCGGCGCTGCTGGGAAGGATGGCACCATCATAGAAAATGGCGACCGTGGGATCGCTTTCGCTGGTTGACGGCAAGCCGCGGATCGACGGGCGGGTCAGCGTTTCAGATCCGCCGCCGTTGATGATCAGGCCGGGGGTCTTGAACGAAATGTCCTTGAGGTCGCGGATACCTTCGTTGATCAGCTGTTCGCCGCTCAATACGTTGATTGTCAGTGGCACATCCTGCAATCGCTCGGTCTTGTTTCGCGCAGTAACGACGATATCACCGTCAGGCGCGGTGGCCTCCTGCGCTGTATCTTCGCCCTGCTGGGCCCATGCAACAGATGGCGTGCCCGCCAGAATGGTGGCCGTCAGCAGTGCAGCGACGCTGCCTTTACCGAAATGTGTCGTGGTGCCTGAGCGCATTGTCATTCCCCTTTTCATTGAGCCCCGGCCGTCCCTGCCTCAACGTCTTCAGCAGCCGGGTGCGTGTTGCTGATAAACCGCAAGAGCGTGAACCATCGGTCGTATGCCGAACCTTGCTGGCGTTCATGCCGCTTGCCTGCTCTCAAGTGTTTCGCTTTCATGTCTGACGAGAAAGCTGCAAAAACTCCCTGCGCTATGCGCCTGACGCAACCCTCAGCGAATTATCCGGCACAATCACCGAATTACGGAGGCTGCTCATGGCAATTATCCAATGAAATCAGTCCATGACACAAACACGCGCGATATGCTGCAACGCGGCCAGGGGACATTCACATATCGGTTGGTGGTGCAATTTGCCCCGCGATCGACGGCACCGCTGCCCCTAATGCGGTGGCCGACAAAAGAGGAGCGCTCATGAAGTCAGACTATCTGCATCCATCCGAAGAGGCGGTGCGATTCCTGGCGGCACCGCATCGGTTGCTGATCGGCGCACACTGGTGCGAAGGACGCGCCGCGCCCATCGCAGTCGATAACCCCTGCCGGGAAACGCCGCTCTGCATGGTGTCTGCCGCGTCGGCAGAAGATGTCGATGATGCCGTTCGCGCTGCCCGCGCCGCACTGGACGGATCCTGGGGGCGAATGAACGGGCGCGAGCGCGCCGCCGTGATGGTGCGCTTTGCCGACCTGCTCGATAGCCGTGCCCCGCTGGTGGCAGAGATCATGGCGCTCGATAATGGCCAGCCGCTGGCTTCCTGCCTGATGGTGGTAAGGCTGCTCGCAGTCGAACTGATGCGCTATTATGCCGGTTGGGCGACCAAGATTGCAGGGGAGAGCTTTTCCCCCAGCCTGGGCGGCGCACGCGGCGAACTGGACATCATGACAGCGACCGTGCGCGAGCCGATTGGCGTGGTTGGAGCCATCGTGCCGTGGAACGCGCCGGCCGGCATGATGGCGTTGAAGTTGGGTCCGGCGCTGGCGGCAGGCTGCACTGTGGTGCTAAAGACCGCCGAACTTGCGCCGCTGACCGGCCAGTTCTTCGCCGAACTGATGCTGGAGGCGGGCGCTCCACCGGGGACGTTCAACCTGCTGCACGGGCTGGGCGAAGAAACCGGCGCGGCAATGGCGGCACATCCGGGTATCGACAAGATCAGCTTCACCGGATCTGCTCCGGTAGGGCGCAGGATCGTCGCCGCAGCGATGGGCAACCTCAAAAAGGTGACGCTGGAACTTGGTGGCAAATCGCCCGTCGTGGTGTTCCCCGATGCTGATCTTGATGTCGTTGCACCGGCCGCAGCGATGGCCTGTTTTGTGGCCAGCGGCCAGGCCTGCATGGCAGGCACACGGCTGTTTGCGCATGAATCGATCCATGATGCACTGGTCGAAAGGATCGGACGCGCGGCAGATGCGATGGTGCCAGGTGATGCGCTCGATCCGGCGACCACATTGGGGCCGCTGATTTCCGTACGGCAGAAGGCGCGGGTCGAAGGCTATATCGAATCGGGTCTTGCCGAAGGCGCGCATATCGCCAACGCTCCGCGTCCATGGACCGGGCCGGGGCATTTTGTTGCGCCAGTGGTATTCACCGAAGCCCACATGGCCATGCGGATCGCGCATGAGGAGATTTTCGGGCCGGTGCTCACCGTCATGCGCTTCTCTGACGAAGACGATCTGCTGCGCGCGGTCAACAGCACCGAATTTGGACTTTCGGGATCGGTGTGGACGCAGGACATCCAGCGGGCCTTGCGCGTCGCCCGGCGCATCGACAGCGGCCAGGTCGGCATCAACATCCATGCTGCGGTCAGCCCGGAGACGCCCTTTGGCGGCAATCGCCAGTCGGGCTGGGGGCGCGAGTTCGGCCGGGAGGGGCTCGACCCCTATCTCAAGACCAAGGCGATCAGCATCAATCTGGGACCGCGTCCATGACAACACCGCATATCCTGATCATCGGTGCCGGGCTTGGGGGTCTGAGTGCAGCGATCGCACTCGCCCAGCGGGGATTTTCCGTCGAAATTTTCGAACGCGCGCCCGTTCTGGCCGAGGTGGGCGCGGGGCTGACCGTCAGCCGCAGTGTCCAGCAGGTGTTCGCCGATTTCGCTATGCTCGATGCAGTCCTTGCCCAGGCGAGCATGACGCCCACGATGGCGTTCGTGCATTACCGAACCGGCCGTCTGCTGGCAGGCGGCGTCGATCACAGCGACGGCCAATGGTCGCCCGACGCCCCAGGCGCGGGGCTACACATCCACCGTGCGGATCTGCATGCCATGCTGGCCAAAAGGTTTGCAGCAATTGCCCCGGGCCGGTTGCATCTTGGTAAGGCGTTGACCGGTTTCACCGATACCGAAAGCGGTGTAACCGCGCAGTTTGCCGATGGAAGCATGGCAGCAGGCGACCTGCTGGTCGGCGCAGACGGCATCCGCTCGGCGGTGCGTGCCATCCTGCACGGCGACGATGCACCACGGTTTACCGGCCAGACCGCCTATCGGTTCATGATGGATGGCAAAGCCGCAGAGCCGTTCATGCGCACCTTCGGGCGGGCGGCCTTGTTCCAGGGGCCAGGCAAGGTGTTCAACCGCTACACGCTGCGCGGCGGGGCGATCGTCAACTGCGTGGGCATCGTCCAAAGTGAGGTTTGGAGCGGCGAGGGCTGGTTCCACCGCGCAGACCTGTCCGAAATGCTGGCGCATTACGACGGCTGGCATGACGATGTCACTGGCATCATGAAGGCGGCTCCGGCGGGTCAGATCGTCAAATGGGGCCTTTTTGATCGCCCACCTCTGCCGCAATGGGGGCGGGGCAATGTGATATTGCTGGGCGATGCGGCCCATCCGATGCTGCCGTTTCTGGGGCTTGGGGCGGCGATGGCCATTGAGGACGGAATGGTGCTGGCGCGCGCGCTTGCGGCCTGGCCGGACCGCACCGGACTTGCCCGCTTCGAGGCCTGCCGCAAACCGCGCTGCATGCGCATCGCCGATCTGTCGCGGGTGCAGGGCGCACTGGCCCAGCAGAGCGACCCGGACAGCTATGACCGCAGCAGCGCGCCGTCGCATGACAAGACCATTCACGACTATGACCCTGTCACCGTATCGCTGGAGGAGCAAAGCGCATGACCGTCGATAGCACCGATTTCTTCATCACCGGGCCGAATGGTCAAATTGCAATGCGCGCCAAGGGACTGGCAGCGCGCCCCAAGCGGGTTGTCGTGCTGGTGCATGCGTCCAATATCACCGGCCAGCTGGCATTTGACTTCGCGTTTCCGGGCGGCGTGGATTATTCCACCATGGACGCACTGGTAGCAGCGGGCTTCGGTGCCATAACTTTTTCGCTCAGCGGCTATGGCCTGTCGGACCCGCCCGCCGATCCGCTGGCTTTCGACACGGACGCTGCGATCCGTGATCTTGAAGCGGTGGTAGGCTGGGTTGCGGCAGAGGGCTGGAGCCGCTTTCATCTTTTAGGCTGGTCCTGGGGCGGACGGATTGCGGGGCATTATGCAGCGCGCAACGCGCCAAAGGTTGAGCGGCTGATCCTGATGGACCCGGCGTTGGGGGGCAATGCGCCGGTTCTGCCCGCGCCCGGGCCGGATGACCTGTGGTGGGCTAACCGTACGGTGGATTATCTCAAGCGGCTGGAGCCGGAATACACCGAGCCTGACGCACATCGCATCTTCGCCGAACGGGTCGAGATCGAATCGCCGCGTGCGCCCAACGGGATCCGCATGGAGAATGCGCTGGGCAAGACTGTTGCAGTGGAACCGGGGGATCTGGCGATGCCGGTGCTGCTGCTTTACGGCCACGCGGCTGCGCGGGCGCCCTATATGCGCGGCAAGTACACCCGGCAGGACTTTTTCGAGATGCTGCCCGCAGAGGACAAGCGCTTCGTTATCGTGCCACGCAGCAGCGACTATGGCCATCTCCAGGGCACCCGGCGACTGTTCCACCGGGCAATGACCGAGTTTCTCCAGCTGTCGGACGCGGCGATTCCCGTGATTGCATGAACGCTCTCCGGCGAGCGCCGGAAGCGAGAACGGGCCGGGGCCTTACTTTACAGCTCCGATGAAGCTCGCAGGCGGCAAGTGACCCTTGAGGTAGACCGGCTCCTTCTGCCCGCGAAACAGCCTGTCTTCGGCAAAGCCTGCCGCGACCAGTTCAGCGTCCATGTCCATCCGCCGCATGCCGATCGCAAACGGCTCGTTGGCATTCTCGTTGAACCAGTTGCTCATGATCACATCGATGGGATTTGTCGGCGGCGGATAGCCACCGTCGTGCAGAACGATGCCGCCTGCTGCGGTCACCCGGTGGCATTCCCTGAACATGGCGCGGATGTGCGGCGCGGGCATCTCATGCGTGACCAGCAGCGAACAGACGATGTCGAAATATCCATCCTCGAAATCGAGATCGGCGGCGTCCTGCTGGCTGTAATGGACGGCATGACCCAGCGATTCGGCGCGGGCGTGGGCATAACGGACCTGCGGCCCACCAATATCGACGCCGTGCACCTCAGCATCCGGGAAGGCAATTTTCCATGGCAGAGTGGTAAAACCAGGACCGCAACCGATGTCCAGAATGCGGCGAGGCTTCAGGTTGGGAAAGCGCTCGTTCACGAACGCCGCCGTGGTCGCGCCAAGCCCCTCGTTCTGGCTGCCCAGGCCACCGAATGCGAACACATAGACCCCGCGGTCATACAGTGCACCGGCGTAAACGTCATCCTCGCGAATCTCTGTGTGGAAATTGCCCGGCATCGCGTGAATGTCCACCGCATCGATGTAGCGGGGGATTTCCAGATCGGGATTGGTGCGTACGCTGCCTAAGGCACCGGGCTTTGGCCTTGCCGCGTCGATCAGATCGTCAAGCTGGCGTTCGATGCTCTCGCCGACAGTATCCCAGATCAGTTCCTGGGCAGCGCGGCCAACCAGATTACCGGCGCGGAAATAGAAGGTTTCACGCAGTGCATCGTACGCCTCACGCGGGGTTTCAGGGTCGCGGCCATGTTTGGCCTGAAAGGCCGGCAAGACCTTGTCGGCATAGATCTGGCGCGCACCCGGCCAGATGTCGGTGGTAAAGCGTTTGCGCAGCGTGGCGATGAACTCCTCACGGGCGAACTCGTCATGCGTGGCACTCGGCAGAATGTCGTGGCGATCCTGAAACATGCTCTGCGTCCTTCGCTCAATCGAGTGCGGCAAGGCCGATGCTGGTCACCGCAATCCGGATAATCTCGTCGTCAACGTCGGGCATTCCGCCGGAAACCCCGGCCGCACCCTGAATATGGCTGTCCGCATCGGTCACTACAACCGCGCCGCCCAGTGGCAGGAACTTGCCATGAACCGCGCCCTGCAGTCCAGCCACCGCGCACGGATTGTCGAACGTGCGCGAGAGCAGCAGCGATGAGCGGTTGAAACCCAGCGCCGCGGTGCATTTGCCGGTCGCCGTCTCGACGCCGAAAATGCCTTGTCCATCGGCGCGCATAGCCAGACGCACATGGCCGCCTGGATCGGTGACGACCACGGCCATGTTGATCAGACCGCGTTTGGCCCCTTCAGCATAGGCTATATCGGCAATGTCGCGCGCCTGTTGCAGGGTGATTGGCATATTGTCAGTCTCCGGTCCGGGTTTCACGGTCTTCATACAGCACGCGCAGCAGGCGGCTGAGCATCGCATCGCGGCGGACCTCGCGCTGGCTCTGACGCGCTTCGTCGAGTTCAAAGGTCTCCACCGCAGCGTACGTGGCCACCAGTCCACTTTCGGCCAGGGCCTCGTGCGTATCGATCCGGTCGCGCAATGCCGATACTTCCGCCATCAGCCCGATGACCATGATGGCCACCCGGTCCAGATCAGCGCTGTCGAGATACCTGGGCCGGTCCTGGCCGCGCGCCTTGCGCGGGCGCGGCGTGTGTTTTGGGCGATCCGCCAGACCCGCGCCATAGACCGGTTCATCGGTGATCTTGTCTGCTGCCATGGCCATCGTGTCTCATGATCTCCAAGCCGGACTCTATCGGCCCCCGGCACCCTGCTGGACTGGACGCTCCTGCATGGTCATCGCCAGCCAGCGACCGCCGTGTAACCGAAATGCGGTGGCAAATGCGCGCGCGCAGGGCGACTATGCCCGGACTTCGGTTGCCAACGGGGCGCGCACTTCCGCCCGACGGGTGCCGCCCGCACCCTCGCAATCATGAAAGCTGCACCTACACACAACACACTTCCGGACGCTGAAGCGTTGCTCGCCCGACTGGCGGCCATCGTCGGCCCCGCCAATGTCCTTGACGGCCTGCCGGAGCGGACGTTTTTCTCCACCGACATCGCATCGCGTGGGCAAACCGCCGAAGCGGTGGTGAAGGTCCTTGATTCCGCTCAGCTTTCAGCGGTGGTCGCGCTGTGCACCAGCATGGGGCTGGCCGTTATCCCGCGCGGCGGCGGATTTTCCTACACCGGGGGCTACACGCCGCGCGATGCTGCCAGCGTGATCGTCGACATGCGCGGTATCGATCAGGTGATAGAGATCAACGAGACCGATCTGTATGTTCGTGTCGGCACCGGCTGCACCTGGCGCGTGCTGTATGAAACGCTGAAAAACCGTGGCTTTCGCACGCCATATTATGGGCCGATGTCGGGCTATAACGCCACCGTTGGGGGTGCCCTGTCGCAAGGCTCCTTCTTTCTTGGTTCGACCGAATACGGCACCACCGCCGATTCGGTGCTCAGCCTTGAAGTGGTGCTGGCAAACGGCGACATCATCCACACCGGTTCAGACAGTGCAGCAGGCGTTGCGCCGTTCTTTCGCACTTATGGCCCGGACATGACCGGACTTTTTCTCGGCGATACCGGCGCGATGGGCTTCAAGACAGTGGCGACGCTCAAGCTGATCCGCTTTCCGCAGCATCAGGCCTATGGCAGCTTCTCGTTCGATGACGGGCACGATGCGCTTGCTGCGCTTTCGGAAATCGGGCGTGCGGGGCTTGCGGCAGAGGCCTATTGCTGGGACCCGTATTTCGTCCAGATCATGAGCGAAGCCTCCACCGGAACGCGGCAGGATCTGGGCTTTTTGTGGGGCGTGATCCGCAACGGTGCCGGGCTGGCGGACGGTCTTGCCGCAGGCGTGCGCATAGCCATGGCAGGCAAGACGGTGTTTCGTCTGGGCAGCCATATGATCCAGTGCTGCATTGATGATCACAGCGCGGCAGGCGCAGCAGGTCGGCTCAAGAAAGTGCGCGCCATTGCGCTGGCGCATCGCGGGCGCGAGGTTGCCCCCTCGGTGCCACGCGCGCTGCGCGGAACGCCGTTTACCGATTTCAACATTGCAGAGCGGCGCACCTTGCAGCGTAACCTGCCGACCAACAGCCTGTATCCCCACAGCCGCGCACCGGGCGCGCTTACGGCCATTCGAGAGCTGTTCGCGGACAACGCCGCTGAGATGAAGCGATTGAACATCGCCGTCGGCGTGGTCTATTTTGCCGTGGGCAAGAACGCGATGTGCATTGAGCCCCTGTTCTATTGGGATGATCCTCAGCATTTTCTGCACAACCGCATCGACCAGACCAGCGACATCGCGGCTCTGGAATCGTTCGACGCTGTGCCGGAAGCGACGCGCTTTGCCTTTGCCCTGCGTGAGCAACTGAAAGCCGTGATGAAGGCCAATGGCGCGGTGCATGTGCAGATCGGCAAAGCCTATGACTATCTACCCAGCCGCGAGCCGCGTGTTGCCGCACTGCTGCGCGACATCAAGGCCTCGTTGGACCGTGAATCCCTGGTCAACCCCGGATCGCTGGGGCTGGGTCAATGATCGCCGCTGGCGACGTGTTCATTGAGGGCAGGGCGGGGCAGCTGGCCGTGCGCGTCAAGCAACCCCAGGGTCAGGCCAGGGGGTGCCTTGTGCTGGTGCAGGGGGCGAACATCTCCGGCCAGCTGGGCTATGATCTGCAGGTGCCCGGACACCCCGGCTACAGCTTCATGGATGCGCTGGTCGCGTCGGGCTATATGGCTGTGACCTTCAGCCTGCGCGGCTACTATCTCTCTACGCTGGAGGGTGATCCGCATTCCGTGCAGACCGGCGCGGCCATCGAGGATCTGCAAACCGTGCTGCAATGGCTTGCAGGCGAGGGCATTGCGCAGCCGCATCTGCTGGGCTGGTCATGGGGCGGCAGGATTGTGGCGCGTTTCGTCGAGAGCCACCCGCAGGCAATCGGCCGGTTGGTGCTACTCGATCCTGCTCTGGGCGGCGGTCAGCGGATCCCGTTTCCGGGCAGGGAACCCTATTGGCAGAACAACTACGATTATTTCTACAACCGGCTGGAAGCCGAGTTCACGCATGAGGATGTGCGGGTTGCGGTCGCCACACAGGCATCGACGCTGGAGCTGAACGCACCCAATGGCATCCGGGTGGAAAACGAGGCCGGCAGCGTTCCCGCCAATCCAGCGGCGATCACCCGGCCCACAATAATGATCTATGGCGCAGCCGCTGGCGCGCAGGCCTATATGCACGGCGCGGCGGACCGGGGCGCGTTTCTGGAGGCCATAGCCCATGATGACAAGGCGCTGGTGATCGTGCCGGGCGGCGGCGATTATGCGCATATCCAGAACCCCCGCCAGCGCATCTACCGCGCAACCATGGACTTTCTGGAATGGGGGACCGCAGCATGATCGATCCGCTGGATGCCTATCGGCGCATGCTGGCCTCTGCCGAAGATGGCAGCGAAAGCGCCTGGTGGTATCTGGGCACGACCATCGCCTCGGTCGATGGTCATCCCGATATCATCGTCAACCATGTCGAGACGGTGATGGTCTACGGTGCGCAGACCCTGACAGATGTATCGCTGCCGGAAGGCGGTTTTCGCATTCCCTGGTGGGAAATCGGGCTGTTCCGCGACGCTATCACCGGCGAATTGCCCGACATCTGGACCAACCCGCTGACGGGTGCCGTTGTCAAGGCATCGCGCCAGTTCGAGGAGGGGCCATCGGGCTATTCGCTGCGCGCCGCACCCGGTGGCGGGATCGAGATGTTCGATGCAGTGCAGGCATTTGCGGTGCTCGACAGCGCCGTCATCGAGACCCGCACTGTCGGCGACAAGCTGTGCATTACCCAGACCGAACACAAGACGCGCTCGTTCCCTGATCCTGATGGACGTATCCCCGATATTTCGGAGGGCAAGGCGGTCAAATCGCGGACCGTGCTGCAATTCCTCAGCAACCGGGTCGATCTGGCAGGCGATGCGGCGTCGGTTGCGTCGAGCGGCATGTACAGTTTCGAGATCGCAGCCCCTGCATGGTTGGGCTTTGGCGACATGCCCGTACGATTTGCCGTGAGGGGGTTGATGCACAAGACCGATATGCACCATGCCCTCAACCCCCGCGGCTGGGCTGATCTCAAGCAACTTTATCCGCACTATTTCGATGGCGATGTCATCCTGCCGCGCTGGGGATAGGACGTGGCCGGGACCATCCAGTTTTACACCGCCGCCACCGGCAACGGCCATCGCGTGGCGATCATGCTCGAGGAATCCGGGCTGGCGTACACTGCGATCCCGGTGGATTTCGCCGCGCAGGAACATCGCGGCGCGGCGTTGCTCGCGGTCAATCCGATGGGGCAGATTCCGGCGATCCTCGATCCGGACGGTCCCGATGGCTCGCCGGTTGCGCTGGGCGAATCAGCGGCGGTTGTCGCATATCTGGCGCGCAAGACCGGGGTGTTGCTGCCTGCCACACCGCGCGAGCAGATCGAGGCGGACAGGTGGACGGCGATCACGGCAGGCGGCTTGCAGGCCGCGCCGACCACGATCTTCTTTGCCGAATTGCTGGGCAGGGACGCGCACGCGCCGATCATCGCCAAGCAGCGCGAGATGATTGACCGCTATCTGGCCATGATGGAGGCGCGCCTGTCGCAGAGTGCGTTTCTGGCGGGCGACACATTCACCTATGTCGATATTCTGGGGTATACTCTGGTGCACGGCACCCTGCCAAAGTTTGGCATCGCGCTGGACGGCCATGCCGCCATCGGCCGCTGGCACGACAGCATCGCGGCACGCCCCGCCGTCCAGCGTGGACTGAAGGTGCCTTCTGCGCCGTGATAGCCCGATAAAAGCGCATCAATCGGTGCCCCGTCCAATGATCCCTTGCCAAAGCGACGGAGGCCTTCATCATAGGAGGATCAAGGGCGCAGATCGCGTGGATGGAGGCGGGGTGGACAAGGCGCAGGAACTGAAATCGCTGAAACGCGGGTTAAGGGCCATGGTGCTGATCAACACCTTGGGGTCGATCACCATTGCCGAATTGGCGCGGCAGATGAGTCTCGCGCGGACCACGGCGGAACGGGTGCTGATGACCCTGTGCGCTGAAGGCTATATCGACCGTGACGCTGACACCAAGGCCTTCTTCCTGACCGCGCAGGTCCATGCGCTGTCCGATGGTTATGCCGAGGAAAGCCATCTGGTCGCTGCTGCGCGCCCGCTGATGGTGGACCTGACCAAGGAGATTGGCTGGCCGCTGTGTCTGGCAATGCCGATGGGCGAGTATATGAGCGTGCGGGTGACAACCGATCCTGAAACGACGCTTAATCTGCACCGCCGCCACATCGGCACATTCGCGCCGATGGGTCTGGTCAGCAGCGGCATGGCCTTTCTGGCGCATCTTGACGATTCGCAGCGCGGCATCATGCTGGACATGCTGCGGCGCTCTGACGATCCGGGTCAGGCGGCGGTCAAGGATGAGGCAAGGCTGGATTATCTGCTGGCGAAATCGCGTGAAGACGGCTTCAGCTTCGGGCTGGATTACGGGCGCGAGCGCAGCGTGGCCGTGCCGGTGTTTCTGGGCGGGCGTGTGCGCGGGGCGTTGCTGATGGCTTTCATGGCGCGGGTGCTGACCAATGAAGCGGTGGAACAGAAGTTCGTGCCAAAGCTCAAGGCGCTTGTCGCGGCCATCGAGGAGCGTGCCGGGCAGGCGATCAAGCCCGTGGGGTAAAGCGCAGTCCGCTGGCGCGGCAGGCGCGGTGGAGCATCCAGACCGAAATCGGCGCGGTAATGACGACGATGGTGGCGATGGCATAGCGCACCGAAGGATCGCCGCCGAACACATTTTCGGTCATCAGCGCAACCAGAGTGGGGCCAAGCCCGATGCCGGTGAGGTTGAGGAAGAACAGATAGACGGCTGAAATCTGTCCGCGCATCCGGTTGGGGGTCATCTCCTGGAATGCCGCTGCTGCGCCGCCATAGGGAATGGTGCCGCAGAACAGAAAGCCACAGATGACCATCAGGCACGTCCAGCCATCTGCCATCAGCGGGGCAATGACGCCGAACGGCAGTGCGAGGACGCCCGACACCATGCCGATGCGGATATTGGCATCCTGATGGCCCCGGTCACGCAGCCAGCCCGACAGCCAGCCGCCGAACAGGATGCCTGCCGTGCCGCACACCAGCAACGCTAGGCCATAGCGCATGCCGACCTCGGCCGGGGTCCAGCCGTAATTGCGCATGAAATGGGCGGGCAACCACGCGCCGACCCCGTTCCACATCATGCCAGCGACCGAAAGACCACCGATCAGCCAGCCAAACGCCGCCTTGCGCTCCCACATATAGGCGATGACGATGCGTAGTGCCGGGATATCTGGGTCGGTCTCTCCACGCCGCGCCGGCTCGTGCAGGCTGAGCATCAGCAGCGCGATCAGCAGACCGGGCAGCCCGACCAGAATGAACACCACCCGCCAGGGTTCCAGCGTGCCGAACCAGTCGGTGTCGATGGGCGGAACCGACGCGATCAGCGCTCCGCCGACCATGGTTGCGAGCCCGGCCCCGATATAGATGGCGGACTGATAAAGGCTGAGCGCGCGCGTCAGCATCTTGCCCTCGAACCAGTCGCTGAGCATCGAATAGGCGGCGGGCGACAGCGCCGCCTCGCCCACCCCCACGCCGATGCGCGCCATGAACATCTGCGCGAAATTCTGGGCCAGACCGCAGATGGCGGTCATCAGGCTCCATATGGCGACACCCGCCGCGACGATCGTGGTCCGTCGCCGCTGGTCGACCAGACGGCCGATCGGGATTCCCATGAAGGTGTAGAACAGCGCAAACGCCAGGCCGTGCAACAGGCTCAGTTCGACATCGCTGATGCCCAGAGATGCCCGGATCGGCTCGACCATCAGTGTCAGAATGCTGCGGTCGATATAGGAGAAGGTGTAAGCCAGGATCAGGACGAAAACGACATACCAGCGGTAATTGCCGGTCGGCGCAGCGTGCGCAGCGGTGGCCATTGTCGTCTTCCCCTTTACTCTATGTTCTGTTTTCCGGCGAAAGCCGGAATCCACGGCAGTTGCAGCGCAATCGGACACCTTGGCTCTGGCGTTCGCTAGAGAACAGCAATGCGGCAACCTGCAAAAGGCTAGGCAGCGGCCCGGCCCGGCACAAAGGCTTTGGCTCCGGCAACCGCATAGCAGTGTCGCGGCCCTATCGATCTGGTGCCGCCCGGCAGTCCTGGCTTTGTGGGTGGCTTGCCACTAAAATGGAATGTGCATTCATGTCCCTGACGCAACCCGATGCCGTCGATCGCCTTGGCATCACCACGCCCATTTTCGGTTTTTCCCATTGCCGCGATGTCGTCGCGGCGGTCAGCAAGGCAGGCGGCCTCGGTGTCTATGGCGCAGGGCTGCATTCCGACGCGCAGATCGCCATCGATATCGAGTGGATCGAAGCGCAGCTAGATGGCAAGCCCTATGGTATCGATCTGCTGATGCCCTCCAAATATGTCGGCAGCGAAAGCGGCGGCCTCACTGCGGCGCAGGCGAGGGCCGCCATCCCCGCCGACGTCACGCACTTTCTCGACGACATGATGCTCCGCTACGACGTGCCCGAGGATGAGGCGGCCGCGCCCGATTCGGACGATGAGTTCATCGCGTCGGGTAGCCAGCGGTATACCGCCAAGCAGCAGGAAGGCATATTGGAGATCGCCTTTGCGCACAGCCCCAGGCTGCTGGTCAGCGCGCTTGGCACGCCGCCGCGCGACGTGATCGAACGCGCGCACGCCAAAGGCATGCTGGTCGCGGCGCTGGCTGGACGGGTCAAGCATGCCGTGCGCCATGTCGAGGCGGGTGTCGATATCGTCATCGCTCAAAGCTATGAGGCAGGCGGGCATACCGGCGAAATCGGCGGGATGGTGCTCACCCCGCTGGTGGTCGATGCGGTTGCGCCGGTGCCGGTGCTGGCCGCAGGCGGTATCGGCGATGGCCGCCAGATGGCGGCAGCGCTGGTGCTCGGCGCGCGCGGCGTATGGTGTGGATCGGTCTGGCTGCCCACCGCTGAATCGGACCTGCTCCCGGTCGTCAAGCAACGCCTTGTTGACGCCCATGCCGAAGACACTCAACGCACCCGCGCGATGACCGGCAAGCCCTCGCGGCTGCTGCGCACCGCCTGGGTCGATGAATGGGAGCGCAGCGACACCCCCGATCCTCTGCCCAACCCGATCCACGCCGTCGCCATCGGACCCTATGTGGCGCGAATTGAAAAGGCCGCAGCCGGCCCGGATGCCACGCCCGATCACGGCCCCGGCGCGCTCGCCCCGACTGCGGCGGGCCAGGTGGTCGGGCTGATCACGGCGCAAACCTCGTGCCGCCGCGTCCTCACCGACATGATGGAAGGGTGCATCGACGCGATCGCCGAAACCCAGGCCCTGCTCGAACGGGGCAGCTGACCAACAACGGAGCGAGCCATGCCTGCAACCCATGTCACCACCACCCGCAAGGGCGATGTGCTCTATGGCACGCTTACCCCGGAGGGCCCCGTCAGCTCGTTCAGCATGGGTTTGCTGGCCGAGATCGACGCCTTTTGCGCCGAGGTTGAGCGCGACCCTTCGGTGCGCGGCGCGATCATCACCGGCTCGGGGCGCACCTTCTCGATCGGCAGCGATCTGGCCCAGATCGAGCGCGGGCTCGACGATATCGTCCATTTTCGCGAATATCTGACCCGGTTCAACGCGACCATGGACCGGATCGAGGCGCTGCCGGTGCCGACCATCGCGGCGGTCAACGGCATGGCGCGGGCAGGCGGGCTGGAAATCGTCCTCGCCTGCGATCTGGCGGTGATCGCCGAGGATGCGCCGATCGGCGACGTGCATTCGGGGCAGTTCGCGATCCCCGCCGGTGGATCGACACAGCGGCTGCCGCGCCGCATCGGCATGCCGCGCGCCAAGGAACTGACGATGAGCGGGCGCTTCCTTACCGCCGAAGAGGCGGTCGCCTGGGGGCTGTGCTATGGCAGCGTTCCGGCCGAGCGGCTGATCGAGGAAGCCGAACGGCTGATGGCGACCTTTACCGACAAACCTCGGGCGTGCCTGTCGGAAATCAAGCAGCTCATCGCCCGCAGCGACACGATGCCACAGCGTGACGGCGTGGAGCTGGAGATTCAGGCGTTCCTCAATTACGTCCGCAACTACCCCTATGTGCGTGATGGGGTGGCGGCGTTTCGCGCGCAGAAAGCTGCCAAGCGGTAAGCGATCCGCTATAGTGTTCTCCGGCGCAAGCCGGAGCACAGGGGCGAGATTGCACTGCACTCACCTCTGAATTCCGGCTTTCGCCGGAAAACAGCACCCTCATCCCAGTTCGCGCAGCGCGGTTTTCAACACTTTGCCGTTGGCGTTGCGCGGCAGCGTTTCGATCAAGGAGACTTCGCGCGGAATCTTGTAGGTGGCGATGCGTCCGGTGCAGTAGCGTTCGACTTCCGACGGATCGAACTGAGCGGCGGCGGGGACGACAAAGGCCTTGATCCTCTCGCCCCAGCGTTCGTCCGGCACGCCGATCACCGCGACATCGGCAATGCCGGGATGCGCAAACAGCACTTCCTCGATCTCGCGCGGGTAGACGTTGACGCCGCCCGATATGATCATGTCTTTCTTGCGGTCGACGATATACAGGAACCCCTCGGCATCACGCCGCGCCATGTCGCCGACCGAAACCCAGCCGTCTTTCAGTGCCCTGGCGGTCTCTTCCGGGCTGTTCCAGTAGCCGTTGAACAGCACCGGCCCGCGCGCCCACAATTCGCCCACCTCATCGGGATCGCAGATGCTGCCGTCATCGCGGCGGACCTCGGCCTCGACGTGCGGAAAAGTGGTGCCGACACATTGCTGTTTGCGCAGCTGGTGCGCGGGGCGCAGGTTGCAAACAAGCCCGGTTTCTGTCGCCGCGTACAGTTCATGCAGCACGGTCTCACCGAAATAGGGGATGATCCGCTCCTTCATCGCCTGCGGCAGCGGCGCGGCGTTGGCGAGGATCGAACGGATCGGCGGGCGTTCGTATTTCGCCAGCGTTTCCGGCGGCAGCGCGAAGATGATCTGAAAATGGGTGGGCACCATGAACAGCCCGGTGATGCCGCCGAACTTCAGTCGTTCGAGCACGATTTCGGGATCGAACCGGTCGAGGATTTCGATCGATCCGCCCGCAGCCAAAATCCCGGTCGGAAACCCGAGCCCGCCGCCATGGTTCATCGGCGTCATCGCCAGAAACCGGTCGTCGGGGCCGAAACAGCCGAACTCCGCGGCACAGATCAGCCCCACCAGCATCCGCGAACGATGCGACAGCACGACGCCTTTGGGCTTGCCAGTGGTGCCCGAGGTATAGGGGATGGTCCAGGCGTCCCACTCGTCGATGTGCGGGCGCGATGCAGGGGTGCTGGCATTGGCCAGCAACGCCTCGTATTGCGCGCCGAAAGTGACGATATCGAGGCCTTCGACACCCGATGCCTCTACCTGACCGCGCGAATCTACATCGGTGAAAACCACGCGCGCGCCGCAATCCTCAAGCGTCTGGGCGATCTCGGGCGGGGCGAGGCGCGGGTTGATTGTGGCCACCGCAGCGCCAGCATCAGGCACGCCTGCCACCACTTCGATGAATTCGATCCGGTTGCGCGAGACGATGGCGGCGACATCGCCCTTGCGGATGCCGAGCGTGCCGATCGCGGCATCGCGCAGGCGGGCGACCCGGCTGCCAAGATCGGCAAAGCTGCGGCTTTCCTGACCGAACAGGATGGCGGTCTTGCCCGGATCGCGCGCCGCTGCCGCCCGCAGTGCACCGCCGAAGGTCATGCTGTGGAAGCTGCCCGGTAATGAGACGTCACGGCTCATCGGGGCAGCTTTTTGAACACCGCCAGCGCATTTTCGCGCATCAGCTTGGCATGGCTGGCGGGACGCATCCCCAGATCGGCGATTTCCTTCACGGCGCGCTCAGGATCGATCACCGGCCAGTCTGTGCCGAACAGCACCTTGTGACTGCCATAGCTGTCGGCATAGCGCACATATTGCGGCGGCCAGTGCTTGGGCGCGTAGGCATCGCCTGCCGTGTAGATGTTCTCGTGCTTCCAGCACATCGAGATCATCTCGTCGGTCCATGGAATGCCGATATGGATGCCGATGATCGGCAGTTCGGGAAAATCGATGGCGACCTGATCGAGCAGGATGGGGCGGCCGACCGAGGGCAGGCGGCGCTCCTTGGAATAGACCAGATTGTGTCCGACCTGCATCATGATCGGAATGTCGAGCTCGCAGCATTTGGCGTAATAGGGATAGATTTGCGGCGCATCCAGCGGACAGCCGAACCAGTGCGGATACCAGTGCGCGCCGACAAAGCCATATTCCTCGACCGCCTGGGTGAGATCGCGCAGGCCCTGCATGCCGCGCGTCTGGTCGATACCCGCCAGTCCTGAAAAACGGTCCGGATGCGCCGCGCAGATGTCTGCGATGACCTTGTAGGGAATCTCCCACGATCCGCGCACGCGCAGGTCGCCGGCCCGAACCGCTATGAGGAGCGAGCGTTCGATCCCGGCGCGGTCCATCTTCCTGAGATAATCGTCGATGCTGACTCCGCCGAACATATCGGGGGGCATGCGCACCTGACGTTTGAAATCATCGTCCAGCCCGGTCCAACCGTTCTCCACGGCCTCGGGCGTGTAGATGTTGCAGACGATATCGATATAGCCACTCAAGAGGGTCTCCATCAGTCAAGGGTCTGTTCGGCCTGCATCCGTGCCACGGCTTCGCGGCCCAATGGTGTAAGCGGTTCGACCGGGATGGCCGCAAGCGCCGCGCGCTGTTCGTCCGCTGGGCGGTTAGTGCGATAAAGCGTTTCCCACAGCGTCTTGAGCACGAGGTTCAGCGTGCTGCGGCGCGGATATCCGGCTTTGGTGCCGGTTTGCTCTGCATGTTGCAGCGCCGCCAGCAAGGCCTGATCGAGCGGCATCGCGGCGGGCGGCGCGGACGGTGCTGCCCCGCTTTTCACGGCGACGCTGTCACTTGGCCAAGCGCGGTGATCGCGCTCGAAGGCAATGAACTTGCGGTCCATCAGCGGCAGATCGACCGCGAAATAATCGAGCGGCGCGCCGGGCACCGGTTTGATACCCCGCAGTGCATCGGGTGCCTCGTTCTTTTCCACCCAGTCGGTGATCGCGGCCATGTAATTGACCGCCCATGCGCCGTCGCCGCCGCTGCAGTGGTCCATGCCGGGGATCATGTAGAGCCGGGCGAAATCGCGGGTTGCCTGCGGCCCGCCCATGGTGCGGGTGACGGTTTCATAATAATCGACCGTGGGCGGCGGCATGGTCGAGAAATCGGACCAGCCATGCACCAGGATCAGCTTGCCGCCGCGTGCCTTGAAGGGTCGCAGATCGGGGTTGTTGGGCGCGATCATCGTCTCGATGACCACCGGATCGCCGCGCCCGACGCCAAGATCGAACAGGGGCTGCCAGTCCTCGCCCGGCAGCGGCGCGTTGCGGATGAAATTGCCGATCCAGTTGAATTCCGACCCCGGCATCGCACCGCGCCAGCCATAGAGCTTGTCGGCAACCGCGACCTGATCGGCACTAAGGCAATCCGCCTCTTCGCCGTTTTTGCACAGAAGCTGTGCGGGTCGAAAGCGGCATTGCAGCGGCTTGCCGATGATGCCATCGACGATGCCGTCACCCTTGTCGCATTGCCGGACTGCGGCGCGGTGCAGCAGCAGCGCCTTGCGGTTGGGCAATATCGGGCGGCCATCGGGCCGGGTGTTGAACGCATCGATGTCGCTGATCGTGGCGGGCTTGCTGTTGCCGAACGGGGCCATGCTGGCGGGTGCGATCGCGACGATTCCGTCGAAATCATCGGGAAAGCGTTGCGCCTCGATCAGTCCCTGCCGTCCGCCGGTCGAGCAGGCGAAGAAATAGCTCTTGCGCGGATCGGCGCCATAGTACGCCCTGAGGACCGCGCGCCCCGCCTTGGTCGTGACATGCGTGGCACGATAGCCGAAATCGACGAGGCCGGAAAGGTTGTCCTTGACCCAGTTGTTGTCGGACAAGGTGGAGCGGTGCCCCATATCGGTGTGCAGGCACGCATAGCCGTCGCGGACATGGCTGGCACAGGCCAGATCCACCGCCACCACCCCGCAGCTGCCGCCGCAGCCGCGCACCAGATAGCGCCCGTTCCACCCTTCGGCCGGCATCAGCAGGCCAAAATTGACTACAGGGCTGACATAGCCCTCGATCGCGCAAACCGCAGGCTTGTCGGCAGTTGCCGGACGCAGCACCGCGCGTGTGATCTGGGTGGGAGCACTGGGCAGATCGGCAAGCGCACCACCTTCCAGTGCCTGACACCGCTCTGCCGCGGTCACCTGTGTCGGCTGCGCAGCGGCAGGCGGCGCGACGATGGCCGGTGCCGCCAGCAGCGCCAGCACCACAAGAGCGTTTCGAAATAATCCTGGTCGAGCCATCATCATCACACACACCTCACACGTTTCCGGTCGCAGGTAGCAATCTGCTATGCGCACACCGCCCGCATGGCGGGTATGGCAATTTGCCCGCAGCGATCTCCGCTATTCGGGCACAGGCGGACAAGGCGCTGCAACGCCACCGGCAGGTGTTGCATGGCACGGCCAGATGCGTAAACCAGCAGGAGCAGCAACATGGGCTATTCAAGCCTGACCTTCGATATCGCCGACCGGATCGGCCTGATCACCTTTACCACGCCCGAAAAGCTGAATGCCATTTCCGAGGCGCGGCTGGCGGATCTGGAAAGCGTGCTCGATGCCGTCGAGGCCGATCCCGATATCCGCGCGCTGATCATCACCGGCACCGGCAATGCGTTTTGCGTGGGGCTCGATCTTGATCTGCTTGACCGGGCGTTCGATGACATCGGCTATTTCACCGCCACCGTACGGCGGCTGTCGAACATCGTCACTCGCATCGAGGCGCTGGAGATCCCGACTATCGCTGCCATCAATGGCTATGCCCGCGCAGGCGGTTTCGAGATGACGCTGGGATGCGATTTCTGCATCATCGCCAATGAAGCCAGGATCGGCGATGTGCATACCGATGCCGGCGTGGTGCCCGCGTTCGTGTCGCTGCGCCTGCGCCGCCGCGTGGGCGACCAGCGCGCCAAGGACATCCTGTGGACTGCGCGCTGGTACACCGGCCCGGAAGCGGTCGACATCGGCCTTGCGCTCAAATCGGTGCCATTGGCCAGCCTGGTCGATGAGGCCCGCGCTTATGCAGCATCAATCACGGACAAGCCGCGCGCCGCCATTGCCGCCCTCAAGCGCATCTATATCGAAGGCGCGACGATGGGCGTTGCCGAAGGCACCGAGCTGGAGCTGGGCTATTTCGCCGAGTATATGGGCAGCCAGCCCTATGGCAGGGAAGGCTATCGCGCATTTCGCGAGAAGCGGGTCCCGACATGGCGCAACTCCGCCTGATGCTCCGCAAGGGTTACGCCGATATCGCAGCGGGGCAGGTGCATTATCGCTACCGGCCCGGCAGCGGCCATGCGAAAATCCTGCCAGTGGTGTTCCTGCACCAGACCGCAAGCTCGGGCGCGATGTGGGAAAAGGTGATGGCCCGCTGGTCGCGAGGCCAGCCGCTCTATGCGTTGGATACCCCCGGCTTTGGCGGCAGCTTCGATCCGGACGAGGTCAGCGGGCTGGGCGATTATGCTCGCTGGATCGCCGAGGCGTGCGATGGGCTGGGCCTGACGCAATTCCATCTGATCGGGCACCACACCGGGGCGGGGATCGCGCTGGAAATGGCGAACATGATGCCGGATCGTGTGCGCAGTCTGGCGCTGGTCGGCCCGTCGTGCCTGACCGGCGATGAACGCGCGGCCTTCGCGGCCAGGCTGGGCAAAGCCTTTCGCCCGGTGCGCAGCGGCGCCTATCTGCTCAAGACATGGGAATATCTGCGCATCGCTGGTGCCGATGCCGACATCGCCCTGCTGCACCGCGAGATGATCGACACGCTGCGCGCCTGGAACACCCGGCCCGATGCCTATGCAGCGGCCTGGGCACAGGATGGCACGGCGCTGATCGCAAGGCTTGCCTGCCCCACCATCGCCATTGCAGCGCGTGACGACATTCTGCATCCGTATCTGCACAGGGTCGGCGACCTGCGACCCGATATCGAATGCGTCACGCTGGAGGCAGGAGCGAACTTTGAACCCGATCTGGCGGCAGATACTTTAACCGCCACCCTTGAAGAGCACATCTCAAAATCGTCGTCGGCGTAAAAATCGGTGATGACCGGCTGTGGTCACTCCAGCTCCTCAACCAGCCTGAATCCCAGCACGCTTGTCCTGGCCCCGGTCAGGTCCGGATGTCTAGCGGCTGCGCGCAGATAGCGTGGCGAGTTGGTCCATGATCCGCCCCGGTCGAGGTGCGACGAGCAGCCTTCGGGTACGGCGCAATCGCTCGTCCATTCCCAGACATTGCCCAGCACGTCATGAAGGCCCCACGGGTTCGCGGCAAAACTGGCCACAGGGGCTGTGAACACATAGCCGTCATCGCAATCGAAATAGGTTGCTGGATCCCTCCTGCCGCCGTTGTGCGCAGCGGCACGGCTGCGATCGGAGACATTGGCAAAGCGGCACGGCAAGGCGTGCCCTGCTTCCTCCCACCAGCGCGGCGCAGTTGTGCCTGCCCGCGCGGCAAATTCCCACTCGTCACCGGCGGGCAGGCGGAACGTTCGGCGGGTCATCGCGCTGAGCCAGCGGGCATAAGCTTGCGCGTCGGCCAGATTCACGCAGACCACAGGATGGTCATCACCTTGCATAAAACCTGGGTTGCGCCAGTCATGCGCGCTGTCGGTTTCCCAACTGTTGGCGGGGCCATCGCTCAGCCAGCTGCAGGGTCCATCAGGCCGCCAGCCGGTCGCTGCGACGAACCGCGCGAACTGGCCGCGTGTCACCTCGGTGCGGCCGATCGCAAAGGCTTGGCGGATGGTCACAGTGCGTTGCGGCTGTTCGCGTGCGGCGGAGGCGGGCGGATGCCCCGCGGCCTGCGTCTCTCCGGACGGGCTTCCTGCCGTAAAAGTTCCCGGCTCGATGCGCACCATCGCAGGCACGTCATCTGTCGCTCGATCAGCAGTGTGGACGCATCCCCCCAGCAGCAGGAAGGCGAGCAGGGCAAATAGGGCGCGGTTATGGATCATCGCTGCAACATGCTGCCACAGTGCCGGGCGTGCTTACCATCCCTGCAGGCCGCCCCGCTATGCGGTTGCGGGCGCTGCGAGGATGGCAATGCACCGGCGCTTGTGGCTTTCGCATATATAGTCGGCCAGTATGGCGACAACGATCGGAGGCGAGAACATGACCGAGACAAACGAGCAGAGCTATTCCGATATCCGCGAATCGGTGCGCCGCCTGTGCGCCGATTTCCCCGGCACATATTGGCAGGAATTGGACCGCGACCGTCGCTATCCGACCGAGTTTGTCCAGACGCTCACCCGTGAGGGGTTCCTGTCGGTGCTGATTCCCGAAGAATTTGGCGGATCGGGGCTGGGACTGGGTGCTGCCACCGCGATCCTTGAGGAAATCCACCGGTCGGGCTGTAACGGCGGCGCGTGCCACGCGCAGATGTACACCATGGGCACCGTGCTGAAACACGGCAGCGCCGAACAGAAGAGCGCCTATCTGCCCAGGATCGCAACGGGCGAACTGCGCCTGCAGGCGTTTGGCGTCACCGAGCCCACCAGCGGCACCGACACCACCCGCATCCGCACCTTCGCGCGGCGCGAGGGCGAAACCTATGTCATTTCCGGCCAGAAGATCTGGATCAGCCGCGCCGAACATAGCGACCTGATGGTGCTGCTGGTGCGCACCACCCCGCGGGAGGAGTGCGCGCGCCCCTCGGACGGGATCAGCGTCCTGCTGATCGACATGCGCCAGGCTGTCGGCAACGGCCTGACGATCCGCCCGATCCGTACCATGCTCAACCATGCGACGACCGAGCTGTTCTTCGATGACCTGGTCGTCCCGGCGGACAATTTGGTGGGTGAGGAAGGCAAGGGCTTTCGCTACATCCTCGATGGCATGAACGCCGAGCGTATCCTGATCGCGGCCGAATGCATTGGCGACGGGCGGTTCTTCATCGACCGGGCGAGCGCCTATGCACGGGACCGTTCGGTGTTCGGTCGGGCCATCGGCGCGAACCAGGGCGTGCAGTTTCCCATTGCGCGGGCCTATGTCCAGCTGTCTGCCGCAGCGTTGATGGTCGACCGGGCGGCTGCGATGTTCGATGCTGGCCAGCCGTGCGGCGCAGAGGCGAACATGGCCAAGATGCTGGCGTCAGAGGCCAGCTGGTATGCCGCCGACCAGTGCATTCAGACACATGGCGGATTTGGCTTTGCCGAAGAATATGATGTCGAACGCAAGTTCCGGGAAACGCGCCTCTATCAGGTCGCGCCAATCTCGACCAACCTGATCCTCAGCCATATCGGCACGCATGTGCTGGGTTTGCCGAAGTCGTTTTGATGAGCGCGCTGGACGGAATTTTGGTGGTTTCGCTGGAGCAGGCGGTTGCCGCGCCCCTGTGCACGGCGCGGCTGGCCGAAGGCGGCGCGCGTGTCATCAAGCTGGAGCGCGCCGAGGGCGATTTTGCGCGGGCCTATGACGATGTGGTGCATGGTGAAAGCGCCTATTTCGTCTGGCTCAACCGGGGCAAGGAATCCTTGTGCATCGACATCAAGCAGCCGGACGATGCCGCGCTGCTGGAACGGATGCTGGCGCGCGCTGACGTGTTCGTGCAGAATCTCGCGCCGGGCGCTGCGGCGCGTGCGGGCTTCGGTTCGGCAGACCTACGCGCCCGCCATCCCCGCCTCATCACATGCGATATCTCCGGCTATGGCGAAACAGGTCCGGCGGCGGCGATGAAGGCCTATGACTTTCTCATCCAGTGCGAGGCGGGGCTTGCGAGCGTGACCGGCACCGGCGATGCGCCTGCACGGGTCGGTGTGTCGGTAGCGGATATCGCGTGCGGCATGAATGCCCATGCGTCGATCCTGCAGGCGCTGATCGAGCGGACGCGGACAGGCCTGGGTCGCGGGATAGCGGTTTCGCTGTTCGATGGCATTGCCGACTGGATGAGCGTTCCGCTGCTGCATTTCGATTATGGCGGCAAGGCTCCGTCACGGGTCGGCCTCAGCCACCCGTCGATCGCCCCATACGGGGCGTTCGGCTCGCAAGATGGTACGGTGCTGGTCATCTCGATCCAGAACGAGCGCGAATGGCGTGCATTTTGCGCGCAGGTCCTGTTGCAACCGGGTCTGCCGGACGATCCGCGCTTTGCCAGCAACCGTGAGCGCTGCCGCCACCGGGCAGAGATCGATGCCGTCGTCGCAGGCGTTTTCGGGGCGCTGCCTTCGGCAACGCTGATCACGCGGTTTGAGGCGGCAGGCACGGCCTGGGCGCGGCTGAACGATGTCGCCGGGCTTTCGCAACACGGCCAATTGCGCCGGGTGACTGTGGACACGCCGACCGGGCCGGTCGATCTTCCCGCGCCGCCGGTGCGCTGGGACACCGCGCAGCCGCCCGCTGCCCCGGTGCCGGGACTCGGTGCACACAGCGCCGCCATCCGCGCGGAGTTCGCATGACCGGGCCGGAATCGCTGACCGACATTGCGGCTGCGCGCCAGTTCGCGCTGCTCGCAGCCGTGCTGGACCATGCCACGCTGCCCTGGCCGGAAGGAACGATGCCACTGCTGGGTCACTGGCTGCTGTTTCCGCCCGCTGCGCGCCAGTCCGATCTGGGACCGGACGGCCATCCGCGCCGCAGCGATGACGGGTTCCCGCGCCGTATGTGGGCAGGCAGCCGGGTGCGCTTCCATGCGCCGGTGGCGCTGGGCAGCGTGCTGCGCCAGCAGGTGGTAACGTTGCGCAGTATCGACAAGACCGGCCGGACCGGCGCGATGCGGTTTGTCACCCTGCACCGGCAGTTCTGGTGCGGCGATGCCCTCGTGATCGAGGAAGAGCAGGATATCGTCTATCGCACGGCTGTTGTTGCCGGGGCAATTGCGCGCCCACCAGCACCCGATGATGCAGCCGATACACCAGCCATCAGCCGAACCATGGTGGCTGACCCGGCCTTGCTGATGCGGTTTTCGGCGCTGACGTTCAACGCGCATCGCATCCATTACGATCTCGATTATGCGCGGGACGCAGAAGGCTATCCGGGGCTGGTTGTGCATGGGCCGCTGATCGCCACGCTGCTGCTTGACCATTTTCTGCGCCATCGCCCGGGTGCCGTTTTATCCGGCTTTGACTTCCAGGCGTTGCGCCCGGTTTTTGCAGGCGAGCCGTTTACGCTGGGGCTTGATCCTGAGGGGGCGCTTTGCGCAATCGATGCCGCTGGCGGTCTTGCCATGCGGGCCAATGTCACCGTCGCCTGAAATCAGCCAGCGGTGTCGATCCGTTCTGCCAGCGCCCGGTGCGGCACCAGCGCCCGGCGCAGCAGCAGCGCACCTGTCAGCACCGTCGCGGCTGCCACTATGGCCAGAGCCGGGCCAACGCTGGCCGGATCGCGCAGGCCGTATTCGATGACCATGCCGACGCTGGGTGGCCCCAGGCCAAGTCCCACCAGATTGCCGAGCAGCAGATACAGCGCCACCATCTGCCCGCGCAACTGTTGCGGGGTGACCGCGACAAAGCTGGCAGTGGCGACCCCAAAGCACAGGGCGATCGCAAAATAGATCAGTGCCACCGCGCCTTGGACCAGCGCGGCGCCCGGCAGCAGCGGCCCGACACAGGCGAGTGGAGCCAGCAGCAGCGCACCCCCCGTCATGGTCAGCAGCGTGGCATGCGGCTTGCCCCGCTGCTGCAACAGCGTGGCGATGACGCCGCTCAGCACATTGCCTGCCAGTGCGCCGCACAGGATCAGCAGCCCCAGCCGTAGCCCGACCATCTGCGGGGTCCAGCCAAACGCCCGGACGAACAGCGAAGGCATCCACGCGCTGAACGCATTGGAAAACAGGTAGAGCAGCGAAGTTCCCGTCAGCAGCGGCAGAAACAGCCTGCGGTGATGCGCCAGCCAGGCGAACAGGGTGCGTGCCGCCGGATTGGCAGCCGTTCCGGTTGATGCCGGGGCGCGGCGCGCAGGCTCGGCCAGCATCGCGATAAGCAATGCCAGCGGAATGCCGAGCGCACCTGCAAGGATCAGGACCACCTGCCATGGCTGCTGCATGTCCAGCCATGGTCCGGCCAGCGGAATCCAGCCCAGCCCCGCCTGCGCGACCCCCACTAGTGCGCCGCCCAGGATGAGCGCAAGCCCTGCCCCCACCGAAACCCCCGCCGTGAACACCGCCAGCGGCAGCGCCCGGCGCTGCGGCGCAAAGCTGTCCGCCAGCAGCGATACCGCAGCCGGCACCAGCGCGGCCTCTCCCACGCCCACACCGATTCGCGTCAGCAGCAGCCATTCAAAACTGTTGGCCAGCCCGCCCAGCATCGTCATCACCGTCCACAGCAGCAGACCGAAAGCGATCAGCCGCATGCGGTTGACCCTGTCAGCCAGCCAGCCGAACGGCAGTCCCATGATGGCATAGAACAGACCGAACGCAGGCCCCTGCAACAGCCCGAACTGCGCATCGCCAATGGCGAGGTCTGCCCGCAAATCTTCTACCAGCAGGCTCAGTATCTGCCTGTCGACAAAGGAAATCGCGTATGCCGCCAGCAGGATGACGACCAGGACCCACCCGTAATGCGGTCGGGGATAAGGCGGCTCGGCCAGCACTTCGCCCGCAGCTGTGCCCACCGCTGTGAACGTCATGTCCGCAAACGCTTTTTGGCCCGGCGGAAGGAACGGTGCATCGTGCAATCAAGTTGCGTAAAACTCATACATGACTGCTTTTTCTTGCTGGAATGTTGATCAACGTGAACCGATTGTTACCATCATTTTACGTCGGGATGTCAGCCGGAGAATGAAATAACCGAAAGTGAGGTATCTTAGCATGAAAGCAGATCAGGAACTCCGGTCACTCAAGCGCGGACTCAAGGTGCTGGCATTGCTCAATCAGACCGAGAACGTGTCGATCACCGAACTGGCCCGCCATCTCGAACTGCCGCGAACCACGGCAGAGCGCATCTTGCTGACGCTGGTCGCAGAAGGCTATGTCCAGCGGGTGCCCGAGGGCAAGCGTTACCGACTCAGTGCAAAGGTCTGTTCGCTGTCGGGCGGCTTTTCCGAAGATTGCTGGATCGTCGAGACCGCAACACCCATGCTGTTTCGTGTGACCGAACAGATTGGCTGGCCCCTGGCCATCGCCACACCGTCAGCAGATCGCATGGTTGTGCGGGCGACGACGGATACTGCGACCACTCTCTGGCTGAACCGCAGGCGGGTAGGGGCCGAGGTTTCACTGCTCAATTCGTCCAGCGGCCTTGTGGCTTATGCCTTTGCCAGCGTGGTGGAACAGGCGATGATGCGCGACACGCTGGCACAGTCTTCGTGCGCTTTCAACCGCACCCGCGCCAGCGATGCGGCGATGCTCGATCTGCTGGTCCAGCCGGTCATCGAAAACGGATTTGCCTTCCAGCCCCCACCCAACAACAACCCCGAACAGAGTATTGCGTTGCCCATCTTCATTGGCGGAAAATATGTCGCCAGCCTGCTGATGATCTACATGACGCGGGCCATGTCGAGCTGCACGGTCATCGATCGCTACGCGCCACATTTGCAGACACTGGCGGACAAGATTGGTCGAGCCGCGAGCGAACACCAGATGCTGGGCGAAGACATTGCCATCGCTTTCCCGGCATTCCTGCCCTTTCAAAAGTCCGGCGGGACCATGGCGAGACAATAGCCGTCACAAACGGTCCACAGCGGCCCGGGACGGGGCAGAGCGATCGGTCGGCCCGGTTACGCCAGCAGCCTGCCTGCCCCGGCAATGGGATCGACGATGCCGATGGTGCGAAGGCTATCCCACAGCAGTGCCTGACTGGCGCTGATGACCGGTCGGTTGCCGATCGCCTCGATCATGGCAATCGCCTCCAGCGTCTGGATGGCGGTGCACGGAATCCACAAGGCGTCGGCATCGGGCAGGTCCGCAAGGCCAGCACAGGCCAGCGCCGCAATCGCTGCCGGTGGCAGGTTGCCGACCGTGAAGATGTCAACAGGGGTAGCAATGAATCCTGCAATTTCAAAACCCTGCGCCAGCACATATTCCTCGACCCATTGCAGCGCCTCGCCCGCATAGGGCGACAGGATGGCCAGCCGCTTGCCGCCGATGTGCCGCAAGGCACGGCACGATGATTGCGCCAGACTGATGGCGGGCCTGCCTGCGGCCTCGCCCATCGCGGTCACCAGCGCCTGCTCGGCATCCGGGCCGTCGCTCAGGCTGCCAAGCGTGCAGGCATAGGCGACAACGCCTGCTCCGGCGCTTGCCAGATCGCGGGCCGTCTCGGGTGCTGCGCTGGCCATCATGCGATAATCTTCGCGGCGGCCACCCGGCATGCGAATGCGCCCGACCGGAAACAGCACCCCGTCGGGCAGCCAGCGCGGCCATTCATGCTCCAGCATCACGCCCGGTGCCGGCTGGATGATGCCGATCCGCCCGCGATGGCCCGGTACCCACAGGTCTGTATCGGCGGCGATCAATGGATCATTCTCGTGCCGCCCTGCCGCTGGACGCAATTGGCCAGCGCCCGCCCGGCGTCCGTCAGGGTGTAAAGCGTATCGAACGACAGCCTGCACACATAGCCCATCTCCTCGAACACCGCGACAACCCGCCCGACCAGCGCAATATCGACCGCGCAGGCTCCCGCCAGACGGGCAAGGTCAAGCGGCGCAGCCTCGGCCATCCGGCTGAGCGCACGCAGCCCCACGCGGAGACCCTCAAGGTCATCTGCCGGGTCGGCGACAGGCTCATTCTGGTGCATCATGCAGGTCACGACCACAATGTGCCCGACACCAAAGCGGCAACCCAAGCCAAAATCCGCGTTGCCCGGTATCTGGTTGTTGGCATGTACATGGCATGGAGTGCGAGGACGCGGGATTGCATTGTCGTGATTGCCGCGGGAAAGGTCTCCGGCAAGGCACACTGGGCAGGCCGGGCCGGAGGCTTGTCTTGCCCGGATAGCGGGTGGCGCATGGCGTTTGCTTGAGAAAAACGCATGGTGGGAGCATCGCTAAGCCTGATTTTGGAGATCATTTATGTTTCACCTCGCCTGGTTCACCAATCCCCGCGCACATGGCTGGACGGCTGAAGGTGCCGATCGCTGGGCGGGTAACGACATTTATCCGGATCGCTGGCAGACACTGGATTTCCTGAAGGATATGGCGCGCCAGCTGGAAGGCGCAGGGTTCGACTTCATCATGATCGAGGACCATGTCGTGCTGTCCAACGACAAGCAGAACCTCGAACCGCGCGTCGATCCGATGATCGTGATGTCGGTCCTGAGCCAGGTGACTCAGCGGCTGGGCATCATCGGCACGTTTTCCAGCTCGTTCTATCCTCCGTTCCTGCTGGCGCGGCAGATCAACTCGGTCGATCACGTCTCGCGCGGGCGCGCCGGGTGGAATGTCGTCACCTCGTCAGAGGACTGGGCCGCGCAGGCCTTTGGCCGCGACAAGCAGCCGCCGCATGACCAGCGTTACGAGATTGCCGACGAGATGCTCGATCTGGTCAAGCAGCTGTGGGATGCCTGGGAGCCCGACCCCTGGGAGATGAGCGCCGAGACCGGTCGCTATGTCGATCCGACGAAGTTCCGCGAATTCAAGTTCGACGGGCAGTATCACAAATCGATCGGTCCGCTCAACGTCACCCGCTCGCCGCAGGGGCGTCCGGCGATCTGTCAGGCAGGATCATCACCTGCCGGGCGCGATTTCGCCGCCAAACACAGCGACGTCATCCTGTGTTCGACCTTCGGACAGAACAGCGTGCAGGCCCTCAAGGATTTCCGCGACGATATCCGCGCCCGGATGGTCGCCCACGGCCGCGATCCGGACGAGGCCAAGGTGATGTTCCTGATCAGCCCGGTGGTAGGCGACACCGAGGAAGCCGCGCAGGCGCGCTATCAGGAAATCGTTGGTGCTACGCCCAACATTCTGGCGCAGCGCCTGGGTCGTCTGACGCTGCATACCGATCTGGACTGGAGCAAGTTCGATCTTGACGGGCCGTTCCCGGATATCGATCCGGCCACGGCGACGCAGGGTTTTCAGGGCATGATCGCCTCCCTCAAGGCCTTTTCGCGGGGCAAGACGCTGCGCCAGACATTGGCCGAGCAGGAAACCACGTCGCTCAAGCTGATCGGCACGCCTGATCAGGTGGCCGACCAGATGCAGGCAGCGATCGAGGAAATCGGCGGCGACGGCTTCCTGATGCACGCGCGCCCGCTGACCCGCCGATATATCGCGGAAATCTTGGACGGGCTGGTGCCGATCCTGCAACGGCGCGGCCTTGTTCGTCGCGATTACAGCGAGACCACGCTGCGCGGCCACCTCAAGGAATTCTGATCTGCAGTCGTTCCATCCTGGCCGCATTCTGTTGCGCGCCGTTGCGGTGATTGCCGCTACGCTCGCTGCACCTGCGACCAGGGCGGAGGTCCCGGCCTTCGAGACGCTGTTTCGCCAGCTGGTGGAAATCGATACCAGCTGGCCGGGCGGCGATTGCACCTCCGCTGCGGCAGCGATCGCCGGATCGATGCGGCAGGGCGGCTTTCCACCCGATGCGATCCATCATTATGCCGATCCCGCGCGGCCCCGCGAGGGCGGTCTGGTGGCGGTACTCAAGGGTCGCGATACGCAAGCATCCGCGCTGCTCCTGGTGGCGCATATCGATGTCGTGACCCCCGATCCCGGCGAATGGACCTATCCGCCGTTCCGGCTGACCGTTGCCGATGGCTATTATCACGGGCGCGGCACCAGCGACAACAAGGCGGTCGCCGCAGCTTTGATCGAGGCGCTCGTGCGGCTGAACGCCGGGGGCTTTCGGCCGCGCCGGGACGTCAAGGTGGCGCTGACCTGTGGTGAGGAAGAGCCCGCTGCCTTCAACGGTGCGGCACATCTTGCGACCGTGCGCCGCGATCTCGCCGATGCGGGCATGGTATTCGTTCCGACGGCGGGCGGCGCGCTCGACGATGCTGGCCGCCCGGTGACGATGACCTTGCAGGCGGGGGAGAAAGCCCAGCAGAATTTCCGCATTGCAGCCACCGGAACACCGGGCCATGCCTCGCGCCCTACAGACGACAATGCCATCGACAAACTCGCCGCAGCCTTGCTGGCCGTCGCCCGGCTGCGCTTCCCGGTCGAGGTGCAGCCGGTGCCGCGCGCCTATCTGGCCGAGATAATGGACCGGCAGGCCCCCCGCGATGCAACGGCTATCCGCGCCCTGCTGGCCGACCCGACCAATGAGGTGGCCGCCGCGACCTTCAGCGCCAACCCGCACTGGAACGCGCTCATCCGAACCACCTGCACGACCACGGTCATCGACACGGGGCGGCAACGCAACACGGTCGCCGCGCGCGCCGAGGCCAATGTCAACTGCCGCCTGCTGCCGGGCACGTCGGTTGCCGCCGTCGAGTCGGCGCTGGTGGCCGCGATCGGCAATCCGGCGGTGACCGTCTCGCCGATTGCGCCGATGGCCGATGCCGCGCCGTCGCCCCCGCTTGCGCCAGCGATCACGGCACCGATCGCCGCGATCGGCAGAGACATCTGGCCCGAGGCGCGGCTGGCTGCGGCCATGCTGACCGGTGCCACCGATGCGCGTCATTTCAATGCGGCCGGCATGCCCGCTTATGGGCTGACGGTGATGTTCAACGATCCCGATGGCAATGGCGTCCACGGTCCGAACGAGCGCATCAGGGTGCGGTCGGTCGATGAGGGGCGGCGGTTCCTGCTGCGGCTCATTCCGGCGTTTGCCGACTGACCGTCATCAGGCAGGAACGGGTAAGGGCCGGGGTGGCTTGACCGTCAGGATGAGGGCAGCGGCAACGGCGAACATCGCCGATCCGCCATGCAGCGCCTGGGCGTAATCGCCCGTCGCCCTGACCGCCCAGCCCGCGACCAGCGGCCCCAGCCCTGCACCCACGCCGTAAAGCGTGTAGAGCAGCCCATAGACCTTGCCATAATGCTGGCGACCGAAATAATGTGCGCACAGATAGGCGGCGATGTCGTGCTCTGCGCCTGCCGCCAGCCCGACAATGGCAATTGCAAGGCCGCACAGCCACAGATTGTCGCCCGCTGCCGCGAGCATCAGACAGGCGATGGCGGGCAGGCCGAACATCGCAAAGGCCACTACCGGGCCGCGCACATGATCGAGCAGGAAACCGCTGACCAGGCGACCTGCGGTCACCGAGAGCCCGATCAACCCGGCCAGCGCCGCTGCACTCGCCGGATCGATGCCCCGATCGGTCAGCAGCGGCACCGCGTGCACGTTCACCGCCGAGATCGCGACCGCCACCACCGTCATCGACAGGGCCATCTGCCAGAAGCAGCGGGTGCGAAGCGCCGCCCCAAAGCTATGTCCGCCGGGCGGACTGGTCTGGGCAGGGCCATCTTTCGCCACCGAATCTTCCGGCTCGCGGAACAGCAACAGGGTTAGCGGCAGGCCCAGCACCAGCGGCAGCGCCGCCAGCCCGATATAGGCTCCGCGCCAGCCATATTCGGCGACAAGGGCGACGATATAACTCGGCAGCACCGCACCGATAAGCCCGGTTCCCACCAGTGATAGGCCCAGCGCCAGACCGCGCCCGGCCACGAACCAGCCGGTGACCGCGCGGCTCCATGTCATGGTCATCGTCCCCGCGCCAAGAATGGCGAGCATCGCATAGCCGAGATAGAATGCGGTGAGTGACGGCGGAAGCACTGCGAACGCGGCAAAGCCCACCACCAGCGCGATCTGCGAAATGATCACCACTGGGCGCGCCCCCCAGCGATCGGCCGCTGCTCCCGCCAGCACACCTGCCAGCAGCCCGCCGATGGTCAGGAACAGCGGTGCGGCCGTGATCTCGGCGCGGCTCCAGCCAAACGCCTTTGAGAGGGGATCGATCAGCGCGCCGAAGCTGTAAAAGGCGAGCGGTACCGCGCCGGTGCCCGCCCCGAAGGCCGATGCCAGCACAACCGGCCAGGCCCTGCGGAACTCGGCGGCGCGCAGGCTCGTCAATGGCCGTCCCCGCAATTGCCGTCGGTCAGCAGCGCATCGAGTTCGGCGATATCTTCTGCCGTCGGTTGCCAGGATGCAGCAGCGCCGTTGGCGGTCGCCTGTTCCGGCCGGGTTGCCCCTGTGATAACGCATGACACCACCGGTTGCGCCAGAAGCGCGCCGATGGCGATATCGACCATCGAACGACCGCGTGCCTGAGCGTACCCGGCAAGCGCCTCGATGATATCATAAGTCCGCGCGTCAATGCTGCGGCCTGCCATGCGGGTGCCCTCCGGCGCGGGCCGGTCACGCCGGTATTTTCCCGTCAGCCAGCCATTGGCGAGCGGGAAATAGGGCAGCAACCCGACACCGAAGCGTTCGCATGCCGGGATCAGTTCGGCCTCGGCGCTGCGTTCGATCAGACTGTAATGGTTCTGCGCGGACACGAACCGTTCGCTGTTGCGGCTCCGGGCGATCCAGTCGCTGTCCGCCGCCTGCCAGCCCGTGAAATGCGAGTGGCCGATATAGCGCACCTTGCCTTCACGGACCAGTTCATCCAGCGCCGCCAGCGTTTCCTCGATCGGGGTACGGGGGCACGGCCAGTGCATCTGGTAAAGATCGATATAGTCGGTGCCCAGCCGCTTAAGGCTCGCTTCGCACGCCTGACGAATGTAGCGGCGCGAGCCCCAGGCAATATCCTGGCGGGAATCCATGCCCGACCCCCATTTGGTAGCAAGCACCACCTCGTGCCGCCGGTCCTTCAGGATGATGCCCAGCTGTTCTTCCGATCCGCCGCCGCCATAGACATCGGCGGTATCGAAGAAGGTGATCCCGGCATCGAACGCGGCATCCACGACGGCACGGGTGTCGTCGAGCGCCATCAGGCCATAGACGGTACCGCTGGGGGCGTTGACCGGCGAGCCACCAAAATTGTTGCAGCCAAGCCCGACCACGGAAACGGTGAGACCGGAACTGCCAAGCTGGCGATAGCGCATCAGGTGTGATCCTGCAAATTGGGATGAATGGTCATGGCCTGTTGCTAACAGCGCATGGCCGGCGCCATAGTGCTGACCATCGCTTTACCCGCAATCCGGGGAGAGCGTCATCGTTCATCGAGGCTGCGCGCCGACGATGACCACGGCAATGACCGGCCAGTGGGTCCCGTGATTTTGCCAGCGATGCCGGGTGCCGTTCTGGATCAGGACATCGCCGGTATCGAGCTGGATTTCCACGCCATCGTCAAGTTCCAGCCAGATCGGCCCGGCGATGGTGATGATGACATCGGTGCTGGCGCTGGCGTGGAAGCCTGCCGCATCGTTGATATCGGGCAGGTCGGGGCGGGTTGTTGTGGCGAGGTGATCGGGCGCACGGGTCGACAGGCTGACGCGCACACCGCCAGGTGGCGGCCACCAGCCCGCAATCACGGGTGTGTCCGCACAGCCTGTCTGTGGCGGCACATCTGCGCCCCAGAGCAGCAGCGCGCGTGGATCGCCCGACAGCGGCTCGATTCGCGCCACCACGGATTTGCCGTCCTCGTCAACCCCCGTGACGATACGGCGTAGCGCGCTTTCGGCAAGCTTGGGAAAGATCGGGCCTTCGGGCATGGCGTAAACCTTGCCCAACTGGCCCGACCGCGCAAGTTTGTTACGCCGGGCGCGCACCGCACAACCGACAGACGGGTGAATCGGTGCTTGCGGGCGCATCATCGCGCGCTTTTACCCGATTGCTGGGCGCGGCATCTGCCATCGCTTGTTGCACACAGGCGTTGCCGGTCAATCTTGCGCCGCATCCAGCGTCATTGGCCTTGAGTCACACAAACAACAGCTGGAGCAGGTCAGCCAGGATTTCATCATGGTTCAGAGACACATTGGGGGTTAAAGATGCGCATATCCATACGTTCGGCATTTCTGGGCGCGACCGCGCTGGCTTCATGCGGCCTGCTGCAGCCACAGACCGCGCTGGCACAGGAGGCGGCGCAGGACGCTGCACCTGAGGCGACGCAAAGCGACGCCAACACCATCATCGTCACGGCGCGCCGTCGCGACGAGTCGATCGTCGACGTTCCGCTGGCGATCACGGTGGTGACCAACGAGACGCTCGACAAGCTCAACATCCGCAGCACCTCGGAGCTCGCCAATTTCGTGCCGGGCCTGCAGTTCAGCGATTTCACCCCCGGCAACTCGCGCAACGATCGCGGTGGCAACCGCCCGATCATCTTTCGCGGCCTCAACCTCGCCCGCAACGGCGGCGTCACCCAGGCGGCATCGATGTTCCTCGACGGTTCGGCGGTGATCGGCAACGAGATTCCCGGCAGCTATGACATTGGCGCGGTCGAAGTGCTGCGCGGTCCGCAGAACGTCTATTTCGGACGCTCGACGATGACCGGTGCCATCGCGTATCGCACCAAGGCGATCCCCGACGATCTCACCTTCGAGGCCAATGCCGTCGTCGCCGAGCGCGGCACCTATCGCGGCGAGGTCAGCGTTTCGGGCATGATCGCCAGAGACGTTCTGGGTGCGCGCGTCACCGGCCTGATCGAAAAGACCGGCGGGTTCGTCACCAACCTCTATGATCCCGATGGCCAGAAGTTCGGCGAACGCAAGCGCCGGTCGATCTCGGCTACCGTCAATTTCACTCCGGTCGAGGCGCTGGAGGTGAAGCTCTATGCGAACTATTTCGAGGATGAGGACGGCATCTCGGCGACGGTTAACGTCTTCCCCGATGCGACGATCAGCACCGGCGGTGCGGGCAACCCGCAAGCCGGTACGGTGATCAGGACCGGTCAGGTGACCAATTGCGTGCGCGGCATCGCCTTTGGCGGATTGCCGGCGCGCCCGACGATCTGCGGCAAGGTTCCAGGGCGCAGATTTGCCTTTCCCTATTCGAACACCGATATCCCCGCCAACCATCTGCGCGACACCTTCGCGGTGCCGTATCTTCGCGGCGAAGGCTTCGAGCAGCAGCCTGGCCTGCAACGCAACGCCTTCAACAGCCATGCGGTGATCAACCTCCAGATCAGTGACTATCTGCGTCTGCAATCGATCACCGGCTATCACACCAACGCCGTTATCCAGGTGCTTGACGGCATCCAGCGCCCGCCGCTGCCCACCTCAGCGTCCACCTTCATAACTTTCGGGCTGTCAAACAAGTTTACGGATTTCAGCCAGGAACTGCGGCTCAGTTCCGATCCCGAACGGGCGTTCAGCTGGACGATCGGCGGTACATATGTCAACGCCGAAAACCTGAGCAACGCGACGAACACCCGCACGCTCGCCAACGGGGTATACAGCCCGCTCCAGTTCAACATCGGCGACGATCAGGCCAAGACCTATGGCGCGTTTGCCGGTGCCTATCTGCGGCTGCTCGACGACAGGCTGACGATCAGCGCCGAAGGCCGCTATCAGGTCGACAAACGCAGCAACACGCTGCGCGGCTTCCTGAACTTCCCCACCGTGGTCAATACGGCTGCCAAGGATTTCAAGGCGTTTACACCGCGCGTGTCGATCGATTACGATGTCGGCGGCGGCCGCAAGGTCTATGCCTCCTATGCCGAGGGCAACCGTCCGGGCGGCTTCAACAACGCGCTGCTCAGCTTTTTCGACTCCAGCAACGCCATATACCGGGGTCCCAACGCGATCACCGTGGCGCAGGGCGTGGTGGCGATCAACTCGGTGTTCGGCGTGACCGACCCGAGCTTCGACGAGGAACGGCTGCAGATCATCGAAGTGGGCTTCAAAGGCAGCTTTGCCGGGGGTCGCGGTTATTTTGACATCAACGCCTATTATGGCAAGCTCAAGGACCAGCAGGTGACCTTTGCCGCGGTGGTGCCGTTCCCGGCTCCCGCAGGACCCACCACGCTTTCGGCCACAGGCAATCCCGGCGAGCTTGAAATTTATGGTGTCGAGGTGACCGGGAACTTCAATTTCACGCAGCAGCTGTCGTTCTCGGGCAGTTTTGCCTACAACCAGACCAACCGGACCCGCTTCATCGATACCACGCCGGGCAACATCCGGCTCTACGGCATCACGGACTATTCCGGCCTCGAAACGCCCAACACCCCCAAAATCACCGCATCGGGCGTGTTGACCTATGAGGACCGCGACGGCCCCAACTGGACGCCGTTCGGTACGGTCGCGGTCGTCTATCGCGGCAAGCAGTTTGCGGACATCGCCAATTATTCGTTCATTCCGGGTCGCGCGACCGTCGATCTTCGTGCCGGCTATCAGAACGACAGGTTCCGCATCGAGGCCTTCGTGACCAACCTGTTCGACAACAAGACCTATCCCGGAGGCAACGTCGCCACCGATTTCGGCGCACCGCCGACCAATACGGGCGGCGATCAGGGCTTTTTCGGAGCCTATGCCGATCCGCAGACCTTTGGCGTCAGGGGCAGCGTCACTTTCTGATTCCTACCTTTCAACTGGAGGACTGGGGCCGCTCGCAAGGGCGGCCCCTTTTTTGTGCAGTTTGGAGTTATCCACCGAAAGGCGGGCGTTTTGCGGTTTTCGCATGATTGCTGGCGTCGCTCGCATAGGCTTGGCTCCGGACGCCGACGTTACGTCGCTGCGAAAGGAGCCTCCGCCATTTCACGGTCCATCTCTCTTGCCGCGATGGCTGCAGTCGCTCTGGCTGCTATGTCGGGGGCTTCGCAGTCGCAGGTTTTTTCCGGCATCCCCGGTATCGCGCCCGACATGACGCCGGGTGATCCCGCTGCGTTTGCCAATATGGGCAAGGAAGAGGCCGCGTGTGCGCGGCTGTTCACACGGCAATCGGGCGAGGCTTTCGCGCACATCCCGGATACGCCGACCCTGATCAATTCGGTCCGCCTGATACCCGCGGGCGGGACGCATGGCGCAGCCGATGACGACCTGCCCGAATTCTGCCGGGTAGAGGGCGTGATCGCGCCGACCATCGGTTTCCTGCTGCGTATGCCGACCAAGAACTGGAACGGCAAATTCATGATGGGTGGCTGCGGTGGGCCGTGCGGCAATTATCTGGAAGACCGCGTCGATCCCGCGCTGGTGCGCGGCTATGCCGTCGTCAACACCGATATGGGGCACAAGGGCACCGGCTGGCTGTTCGGGTTCAACAACCTGCAAGGGCAGATCGATTTTGCCTATCGTGCCACGCATCTCACCGCGAAGGCCGCCAAGGAGATCGTCGCGGCATTTTATGGCACGCGCGCCAGTCGCAATTATTTCATGGGTTGTTCGACCGGTGGCCGTCAGGCGATGATCTCGGCGCAGCGCTTCCCCAACGACTTCGATGGCATCATAGCCGGTGCGCCGGTGTATGACGAGCTGGGCGATTCGCCGTATTTCATCGAATACAACCTGCGCGCCAACACCGCGCCCGATGGCAGCACCATCCTGACCAAGGACAAGATCGACGTGCTGCACAATGCGGTGCTGAAGCAGTGCGACGGCCTCGACGGCCTGAATGACGGGCTGCTGATGGACCCGCTGCAGTGCAATTTCAATCCGGCGACGCTGGTCTGCAAACCGGGGCAGGACCCCGCCCAGTGTCTCAGCCCCGCGCAAGCCGATGTTGCGCAGAAATTCCGCGATGGCGCACGCAATTCGAAGGGCGAGACGATCTATTGGGGCATCCCCTGGGGCGCGGAAAAGGGCTGGGTCAATTATTTCGGCTGGGTCAGCCCGACGGGGCAGCAATATACCGGGTCAGGCTATGCGATCACCGGCTATCTCGGCTTGTCTTCCGGCGCTACCGGCGGGCCGAACTACAAGGTCGCCGATTTCGATTATGATCGCGATCCGGACCGGCTCAACCTCGTCGGCGATATCTACAATCCGCTGAACCCGGATCTGTCGCGCTTCAAGGCGCGCGGCGGCAAGCTTATCCTGTTCCACGGAACCGACGACAACAACATCCCGGTCGAGGCATCGATCGATTATTTCCGCAAAGCGACGCTCGTCAATGGCGGCGAGGCGGAAACGCGCCGCTTCTTCCGGCTGTTCACCCCGCCCGCGATGGACCATTGCCGCGGTGGTCTGGGTGGCGGCGATGCCGACTGGATCACCTTGCTGGAAAACTGGGTGGAAAAGGGCGAGGCACCCGATCAGGTGATCATGCACCATGTGACGACGCCTGCCATAAGCGTGCCGCGCGCCACCGAGGATTATGGCGGCCCGTATGCGAAAATGGCCCGTTACCCGCTGCAGCCCGGCAGTTACGACCGTGCCCGGCCCGTCTATCCCTGGCCTGTTTCCACGCGCTATTCGGGCAAGGGTGATCCGGCGCTGCCCGGCAGCTGGGTGCCCGCAAAGCCTCGCTGATCCCATCCCCTAAAGCCAATTGTCCGCAATGGAGCCGCCGCATGACCGACACCGTGATCCGCAAAACCGCAAAATGGATAATCCCTGCGACGGCGCTGCTCGGCGGAATGCTGCTTGGCCAGTCGGGCTGGCTCGAACCTGCGGCCAATGCCCAAACGGCTGAAAGCCTAACGCCGCTCGAACGGCTGCTGATCCAGGACGATATCCGCCAGAAGATCGTGCTTTACGGGCTCTACGCCGATGGCGATGGACCGGGCGGCAGGCCGCGCGATCTGCGTACCCTCGCCTATACCATGATGACGCCGGACGTGGTGAGCGAGATCCATCTGGTGACCGGCGGCAAGCCGCTGATCTTCACCGGGCGCGAGCTGGTTGCCAACACCCCGCCAGAAATCGACCCGGAACTGGCAGCGACAGTGGGCGGGCGGCATTATCTGATCGACACGGTGTTCGACGAGGTCACACCCACCCGCGTGCGGACCCGCACCCCGGCGGTCTATTTCGACGCCACCAAAAACCTGCACGGGGCCAAATGCAGGACGATGGGGCCAGACGCCTGCGGCCAGAAGCCGGTCAAAACCGTGATGTGGGTCTATGAGCAGACCTGGGTCAAGACGCCCGACGGCTGGCAGATCAAGCGCAATATCTTGCGCGACGACAATTGACGCCGGAACGATGCGGGGACCCTTGCGACATATGGCGGGCGCAGCGATTGGCGCGGGGCTGTGCATGGCCATCCCGGCGTCTGCCCAGCAGGTCACGCCTTTGTGCACCGATGGCTCTCGGGCCTGTCTGACGCGGACGGTGGAGGTCTATCTGGCCGGCCTCGCCGCCAACGATGCGTCGGCCATCCCGTTCGCCGCGAATGTCCGCTGTACCGAGCAGGGCAAGATCGAGGCCAAGGACGAGGCGACGTTTCGCCGCGAGCTGACCATCTACAAGGTCGATATGAAGGTGCGCAACACGCGCTGGCTGGTCGATGAGGCGGCGGGATCGATAGCGGTGTTCTATCTGCTCGATATCGGCGTGTTCCGCGGCGATCCGCCGTTCACGGTACGGCGCGGGCAGCGGTTTCGCATCGAGAAGGGATATATCACCGAGGTCGAGGTGCTCAATTTCTTCGACCGGCAGGGCGGACGCTATGCCGATCCGCTCTGGCCGGAGTCGCGCCCGTGATCGGCGGGGCGATATGGTCGGCGCTGGCGCTGCTGGCGTCAGCCCCGGCAGGCGATGCCGAGCCTTTGTGCACCGAGCCGACGCGCGCCTGCTATGAGAAGACGGCGCGCGCCTATTTCGATGCGATCCTGGCGGGCCGGGCCGATAACGTGCCGTTCGCAGCGAACGTGCGCGTCACCGAGCAGGACCATGTGATCGCCACGAGCCGGGCGGACTTTCTCAAAGAATTCCGCTCGACCGGCGCGACCAAGGGTTTGCGCAACCTGAGGATGCTGGTCGACGAGAAGCTGGGTCTGGTCGCGGTGATGGTGCTGTCCGATGTCGAGATGCCCGGCCAGGCTCCGTTCACCGTGCGCCGCATCCAGCGGCTGAAGATCGAGCGCGGGCTGATCACCGAGGTCGAACTCATCATCCTCATCGACCAGAAGGCCGATGCGCTGTGGCCCGACGACCCGCCGCGATGACCTTGAGGAGCGTACTATGCCGGACATGATTCACCTGTCTCGCCGTCAATTGGGCGCGTCGATCGCCGCAGGGGGCATTATGCTGGGCGCTGCGCCGCTGGCGCGCGCATTTGCGGCAGGCGCTGGGCCTTATGCCGCCGATATCCAGTCACTGGGCTGGTGGATGCGGCGCCCCACCGGCAGGCGCATGGCCGAACTCTCGCCCTATTATCAGCAGACGCTCGGCCTGCCGCTGGTCCGCGCCTGGGCGAATGATCTGGTGCTGCTCTGGGCCGGGGAGGACCTGATCTTCGAGGTCAAGACCGACGACAATCCGGCGCGGCCGCAATCCGATCCGGCGACGGCGGCGATGCTGCCGGTGTTTCGCGTGCATGATCTGGCGGCATGGCGCGCGCGGATGGAACGGCTGGGCTACTCCCCGGTCGATCGCCGCCTGTCGCCCTGGGGCGAGACCTTGTTCTATCGCGGACCGGACAATCTCGTCACCGGCTTCGAATACCGGTCCGAAGGCTCGCCACTGCCCTCGGACCGCCGCGCGCTGCAAGCCTGGCGGAGCGGTCCGTTCCGCCTGGGCGGTTTGCCTGCATTGCCCGATAGCCTGCACTATCTCAGCCGCGCCGTCCGTCAGGTCGCCGATGTCGCGGCGATGAGCGCCTATTATCGCGACAAAGTGGGTCTGGCCGATCTGGGCAGCGAGGGCCGGTCGCAGCTGTTCGCGCTCGGCGACGATTCGGTGCTGGAGATCGCGCCCGGCGGCGTCGCTATCCCCGAACCGCGCGACCGTTCGGAACTCGCTGATACGTTCGTGCTGCGTACCCATAATTTCGATGCCCAGCTGGCTGCGCTGGCGCGGCGCGGCGCGCGGCTGAAAGGCGAAATGATCGTCAAGGAGGAGACGACCCGGCTGCATTTCGTCTCCGACCCGGAAGGCTGGATCGTCGGGGTGGAAGAGCGTGGCAAGATCCGCGCACGTTATATCGATGATGTCGAGGCGGACCGCCGCTGGCGCGCGCGCGGCAACCAGGGCGCGCCTGCCAGCACGGATTGACGCCTCAGGCGATCCGCGTCGTTGCCTTGAGCTTCGCCTCGGTCAGCGGATAAAACAGCAGCGCGATGATGCCCGACAGGCTGATGCCGAAAGGCAGAAACGCCATGATCAGATAGATCGCCTGAATGGCGCTGGCGGGTTGCACCACATCGGTGCCGCGCGATTCGATATAGCCTGCCGCGCTCAGCAGCACACCGACCGCCGCCACGCCGATCGCCCCCGACAGCTTTTCGACGGTGGTATAGAAGCCCGCGAACAGCCCCTCGCGGCGCAGGCCGGTGCGGCGATAATCATATTCCATCGTATCGGGCAGCAGCGATTGCCCCATCAGTATCGCCCCGCCGCCCGAGGCCCCGATTATTGCCGCGCGCAGATAGAGCTGGAGCACAGGCTCGTTCTCGACCGCCAAGAGCCAGCTGAGAAACGCCGGGAGCGACAGCGCCAGCGCGATGATATAGGTGTTGCGCTTGCTGCCGGTAGCCCTGGCGATGCGCAGCCAGACGGGCTGCGAGGCCATCATCGCGATCGACGAGACCAGGAAGTACTGGCCCAGATAGGCATCCGACAGCCCGAGGACATATGTGAAGAAATAGGCGAACACCGCCTGCACGCCCAGCGCCAGAAGCGTCATGAACTTTATCAGGATCAGAATGAAAAACGGGCGATTGCCGAGCACCGAGCGGATTTGTTCGCGGATCGGATAGGCGACATGCACCTCCTTCTCGGTGAACGGCGCCTTGCGGGTCGTGTAGAAGCACACCCATGACGTCAGCAGGATGACCGGCGCGAAGAACAGCGCCATGCCCAGATAGGCATCGGCCTCGCCGCCCAGCCGGGTCAGCAGGATCGGCCCAAACACCGACGCCACGATGGTCGAAAGCGCCACCGCATAGACGCGAAAGCTCATCAGGAAAGAGCGTTCGTGATAGTCCTGCGTCATTTCCGCTGGCATCGACAGGTAAGGAATGTTGAACACGGTATAGGCGAAGGCATAGAAGATGAGCACCGCGCCGACATAGCTTGCACGTACCGCGTAGCTTTCGATATCGGGGATCGCAAACACCGCCACCACCGACATCGCCAGCAGCACCCCGCCGCCCAGGAGATAAGGCCGTCTGCGGCCCCAGCGACTGCGGGTGCGGTCCGAAATCCAGCCCATCGTCGGATCGGCAAAGGCATCTATGATCTTGGCGAGCGCGATGAGCGACGAGGCGAGCGCGGCGGCGATGCCGACATGATCGGTCAGATAGCGCAGCAACAGCACGTTGGTCGCGGTGAGCACGATCACCGGCCCCATGGTGCCCAGCCCCCAGCCCATGCAGACGCTGAGCGGCAGCCTGCGGGACGATGTCGGGTCAGACTGTGCGGTGCTGGTCATGGAGTGGTCAGCCTTTCAGGTACCAGATCGCGGATAAGGCTGTCCAGCCGGTCTCCCCAAGCTGCGGCAAGCGGAGAATGAGGCTGCTCCAGCCGGTGGACGGACACCGGGCACCGGCGCAGCGCCGTCGCTGCATCATGGCGCAGGGCGGCCTGAACAAAATGGTGGCTGGTAGCGTGCTGGTTCATCACTTCGGTGGTCCAACGGTGCAGTGTCTCTGCGCCAAGATCGGCCTGCGTGCGCAGCAATGCGTCGAGCTGCGGACGATACCAGGGCCAGTAGATCAGAGAATCGCGCAGCCTCAGCCAAAGCCGGTACCAATGTGCGCCATCGGGCTCGATGCGGATCGGCGGGGCAAGCTGTTCGCTCAGCGATGTCCGTTCCTCATCATCGGCAAGCAACACACCGTCCACCGTAACAGACATGGTGCTGTCCGGTCGGACAGCGGCCATCTCCAGCGCCAGCGACGCACCCAGACCATGGCCTTCGAGGACGACAGTCCCGATGCCCAGTGCATCCAGCGCCCGCCATATGGCAACCGCATAATCGGGCATATCGGCGGGAGGGGGCAGGCCCGGCGAGCCGCCCGAGCCCGGAATATCCGGCGCGATGACATAGTGCTGCTTTGCCAGCGCGCGCATCCGCGCCTCAAGCCGCTGGCTCGATCCTGGGGCATCGTGCAGTACCACCACCACAGGGAGCGTCGCATTGCCCGTGTAACGCACCATCAGCGGCCGCTCGCCCTGCATCACGATCTGGCGGCAGATGGTTTTTGCCGACGGCATATTGGGGGCAGGCAGGGCCAACGACACGCCTCTGCAATGGCGGATGAAGATGTCACCGGTTGCGCGGTATTTGCCCGCCGTGCCGCTGCCGATGTCGGCAATCGATATAGGGTCGGCCAGCGGCGGCAGGCGCTCCAGATGCGGGAGCAGCATGTCCGTGGTCGTTGCCATGAAAGCGGCAGGCACTTTCAGTCCGGCAGCCGCGGTGACGGCAGCATCGCCATAGCCGATTGCGGCGCGATATGCGGGTTTGTAATGGCTGGCCGCTGCGTAAAACATTTCGGTCCAGCGGTGCGTGTTTTCCGGTGTGGCCGCGTCATAATCGTTGAGCGCACCGGGGCTGCGCGCATACCAGGGAAACCAGATGCTCTGGTCCCGAAACCGGGTCCACATGGCAGAATAATGCCCGCCCAGCGGGTCAACCGCGAGCTCGTTGAAATAGCCGCCCTCATCGAACGCCGCGATTTCCTCCGGGCTGAAAATCGGCACGCCATCCAGCGCGAGACATGCGACCTTGTCGGGGTGGCGATAGCCAAGCTCCAGCGCGATGGCGGCGCCGGTGTGGGTGCCGAACACCGGAACCGGCCCGTCCAGACCGATACAGGTCATCGCCTCGGCCAGCGCATCGGCCAGATGGGCAACGGTCATCGTTTCCAGCGAGAGCGGATCGGACAGACCAAAGCCCGGCGTATCGAACGCGATGCAGGTGAAGCGGTGCGCCTGCGCCATCATGTCACCCACCACGAAGCTGCTGTTGGCGGGCGATGAGTGAATGAACAGTGCTGCCGGACCCTTGCCCACCCGGCGATAATGCATCTGACGCAATCCGATCGTCAGAAAACCCTGCGCAACAGTCAGGGCGTCTGCAGCATCGCTCATTTGCCTTCAGGCTGCTTGTACTGGAAATCGACGGCGACATAGCCGCACGGACCCGACCTTCCGCCCCGGCCTGGCGTGCCCTGATCTTCGGACAGCAACATGGTTCCCGGTGTCAGCGCATATTCGGTGCCGTCGGCCAGCGTCACGACCGAACTGCCGCTGATGATCAGGAATATCTCCCGATAGGGTGAGGGGTGTGCGGGAATTTCCATGTCGGGATGGCCATAAACGATCACGACGTTGCTGGGATCGCCAAATCCGAACTGGGTCAGCGAGACTTTGCCACCATAATACACACCGCCCTTGCCCTCAATGTCGATGGTCTCGATATGTGACTGGCCATCGGCGCCCTTGTAGGCGCGATACATTTTCAGCACCTTGCCGCTCCGAGCAAAGTCTGCCCCCAATGTCTGGCAGGAGGCAAGCTGCTGGGCCGTCAGCGCGCCCTTCTCGGCAGGTTCCACCGGCGATGCCATAGTTGCAATGGCCAGCAATGCGGGCAGGACGAGTTGCGACACCATGGCTCACTACCTTTGCTTGCGATACTGAAGGGCAACATCTGGCTGCAAAACAGCGCGCCACGGTAGTGGTGCGCCGGACACCAACCGCATTGCGGTTGGTGTCATCGGCTTCATCGGCGCAGCGCGCTGGCTTTCCAGTTTCCCGCGTCCTTGACATCACCCTTTCCTGCATAGCGTGCGATCACCGGATAGGGAAACACGGGCCGTGAAAATTCCACATTATCCGGGGTCAGATACTCAGCATAGGTCACCGGACCGGCAAACCGGGCAAGCTGCCGCATCTTTTGCGCCAGCAGCACATCGGGAGCCTCACCGCGCTCCACCCATGCCTCCAGATAGCTCAGGTAATCAACTGTCTCTGCACCGCCGCCGACTTGCGGTATGTGGCTTTGCCCCGGAATCATGAACAGCCGGAAGAAGTCCTGCGTGGCTGCGCGGCTGCCCATCAGGCTTTCGACAGTATCGTAATAGAGCGCAGGATGCTGCGGATAGGTCGCCTCATCCGACCAGCCCTGATAAAGGATCAGCTTGCCGCCATGCGCTTTGAACGCGCGCAGATCGGGGTTGGTCGCATCGTTGAAAATCCACGCATAGGGATATTTGTACGGGTTCTTGAGCCGCCACAGATAACGGCCTGGCCCGCCATCAGCGCCAACATAGGCCCCCAGCCAGCCTTTTTCCGACCCTGGCAGCGCGCCGTTGGCCCGCACCCGTTCCAGCGCCACCACCTGTTTCGGCGTCAAACACCCGTTGGCCTGGCCATCGCGGCACAGCAGTTCGGCATCGCGGAACTGGCAGCGCAGCGGATCGGAAATAAAGCCATCGCGGGCGTTGTCGTCCATGTCGCAACGCGCAACGGCGGCGGCATGGATCATCATCACCTCGGCCGGAGTGATCAGCGGCTTGCCGTCAGGATTCAGCACGCTCACACTATCGCGCAGGGCCGGTCCGACTTCGGGCGGCCATGTGCCCGGCTTGCCCATCGCCGGTTCGCCCGCGATGATACCGTCATAATCGTGCGGAAAACGCTGTGCTGCGACCAGGCCCTGCCGACCGCCGGTCGAAGCGCCGAAATAATAGGAAAAGCGGGGCTTGATTCCGTAAAACACTTCAGTCACAGCCTTGCCGGTGATCGCTGCGACATGGGTTGACCGGAACCCGAAGTCGATTTCGCCCGGCACATTGTCGATGGCCCACAGGTCATCGTAGAATGTGCCCTTGTGACCCATGTCAGCAGCAAGGCAGGCATAGCCGCGCGCCACGACGATCTGGCAGCCATCGTCCAGAATGTCGCCGCACCGCCCGCCGCAGCCGGCTTGCGCGAACTTGCCGTTCCATGTCTTGAGCGGCAACCACATGCGATAGCCGATGGTCGGCGCTATTCGCCCGTTGACCAGACACAGATCGGGCAATTCGGATGTCGCAGACTTTGCCACCGCCGAAACGATCAGCGAAGGGGCGTGTTCGACCAGCGAGAAATCGACATCCTTCAGCGCCGCACAAGCTGCAGCTGGATCGCCGCCCGGGCCAAGATTTCCTGGCGGGTTTGGCATTGGCGGCACCGGTGCAGCGGCGCTTGCGATCACCGGCTGGGCGATCAGCACGAGCGCTGCCACAAGTGCGGTGGAGCGGATCATTTGTCGGTCTTTCCGTTGCTCTGGTTGTCGCCCTTTTTGATCACCGCATTGCGCTCCTTGGGCCAACCGGCGCCTGCGCCCTTGCCATCTTCGACATGTGCGATGATCTCGATATCGTGGATCTTTCCATCCACCACGCGGAAACGCTCAGCCTCATGCACGGTATACGTGCCTGCAGGCTTGGTCACCGCCACCTCGTATTCGGTATCACCCGATTTGGTCTTGCTTGATCCGCCGCCGAATTCGCCTTCCTTCAGGTCAATGTCGAGCAAAAAGAATGCGACCGTTTCGCCCTTGTCGACATCGGTAAAGAAACGGACGTTGCGTGCACCTTCGATCATTGTGGTGCGAGCAAAGCTCTCGCGTACCTCGTTTGGCCCCCTGGCATTGTTGAGGCCGTTTTCGGTGCGGCGTACATCTTCGGCCAGCGGTATCTTTGACCCGTCATGCGCGACGAGCCCGTCGATATAGGATTGCGCCGCCGCCTCGATACAGGCGCGGCTGTTGGCTGTGCAGCCCGCCCCGGAGTGCGCGCCGTTGTCTGCCATTTCGGCCGGTTGCGGTGTGCAGCCTGCCATGGCGCATGCGGCAAGGACGGGTATGATCATGGAAAATTGCGAATGGCGCATGACGACGAGGTCCTTCCGATAGTGCTGAGCGTGCAGCCTAACGTTGCCGCGCATCGCTCGTCGGGCCGGTTGCGGGCTTCACCATTATGCGGTTAGCACTGCAGCCAGCCGTTTGTGCATCGCCCGATTATGCGCAGATAACGCGACAGCTCATCCGTGCAGCAACGAACCGAAGGATAGTGCCATGAGCCACCCGCTGATCGTCCGCCGTGATCTGGACTTTCTGCTGCATGACTGGCTGGGCATGGACGATCTGCTGGCCCAGCCGCGTTTTGCCGACCACAGCCGCGAGACGGTCGATGCATTGTTCGACCTGTCGGAGAAGCTCGCCCTTGACGCCTTCTTGCCGCATTACAAGGCCGCTGACAGCGACGAGCCCTGGCAGGACAGCGAGGGGGTCCATATTCTGCCGGCGATCGGTACTGCGCTGAAGCAATATGCTGATCTTGGGCTGTTTGCCGCCGGTTTCGCGCCGGAGCTTGGCGGCATGGGTCTGCCCTATCTGGCCAGTTCGGCCTCATTCGCCTATTTTGCTGCTGCCAATATCGCCACCGCTGCCTATCCGATGCTGACCGTCGCCAACGCGCGGCTGATCGCAACCTTTGGCAGTGCGGCGCAGGTCGAGACGTTTGCCCTGCCGCAGATCGAGGGGCGCTGGTTTGGCACGATGTGCCTGTCCGAACCGCAGGCAGGTTCCGGGCTCGCCGATGTGCGCACCCGCGCTTTGTCCGACTGCAGCGACGGCCTTGGCAACCGTTTTCGCCTGACGGGTAACAAGATGTGGATATCCGGCGGCGATCAGGATGTGTCAGACAATATCGTCCATCTGGTGCTGGCGAAAATTCCGTTGGCAGATGGCAGCCTGCCCGAGGGGACGGCGGGCATTTCACTGTTTATTGTACCCAAGCTGTTGCCCGATGGCACGCGCAACGATGTCACGGTCGCCGGGCTGAACCACAAGATGGGCTATCGCGGCACCGCCAATTGCCTGCTCAATCTGGGCGAGGCAGGTGGTGCCACAGGGTGGATCGTTGGGGCGCCGGGGCAGGGCCTCGCTCAGATGTTTCTGATGATGAACGAAGCGCGGATCGGGGTGGGCATTGGCGCAGCGGCGCTGGGTTACCGCGGCTATCGCCATGCCCTCATATATGCCCGGGAACGTCTGCAGGGCCGCTTGATGGGGACGCGCAGCGGGCCTCCGGTAGCGATCATCGAACATGCGGATGTCAAGCGTATGCTGCTGGCGCAAAAATCCTATGCCGAAGGCGCGCTGGCATTATGCTTGTATTGCGCAAAGCTGGTGGATCAGGACGGCAATGCGGACAGCGCGGCCCTGCTGGGCCTGCTCACCCCCATCGCCAAGACCTGGCCATCCGAATATGGCCTGGCGGCAAACGATTTGGCCATCCAGGTCCACGGCGGATACGGCTATACCCGCGATTTCGACGTCGAGCAGCTGTACCGCGACAACCGATTGAATCCGATCCACGAAGGCACCACCGGCATTCAGGCGATCGACCTGCTGGGGCGCAAGATCCTGCGCGATTCCGGCACCGGCCTGAAGGTACTGCGCGCGCGCATCGCGGATTCGGTCGTACGCGCGATGGCGCATCCGGACTGGCGGGGCGATGCGATGGCGCTGGACCGGTGCTGGATGCAATTGGCCGATGCAATCACCGTGCTTGGCGATGCGACGGGGACCGAGGCCTATGACAATGCGACACCCTTCCTCAGTGCCTTCGGTCACGCGGTACTGGGCTGGCTGTGGCTTGATATGGCACTCGCGGCTGCTGCGCTGGACCATCACGATGCCCTGTTCGCGCAGGGCAAGGCGGCGGCCTGCCGCTATTTTTTCGATTATGAAATGCCCAAGGTCGACGCCTGGCTGGCCCCGGTCGCAGCCCGGAGCAACGCGGTGGCGGGGGTTAGTTCAGACATTCTTTGACCATCATTGTCCCGGGAACGATCGTCAATCCATCTCGCGCATCACCCGGAAGCCAAGGCTGGAACTGCGCATCTGCGGTGGCAGGCTGAACCGAGTGGCGGCGCGCAACACCGCTGTGCCGTTGTGCCACGAACCACCCCGGATGGACCGGGCCTTGCACGGCGTTTCGGGCGATAGCATACCGGGCTTGGCGGCAAAGCAATCGCTGACCCATTGCCAGGCGTTGCCCAGCATGTCGTGCAGCCCGAACGGATTGGGTCTGAAATGGCCGACAGGGCTGGTGTGCGCAAAGCCATCTGCGCAGGCGGCATTGGCTGTGGTATCGGCGGGCATCACCCTGGCATAGCTCCGGTCGCCGCCATTCACCCGGCTGCAGATGTCGGCAATGTCATCGCCCCACCAGCGCGCCGTGGTGGTGCCGCCGCGTGCGGCATATTCCCACTCGGCCTCGGTCAGAAGGCGGTATTGTGCCCCGGTGCGCTGCGAAAGCCATGCCGTATAGGCATTGGCATCCTCCCAGTTGACGCATACCACAGGTTCGTCATCACGCTGGCGGAAGCTGGGCTTGCGAAAGCTCGCGTCCGACAGCGGCCCGTCGCTCCATCGGCCATCGCGTGCGATCAGGCATCCCGTCATGTCGCGGCTGGTTTCCGTTACAAATACGGCAAACTCGCGCCTTGTCACGAGATGTTTGGCAACCGCGAACTGCCGGGAAAACGTCACCATGCGCTGCGGACGTTCGTTGGCGGCCTGCGCTTCTGCCCGGCCCTCGCGGGTCGTTTCGGCGGCAGTCGATCCCACAAGGACGCTGCCCGCAGGGATGACGACCATCTCCGGCATATCTCGCCCCTCACGAAATGTTGATCCGGGTGCCCGATCAATCGCTGTTGCGGGGCTGAGGCAGGCAAGCATCGACGCTATCGATGCGAGCAAGGTGTATCGGGTCAAGGCGCATCCTCTCTCGGGGTGTGAATGCACGCAGGGTATAGCCGATTGCGGCACGCGGCGGCGCGCTTCAAAGGCGTCACCGCATATCGGGGAAACGGGCGTGCGGGGATGGTCGCGGATTGCGTCTATCGCGCAAGCTACGCGGATGGGATATTCGCCGAGTCTGAAATTACGCCTATTGGCAGTCTCTGCGACAGGGTTGGCGCTGGCGCTTCCTCAGGCGACCGTCGCGCAGGATGCGCCTCATCCCCCCGAGACCTTTACCGATTGCGCGGGATGTCCGCAGATGGTGGTCATCCCGTCAGGTAGCGCCACTTTGGGTTCCACCGCGGAAGAGCGCGCCCGCGCGGGGATCATACCGTTATTTGGCGACCGGGAAGGGCCAACCTATTCCGTCACAATTGCAAAACCTTATGCGATGGGCCGCACCGAGGTGACGCGCGGCCAGTATGGTGCCTTTGTCGAGGCGACCGGGCATCCCGCCGCGCCGACCTGCGGGGTGCATGACGCGAAAGCCGACACCTGGAGCCCCCAGCCCGGCTATGACTGGACCCGGCCGGGCTTTGATCAGGATGACAGCCACCCGGTTGTGTGCATCAGCTTCGACGACGCCAGCGCCTATGTCCGATGGCTGAGCGAGAAGACCGGCAAGGCCTATCGCATTCCCAGCGATGCCGAGTGGGAATATGCCGCACGCGGCGGAACGTCCACGCCATGGTATTGGGGCGAGGCGCCGGACAAGGGCTGCGCGCTGGCCAACCTGCTCTCGGCGGGTACGGCCGGGCGGCTGGGCTGGCCCAAGAGCATAGGCCAGACATTTGTGTGCACATCAGGCCGCAGCTTCACCGTTCCGGTGGCGCAATATCCGGCCAATCCGTTCGGACTGTTCGATGTGGTCGGCAATGCGTTCGAATGGGCGGCGGACTGCAACACGCCGGACAACAGCACCGCTGCCAGCGACGGCAGCGTTCGCCCCGGCGGCGACTGCACCCGGCATTATCTGAAGGGCGGTGCCTTCCAGACGCCGTTCTGGTTGACCCGGCACGCCATCCGCGGCGCGCCGTTGCCTGCCGACATTCATATGTTTGCCATCGGCCTGCGCGTGGCGCGGGCACTCGATTGAGGAACCGCCCATGATGAAAGCCCACATACTGACGGGTCTGCTCGCCGCCACAATGTTTTCCGGCACGGCGCTGGCCGCAGATGCCGCCAGTGGCAAGAAACCGGGTGAGACCTTTCAGGATTGCGCCGATTGCCAGACGATGGTGGTCATCCCGGCGGGCAGCTTCATGATCGGATCCCCGCCCGAAGAGCGTGAGCGGGAGGGGGTGCCCTCCACCTTTGGCGACCACGAAGGACCGCAGCGCGAGATTACGTTTGCCAGGCCCTTTGCCATTGCCACGACCGAGACGACGCGCGCGCAATGGGCCAGGTTCGTCACGGAAACGGCACGCCCCATCCCCACGGAATGCGCCAATTACAATGCAGAGGATGACAGCTGGGCAGGCAAGGCGGGCGAGGTGGTCAACTGGCAGAACCCCGGTTTTGCACAGACCGACGATCATCCCGCTGTATGCATCAGCCGCGATGATGCCGTCGATTACGCGGCATGGCTTTCGAAAAAGACCGGTCACCGTTACCGGCTGCCCAGCGAATCCGAATGGGAATATGCCGCGCGTGGCGGAACCAGCACAGCCCGGCCATGGGGCGACAGCGTGACACCGATCTGCCTGAAGGCGAACATCATGACCAGCGCCACTTATGCGGCGATCAACAATGCGGACAGCTGGACCGATGAGTTGCTGTGTTCCAGCGCCAACAGCTGGACCGTGCCGGTGGCAAGCTTTGATGCCAATGACTGGGGTATCCACGACATGCTGGGCAGCGTCTGGGAATGGGTCGAGGATTGCGCTGCGCCCGACCATGCCACCTTGCCTGCCGACGGCAAGCCGCAAACCGCCGAGAACGGCGGCGACTGCAAGCATCGGCTGACCAAGGGCGGAGCCTTCCACAGCCGCGTCTGGCTGGCACGGCCTGCGGTGCGCGGCGGCGGGCAGGAGGGGCACCACCGACCCGTTGCCTCGGGCATCCGTGTGGTGCGTGAAATCGACTGACAGGACCGAGGGAAATCGAACCATGAAAAACGCTGCAATCACGACCCTCTTCATGCTCGGTACCGTTGGCCTTTCCGGTGCCGCAGCGGCGCAGGCTGCAGGCGATCCGTCAGCCGGCGCAAAGCAGTTCGGACAGTGCAAGGCCTGTCACAGCATCGACAAGGCCGGCAAGGACGGGCTGGGCCCCAATCTGTTCGGTGTGTTCGGCAAAAAGGCTGCCGCTCAGCGCCCGAAATTCAAATACTCGCCCGCTCTCAAGGCATCGCAGCTTGTGTGGGACGAGGCCACACTGGACAAGTGGGTCACAGACCCCCCCAAGCTCGTCAAGGGCACCAGCATGCACTTTGTGGGAATCCCGCGCAAACCGGTGCGGGCAAATATCATCGCCTATATCAAGCTGCAGAAATAGCCTCGCCCATCGCCGAGGTTTGGCCCAGAATGCGGGCCGACAACAGGTTGGCGATCCCTGCGAGCAGAAATACCGGCACAAGCGCGTAAAGCCCGATTCGCAGCGACTGGCTGCCAAAATCTGCCGCCGCCCAGTCGCTGACCATGCCGATCACCAGCGGTCCGCAGCCCAGCCCCAGCATGTTGATACACAGCAGCAGCATCGCACTTGCCGTGCTGCGCTGGTCGGGGGGCACCAGTTGCTGAACGGCGGCGACCGACGGGGCGAGATAGAAAATCGACAGGCCCAGCGCAACGCCGAACAGCGGCAGGGCATAGGCCCAGTTGTCAACCAGCAGCGCGGCCAGCAGGAACGGAGCGCCGAGCGCCAGTGCAAGGGCGGGTATCCACGCATACATCCGCTGGTCGCGCACCCCTAGCCGGTCCGCGAGCGCGCCGCTGGCCCAGATACCTGCGCCAAGGCCGATGGCGAGCGTGATGCTTAGCCACGACCCGATTTGCGACATGCTCATGCCCAGCACCCGGATGAGATAGGCCGAAAGCCATGCCATCAGCCCGTAACAGGCAAAGGCCCCCAGCGCGCAGGCCAGCGAAACCGCCATCAGCACGGGCGAGCGCACGAACAGTCCGATGGCTCTGGGCAGCGAGACCGGCTGATGCCCGTCCGCTGGCGCCGCATCCATCGCACCTCGCCTGGGTTCACGCACCAGCAGGACCAGCAACAGCGACAAGATGATGCCGGGTGCCGCTACCACGAAAAAGGCGATCCGCCAGCCAAATGCCGCTGCAATCCAGCCGCCGATCGCCGTGCCGACCCCCAGTCCCAGCGGCACGCCCATCGAAAAGACCGCCAGTGCCCGCGCACGGCTTTGCGGCGGAAACAGATCGGCGATCAGCGAGTAGGATGGCGGCACCCCGCCCGCCTCGCCGACGGCCACGCCGATACGCGCCGCCGCCATGGACACAAAGCCCGCCGCCAGCCCGCAAGCGGCAGAAAAGCCGCTCCACAGGGTACAGGCAGCAGCCACCACCCAGATGCGCCGGGTCCGGTCGGCCAGCCAGGCGATAGGCACCCCGAATGTGGTATAGAACAGCGCGAACATGAAGCCGGTGAGCAATCCCAGCTGGCTGTCGGACAGGTCGAGGTCGCGCTTTATCGGTTCGGCCAGCACCCCCATGATCTGACGGTCCATGAAGTTGAACAGATAGATCAACGTCAGCAAGGCTAGCGCCAGATTGCGGTTTGTGCCGGTGGCCATTGTGGTAGCTCTCTCCGTTGTGTTTTGTCAGCATCTGACGACCAGCGAGGCATGTTTGCCATGGCGGCGCATGGTGCGCACCGCTCTTCGGGCGATCGGGGCGACCCGACTGGCGAGCGGGTCATCGCGGCATAAGCTGGCATTGTATAATGACGGGAGCGACCATGAACTTCAGCACCACCATCCGCTTTCGTGCCAGGATTGTTGCGGCCATGCTGTGTTTCGCGGGGCTGACTGGCGTATGGCTTTTCACCTCACCCGTGATTGCCCAGTCGGCCGGGCAGGGCGGTCAGAAATCGGCAAAAGCAGAGGAAAAGGTCGTTATCCTGCAAAAGGACGTGCCGCTTTACGATGTCTATGCCTGGGAACGCTGGGGCAATTTCATCAACGCCGAAGCGGGAAGCAAGACCGAGATTCCCTATGATGCGGCGCGTCTGCAGGTGAAGGTCTATACCTTTCCCACCGGAGAAATCCGCGCGATCAGGTTCAATAATGCGGTGCGCACCCATCGCCACATCAATCAGACGGACACGCTGCTCTATAGCTGGCAGGCGCATCGCGTGCAGTATGTGAACAATATGGCGGTGGTGGCAGGGCCGGGCGATTTTGCCCTGCACCAGAAAGGCGTGGATCATTCAGGCGAGGAGATCCGGCGGGGCGGCGGCATCGATCTGGAGTTTGTCGTGACCAATCCCGGCCGACATAATGATCCGACCGGCTTTTGGTCCTTCGCTCGCGACAATCCGGTGCAACCGGCCGCAAGCTGGCAACAGGACGGGCGCACCGTAGAGGCCCTGGGCGACGCTGTCCGCAACGCTCCGGCAGGAGCGGCACGGTATCGGGTACGTATCGCCAACCTGCCGCTGTTTCAGGCGCGAGAGGTGTATCTGGATGCCGGCACAATCGTCGCCTCGCGTGACGATGCCAGCGACCGGCTGCTGTTCGTTCTGGAAGGCCAGCTGACGGTCACCACCGGCGGGCGTGACTATGTGCTTGGTCCGCAGGATACTGCCCGCGCTATCAGCGGCCAGGATTTCAGGGTGGCGGCTGTTACGGCGTCCAGGTTCGTCCAGGCGTCGGTACCGCCGGCAGGCAAGCAGTAATCAGGTCCATGCCATCCGGCATTCTGCTCTCATCTGAAGTCAGGATATCGCCTCTCCCGCGCCTCGATACTCCCCGCGAACAAAAAGCAGCGGCTCTATGTCGCGTTCAACCGTCATTTTGATGACCCTGCCAATAGCAATGCTGTGGTCTCCGATCTCAAATTCATTTTCCAGACGACATTCGATCCGCGCAACAGCATCGTCAAGCACCGGGTTGCCCATATCCGAGATGGTGTATCTCAGCTCGTCGAATTTGTTGACCGGCGTGTTTGCGATGTGACGACAAAGGTCAGTCTGGTCCGCACCCAGGATGTGTACGCAAAATGCCCCGCTGGTCCTCATTTTCGGCCAGGTTGACGAGCCAGCGCCAAGAAAAAAAGCAACCAGCGGCGGATTGAGTGAAACCGAGGTGAAACTTCCCACCACCATGGCAAGCGGTTCACCGAGGCTGCTTTGCCCTGTGATCAAACATACCCCGGTTGGATAACGACCGAGAACAGACCGAAATTGTGCGGGCTCGATCGCATCGCTGTCCGGATAGCCTTCTCCAACCATAAAATGCAGCATCGCTTTCGGTTCATGTGACGGACATTTTTGGCGTCGGTCAGAATTTATCTGCTGATTGTCAGGTTGAAATCCGTGACGGCCATCCATTCGCGCAGCCTTTCGCGTGCACTGGCATGGGCTGCATCCGCTTCAAAACAGGCAAGCCCCAGTTTTTGGGCAAGAATTCTCGCTTCGTGCGGAGAGGCCAGATCGCCATCGTCATTCAGGATGTCGATCCACCCCGAAAATCGGCTGACACGATTTGCAGCGAGCAGCGCATTGGCAATTTCAGGCAGGGAAGCGCCGGTGCGAAGCACATTGCGCGCAATCTGCACCATCACATGGCCAGGCGAGACCACGTCGCCATGGGCTATATCAGGCCGACCGAGCGTGCGCATTGTCATCGCGCGCTCTGCTGCGGAGATACCCGTTTCGGTACAGTCCGATGCTTCGACCGATACGCCGTAATAGGGCTGATCGTTCGGCTTCAACGCACCCTGGCCCTGGATCATGATCCCCAGCCGCATTGCCACGGCCTCGCTAACGGTAACGGTGCAAATCCCGCGCGCATGTGTCACCATGATAGACACCATCTCCCTGGTCGCCATGCTGGCTGCGCAAAACATGACGCTGCGGCCTGGCCGGGCTGCGCTGCCTTCATGAACCAGTATTGCAAGTGTGCCATCACAGGTTGTCGGATCTGCGTAAGGTGCCAAGATCGAAAAACTCCTTGTTCCAAGCAGCGACTATGGCCAGCCCTTTGCCGGTTTTGCAAATTTCACCCTACCTTCTCACTGGCATACGGTTAATTGCCATCTTGTCGGCTGCGAGGCGTCCTCCCGCCGCCCGAGGACCATAGCAACCTGGCAGTAAGAGACCGGGTATCGGGCATTCTCACCATTCTTCGCGGCTTTCAGCAGGAAATGGGTAACAGGTGGGGTGTTTCAATCTGGAGAATCAAGATGACAGAGCGACAGGCCAGTGCAGGCGTGGTCCCCCTTTTCGTGGCGCGATGGTCTCCCCGTTCGTTCGATCAGACCGTCGTGCCGCAAGACGATCTTGATATGATATTCGAGGCAGCGGGCCTTGCCCCTTCGGCATTCAATTATCAGCCTTGGCGGTTTCTTTACGCTGTTCGCGGTGACGAAAACTGGGACCGCTTCGTGTCGCTGCTCATCCCGTTCAATGCGCGCTGGGCGACGGATGCTGGGGCGCTGATCTATATCGTCTCTGATACATTATCACGCAGCGGAGATAAGGCGCGCGCCAATTACAGCCATAGTTTTGATGCTGGTGCAGCTTGGGCGCTCATGGCGTTGCAGGCAACCCATATAGGCTATCATGCACATGGCATGACCGGCATTGACATGGAGAAGGCTCAGACGGAGCTGGCGATTCCCCAAGGCTACCGGCTCGAAGCAGCAGTGGCCATCGGACGTCGCGCATCGCCTGATCGATTGCCCGAAGACCTGCGCATGAAAGAAACAGCAAGCGATCGCAAGCCCATTGCCGAAACAGCTTTCCGAGGAAATTTCCGGTAAGCTGTACCGGGTGGTTAACGCCGACAGGAGCCAGGGAACCGGTCCATCGCGACATTGCTCCACCGCATATCGGGCTGCGCGTACATTTGCCCTACACGTATGGGCTCCTGTCGCCGATGCATCGGCTTCGCGAGACTGACAAGAGCGATTTGCGTCAGCTGTTGGTTTGGCGAGCGCGCCAGTTTCCGAGCGGCGGTTACGGGTTGAAGCAAGGCTATGCGAACATCAGGCCACAACAGGTACATCAGATTGGCCCGCGCTTAACGCAATCGTTTAATGGTTTGGGCTCGATCACCGCAGATACGGAGTCCGTTTACAGGTAGTTGCAATGGAAAAAGCCTCAACACCGCTTGCGCTCGACTTTGCTTATATGACGACCCGCCAGTTCGTGCGCTCAGGTGAAGCCAGACCGGGTGAGCAATGGACAACTGAGCGCCAAGAGCGCGCTGAAGACGAGCCATATCCGTCATGCGCGACGCGCAACAGACTTAACGGGTTTTATTGCGGCCGTAGTGAAAAATCCAATTCTAGACAGACCTGCCCATGACCAGCATCCAGATCGTCGAAGTCGGCCCGCGTGACGGCCTTCAGAACGAACCCGACGTCGTCGGAACGGCCGACAAGCTGAAGATGATCGGCCGGATGATCGATGCCGGTGCCCGCCGCATGGAAGTCGCCAGCTTCGTCCACCCTCTGCGGGTGCCGCAGATGGCCGATGCGGAAGCCGTGATCGCCGGACTGCCCGATCGCTGCGATGTTTCGTACATCGGCCTGACGCTCAACAAGCGCGGTGTGCTGCGCGCGCTGGCGACGCGCGAAGGCGGCAGGCGCGGTGTCGACGAGATCGGCTGCGTGATTGTTGCCAGCGATACCTTCGGGCAGAAGAATCAGGGGCAGAGCGTTGCCGAAGCGATCACCGAATCGCAAGGCATGATCCGCTTTGCCAAAGACAACGGCCTGATCGCGCAGGTAACGATTTCGGCGGCATTCGGCTGTCCGTTCGAGGGGGATGTGCCCCCGCAGCGGATCGTCGATATCGCCAAGGCTGTGCTCGAGGCGGGGCCTGCGGAGATTGCGCTGGCCGATACCATCGGCGTCGGCGTGCCAGCGCAGGTGACCGATCTGTTTGGCAGATTGCGCGCATTCGTGCCCGACGATGTACGCCTGCGCGCGCACTTTCACAACACCCGCGGCACCGGCATCGCCAATGCCTGGGCCGCGCTCCAGGCGGGCGTCACCGTTCTGGATTCCAGCCTTGGCGGTCTTGGTGGCTGCCCGTTCGCGCCCAAGGCAACCGGCAATATCGCGACCGAAGAATTGATCTATCTCGCGCAGCAATCGCAGATCGAACACGGCATCAATCTGGACGCCGTCATCGCGGCCAACCGTTGGATGGCAAGCCTGCTGGGACGCGAGCTGCCATCGCTGGTGGCGCGGGCTGCGGCCTGAGGGACAAGACATCAACCAGCCGGCAGACGATTGCCGGGCATATTGAAAGGTGATTGCATGAGTTACAGGCTGGGTGTTGATGTAGGGGGCACGTTCACGGATTTGCTGTTGTTCGACGAGCAGTCTGGGGCGTTTTGGCGTCACAAGACGCCGTCGACGCCGCATGACAGTTCGGAAGGGATCCTGGCGGGGGTGCAGGTGATCTGCGGCAATGCGGGGATCACCCCTGCGGAAGTCGAGATTTTCCTGCACGGGACGACGGTGGCGACGAACGCGGTGCTGGAGGGCAAGGGGGCGCGGGTCGGGCTGGTGGTGACGCAGGGGTACCGCCAGGTGATGCAGATCGCGCGCAGCTTCGTGCCGGGCGGACTCGCTGGCTGGATCGTTTGGCCCAAGCCCCAGCCGCTGGCGGCGCTGGAGGACACGGTCGAGATTGCCGGGCGTATGTCGGCGCAAGGCGAGGAGATGCGGCCCACCGACGATGCCGATATCCGCGCGGCGCTGGAGACCTTGAAGCGCCAGGGCGTGGAAGCGCTGACGGTCAGCCTGATGAATGCGTATCTGAACGGTGCGCACGAACAGCGCGTGGCGGAACTGGCGGCCGAGATCCTGCCCGATGTGCCGATCTCGCTGAGCCATGTCGTGCTGCCCGAGATGCAGGAGTACGAGCGCACGCTGACGACGGTCGCCAACGCCGCGGTGCGCCCGGTGGTGGGCCGCTATGTCCGCAACCTGCGCAGCCGGCTGCGCGATGCAGGCATGGCGGGCAAGCTGGCGCTGCTGCGCTCGGACGGGGGCCTGATGAGCTCGGAGAAGTCCGAGGAGCATCCGGTCTCGCTATTGATGTCGGGGCCTGCAGGCGGAGTGACCGGCGCGATCTGGGTGGGCAAGAACGCAGGTCTGCGCAACATCCTGACACTCGATGTCGGCGGCACCTCGACCGACGTGGCGCTGATCGAGAACCTGGAAGCGCGCCGCGTCCGCACCACAGAAGTGGGCCACCTGTCGGTCCGCGCCTCGGCGCTGGACGTGAAGACAGTGGGCGCAGGCGGCGGCTCGATCGCCTATGTGCCAGAGCTGACCGGCGCGCTGCGTGTGGGGCCGCAATCGGCCGGCGCGGTGCCGGGGCCGGTGGCGTACGGCAAGGGCGGCGAGCTGCCGACGGTGACCGACGCCAATGTCGTGCTGGGCTATCTGCCCGAGGCGCTGCTCGGCGGCACCTTCAAGCTCGACCGCGAGGGCGCCAAGAAGGCGGTGCAGACCATCGCCGATGCGCTCAAGATCGATCTGTATGCCGCCGCGCGCGGCATCATCGATATCGTCAACGAGAACATGTTCGGCGCGCTGCGCATGATCTCGGTG
>VYKZ01000020.1_pt1 | contig 110549 bp, 105 predicted proteins | sample 5114421 | NCBI WGS metagenome assembly VYKZ01 (sample SAMN12291788, study PRJNA351875) | freshwater metagenome | isolation source: freshwater lake | place: USA: Michigan, Gull Lake | collected 2013-08-08 | reverse complement strand
CCGGGAATCAGCAGATCGGGCGGCGGAACCGGGCCCGGCGCGCGCGCCTGGACGGCGACGGGCCGGGCTGCGGCCTCAGCCTGCGCCAGCGCGATCGCCTCGCGCTCCTTCTTCGAAAGCTTGCCCGGCCTGCGCCGCTGCGACTTGTCTACCTTGGCGACCTTGCGCGACTTGCTGTCCGCCCCCGGCCCCAAAGGCTCGCCTGCGGGGATCAAGCCTGCATCGGCGCGGCCCGAGCGGACCCGCGGGGTCCCCGCCGAGGCATATTGGCGGTTGCGCGGATCGTCCTTGCCGATCGCCGCTGCCTGCGGGAACTGGCCGAAATGCGCGGCGGCTGCCTGCTGCGCCGGGGTCAGCCGTCCCATGAAGCGAAAGAACGGCTCGATGGATGCGGCCATCCGCTTGGGCATGGTCGCATCGGCGATCTCGATTGCACCCTGCGCATCGCCGGTCACCGCGAGCACGAACGCGCGGGTACGCCACGCGGCGGCATCGCGCTTGCGCAGCAGCGGATCGAGCTGTGCCTCGGCAGCGGCGCGGTCGCCCGAGATGCCCAGCGAGAGGGCATATCGGCGGATCGTCTCGTCATCACCGCCGCGCCGCAACGCCAGCTCGTAATCGGCCTGCGCCGCATCGGAATTGCCGACCAGATCATAGGCCAGCCCCCGGTCCGACGCGAACACCGATTCCGGCACGCCCAGCTTCTTCGCCTCTTCGAACAGGCGCAGCGCCTCATAGGGGTTTTCGTTGAGCAGCAGGCCCGATCCCAGTCCCGCCTTCACCCGGCCATTGCCCGGCGCCATCTCGTCGGCGCGCGCGAAAAAGCCGATCGCCGCCTGCGGATCGCCCAGCAGCAAGGCCGCATTGCCGCCGTCGATCAGCGCATCGATATCGGCAGGATTGAGCGCGAGCCGCTGCAGCGCGTTCTGCAGTTCGCGCGTGCCCTTGGGCTGCGCGACATTGAGCGAGGAATAGCCGGCCTCACCGGCATCGGGCGTATCGGGGCCTTCTTCCTGCGCGTGGAGGGGCAGAGGTGCCAGGGCAACCATCGCTGCCAGCAGGGTCGCGGCCGAGCCGAGGAAGCGCCAGTGGGAAAATCGGGTCAAAGCCATGTTGATCCCGTCAGTCGTCGCTTGACCAGGTGATTGCAAGCGCATCCCGCATCACCACACGGCAGAGCGTGGCGCGTATTCGACAGCTTGCGGGAACCCTGGGCCCGCCGCCCGAAAACGGGCGGCGGGCCGACAGGCTTACTGATTGTTCTGGCGGCCCAGAAAGCGCGGGATGTTGAGCGGCGGCGCATCGGTGCCGTCGTCGCCATCCTCGTCATCGCTGCGCGCACCACCACGCGACAGGCTCGACATGCGCTCGAACAACGTACCGCCGCCGGTTGCCACGCGCGGAGCCTTGGCGGCAGGCGCAGCGGCCTCTGCAGCAGGAGCAGCAGCAACGGGCGCCGGTTCGTCCACCGGATCCATGCTGGCGGTATCGAGCAGCAGTTCGTCGCCCGCCGATGCGGCGTCGGCATCATCCAGCGACTGCGCCGCCACACCCAGATCCAGCGTTTCGGCGGTATCGGCCGCCACGGGCGCAGGCGTTGCGGCAAAAGACGGCGCAGGAGCCGGGGCCGGCGCAGGTGCGGGTGCAGGCGCCGCGACCGGCGCGGTGAAGCTGCGGGTGCCGCCCTGGGCGAGCGAGAACGGACGCGAGTCTTCAGTGTTGTGAAGGGCTTCGCCATCGATTCCGGTGGCAACCACCGACACGCGGATCTTGCCTTCCAGATCGGGGTTGAACGCGCTGCCCCAGATGATGTTGGCGTCCGGATCGACCAGTTCCTTGATGTGGTTGGCCGCTTCGTCGACTTCCATCAGGCGCATGTCGTCGCCGCCGGTGATCGAGACGATGACGCCCTTGGCGCCCTTCATCGAGACGCCGTCGAGCAGCGGGTTGGCGATAGCGCGTTCCGCAGCTTCAAGCGCGCGGCCGTCGCCTTCGGCTTCACCGGTACCCATCATTGCCTTGCCCATCTCGCGCATGACCGAACGGATATCGGCAAAGTCGAGGTTGATCAGGCCGGGGTTGACGATCAGGTCGGTGATCGAGCGCACCCCCTGCTGCAGCACTTCGTCGGCAAGCTGGAAGGCTTCCTTGAAGGTGGTGTTGGGGTTGGCGACCAGGAACAGGTTCTGGTTGGGGATGACGATGAGCGTGTCGACGTTCTTCTGCAGCTCGGCGATGCCGGCTTCAGCCGCGCGCATGCGGCGCGTGCCTTCGAAAGTGAACGGCTTGGTGACGACGCCGACGGTGAGGATACCGCGATCGCGCGCAGCCTTGGCTACCACTGGCGCTGCTCCGGTGCCGGTGCCGCCGCCCATGCCGGCCGCGATGAAGCACATGTGCGTGCCCTCGAGGATCGCCTCGATGTCGCCGACGGTTTCTTCCGCCGCCGCACGCCCGACTTCGGGACGCGATCCAGCGCCCAGGCCCTGGGTGACATCGGGGCCCAGCTGGATGCGCTGTTCGGCGGTCGACGAGTTGAGCGCCTGCGCATCGGTGTTGGCGACGATGAAATCGACGCCTTCCACATGCGCCGCGATCATGTTGGCAATCGCGTTGCCGCCTGCGCCGCCGATGCCGATCACCGCGATCCGCGGACGCAGTTCATCGACGGTGGGCGGTCCAATGGTGATGCTCATGCCTTAATTCTCCCCTGCTTCATAAATTTGAAGCAAATTACAAAGTGCACATTGCACAGATTGATTCGCGAATTCACGTAAAAAATCGGGTTTTTCCACCGCTTCGTGCGTATCTGTGCGCCATTGGTCGCTCATCGTCAGAAATTGCCGACCAATGCCCGCCACAGACGCTGCAATACCGCCGCACCCGAATGGCGATGCACCTGCTGATAGCTCGACGCAATGCTGCGAATGTCCACCGGCTCGTCGGCCGCGAACAGCGCGAGCCCGGCCAGCGTCGAAAAGGCAGGGCCCGCATGCGCGTCCGGAAGACCAGCCAGCCCCGAAGGCCGCCCGATCCGCACCGTGCGTCCAAGGGCGACCTGCATGTGATCGGCCAGCCCGCGCAGCTCCGCGCATCCGCCGGTGAGCACGATCCGCTGCCCCTGCGCGCCGGTAAAGCCCAGCTCCTTCAGTCCCTTGGTGATCTCTCCGATCAGGTAATCGAGCGGCTGGCGGATCACCGACACGAGCTGCGCGCGGCTGATCGAATGCTTGTCGTCGGGCGCGCGCCCGCCTGCGCCCACCAGCTTGCTGTCCTCTTCGGGCAGGCGCAGGTCGATCATGTCGTGGTTGTCGCGCGGCGAGGAAGTCGCAGCACCGTGGAAGCACTTGATCCGCTCGGCCTCTGCCCGCCGCAGCCCGAAGGCGGACGCGATCGCATCGGTGATGTCCGCGCCGCCAAACGGAATGGTGAACAGCCCGACCAGCATGCCGCCGGCATACAGCGAGATGTTGGTGACCGCCGCACCCATCTCGACCAGCGCGACCCCGAGCTCGCGCTCTTCCTCGCCCAGGCACGCGGTGCCCGCGGCGATCGGCGCGGCGACGATGCCGCTGACGCCGAGATACGCCGCCGCCACAGTCTGGTCGATGTTGCGCACCGGCGCGCCATCGGCGAACACGACGTGGATATCGACACCCAGCCGCTCGGCGTGCAGCCCGATCGGCTTCTTGACCCCGGTCGCGCCATCGAGCGTGTAGAGCGCGGGCTGCGCGTGCAGCACCATGCGCCCGCCCGGCTGGATCGTCTCGCGTCCGGCGGCGAGCAGGTGATCGACGTCATCCTCGTCGATGCGGCCGCCGCCCAGATCGATCTCGACCCGCGCGATCGTGCTGGTGAGCCCGCCCGAGGTGCAGCTGACATGGACATGATCGATGTTCAGCCCGGCGATCCGCTCGGCCTGCTCGACCGCTTCGCGCACCGCAAGCTCGGTCGCCTGCATGTCGGTGATATAACCGCGCTTGACCCCGTCGCTCGCCCTCTGCCCGGTGCCCAGCACCAGCAGCTCGCCAGCATCGGTGCGCCCAACGATCATCGCGCAGACCTTGGACGAGCCGATGTCGAGCGCGCCGAAGGTCTTTTCGATCCGGGGGACGGCCGCGCCGCCCTTGCGGGGCTTGCCGCCGCTCATTGCGCTGCCGATGCGATCGCATCGCCTTCGGGTTTGGTGGGATTGCGGGGTTTGCGCAAGTAAGCGCGTTCGGGATCGCGCAGATCGAAATAGGTCACGCCCTTGCCCAGCAGCCGGTTGACCCCGTCCATCCGCGCGAAGTTGATCAACGCGGCTTCGGACAGGTCCTCGCCCTCGGGCAGCGCCAGCACTTCACCGGTGTGGAAGGTCAGGTTCCAGCGGCGGTTGCCGACCCATTCGGCCTCCTTGACCTGCGGGGTCAGCGCGGGCGCTGCATCGAGCAGGTCGGTAAGGTCGCCGATCTTGGCATTGGCGCGCTTGCCGACGATCCGCAGCATCTTGGGATCGATCTGGCCGGGACTGGGCTCGAGCGCGACGCCTTCGGCATCGACCAGCATCACCTTGCCGCGATCCTCCCACACCGCCAACGGCTCGCGCTCGACGATATCGACGATCAGCGTATCGGGCAGCTGGCGCGAGATTCGCGCATCGGCGATCCAGCTGAACCGGGTGAGTTCGCGGCGCAGCTCTTCCAGATCGACCTGCGGCATCGACCGGTCCTTCTGCGCCAGCACGATCTCGTAGACCTTGAGCTCGTTCATCTTGTCGACGTTGCGCACCTCGACCTTCTTGACCTCGAAGCCCGCGCGCCCGGCGGCCAGCGCCATCTCCTCCTGCACCATGCCGGGCAGGCCCATGAACTGCGCGGTGATCACGCCTGCCAGCGCGAGCAGCCCGAGCACGCCGATGGTCGCGGCCTTTTGCAGCTGCGCCTCGGTGAACGGCAGCCGCGCCAGCGCGGCGTTGGTGCGCGATCGTTGCGCGGTGCGCGGCTTGGCGCGGGTTGCGCCGCGCTTGGCCGATGTGCCGCGTTTAATCCGTGTCGTCATGCCGGGTGCCCCCCAATGCGCTTTCCACGATGATTTCAACCAGATCGGCATAGCTTATGCCGACATGTGCTGCCTGTTCGGGAACCAGGCTGAGCGGTGTCATGCCCGGCTGGGTGTTGACCTCCAGCAGGTAGAGTCCATCCGCACCCTTCTCGTCATCCCAGCGGAAGTCGGAGCGCGATGCGCCCTTGCAGCCCAGGATGTTGTGCGCGCGCAGCGCCAGATCCATGCACACCGCGGCGATATCCTCGGGGATATCCGCCGGGCAGATGTGCAGCGTCAGGCCGTCGGTGTATTTGGCGTCGTAATCGTAGAAGCCCGACTTCGTCTGAAGCTCGGTCACGCCCAAAGCGCGGTCGCCCAGCACCGCGGTGGTCAGTTCGCGGCCCTTGATGAAGGGTTCGGCGAGCAACTCGTCGAACTTCTGCCACGGGCCAGTAGCGTCGGGGCTGATCGGATCGCCATAATTGCTGTCCGCCTTGACGATGGCCACGCCGACCGACGAGCCTTCGTTGACGGGCTTGAGCACATAGGGGCGCGGCATCGGGTCGCCGGTGTAGAGGCTTTCCGAGCGTACGATATGCCCGCCGGGCATCGGAATGCCATGCGGCACCAAAGCCTGCTTGGTCAGCACCTTGTCGATCGCGATCACCGAGGTGGCCATGCCCGAGTGCGTGTACGGGATCTGCATCAGATCGAGCATGCCCTGCACGCTGCCATCCTCGCCCGGGGTGCCGTGCAGCGCGTTGAACACGACATCGGGGCGGATGCCGGCGAGCACCGCGGCGACATTGCGATCCATGTCGACGCGGGTCACGGTATGCCCGCGCGATTCGAGCGCCTTGGCGACGCCCTCGCCGCTCATCAGCGACACCTCGCGTTCGGCCGACCAGCCGCCCATGAGGACCGCGATATGGAGCTTGGCGAGCGTCATAACTCAATCCTCCACTGCAAGGGGAGGTGGCAGGCGAAGCCTGACGGAGGGGTGTCGCCGGTCCGGAAGGGTGACACCCGTCCGCCACCAGCTGCGCTGGCGGTCCCCCTCCCCTTGCAGGGGAGGATTTTGATGGCCCCGCTCATTTGGACACCCCTATCCGCTGGATTTCCCATTCCAGCTCGACGCCCGATTGCGCCTTCACGCGGGAGCGCACTTCCTCGCCCAGCGCTTCGATGTCGGCGCTGGTGGCGGTGCCGGTGTTGATCAGGAAGTTGGTGTGCTTCTCGCTCACCTGCGCGCCGCCGATCATCAGGCCGCGGCAGCCGGCTTGGTCAACGAGTTGCCAGGCCTTGTGCCCCTCGGGGTTCTTGAAGGTCGATCCGCCGGTCTTGCTGCGCAGCGGCTGGCTGGCCTCGCGCGATTCGGCGATGCGGTCCATCTCGGCCTGGATCGCGGCGGGTTCAGCAGGCGATCCGGTGAAGGTCGCAGCGATGACGATTGCCCCTTCTGGAAGCTCGGAATGGCGATAGGTGTAACGCAGGTCCGCCAGCGCCAGTGTCTGTCGCGTCCCATCGCGCAGCACGACGTCGCAGTCGATGAGGATGTCCTTGACCTCGCGGCCATAGGCCCCGCCGTTCATCCGTACGAAGCCTCCCACGGTGCCGGGGATCGAGCGCAGGAATTCCAGCCCGCCGATGCCCGCATCACGCGCGGTGGAGGAGACGAGGATGCCCGAGGCCCCTGCCCCGCAGCGCAGCGCCATGTCGCCTGCGCGCTCAACCTGCGCGAACGCCTTGCCCAGCCGCACGACGACACCGGGCACGCCGCCATCGCGGACGATCAGGTTCGATCCCAGCCCCAGCGCCATCACAGGTACGGAAGGGTCGAGGGCAGCCAGGAACTGAGCGAGATCATCGCTATCCCGGGGCTCGAACAGCCAGTCGGCCGCGCCCCCGGTCTTGAACCACAGCAAAGGTGCGAGAGGAGCGTTGGGCGTCAATTTGCCCCGCACACCTTCCCCCGTTTGTCCCGCGTGAAGTCGAGGGACGTCGTGCATACGTCCCTCGACTTCGCTCGGGACAAACGGATGGGTGGTGGAGCTTGTCATTTAACGCCCCAGATCGATAGCCAGCTCTTCATCGCGCGCTGCTGCGCATTGGCGGCATCGCGCATCGCCGAAGCCCCATCGACGGACTTCTGCCACGCCTCGAGCGCCTTCTGCCCCGCCTGCATCTGCTGGCGCTGGGCATCGATCATCTGCTTTTGCATGTCGATCATCCAGTCGAACGGCGTGCTCATGCTGCCACCCTCCGCGCACCGATCGCGTCGGCGAGCCCTGCCGCCCATTTGGTGATGTCGCCCGCGCCCAGGCAGATGACCATGTCGCCACCCTGTGCCTCGGCGGCGAGCAGATCGGCCAGTTCTTCAGGGCCGCTGATCGTGCGGGCCTGGCGGTGGCCGCGTGCCTTGAGGCCGCTTGCCAGCGCTTCGGCGCTGACGCCCTCGACCGGGTCCTCGCCCGCCGCATAGACCGGCGCGACATAGACGATGTCGGCATCGTTGAACGCCTGCTGGAACTCGTCCATCAGATCGCCGAGCCGCGAATAGCGGTGCGGCTGGACCACCGCGATGATCCGGTTCTGCACGCCTTCGCGCGCTGCCGCCAGCACCGCGCGGATTTCGACCGGGTGGTGGCCGTAATCGTCGATGATGGTGATGCCGTCCACATTCCCGACATTGGTGAAGCGCCTTTTGACCCCGCCGAACTTGGCAAAGCCGGTGATGATATCGCTGTCCTGCATCCCCATCTGCAAGCCGACCGCGATCGCGGCGATCGCATTCTGCACATTGTGGCGGCCCGGCATCGGCATTTCGATGCCACTGATCTGCCGGGTCGAGCCATCGCGCTCGCGCACGGTGACGTCGAAGCGGTTGCCGCCAGGGATCGAGACGACATTGTCGCCGCGGATATCGGCCTGCGCGCTGAAACCGTAGGTGACGATCCGGCGGTCCTTGACCCGCGGCAGGATCGCCTGGACCTCGGGATGATCGAGACACAGGATCGCCGCGCCATAGAAGGGCACGTTCTGCACGAACTCGACGAACGCATCCTTCACCGCGTCGAAGCTGCCATAATGATCGAGATGTTCGGGATCGATGTTGGTAACCACCGCGATCGTGCCGTCGAGCCTCAGGAAGCTGCCGTCGCTTTCGTCGGCCTCGACCACCATCCATTCGCTCGCCCCCAGGCGCGCGTTCGAGCCATAGCTGTTGATGATGCCGCCGTTGATCACGGTAGGGTCGATGCCGCCTGCATCGAGCATTGCCGCGATCATCGATGTTGTCGTGGTCTTGCCGTGCGTGCCCGCGACCGCGACGGTGGATTTCAGCCGCATCAGCTCGGCGAGCATTTCCGCGCGGCGCACCACGGGGACGCGCGTTTCCAGCGCCAGATCGACCTCAGGGTTGCCGCGCTTGATCGCGGTCGAGGTGACCACCACGGCAGCATCGCCCAGGTTCTCTGCCTTGTGGCCGATCATCACCTTGATGCCGCGCTTGCGCAGGCCCTCGACGACATAGCCCTCGGCAATGTCGGACCCTTGAACCTTGTAGCCCAGATTGTGCATCACCTCGGCGATACCGGACATGCCGATGCCGCCGATGCCGATGAAATGGATGGTCCCGATGTCGACTCCGACGCCCTTCATGCTTCTGCTCTTTCCGTATCGCGCGCGAGTGCTTCGCCGCCGATGGCGTGTCCCTTGGCGGCAGGCGCCACCCGGATCACATCGACCAATGGCGCACCGCCAAAACTTTCCACCAGATCGGCCAGATCACGCACCGCGTGCGGATAGCCGCATTTGTGCGCGGCCAGCGCGGCGTTTTCGAGCGCGTGCGGATCGAGCGCCATCTTCTGGATCTGCTTGGCCAGCTCCTTGGGCGTAAACGCCTCCTGACGGATCGAGCGCGCGCCGCCGGCCTTCACCATCTCGCGCGCATTGGCGGTCTGGTGGTCGTCGGTGGCAATCGGCAGCGGCACCAGGATCGCTGGCCTGCCCGCCGCAGTCAGCTCGGCAATCGTCGAGGCGCCTGCGCGGCCGATGAACAGGTGCGACCAGCCCAGTTTCTCGGGCAGGTCGTTCATATAGGTGGCGAGTTCGGCAGGGATGCCATGCTCGGCATATTTGGCGCGAACGCCCTCGATGTCCTCTTCGCGGCACTGCTGGACGACCTGCAGGCGGCGGCGCAGATTGACCGGCAGCAGCGCAAGGCCGTCGGGCACCACTTCGGAGAGCACGCGCGCGCCCTGGCTGCCGCCGGTGACAAGCACGCGGAACACGCCATCCTCGAGCAGCGGCGGATAGTTCTGCCCCCGCAGTTCCAGCACCTCTTCGCGCACCGGATTGCCCACGACATGGACCCGGTCGGCATATTTGGGGTTGAGCCGGTCGACCTGCTTATAGGCGGTGGCGATCGCGTTGACCCGCCCCGCCATGAAGCGGTTGACCCGGCCCAGCACCGCGTTCTGCTCGTGGATCACGGTGGGGATCCCGGCCTTCTGCGCCGCCAGCAGCGTGGGCAGCGCAGGATAGCCGCCAAAGCCCACGACCGCGGTCGGCTGGAAGGTCTCGAACAGGTTGAGCGCCATCGCGCGGCCTGCCCAGATGCCCTTCATGCCCTTGAGCCAGCCCAAAGGCCCGCCCGCGACCCGGCCCGGCGGCAGGATGTGAACCTGATCGCCTTCGAAGATCCCCGGAATTTTCGCGCCGCGCTCGTCGGTCACCAGCGCGATGTGGTGCCCGCGCTGCTGCAACTCGCGCGCGAGCGCAAAGGCGGGGATCAGGTGTCCGCCGGTGCCGCCTGCGGCCAGCACATAATGGCGCGATACATTCATCCTCGGCTCCAGTCCTGACCGAGCAAAGTGCGGTCTTCGAACGGGTTACGCCGGGTCAGCGACAACAGCAATCCCGCGCCGATGCCCAGCGCGATCATCGACGACCCGCCATAGCTGATAAACGGCAGCGTCATGCCCTTGGAGGGGAACAGTTGCAGGTTCACCGCGATGTTGATGAATGCCTGGCCGCCCAGCTGCGCGGTGAGGCCCGCCACCGCCATGATGGTGAACAGGTCGCGTTCCTCGAGAAGCCGCATGCAGATCCGCGCGATGATCGCGAAATAGACGAGCGCGATCGCCGCGCAGGCGAGCAGGCCGAATTCCTCGCCGATGACGGAGAAGATATAGTCGGTGTGCGCCTCGGGCAGGTTGAACTTGTGCGTGCCCAGCCCCGGGCCGGTGCCGATCAGCCCGCCGCCGGTGAGCGTCTTGTGCGCGAACATGACATGATCATATTCGCCCGCGCCGAACAGCCAGCCGTTGATGCGCTGGGTGGCGACGGGATAGAAGAAATAGGCGGCGGTCATGCCGACCGCGCCCAGCCCGACGCCGCCAGCGACCACCTGCATCGGCAGGCCCGCGAGCAGCATCAGCGTGAACCAGATGCCGATGAACATGATGGTCTGGCCCAGGTCCGGCTGGCGCATCAGCAGCATGGCAATGCACAATGTGATCGCCGCGGAGAGCTTGAGCACGGGAAGGCTGGGGTCCTTGACCCGCAGCGAGATGATCCAGCCCATGGTCACCGCATAGGCAGGCTTGAGGAATTCGGAGGGCTGGATGCCGATGCCGTAACCGATCCAGCGCTTGGCGCCGTTGACCGTGTTGCCCATGATCGGCACCAGCATCAGCAGCACGAAGCAGATGCACGCCATGATGATCGCCAGCCGCCGCGCCTCGCGCTTGGGCAGCATCGAGACCACGAACATGAAGCCCAGGCTGACGATGACCCAGCCCAATTGCCGGTAGAAGAAATAGAGCGGGCTCAGCGTTTCGGTCGCGGTCGACAGCCGCCGCGCGCTGGCGGGCGATGCCGCCTGCACCGCGATCAGTCCGATGGCGATCAGCATCATGATCAGCGCCAGCAGCACGCGGTCGAGTTCCCAGAACCAGATCGCCAGCTGCGAGCGGTCGCTGCGGCCCAGGCGGCGGCTGAGATTGCGCGGCAGCTTGTAGGCGCGCGGGCCGGTCTGTGCGGCAGCGGGAGCGGTTGCAGCCAGATCGCTCATTGCGCGACATCCTTGTGCTGGTTGACATCCTGGGCGATCAACGCGTCGACGATCTGGCGGAAGCAGTCGCCACGCGCTTCGAAATCGCGGAACTGGTCGAACGAGGCGCAGGCCGGAGAGAGCAGCACGACGTCACCCGCTACTGCATTGTCCATCGCGCTGCGCACGGCATTGGCCATCATCTCGGCGCGGGTCACCGGCATTACCTTTTCGAGCTGATCGGCAAACACCGGACCCGCCTCGCCGATGGTGTAGGCGTGGACGACATGGCCGAAATGCTCGGCGCATTCATCAAGGCTGTCACCCTTGGGCAGCCCGCCGACGATCCAGTGGATCCGTGCGAATGCGCCCAGCGCAGGCGCGGTGGAGGCCGGGTTGGTCGCCTTGCTGTCATTGACATACACCACGCCGCGATGCTCGGCGACGCGCTCCATGCGGTGCGGCAGGCTGGAATACGTGGCGAGCGAGCGGCGCGTCTGCGCCTCGTCGAGCCCGAGCGCATGCGCCACGCCCAGCGCGACGGCAATGTTCTGCGCGTTGTGTGGACCCTGCAGGCTGGGCCAGGCGAGCTGGTCGGCGGCGGCGATGTCGCTGGCGTGCACCTCGACCGGCGAGGAGACAGTGGCCGCGATCGCGCGCGTCGGCTCGTCATCGGTGGCGATCACCGCGACATGGGCCTCGCTCTGCATGCTGAACAATCGCGCCTTGGCGGCGCAATAGCCGGCAAAGCCGTCATAGCGATCGAGATGGTCGGGCGTGATGTTGAGCAGCACCGCGACATCGCAATCGAGGCTGAAGGTCAGGTCGATCTGATAGCTCGACAGCTCGAGCACGTACACGCCGGTGCCCGCCTCATTGGGCGACAGCGGCGGCTGCGACAGGATCGGCAGGCCGATATTGCCGCCCATGATCGTCGGCACGCCCGCCTCGCGCAGGATGTGGTGGATCAGCGCGGTAGTGGTCGACTTGCCATTGGTCCCGGTAATGCCGACCACGCGGTGGGGCGGCAGGCTGGGACGGGCAAGCGCGAACAGCTCGATATCGCCGATGATCGAAACATCGGCGGCGCGCGCGCGGTCTGCCACCGGATGGCGGTTCAGCGGGACGCCGGGCGAAACGATCAGGCCGTCGAAGCCAGAAAGTTCGATCTCCATGGGATCGCCGATCACCACATCGGGATGGTTGGCGATCGCGGTCTCGCGCGCTTCCTCGCGATTGTCCCAGACGGTGCAATGCGCGCCCGATGCCATCAGCGCATCGAGCGTCGCCAGACCCGAGCGCGCCAGCCCGAGGATGCAATAGCGTTTCGCGGCAAAGGCGGGAGAGACGATCAACGAATCTTCAACGTCGCAAGACCGGCGAGCGCGAGCACCAGAGCGATGATCCAGAAGCGGATCACCACGGTCGATTCGGGCCAGCCCAGTTGCTCGAAGTGGTGATGGATCGGCGCCATGCGGAACACACGCTTGCCGGTGCGCTTGAAGAAGAACACCTGGATGATCACCGACATCGCCTCGACCACGAACAGTCCGCCGACGATGCCCAGCACGATCTCGTGGTGCGATGCGACCGCGATCGCGCCCAGTGCGCCGCCTAGTGCCAGCGATCCGGTGTCGCCCATGAACACGGCAGCGGGCGGAGCGTTGAACCACAGGAAGGCAAGGCACGCGCCGATGATGCACCCGCAATAGATCGCCAGTTCGCCCGCGCCCGGAACATGCGGGATACCCAGATACGCAGCGAACTTGGCGTTGCCGACCATGTAGACGATCAGCAGGAAGGTGAGGCTGGCGATGATCACCGGGAAGGTGGCGAGTCCGTCGAGTCCGTCGGTGAGGTTCACCGCATTGCCGAACGCGACAATCGTGAACGCGGCAAAGGGGATATAGAACAGGCCAAGGTCGAACGGCGGGTAGTTGATGAACGGCACGTAAAGCAGCGTTCCGGTCTCACGCAGGATAATCCAGCTGGCAACGCCTGCGATGATGAATTCGCCCAGCAGCCGCACCCGGCCCGATACGCCCTTGTGGCTGGCCTTGCGCACCTTGTCGAAGTCATCGAGAAACCCGATCAGGCCGAAACCCAGCGTCACGGCAAGGCACGCCCAGACGAACACATTGCTGAGGTCCATCCACAGCAGCACCGAAATGCTCAGCGAAATCAGGATCATCAGCCCGCCCATGGTGGGCGTGCCGCGCTTGGCGAGGTGGGTCTGCGGCCCGTCGGTGCGGATCGGCTGGCCCTTGCCCTGGCGCATGCGCAGCATCAGGATGAAGCGTGGACCGATGATCAGTCCGATCAGCAGCGCGGTGACGATTGCCGCCCCCGAGCGGAAGCTCAGATAGCGGATGAGGTTCAGCGGCCCCTCGAAATCCAGATATTGCGCGAGAAGATACAGCATCAAACCCCCTTCTGCGCCAAAGCGCCGCCTGCTGGCGGCTGTGCCAGCGCGCGCACCAGCGCAGATAACCCCACGGAATTGGACCCCTTGACGAGCACGGCATCGCCATCGGCCAGTTGTGCCCGCAGCGCTGCAAGCGCCGCGTCGGCGGCGGGCACATGCGCGATTGTTCCGTGCCACTCAAGCGAATTGCTGAGCGCATCGGCAAGGGGTGCCATTTCATCGCCGACCAGAATGACCGAAGCGACATTGGCCGCGATCACCGGCGCGGCGAGCGCGGCGTGATAATGATCCGAGGTTTCCCCCATCTCCTTCATCGCGCCGAGCACCGCGATGCGGCGCGGCGCGGGTTCCTTGGCCAGTTGCGCGAGCGTGGCGGCCATCGATGCCGGGTTGGCGTTGTACGCCTCGTCGATCAGCAGCGCGCTGCCGCCGTCGGGGGTCGCAATCGTCAGCCGCTCACCGCGACCTGCAAGCCCGGGCAGGTTGGCGAGCGCCAGGCCGGCAATGGCAAGGTCGCCGCCTGCGGCCTCGATCGCGGCCATCACCGCCAGCGCGTTCATCACCCAATGCTCGCCCGGCGCCGCGATGCGGAAGCACAGCCGGGCCTCCCCGATCTGCGCGGTGACCAGCGATCCGCCCTCGATCGCGGCGATGCTGTCGATCAGCCGCGCTTCGCTGTCGGGCTGGCTGCCGAAGCGGATGATCGTGTCGGTGCACGCGCGGGCTGCGGCATGCAGGCGCGCAAAATGGCGGTTGTCGTGCGGCAGGATGGCGGTGCCGCCCGGCTCCAGCCCCTGGAAGATCTCGGCCTTGGCATCGGCGATGCCTTCCTCGCCATTGGCGAAATTGCCGATATGTGCTGGCGCGATGGTGGTGATGATCGCGATGTGCGGGCGGACGATCCGGGTCAGCTCGGCGAGCTCGCCTGCATGGTTCATCCCCATCTCGAACACGCCGAAGCGCGCGTCGCGCGGCATCCGGGCGAGGCTCAGCGGCACGCCGACATGGTTGTTGTAGCTCTTGACCGAGCGATGCGCGCTGCCCGGCGCCATCCGATCGAGCGCGTGAAACAGCGCCTCCTTGGTGCCGGTCTTGCCCGCAGAGCCGGTGACGCCGATGATCATGGCCTGGCTGCGGTCACGCGCGGCGCGGCCCAAAGCGGTGAGCGCGGCGGCGCTGTCGGCCACCAGCACGTGCGGGTGGTCGATCGGCTGCTCGGTAATCACGCCCGCAGCGCCAGCCGCCACCGCGCGGTCGATGAACTTGTGCCCATCGGTTGCCTCGCCGCGCATCGCGATGAACAGGTCACCCGGCACGATCTCGCGCGAGTCGAACGCGACGCCGGTGACGGCAAAGTCGGCAGATGCCGTGCCGCCGGTCGCCGCTGCGATTTCGGATGAGGTCCAGAGGCTCATCATGCCGCGCACTCCCGCGCGACCTGGACATCGTCGAACGGCAGCACGCGGTCTCCGACGATCTGGCCCTGCTCATGGCCCTTGCCCGCGAGCAGCACGATATCGTTGGCGCCTGCCATCGCCACCGCTGCGGCAATCGCCTCGCGGCGCCCGCCGATCTCGGTGGCGCCGGACGCTGCGGCCATGATCGCCGCGCGGATCGCGGCGGGGTCTTCGGAGCGGGGATTGTCGTCGGTGACGATCACGACATCGGACAGGTCGCTGGCGACCTTGCCCATTTGCGGGCGCTTGCCGGTGTCGCGGTCTCCGCCTGCGCCGAACAGCGTGATCAGCCGGCCGCTGACATGCGGGCGCAGCGCCTCGATCGCGGCCTGCAGGCCGTCGGGGGTGTGGGCATAATCGACATAGACCGGCGCGCCCGCGCGGGTGATCACCGCGCGCTCGAGCCGGCCGCGCACCGGCTGCAACCGGCTCATGTGATCGAACACCTGCCTGGGGTCGCCACCGGCGGCGATGACGATGCCTGCCGAGACCAGAGCATTGGCAGCCTGATAGGCGCCGATCAACGGCAAGTTGACCTTCAGTTCCTTGCCCTCATGCGAAAGCACGAGGAGCTGGCCAAGCTGGGTCGGGGTGCGGCTGACAAGACGAATGCCCTCGCCCGCGCTGCCCACGGTGAACAGATCGAGCCCGCGCGCCTTTGCCCGGTCGATCACGCGCGCCGACCATTCGTCGTCCGCCCAGACGACAAAGCTGCCATTGTCGGCCACGACCTCGTCGATCAGCCGCATCTTGGCCTCGAAATAGGCCTCCATCGTGCCGTGGTAATCGAGGTGATCGCGGCTGAGATTGGTGAAGGCGCCGACCTGCACCGGCAGGCCCTCGGTGCGGTATTGCGACAGGCCGTGGCTCGATGCCTCGAAGATCGCATGCGTCACGCCCTCGCGCGCGAGGCCGGACATGTTGCCCAGGAAGGTGACGATATCGGGGGTGGTGAGCCCGGTGGAGGTCTGGTCGACCGAAGTGGTCACACCCAGAGTGCCGATCGATGCGGCGTTGTGCCCCGCCATCCGCCACAGCTGGCGGGTCATCTCGGCGGTCGAGGTCTTGCCGTTGGTGCCGGTGACGGCGGCGACGTGCGCGGGCACGGGGGTGAAGAAGCGCGCGGCGATCTGCGCGAAGGCGCGGCGCGGCTCGGCATCGGCGATGTGGACTGCGCCGTTGACGACCGCATCGGGCGCGGCGACGATGGCAACGGCGCCGGCGGCGACCGCATCGGCGATGAAATCCTCACCGTTGAAGCGCGCACCGGCAAAGGCGCCGAACACGGTGCCCGGGGCAACCTTGCGGTGATCGATGGCAAATCCGGTGACTGTCTGCGCGGCATCCTGATCCGACAGGCCGGTAGCCAGTTCACCCAAATTCATTTCCGTGCCCTTTGTTCGACCCTGTAAATTCCTGCCTCCTCTATGTCTGCCCCGCGCAGATGCAAGACCCCTGCTGCGCACCGGATTGTATAATTGCCTATGCCGGATCGTCCGCCCCGCCCTTTGCCCCGGCCCTGACCGGCGCCTTCCACAGCAGCGGCATCAGTTCGGAGACATCGACATCGCGCCGGTCATCGGGGATGATGCCGAGCATCGGGCCGATCCGCGGGACCAGCCGCGCCACCACCGGCGCTGCCGTCCAGCCGGCGGTGCGCTGGAACGAGGAGGCCGAGTTGCCCGCGGGCTCGTCGATCATGATCAGCACCACAAAGCGCGGCGCATCCATCGGGAAGACGGCCGCGAAGGTTGCGACCACCGAACTGCGCTTGTAGCCGCCAGCACCGGGTTTTTCCGCCGAACCGGTCTTGCCGCCGACGCGAAAGCCGGGAGCCTCTGCCTTGCGGCCGGTGCCGTCGCGCACGATCATGCGCAGCAGCTGGTTCATCCGCGCGCTGGTCGATGCCTTGAACACCCGCTCGCCGCGCGGCACGTCGCTTGGTTTCAGCTTCATGAGCGTTGCGGGCCGATAGACCCCGCCATTGACCATCGCGGCATAGGCGCTGGCCAGGTGCAGCGGGCTCACCGCGATGCCATGGCCATAGCTGACGGTCATGTTGGTCAGCCGACCCCAGCTGGCAGGCCACAAGGGCTTGACGGTCTCGCGCAGGTTGATCTGCGCGGGCCGGTCGAAGTGCAGCTTGCGCATCACCGCCTGCAGCCGCTCGGGGCCGAGTTCGTCGGCGATCTGCGCGGTGACGATGTTCGAGCTGTGCACCAAAGTTTCGGGGACGTTGAGCCAGCGGCCTGACGAGTGCGAGTCGCGGATCTGGAAGCCTGCCACCTTGAGCGGGCGGCTGGCATCATAGCGGCGCGACAGGTTGGTCACGGTGCCCGCATCGATCGCAGCGGCGACGGTGAGCGGCTTGAAGGTCGATCCCAGCTCGAAGAAGCGATAGGTGACCTGATTGGCCTCGAACGCCGCGCTGCTGGCGTCGAACTGGTTGGGGTTGAAGCTGGGCAGCGAGGTCATCGCCATCACTTCGCCGGTCTCCACGTCGAGCACGACGCCCGCGGCCGCCTTGGCATCATAGGACTTCATCGCGCGGCCAAGTTCGTCCTCGAGCGCGGCCTGCACCCGGATATCGACCGACAGCGCCGAAGGCGTCAGCCGCTTCTTGGGATCGATCAGCTCGGCATCCAGCGCGCGCTCCATGCCGGAGACGCCATGGCCATCGGGGTGGACATAGCCCAGCACGTGCGCTGCCAGCTGCAGCTGCGGATAGAAGCGCTCCTTCTCGCGCGGAAACTCGATCCCGACCTCGCCCAGCGCGTGGACGCGGTTGACCTCTTCGGGCACCGCGCGGTGGCGCAGATAGGTCGGCTTGTTGCGGCTGAGCAGATCGAGGAAGCGCTGCTCGCTGGTATCGGGGAAGATCTGCGCGAGCTTGCCCGCCAGCACCTTGCGGTCGCCGATCAGCCGTTCGGGCACCACGCGAACCGCATAGCCATCGATCGTGCGCGCGAGCGGTACGCCGTTGCGGTCGACGATATCGCCGCGGCCCGGATCGACCAGGGCAGAGCGGGTGGCGGCCTGGGCCTGTTCGCCGAAGACGCCGATAAAGGTCAGCCGCAGCAGGATCGCGCCGACGCCGATACCGAACAGGGCGAGCACCGCGACCAGCCGCACCTGCGCGGTCAGCGTCATGTGCTGCCGCTTGCTGGCCAGGCGAACCCTGTGGCTGCCGGATGCGAGCGCGGTCATTGGCCCCCCGTCTTCTTGAGTTCGGCATCCGCCTGCTTGTTGATCCGGTCGAGCAGCCTGTCGTCGAGCAGGCGGCGGCCCTGGGTCCGGCTCTCGGGCTTGCCTGGCTCGCCAAGCGCGGCCTTGGGCGATGTCGTCGCTGCGGTCGCCGCACGCGCCGGGCTGATGATCGCGACGCTGGCCGAGACCGACAGCGGCTCGGGCGTCTTGACGGTGGCGGCGGCCAGTTCCGACGGCTTGATCGCCGCGGGCTCTGCCTGCGGCTTGATCGTCATCGCCGCCACGCGCACCGGCTTGTCGAGCTCGCGCATCTCGTCGCCCAGATTGGCCAGCTCGCGCTCGCCGTCCAGATACTGCGCGGCGCTGGGCGCCTCGTAGCCGTATTCCAGGTCGTTCCACATCGCCAGCTGGCTGAGGCTGGCGCGGGTGGCGAACTCGGTTTCCAGATAGCGCAGCTCGGCGCGCGTGCGCAGAATCTCGCGTTCGGTGCGGGTCAGGTCGCTGCGCAGCGTCGCGACGCTCAGCGACAGCGGATACAGTGCGATCGCGACGATGAAGATCAGCGCGATCCAGCCGATGGTCTTGAGGCGCTTGACTGCCAGGATCATGCCGCACGCCTTTCCGCATCATCGTGCGCGCCCCAGGCCGGAGCCTCGCTGCGCACCGCGACCCGCAAGGTGGCCGAACGCGCGCGGGGGTTACGCGCGCATTCGGCCTCGCCCGCCCGGGTCGGCCTGGCGGGTTTTTCGAAACTGGGCGCCCGGCGCTGGCCGGACAGATCAGGAAGGTGACGCGAGCCTGCGCCCTCGCTGCCGCTGCGCAGCTTCAGGAAGCGCTTGACGATGCGGTCTTCGAGGCTGTGGAAGCTGACGACGGCAAGACGTCCGCCCGGCGCAAGCATCGCCTCGGCAGCGACAAGCCCCTCGCGCAGCTCGTCGAGCTCGCCGTTCACATGGATGCGGATCGCCTGGAAGGTGCGGGTTGCGGGATCCTTGGGCGCGCCGGGACGATAGCCCAACGCCTTGCGGACGACGGCGGCCAGTTCGAGCGTGCGCTCGAGCGGACGCGCAGCGACGATCGCCCGGGCGATGCGGCGCGACTGGCGTTCCTCGCCATACAGATAGAGGATGTCGGCGATGTCGGCCTCGTCGGCGGTGTTGACGAAGTCGGCAGCGCTCAGGCCATCCTGCCCCATGCGCATGTCGAGCGGGCCATCCGACTGGAACGAAAAGCCGCGGCCTGCCTGATCGAGCTGCATCGACGAGACGCCGATATCGAACACGATGCCATCGACCTGAGTCACCCCTGCGGCGCGCAGCACCTGTGCGAGCTGCGAGAAGCGCGCGGCGTGGAACGCGAATTTGCCATCGCTTTCGGCCATCAGCGCCTCGCCTGCCGGGACCGCATCGGGATCGCGGTCGAGGCCATGGACGGACGCGCCGGCGGCCAGTATGGCACGGCTGTATCCGCCCGCGCCGAAGGTCGCATCGACATGCACTTCGCCCGGCGCGATCGCGAGGCCTTCGAGCACTTCGGCGAGCAGCACGGGGACATGCGGGGCATCATTGGTCTCGACCGAAGGGGTTTCACGGCGCGCCATCAGGCCTTGCCCCCCAATTCGTCCATCATGAACCTTGCGATATACTGCTGCGAGGCCAGGCGGGGGTCATCCATCGCCAGCAGGTGCTCGACGCCCCAGATGCTGAAATCGGTGCCGTTGCCGCTGAAGAAGACGTGCTTGTCGATCCGCGCCATCGCGACGAGCAACTTGGGCAGGATCAGGCGGCCGCTGCCGTCGAAGGTAATGCGGAAAGTGGTGTTGAAACGCGGTCCGCCGAACAGTTCGGTGCGGAACTCTTCGCCCTGTTCGCTGGCGAGCTGTTCGCGGTGCTGCATCTGGGAGAGCAGCGAATCGAGGCGGGCGGTGCCGCAGCCCTGCAGGCACTGGCCTTCGGCGTTGAAGCTGAGCACGGCGACGCTCTCGCCCTTGCTGCCGTAGATCAGGGGGTTTCGAAAGTTGGCCGGAATGGCCATCCGGCCCTTGGGGTCGATGGTCGTCAGTGCAGAACCGAGAAAGGCACTGATTTCCGCCACTTGTCAATCAAACCCCTTGTGCCGCGCCGTTGCGTCTTCCCTGACCGTTTCGGGGGTCTTGTTCTGTCCGCCCGACACGCATGACCCCGCCCGGCGAGCCGGAACTGGGTAAAGCCGCCCCACCCCACCGCGCACGAGCGCTGCAGGCCGGTCAGACATGACAAATGGTTTGAACCCCGATTAAGGATATCCATAACAGGGGCGATTTGGGGATGGAAGGGTTTTTTTGGGGTCAGCGCGGCATATTGCGGGGCAATACTTCAATTTCGGGACGTGCCGAAGGTACCGCAGCCCTCCTTGTCATGACGTGTCCTTGGCCAACAGCTCGCTGATCAGCCCGGCAACGAAGCGACGGTTGAAAACTGCCGACTCGGCAGAATCGCTGATCATCCGAGGATCGAGCAGGTCGGCATCGGCAACCAGTATCGCCCGCCCCTCGCCCGGCCGGCACCGCGCGACATGACCCTGCGCATCGATGCGGCAGGCGGTTTCCCCAATTTTCCCCGGCAAAACCTCAAAAATCCCCGGATGCACCAGAACGGCCCCAGAGGGCTGCAACCGAACCGATTCGGTTTCGGGGTCGACCAGGCCAAGCCCCCAGTGCCCGAGCAGCGGCGAGATCAGGCTGGTGCGCTGCGGCCCCAGCGGATCGGCAAGGCCCTGGCCACCGGGCCATTCCAGCAGCGGATCGGCAAACAGCAACAGCCTGCCACCGCCGCGGACATAGGCATCGAGTGCCACCAGCGCTTCGGGCGGCAGCGCGCGCGGCTGCACCAGCACGACGAGGTCCGCTTTTGCCAGCGTCTCGTCGTCCAGCGCATCGGCGACCACCAGATCGTGCGCGGATTTGAGGGCATCGTGCAGCGGGTGCGGCCTGCTGTGCCCGGCGAGCATGGCCTGCATGTCGATACCATCGCCATGCACAAGCGGCAGGCTGCTCATCAGCACGACCCGCATCCTCGGCGCATCGGGAACGAGTGCTGCCGTCCGTTCGGCGGTGCGCGGATTGTCGGCATCGCCGCCCGGGGCTGCCGAACAGCCGCTCGCCACCGCAAGCACTGCGGATGCGGCGAGCGCGCGGGCGATCACGGCTGGGGTGCGGGCGCGGTGCCGGACTGGGGATTGGGCTGCAATTCGCCGACCACCGGGGTCTGGCCGCCGACGCTGTGCTGCGCGCCCTCTGCGGGCAGATCGGGGACCACGCCCAGATCGACCAGGGGTTCGCTGGCGGCGGGCGCCTGCACCACGGGCGGTGCGGCCGATTCAAGCGTGCCCGGCGGGGTCGCGGCGACATCCTCGACGGCAACCTCGCCGCCTGCGCGCTGGAGCAGCATGTCGGCGAGCGCAACCATCACCAGCACCGCGAAGATTCCGGCAATGCCGATCTGCAGGCGGTGCATGATGGGGTTGCCCCCCGGGGTACGTGCAATGTTGCGGGCTTTTTCAGCGACCATGCGGGGCAATATAGGTCAATCCGCGAGCCAGGGGAAGACCGGCAATCCCTTGGCGCGCAGCCACTCGGGATTGTACAGCGTCGACAGATAGCGAAAGCCGCTGTCGCACAGGATCGTGACGACACGCGATCCGGGCCCGAGCGTCCGCCCGAGTTCCACCGCGCCTGCGACATTGATCCCCGACGACAGCCCCAGGCACAGCCCCTCTTCCTTGAGCAGCCGCTGGACCCAGTACAGCCCGACCTCGTCCGAAATGCGGAACTGGGTGTCGATCGGCGCATCTTCGAGGTTGCCGGTGATGCGGCCCTGGCCGATGCCTTCTGCGACCGACGAGCCTTCGGCCTTGAGCTCGCCGTTGGCGTAATAATTGAACAGCGCCGCGCCGTGCGGATCGGTGAGCGCGATGGTCACCTTCTCGTCCTTGGCCTTGAGCCCCATGCCGACGCCCGCGATCGTGCCGCCGGTGCCCGCCGCGCAGGTGAAACCGTCGATGCGGCCCTCCATCTGCGCCCAGATTTCTTCTGCCGTGCCCTCGATATGCGCGCGGCGGTTGGCGATGTTGTCGAACTGCTGCGCCCACACCGCTCCCGGCGTTTCCTCGGCCAGACGGCGCGAGGTGTGGACGAAATGGCCGGGGTTGGAATAGGGCGCGGCCGGCACCAGAACCAGCTCGGCCCCCAGCGCGCGCAAGGTGTCCATCTTTTCCTTGGACTGGGTCTCGGGCATCACGATGATCGTCTTGTAACCCTTGGCGTTGGCGACCAGCGCAATGCCGATGCCGGTATTGCCCGCCGTGCCCTCGACGATCGTGCCGCCGGGCAGCAACGTGCCGCGATCCTCGGCATCGCGCACGATATACAGCGCGGCGCGGTCCTTTACCGAAGCGCCGGGATTGGCATATTCGCATTTGCCGAAAACGTCGCAGCCTGCGGCCTCGCTGGGGCCGGCAAGACGAACGAGCGGGGTGTTGCCGATCAGGTCGAGGGTGGTGGCTGTGGTGGTCATGTCGGGGTAGATAGGCCCGCGTCCGCGCAGCGGCAAGCCAGTTGCTGCACAGGTGCGCTGCACGGGGTCCAGCATGCCGCTCGGCGCCGGACCCCTCTCTTCAGCGCAAGGTCAGTCGCGATCCGCCGCCACGGGGGCGGATGCCGCAGCGGTGGTGACCGGGAAACCGCGCCGCTTGAGCAGCGCGTTGACGTCCGGATCACGGCCACGGAAGGCACGATACGCCTCGACCCGCTCGGTCTCGTTGCCGGTCGACAGCAGGGTCTTGCGGAAGCGGTCCGCGATCTCGCGGTTCCACACATCGCCCGATTCCTCGAACGCCGCCCAGGTATCGGCATCCATCGTCTCGGACCACAGATAGCTGTAATAGCCTGCCGAATAGCTGTCCGACGAGAACAGGTGGCCGAACTGCGGCAGGCGGTGCCGCATCACCAGTTCCGACGGCATGCCGATTTCGTCCAGCGTCGCCTTTTCGAACGCGCGCGGATCGGCGACCGGATCGGTGCGGAAGTGCAGCTTCATGTCGACGATCGCCGATGCCAGATACTCGACCGTGGAAAAGCCCTGGTTGAAGGTCTCGCTGGCGTTGATCTTCTTGACCAGTTCGGCAGGGATCGCCTTGCCGGTCTTGTAGTGCGTGGCATAGTTCTCGAGGATATACGGCGTCAGCAACCAGTTCTCGTTGACCTGGCTGGGATATTCCACAAAGTCGCGCGGCGTTCCGCGCAGGCCCGGATATTCGATGTCGGTCAGCAGCGAATGCAGCGCATGGCCGAATTCGTGGAACAGCGTCGATGCATCGTCGAGGCTGATCAGCGCAGGCTCGCCCGTCGCCGGCTTGACGAAGTTGTTGTTGTTCGATGCGAGCACGTTGCGGTCCCCGCCCAGCCGCTGCTGCGCGCGGTACGATGTTGCCCATGCACCCGAACGCTTGCCGGTGCGCGCATAGGCATCCATGTAGAACAATCCGACGTTCTCGCCGGTCAGCTTGTCGGTGACCACATAAGTGGTGACATCAGGGTGGAATACCGGAACCTCGCCGGTGTTTTCCTTGAACTCCAGATCATACAATTTGCCCGCGGCATCGAACATGCCCTGGATCATCTTGGTCAGCTGGAAGTACGGCTTGATCTCGTTCTGATCGAGATCGTACTTCGCCTTGCGCACCTTCTCCGAGTAGAAGCGATAGTCCCACGGCTCGATCTTGAGGCCGGCGCCTTCGGCATCGGCCACCGCCTGCATGTCGGCGACCTCCTGCTTCACCCGTGCCACCGCAGCGGGCCAGACCTTCATCATCAGGTCCATCGCGCGCGCCGGATCCTTGGCCATGGTATCGTCCATCCGCAGGTGCGCATGGGTCTTGAAGCCCAGCAGCGCGGCGCGCTGCTGGCGCAGCTTGAGGATCTGCGCGATCGTGGCGTTGGTGTCATTGGCGTCGTTGTTGTCGCCGCGCATGACGTAGGAGCGGTACACCTTCTCGCGCAGCGCGCGGTTGGTGGCGTTCTCGAGCACCGGCTGCATCACCGAGCGGGTGTTGACCAGCACCCAGCCATCGACCTTGCGCTCTTGCGCCGCGGACTTGAGCGAGGCGACGAAACTGTCGGGTAGCCCGGCAAGCTCGGCCTGATCGGTGACCACGAGGTACTTTTCCTCATCCGCCTGAAGCTTTTCGTTGAAGGTCGAATAGAGCCCGGCAAGCTGGCCGTTGATCGTGATCAGCTGGGCCTTGGCGGCATCGTCGAGCAGCGCACCACCGCGCACCAGACCGTCATAGTCGCGCTCGACCAGCCGCTTCTGCTGGGCGTTGAGGCCCAGCGTCTCGCGGCGGTCATAGACCGACTTGATGCGCCCCAGGATACGCGGGTCGAGCGTCAGCTGGTTGTAGAATTTGCTGATCTTGGGCGCCCATTCGGCCTGCATCGCGCGGACCTGCTTGTCGGCGAGGTTGCTGGTGTAGACGCCCCACATCGCGAACACCCGGTCCATCTTTTCGCCGGTCATCTCGAGTGCGAGATTCGTGTTCTGGAAGCTGGGCTCGGCGCTGTCGGTCGCAATTGCCTCGAACTCGGCCTTCAGCTCGTCCATCGCCGCCTGGATCGCCATCGGAAACGCTTCGGTGCTGACCTTGTCCCAGGGCGGAACGCCTTCGTACGGCCCGGTCCAATCCTGATAGATAAGCTTGGCCTGCGCGTCGGCCGAGGCAGGCGCCGCCTGCTGCGCCATCGCCGGGGCTGCCACACCCATTGCAAGTGCCGATACTGCCATCAGCAGAACTGTCTTCACCATGTCGTTCCCTTTGTTCCTGGCCGCGCCGCAGCCGATCCGGGCCGCGCGGATTTGGTCGCAGGGGGCAGACGCAAGCCTTGCGCGCCCCATGCCGATGGAGCGTGTTGGCATGTCCGATGGTGAAATGCCAGCTTCAGGCGACCAGCCGCGTGCGACTAGACCGGGCGCTCGGCCAGCAGGCTGCGCACCAGCGGCTGCATCTTCTCGTCATAGCGCGCGAGCATCACATGATCGTCGGCGGTCTCGTAATGCGTGATCAGCTCGCGCCCGTTCCACCAGTGCAGCGCAAAGGCGGGCGGGTCGGCGATGATCATGTTGCGGCCATCGGGCGTGTCGGGGTCGATCGGCGCGAGTTCCAGCGCCACCTGCGGCGCGCTCGACGGGCAGATCGCGACCGGAAAGCCGCTCCAGCTGCTGACGATCGCGCGGTGGACATGCCCGCACACCATGCCGATGATGTTGGAATGCCCCGCAAAGCAACTGCGCAGCCGCTCGACCCAGGGCTCTTCGGGATGGGTGTTCATCCATTCTATCCCCACCTCGATCGGCGGGTGGTGCTGGACGATCAGCGTCGGGCGGTCGGTCTGTTCGGCGAGCCGGTCGCGCAGCCAGCCTGCACGCACCTCGCAAAAGGCGCCGCCATGGCGCCCTTCTTCAAGCGTATCGAGCACCAGCAGGCGGATCGGGCCGGCCTCGACCTCATATTGCACGAAGCCGTCGACCATCGGCACATCTGGGAACTGCGCGGCGAAGGTGTCGCGCTGGTCATGGTTGCCCAGGCACATGTGCACCGGAAACGGGCAGACCGAGAGCGCGTTCTTGAGCCTGCGATAGCTGTCCTCGTCGCCGCGGTCGATCAGATCGCCGGTGGCCAGCAGCATGTCGGGCTGCGGATCGAGATCGCACAGCATCCCGATGACCTGATCCAGCCGCTTGCGATTGAACTCGGCAGGATTGTCCGGATCGAAGCCCAGATGGATATCGGTGATCTGGGCAATCAGCATTCGGCGTGAAGGTCCTCGGGCCTGGGTTAATTGGGCATCATGCGCGATTGTCGGAGACGGGCGCTTACCGCCGCGGGATGCGCCAGTGCCGCCGTGATCTCTGGCCGCTTTTTCTTCTTGTCTTGCTCGCGAAGCAGCCATGGGGCCCCCTTGTCGGCGTGGTAATCGTGGCACATTGCACAGGTGGATTCGACAGGTTTCTTGACCTTGATCAGCGACTCGCCGGTTTCACCCACATGGCAGGTGCGGCAATCCTTGATCCCCGGCAGCAGCAGGTCCGACGCCTGGCTGGATTTTTCGGCAAGGTGGCAGCTGGTGCACTCTTCCTTGTCGTGCGCATCGTGCGTGAACCAGCCCTTGTTGAGATAGCGGCTGGTCTGCGCGACCGGTGCGATCCGGTAGTCCATCCCGCCCGATGAGGACGGCGGCACCACGACGTGGCAGTCATAGCACGCGCCGCCGCGGCTGAAGACCTGGCGGATCGCCTGATCGGCACGGCCACCGCGGAAGTTGACCGCCCGCGCATAGTCGGCGGCGGTGCGCCTGGAATTGACGACGCCGGGCCGCTGGCGCGCCAGGCTGCCCAGGTTGATCGGCCGGGTCGGCGCGGTCGAACGATAGAAGGCGCGCAGATCCGCCTTGACCTGCTCGGGCTGGCCATGGCGCAGCGTGCGGAAGGTGTTGCCGATCTTGTCAAAGGCCAGGCTGTGGCACATCGCACAGCTCTTCTCCATGTCCACGGCTACAAAGCCTACATTGTTCTTGTCCGCCTCATGGCAATCGGAGCATTCGAGTGCATCGCCAAAGCCATATTTTCCCGCCAGCCGCCGCCCCATCTGGGCAACGCCGCCGGTCTTGTTCAGGTGCATGTCGTGCGGGAATTTCAGGCCGTTGTTCTCGCGCGGCTTGCGGTCGAGCGAGATGCGCTGGCGCGGCGCCTTGGCATCGTCGCCGACGAGCGGACGCACCAGCACCGCAGGCTGGAACTGCGGATGCGCGGTGCCGAAATCGGCGGCGTTATCGAGCTTGGTGTTGGTCAAGCGCGTGTCCATCCCGTCGTGGCATTCAGCACAGAATCGCTGCTGAGTGGGCTGCATAGCACCTGCCCCCTCATGCTCGGTGTGACATTCGACACAGCGTCCTGCAGGTTTGTTGAAACTGGCCGCAACGAATCGGGTGAAGGCGGCAAATCCGGTGGGGTCGCCGCGCGCGGTGAGCTGCCGCGTCATCGGCGCATGCGGCCCTGCGTCCTTTTCGTGGCAGGTCATGCAGGCATTGTCGCGGACGGACACAAAGGCGTCGACATGGCACGACTGGCAGTCGTCCTTGAGCGTCTTGTGCGCGAGGCTGAGCTTGCCCGATGACCACAGGCCGTCGGCGTGGAAGCCATCTGGGCGCGAGACTTTTTCCTTGTACGCCAGGTCCTTGTAGCTCGACCAGGTGTAGATCGGCCAGGCAAGGCAGGCGATCAGTATCAGCAGCGCGAAGCCCCAGGCGCTCATTCTTTTGCCCGGCAGCAGCCCCTTGAGCGAATAGATCGCGCTCTCGTCCTTGTCCTCGGCGCTGTCCGATACCGCCTCGACCCTGCGGATGGTGAGGGTGATCGCATCGCCTTCCACGCCGACCGCGATGATGTGGCCGCCAAAGCGCAATTCCGCGCCGCGCGCGATATCGATTGTCGCACTTTCGACGCTGCGGCCATCGACATCGAAAGGCTGCTGCGACTGGGCGGTGACCAACAGATCGCCGCCGCGCCGTTCCATGCGCGCGTGTACCGGGTTCACCGCCAGATCGGGCAGGTGGACGCCGTTGCTGGCGTTGCGACCGATGAAGATCTCGCCGCCTTCGACCTCGGTCTGGCGGACAATCTCGCTGCCGTCTGCCTTCAAGGCAACCTGGCGGACGATAAACATCATTCAACTGCCCCCAAAACCGTCACAAACCCGCCCGCCAGGCCCCTGCCCCGGACCTTTCGATCACCAATAGAAAAACACGCTGAAAATATGCGCCGACAGCGCGGCGAGCAGCGCGAAGGTCATCGGCACATGCACGAACAGCCACACCTGCAGCATCGACTTGATCTGAAGGTGCTTGCGCAGCCGTGCCAGCGTCGATTCCTTGCGCTGCAACAGCCCGTCGACCTTGTCGAGCGGGTCGTCGCCCATCCGCGGCTGATAGGCGCGCATCCGGCGCAGTTCGGCGATAGCCGCGCGGGTCTCGCAGCCGCCATAGCTGTTGCCGATGCGCTGGAAGAAATTGCCGTCGAACGGATCCTGTTCGAGCGAGGCCTGCACCAGCGCCGCCTGCGCCGGATCGAGCGGCTGGGCTGCATCGTGCAGCTGGCGGTCGAGCGACCGCAGTTGTTCGATCATCATCCGCTCGGTCACCGCGCCGTCGCTATCGGCGCGGTTGTTCGACAGATTGTCGGGCAGTGTCGCGTAGAAATAGATGCCGACGATGCCCGAAATGATCACGATCATCATCAGAGACCATGCCAGCGTGTGCACGTTCCAGCCGAGCTGGAAGCCGGTGTGCAGCGTTCCGATGACGATCAGGCTAAGCCCCAGATACACATGCGCGCTTGTCCAGGCTTTCAGCGACCAGCCCCCGGGCGTGATCGCGCGCTTGCGAAGTCCCAGGCAGGTCAGCCAGAGGATCAGCAACGCGCCGATGGTGCCGAGCGTATAGCCATACCAGGACCCGCCATTGTGGCGCGGCTGAACATCGACCAGAAAATAGCTCACAAGGCATGTGATGCTAAGCACCGTGGCGATCTTCATCCAGCGGAAGTTGCGATGCCGCAGAAAGCCATCGTGCATCGAATTGCGCTGGCGACCGGTGGTTTTCTTGCGCACCACAGGCGCGGCGGGTTGGGCCTGACTAGCCATGGTTCAGGCCTCCTCCTGCTCGAGCCGGGCGACGGTCAGGAACTCGTCTGGCGCGACGCGGATCGCCGCGCCCGTCGGGCAGGCGCGCACGCAGCTTGGCCCCCCTTCGATCCCGGCGCACATGTCGCACTTGATCGCCTTTTTGGGCTTTTCGACGCCGGGGTCGCTGTTGGCATAGGCCCATTTCTTGCTCGGCTCGCCGGGGCCAGGGCCGAAGCCGAAGAACAGCCACGACAACAGGCTCGGCTTCTTGGGCGGCACCTTGTCCATGCGGATCACGCCGTAAGGGCAGTTGCGCTGGCAGTTGCCGCAGCCGATGCAGGTGTCGTTGATATAGACCTCGCCATCAGGGCCGCGGTTGATCGCGTTGGGCGGGCAATCGGCCATGCAGTGCGGGTGTTCGCAGTGGCGGCAGCTGGTCGGAACGTGCAAGTGCGCGTAGGACCGCCCCGCCTCGCGGTCGAGCCGCGAGAGGCCGTCATGGCTGTCGGCGCAGGCCTTTTCGCAATTGTCGCAGCCCACGCACAGGCTCTCGTCGATCAACAGCACGTCGGTCGCCTCGCCGATGCCGTTTTCGACAAGGAAGTTGGCAACGCCCGAATACATGTCGACCACGCCCGAGAAGCTGTCCTTCTTCGCCTCGATGAACGCGTTGATGTCCTGGCGGCTGGCCATGTCGCGCTTGGCGCGCTTGAGCAGTTCGGGATGCGCCTCGAGCACCTTCTTGAACGCATCGCCATCGATCTGGATGACCTCGGACTTGATCGCCGCCTTCACCGTCGCGGTGCGCCTGCCGCCGGCAATCAGCGCCATTTCGCCGACATAGGAACCTGCGGGAAGGTAGGACAGGAACACCGGCTTGCCGCCGATTTCCTTCTCGACGATCATCGATCCGACGCGGATCACATAGATCTCGTTGCCCTCATCGCCTTCCTTGAGGATCGCCTCGCCCGGCTTGACCTGACGGATCTTGCTGGTCTCGACGACCTCCTTGATGTCGTCGGGCTTGAGCCCCGATCCGAACATCTGCAGCAGCAGGCGTTCGGTCGAGATGCGCTCGATCGCCTTCTTGGCGGTGGGCACCTGGCTCTGGAGCTTGAGCGCGGCGTTGCGCGAGATCTCGACGCAGATCGTGTCCTCGGCCGCCACCACGGTCGCGCCGCGACGGCGTCCCGAGATCAGGCCGACCTCGCCGAAGATCGACCCCTGCCCGATCGGCACGGTCTTGCTGGTATCATTGGGATCGATCTGCACCGCGACCGAACCCTGCGCGATCGCGAACAGCGATGATCCGGGGGCGGCGCGTTCAAATATCACGTCGCCCTTGCGATAGAATTTGGCATCCGAATCGAGCATGAACTCGCGCATCTGCAGCGGGTTCATGCCGTTGAGGATGGTCACGTTCTCGCGCAGCAGGTCGAGCCATTCGGCCACCGACTTGCGGCCCGGAAGGTCGCGGAACTTGGCTTCGAGGATCGGCTCGTCGGCGGGTTTCAGCTCGGTGTTGCCGTTGATGAACTCGATGACGTCATAGCCCTGGTTCATGCAGTGCTTGATCAGCGGATAGCCTGCCAGCGCGCCGATGACGAAGATCCCCGGCGCGGTCGATTCGAACACCGGCGACAATTGCGGGAAGGCAAGGCGGTCGGCGCTGGTGAACGCGATGCCGCATTCCTCGATGAACGCGCGCGGCGGGGCGGAGCCGATGCGCGCGATGATGCGGTCGCAGCGCACCCGTTCCTCGCCGTCGCGGGTGCTGAAGGTGATCCAGCCCGGCTCGACACTGGCGGTGTCGGTCTCGAACCGGATGTTGAGCTTGCCGGCATTGCGATCGCCCAGCAGCGCCAGCGCATTGGCCTCCTTGGCGGTGGGAAAGCTCTCCTTGGGGCTGGGTGCCTCGGGGCCGCGGCTGACGATGGTGACGACATTGCCCTGCGCCGAATCCTCGGCCAAGCCGCGTGCGTTCTCGATCCCCGCATCGCCCGCACCGATCACGACGATGTGCTCGTCGACATATTCGGTGGGATCGTCGAGCTGATACTGCACATGCGGCAGATCGCCGCCCGGGCAGCGCATGCGATTGGGATTGCCCTGGGTGCCGATAGCGAACACGACGTTTTCCGCCATGATTGTCTCGCCGTTGGTCAGCACGATCTCGTAGGGAGGGGCGTAGCGCTGGATTTCCTTCTTGGTGATCGATCCATCGCGGCCGCGCTGTTCGATGACATGCACGCTGCCCTCGATCGCCGGGCCCGTGCCGCGGATCGCCTTGGCCTCGGCGTTGAACTTGACGTTGACGCCAAGTTCCTTGGTGCGCGCGTTCCACTTTTCCAGAATCGCCTCACGCTTGCCCGCCTCGAACTCCTGGTCGGAGCGCAGGACGAGCTGCGATGGCGTCGCCATCACATGCTTGCCCTTCTGGTATTTGTAGATCGTATCAGAGAGGTGATCGGTCTTTTCGAGCAGGATGTGGCTCATCCCCAGGCTCGCGGCGCGTCCGGCAGCACTCTTGCCCGCCGGGCCTGACCCGATGATCGCAACGCGGAAAATCTCGCTCACAGGTTCGCGTCCCCCATTTGCGGACGCGCGAGCGTCCACGCTTGCATGGCTGAGGCAGACCAGCCCGACATTGCGCCGCCCGATATCTCCCCGATCGGTACGGCGAACGCCAGAATGCTCCGCAGCCGCAAGAACTTGCCCAAAATTCGGTTGCGAACCCTATGGCCATATTTCTAGCAAAGAATGTGATCTTTACCACTTAGAAATTGGAAATTGTGGCCGATCGGCTAGCATGATGGCCTGACACGCGGACAAAGAGACACCCTGATGACCGAGAGCACCCAGCAAACCCCGGCCCCGCTGCCTGCACAGGCTGCTGCGGTGGAAGGCCCGCAAGGCGGATTCGGTGCGGCGCGCATCGCTTTGCTGTGCGCGGCGCTGATCGCGGCGGGTGCGGTGGGCTACAAGCTCTATACCGATCAGGCTCCGAGTGCCGCAGCGCCGACAGCGCCGGTCGGGGCCAATGGCGAGCCCGCCTCGGTCGACGAGGTGATTGCCGGGCTGGAAGCGCGGCTGCAGGACAATCCCGATGATGCCGAAGGCTGGCGCATGCTGGGCTGGAGCTATTTCGAGACCGGGCGCTTTGCCGAATCCGCCACGGCCATGCGCCGCGCGATCCAGCTCGCACCGGGCAATTCGGAATATCATTCGATGCTGGGCGAAGCGCTGGTGATGGCGAGCAAGGACGAGGCGATCAGCCAGGATGCCCGCGCCGCGTTCAAGCGCGCGGTCGAGATCGACCCCAAGGATGCGCGCGCGCGCTATTTCCTCGCCGCGGCCAAGGACATCGATGGCAAGCATGCCGAGGCGATCGAGGACTGGTTCGGGCTGCTCGCCGAAACCCCCGCCGATGCGCCTTATGCCAAGGACATCCGCGACGTCATCCGCAATGTCGGCAAGGAACGCGGCATCGAGGTCGAAAAGCGGCTCGCATCGGCGAAGTTCGCGCCCGCCAGCGGCGGGTTCCGGACCGATGGCGCGCAGGCCGCTACCGCCGGCATCCCCGGCCCCAGCCCCGACCAGATGGCTGCTGCCGCCGCGCTGCCCCAGGGCCAGCAGGACATGATGGTCGCGCAGATGGTCGATGGCCTTGCCGACCGGCTCAAGCGCGAGCCGGGGGACACCGATGGCTGGATCATGCTGCTGCGCAGCCGGATGCAGCTGGGCGAGACCGGCAAGGCGCAGACCGCGCTGCGCGACGCAACTGCAGCGTTGAAGAACAAGGCGGCCGATCAGCGCCGTGTGCGCGAAGCGGCAGCCGCGCTGGGCGTGCCGGGCACCTGAGCCTCCCCGGCCAACCCCGGCACCCCCTCAACCCCGGTCCCACCCGGGAGATGAATCCGTTCCGGACCAATGTAACCGTATAATCATTGCCTGTTGAGCAGCGAGCAAATAGTTTGCTCTCAATGGTTTGCAAACCATTGACCATTCTGCCGGCGGGGCCCTCGCGCCTTCGCCACACCCATCATTTTATCGCCAAACCCATCACTTTATCGAAGGTGCGCCGGAACAGTCTATGCCGGATATGGATCATGTCGAGCACGCCTGGGGGGCGATCGAGTCAGCTTCCACGCTGGATGATGTGCTGCGGGTGACCGTGGATCACGCGCGCAAGCTGGGGTTCGAATATGCGGCCATCGCGCGTCATGTCCATGTGCAGTCCGGGCTGATGCGGCCCGACGTGCTGAGCAACTATCCTCAGGCATGGAAGGACCTGTTCAACCGCCGCGACTACGGCCTGTCGAGCCCGATCCTGGCCGCCTGCCAGCGCCGGGGGGGCGCGATCCGCTGGACCGACCTCGAATCGATCATCCCGCTCACCCGCATCCAGCGCGAATATCTGGAAGAATCGCGCAGGCTGGGGCTGGCCTCGGGCTGCACCGTGGCGAGCCACATGCCCGACATGCCCACGGTGTCCGCCCATTTCGTGATCCCCGACAACGGCCCGCTGCCCTCGCGGCTGTTCATGATGGCAATCCTTTTGGGCACGGCGGCCGGACAGCAGGCGCGCAGCCTGTGGCAATCGCAACATCCCGATGCCGCAGCAGACCTCGCCGAGCGGTTGTCCCCGCGCCAGGTCGACTGCATCAAGCTGGTCGCGCGCGGCATGACCAGCTGGGAAATCGCCAGCGTGCTGGGGATATCCGACCAGACCGTCAGCGAATACCTCACCGACGCCCGCCGCCGCCTCGCCGTCGCCAACCGCGCGCAGCTGGTGCTCAAGGCGCTGAAACAGGGCTATTTCACGCTGGACGATGTGACCGACTGACGCGCGCTTGGCTTTGTGGGCGCGTGCCCGCTGCTCATCGATCCGACGGGTTTTGCAGGGATCCGTGAGTGATGGTGGCAAGATAGGCGGCGACCTCTCCCGCCGAAAGGTGGAAGCTTCGCCGCGTCTCTCGGCTGAAATGCGCGCTGTCGGCGAAGCCGGCACTGTACGCCGCCTCGGTGAGATTTGTGGCATCGCCGGTGACATGGCTTATCCAGGCGAACCGTTGGCGACGCACGCGTTGCCAGGCCTTGGGCGCCAGACCGGTGGCCGCGAGGAAGCGGCGCTGCAGCTGGCGCGGGCTGAGCCCCAGCGCGGCTGCGACCGCAGCCACTGGACGTCCCGCGTCCATGGCCTGGGCGGCGGCAGCGATAACGGCATCCGGTGACGGCAAATCCCCGATTTGCGCCTCGAGCGCGGCGGTGAGGCCTTCCAGCCCTTCCTCAAAGGCAGAATATGCCCAGTGGCTCTGCGGCAGCGATTGCATGGCACCAGCGATCTGGAGCGGGGCGATGCCGACCAGCGTCTGGGATGCACCGGGGCGCAACCGTGCGCCGACCACTGTCATCCCTTGCACAAGCTGCACTGTCTGTGCGGTCTGTGCAGCGCCGACCAGCTCGACGCCCACCAGCCTGCCGCTCCAGAAGCTTGCTGCCAGCGACACCGACCCGTCGGGCACGATGGTGTGGACAATCCGCTCAGGGTCCGACGGATCGAGCGAAAATTGCCACAAGGCCTCGACAAAGGGGGCCAGCGGCGGAGCCGGCGGAAATTCCTCGTAGCGCACTGGCGTGTCCGATTTGATCAAGTCTGCAGCATAATCCCTTCCTATTCTGGGCGTCAAACACGGGTATTGGCAAAGGAGCAGAAAATGATGGCGATCAAACACCTTAAACGAGCCGTGACGGTCATGGCGGCCGCGCTGCTCACAGTGCTGGCAACATCCATGCCGACGCAGGCCAAGGATGCCGCCGCCCCGCTGAATTATCTGGTGGGCGAATGGACCGGCGAAGGATGGGTCGACATGGGGCAAGGCCGCATGGAATTTCGCCAACGCGAGCGGATCACCTCGAGGCTCGATGGCAACATCATCACCATCGAGGGCACCGGGAGCGATCCCGCCAATGCAGGCGTGACTGTGTTCGAAGCCTTTGCCGTGCTCAGCGCCAGTGGGAAACCCGGCGAGTTTACCATGCGCAGCTATACGCGCGAAGGTCAGGCGGGAACTTTCCCTGCGGTGCTGGAGACCCCGAACCGGCTGGTGTGGACGATCACTGTGCCTGGCCGTCTGATCCGCTATCGCAGCGAAGTGACCGGCGACCGCTGGATCGAAACCGGCGAGGCTTCGGTCGATGGCGGAACGAAATGGATGAAGTTCTTCGAGATGACGCTCGATCGGGTGCCCGCAGCTTAGCGATCGCCTTGCGCGGATTCTCAGCGATTGTCCGCCGGTGTGCGTGCGACGACGAGCCAGGCCAGCACCGTGATCGCGCCGCACCAGGCAAGGAAGGCGCTGAGTTCGCCAAGGCTGAGCAGCGCCACGCCGGGGGCAAAGGCGAGCGCCCAGCCAGCGCGGCGGTATCGGGGCAAGGCGCGGGCGCGGTTGAGGCGGAAGACACGGATGCGCTTGGTATCGGTGTACAGCAGATAGATGACCGCCAGCAGGCTGATGGCGGTGGCGGCAGCAAACAGCGACAGCGTGCTCATTCTGCGGGCACCGCTGCCGAGGCCTGTCCGTCGCCGCGCGCCGGTCTGGCGATAGCATCGCCGCGCCGCGAGCGATGGAGCGCGAACGCTCCGCCTGCCAGCAGCATCAGATCGATCATCACCACCACGGCGTGGCCCGCCCCCACCAGGTCCGACCAGCCCTGCCCGCCGGTCACCAGCCGTACCAGCGGAAGCGCGACCATCGCCAGCCCGAGCACCGCCATGAACACCGCGCTCGCATCGCCGCGACGGATCAGCACGCCCGCCAGCAGCACCGCGACGGCGCAACCCCAGACGAAACCGAACGCGGTGCCGGACACCGGATCGCCCGCAGGATAATTGAGCAGAAAGCCCAGCGCCGCGCCGGTCAGGCCGATCGGCACGCCATAGCCCACCATCGGGATCGCGACCCCCAGCACCCGGCCCGAAGGCATGTCGGGCCTGCGCTCGACCCACAGCCTGAGCCCGGTGAGCGTGACATAGCTCGCCGCCAGACCCAGCGAGACCCAGATCAGCTTGGAGAGCAACCCGGCGAAATGGCCGAAATGCAGCGGCCCCATCCAGGCATAGACCGTGCTGCCGAACGACGGCCTGGTGCCGAGGTCGGGCTTCACCCCGTGATAGCGCCCGCTCGCCATGTCATAGACATGCGTGCTGGCCTCGACCGCGCGGCCCGAGGGCAGGTGATAGAGATACGCCCTGGAATCGGCGGTACCCCAATGCGCGATCGAGACGAAGCTGGGCTGAGTCCCGGTCCGCGCGACCGAACGGGCGATCATAGAATCCAGATTGGCCATGCCCGCCGGACGCTCGCTCACCGTTTCGGGTGCGCCGACCAGCGTCTCGGTCATCTTTTCCTGATCGCCGCCAAAGGCCACCATCGCCACGATCGGCAGCCCGATGGCGCCGGCAAAGCTGAAGAAAGTGCCGGTAAAGGCAAGCAGGAATCCGAACGGCAGGCTCCAGCTGCCCGCCAGAATGTGCCGGTCGCGCCGGTTGAGCAGGCGGCTCGACAGCCGCGGCGCGACGAACAGGTCCTTGATCAGGTGGCGGTGGAGGATGATGCCCGAGATCACCGCGAACAGCATCACGAAGCCCGCAAGCCCCGTGAGATACAGCCCCACCGGGTCGGGCGCGTGCAGGCTGATGTGCAGGATCGAGATGAAATAATCGAGCGCGCTGTCGCGATCGTCGGGCAGTTCGCTGCCATAGCCCTCGTCGCGCGCGGCAACCTTGAGCGTTCCGGGTTCGAGCAGGAAACGCACGCCGACGTCGTCGGGCTTGCCCGCCGAGTTCACGCCGTGGGTGTGGAAGAACACCAGCATCGTCCCCGACGCATTGGGATAGATCGTGATGTCCTCGCGATATTTCGGCTCGACCGTCTGCGCCAGCTGCTTAATCCTGGCATCGAGCGGCTGGCTGAACGGCGCTTGTGTCTTCGCGCCGCTGATCGACCAGGCGCCGATCTCCTGCGACAGCACCGCGACGGTTCCGGTAATCACCACGACATAGAGGAACAGGCCGAGCAGCACGCCCGACCAGCCATGCACCGCGAGCAGCCGCTTGGAGGTTGCCTGATTGACGAGACTCATGTGCGCGATCCCTTGCGGTCAGAAACGGCTGTAGATGAGCGCGGCATTGGCCAAAATGATCGCAGCGATCACCCCGGTGCCGCGCAACGGCCGCGCCTCGATTAGCGCGTAGAGAAAATAGCCCGCCCACAGCGCCGGAAAGAGCAGGATCGGCCAGATCAGGTTATCGATCCCGGCAGCGCCGCCGGGCAGCCACAGCGGCATCGAAGCCATGGTCACGACCGCGGCGATCAGCGCGAGCGGACCTGCCATCACCCAGCGCAGCACAGTATCGCGCGCAGGCATCCTGCCCGCACCCGCTCCGCTGTGTTGCGCTGTTTCCTGCGGCACCCGCCATCGCCCCTTTGATCTGATGTGGCGCGCATGGGTTTGTGCCGCCGATATGCCGAGGGTCTAAAGCGCATGGATTGCTAATGCAAGTGATTCTCATAATGAAATGGTCCGCGCATCATGCGAATGTGCAAGACCGTTGCGAGCGGCGGGGACCCGGCGTGCTCACAGTTGGCACTGCAGCCCCCCCAATCGTTCAGCAAGGCGATGGCGGCGCTTGGCTCAGGGCAACCGCGCGCTGTCGGCAAGCTTGCGGAAATCCTCGACGCCGGCTGCGAAATAATGCAGCCGCGGCGCCTCGAAGCTGATCATGTAGAGCTTGCCCGCGATGATCGCCGCGCGCGCCTCGCCCCGGCGCGGCAATTCGTCCTGATCGACGAACTCATAGGTGAAATGCACCCCGTCCGCGCCCAGAAACAGCCCCGGTTCGATCCCGGTCATCTGGAACGATCCGCTGTGCTTGTACGTGCGCCAGGTGGTCTCGAGCAGCTCGGGCACCTCGACCAGCAGGGTCGCGGCGGTGAACTTGGGCAGCGGCTCGCGCTTCTTGCTGCGTTCCCTCACCAATGGCTTGCCCGGCTCGATCGCGGCGAAAAAGGTCACATCGTTGAGCTGCTCGCCATCGACCGTCCAGTGCTCCGTGTTCTTGCCGAGGCGCACATCAAGCCGGTTCCAGTCGCGCGAAGGCGTGACGGTGAGCGTCGTATCGGCAACCGCAACAGGCGCGCCACGCTCGCGCAACTTGTGCGCCTGGGCCGAGACCGGCGCGAGGAACAAGGCGGTCAGCGCCAGCGCTGCGGACAAATGAAACGGGGGGCGTATCATGGCTGGGGTTCTCCCGCGGGGATCATCATCCCGATCAACCGGGCATCGGATGCATCGGGCTTGAGCTCCAGATAGCGCCGCAGCGCGGCCTGCCCTGCCCCGGCCTGCCCGGTCTTGAGCAGCGACAGACCAAGTCCGCGGTTCGCCTCTGCATGCGCGGGGTCGAGCGCGACCGCGTCTGCATAGAATTGCGCGGCGTTGACCAGGTCGCGCGGGGCGCCGCGCATCCGGTAAAGCTCGCCGCGGGCATGGTGGAGCTGCGCGGTCCAGCCGCCTTGCGCCAGCGCCTGGAGGAGATACTCGCTCGCGCCGAAATCGTTGAGCTTGATCTGGTCGTCCAGGAACATGCCCAGCCACGGCGCCAGCGCCGCGCGATAGCGCTCAGCGCCATCGTCGCGCGTTGCGGCATCCGGGCGGGCAAGCTCGGCCAGATATCCGGCGCGTTCGGCATTGGGCGGGTGGGAGGCAGCAAAGGCGATGGCATCGAACTTGGGCTTCTTCAGTCCTCGGCCGCGCGCCGATGCCTCCGCCTCGGCCATCAGGTTCTCCCACATTTGCGATGCCGCCTGCGGCCGCAACGCGCTATTGTTCAAATAGGCAATTGCGAGCCGGTCTGCCTCACGTTCCTGATCTCGCCCATAGCGGTACAGGTTGCCGTAAATGGAGAACTCAAGATTGCGGTACGTTCGAACCACGTCATAGGAAGGAGCAAGGCTCCCCAGGACCGCGGCCCAGGCGAGGACATCGGTTCCCGATCGCCGTGCCTTGAACTTTCCCAGGATATGCCGGTTTTCGAAATGACCGAACTCATGACCGAGCACCGTGCCCAGTTCAGCCTCGTTCTGCACCCGCAGCAACAGCCCGGTGAAGACACGCATGGTGCCGTTGGCCGTCATGCTGGCGTTGAAAAATGGCGCGCGCACGATGTAGATTCGGACCGCGTTGCAACGGTCCTGTCCGACCGTTTCGCACAGCACCTTGCGTACATAGGCGTTCAACGGCTCGTCGCGGATGACGAGATCTGATTGCGCGAGGACCGCTTCTTCCTCGTCCATCTCGCGCCACCAGCCGATTTCATCCACGCCCTGCGGCTGATAGGCTCCGGTATAAGGTGGCACGAGCGCAGGTTGCGCGGTTGCCTGACCGGCTCCTGCGAACCATGCGACAGCGACAAAGGCTGCGAAGACAACCCGCCTGATCATTTGCCGGGCCCGGCAGCCGGGGCAGTATCGCTCTTGGTGATCATGCTGCCCGGAAAATCCTCGAGCAACTGCCGGATGCGCTTTTCGGCACCGTCCTGCTCGCGAACGTCACCGCCCATCTGCGCATCGGCATTGAGCCACAGCAGATCGCCGGTCTTCAGGTCGACAAGCCCGGCATAGCCGACATGCTCGCCCGACGAGACCCCGACTCCGGCCAGCGCGCCCACCAGTTGCAGCATCTTGCGCCCGGTCGATCCGTAGACATCGCGGTTATAGATGAATAGCGCATAGTCCGCGCCCTCGGCGCCCGGCAGGCTCGCGACGCCTTTGCCCAGCGACCAATCAAAGACCTCCGCCTTGTTGTCGCGCTTCTTGGAAGGAAGACGGTTGCCGACGAAAAACTGGTATTGGATGACCGCTTGCGACACCGCCGCAAACAGCGCCATGTGCTCGTTCAAGACGCGGGCGTCCTCGCCATAGACCGGCGGCGCGACGATGACCTCATTCCCCAGGCTGCGTTGCAATCCATCGAGCGCGACACCCATGTTGGCGCGCGCTTGGTCGGTCCAGTCGGCATTGGGTTCGAACATGCCTCCGGTGGACTGTTCACCGACCCGCATCGTGGGACGCATCAGCAGGATTTTCTTGCCACTCTTGGCGGGCAGGACAAATCCTTGCCGGGTTGCAGATCGCTCCTGCCCGTACACCTTGGCGCTGGTTAGCGACAGGAACACCAACACGCCAAGAACGCTCAGAATAAATGCCCGCATCGCACCCCCCATTAAGGCACGACGTATAGCCCACCGATCGAAAGCGACGCCAGTGTTGATTGGATCATAGGTCCAAACTGGAGCAAATTGCCGCCCCGTTACTTGTCAGCGCGACCCGAACAGGGCAGAGCCGATGCGCACATGCGTCGCGCCGATGCGGACCGCGGTCTCGTAGTCGCCCGACATGCCCATGCTGAGCTGGTCGAGCCCATGATCGCGCGCCAGCTTGGCGAGCAGCGCGAAATAGGGCGAGGGTTCGACATCGGCGGGCGGCACCGCCATCAGGCCGGCGACCGGCAGGCCCAGCGCGCGCACCTGTTCGAGGAACTGCGGCAGATCGGGAAGCGCGCAACCGCCCTTCTGCTCCTCCTCGCCGATATTGACCTGGATGAAGCACGGCACCTGCCGCCCCGCCTTGGTCATCGCGGCGGCGAGCGCCTTGGCGAGCGACATGCGATCAAGAGAATGGATAACATCGAACAACGCAACGGCATCGTCCGCCTTGTTCGATTGCAGCTGGCCGACCATGTGCAGTTCGAGATCGGGATAGCGCGCGCGCAGCTCGGGGAACTTGGCCTCGGCCTCCTGCACCCGGTTCTCGCCGAACACCCTTTGCCCCTGCGCGATCAGGTCCTCGATCGCCTCGACCGGTTTGGTCTTGGAAATCGCGATCAGCGTGGTCGCCCCCGACGGGCGCCCGGCGATCTTCTCGGACTGGGCGATATTCGCGCGGATCGTCGCGAGCGGGGTGTCTGCAGCAAGGCTATGCGTGGTCATGGGCCGGGGCTATAAGCCGGGTTATGCGCCGCCGCCAGCCCGGAAAATCAGCCCTGCCGCGAATCTGGCTGATCAGTGACGCGCGCAACGATGCGCAGCTGGAACGGTCGATCGCAAAGCTTCCGCACGGATCGGGGCTGGTGTTCCGCCATTATCACCTGCCCCCCCAGGAGCGTCGCGCACGGTTCGACCGGCTGGCAAAGCTGATCCGCAGGCGCGGCGGGGTGATCTTGCTGGCAGGCGATGCCCGGATGGCACGGCGCTGGCGGGCGGACGGATATTATGGAGCGCCCGGCGGCGGCGCAGCCAACGGCTTGATCCGGCTGCTGACGGTGCACGACATGCGCGAACTGGCCCACGCTCACGCCCATGTCTCTGCAGCGGACCGGGCGGCAGCGCTGATCTCTCCGGTGTTCGCCACGCGAACGCATCCGGGCGGCACGACGCTGGGCGTCGCAAGGTTCGCCAGCCTCTCGCGGCTGTCACGGTTGCCGGTCGTGGCCTTGGGCGGCATGACGCGGCGACGGTCGCTCCAGATTGCGGCAATCACCTCCGGCTGGGCTGCGATCGACGGATTGTCGGCGTAACGGCTGACCTGTGCTTCCCCGAGACGGCATGGGCCCCACTGCTGACGCCTGAGCCGTTGGCGCTTCAGACGCGAGAGGGAACGAAATTCGCAGCGAACGTGCGTGCGCCAGCCTTTGCCAGGCAGCTGATGACGGCAAGCTCGCCATCCTTGCGGCGATGCATCCTGCAGGTGCCCGTCGCGAAAAGCCGCCGCCCATCCCGAAGCGTCACCTGTGATATGGCCATCGTGTCACTGGACATGCTCCCGGTGAACCGCGCCATCGAACCCCAGCTGCGCTGGGCGAAATCGAGCGTCGCACGCGCCGAGCCTCGGTCGATCTCCACCGTATCGCACAGGATCAAGACGGTCTCGTTGCGGTTTTTCACCACCTTTTCGGGGTACTGGCAGCGACCGTCTATCGAGGTCTTTTGCGAATTCTGAGCGCACAGCGGCGCTGCAGCGGCGAGCGCGAACAGGGCTATCGTCCGGATCGGCAGGGTCATCGAGGCCATGCACCGATCATAAGGTGAAAAGGCCTGCAGCTCAATGGTTTGCGGGAGAGGCACGCGTTTCGGCCCAAGGCCGTTAGCGGCCGAGCGTCGATGCCGGGCGCAAAGCGGCACGGCATGGAAATGACCCCCTGCCTTCGCATGGGGTCATAACGGTGATGTCAGCAAACGCTCGGAAGATCAGAAGCGGAATTCGGTTCCGACATAGACAGCCTGGCTGTCATACTGCTCGTTGGTGAGCCCCGTCAGGCGGTCGCGCTCGCTGCGCAGGCGAATGCCCGCAGTGACGTCGAGATTGCGGGTGACCTTGTAGGCGCCGCCGACATCGAGCGAATAGCTGCCCTGATCGTTAAACGGACGAACCGCGCGGGTGGTGGGCGCCTGGATGTCGTCCACCTCGATCCGCGGGCTGAAGCGGCTCTTGCGCGAGGCACTGTCGCCGCGACCCAGCAGCGCGATATCGGGCAGCGCTTCATCGGGCTGGCGGATGCTGGAAGGCAGCGCAAACTTGGTGAAGCCCTTGGCGACGCCCAGGCTGAAGGCGGTCGGCGTGATCTGGACCAGACCGGCGCCCTGGCCGCTATCGCTGGCAAGATCAGGACGGATGTTGATGGCCTTGGCCGAGTCGGGACGCACGCGCACCGCGATGGTCAGCGCGCGGGTGCCGCGGGTGGCCGATGCGGCGGGGGTGAAGCGGAACATCTTGTCGCCGCGAAGCGCGGAGAACTTCAGCTTTTCAGCAAGGCGGGGGTCAACCGAAGCGGGCGTGAACGACCCGATCCCGCCGCGGGCGTCGATCGACACCGGGCGCGAATCGAAACCGGAGGAAAATGCCAGGGCAATCGACGGCACCAATGCCGCAGTCCCGAGCAAAAGCCCCGAAATCGTCAGTTTTTTAACAACTCCCGCGTTCATGTCTATTTCCGACCCCGCCTCGTCCCTGCTTGTAGCGTTACCACAAAATCGGGCCCTTGAATGCCCATTGTCAGGAACCCCAAAAATAATCTGAAACCGTTGCACACAATCCACAATGCCAGCATCGGCTTGGCCACGATTCCGGCCTTTGCCTCGCCACCATGCCGGGTGTGACCTGGAGCAGCGCGAGCGCACAGCTACCCTGGTCGAGACTCGGCATGAGCCAGATTAGCGCGCGCAAACTTGCTGCTGCATGAACGCGCCCGGGCGTGCGCAAGTGCTTGCCCACGCCCGCAAAGCAACTATAGAAGGCCGCTGTTTCATGCGTCAGTTGTGTAAGGATTCCGCCATGCCTGTTCTTCCTTTCGCCCGCGTCGCGATCTGCGCTGTCGGCACCCTGACGCTGCTGTCTGCATGCGGTGGCGGCGATCGCGAGCGGCCCGAAGCGGACATCGCCGCCAGCCAGGTCACAACTATCGGCGTGAACAGCTATCTGTGGCGCGCCTCACTTGACGCATTGTCGTTCATGCCGCTGCTGCAGGCAGACAGCGCCGGCGGCGTGATCGTGACCGATTGGTACGCCAACCCGCAGACCCCGGGCGAGCGGATGAAGGTGACCGTGTCGATCCTCGATCAGGATCTGCGCGCCGATGCGCTGCGCGTCGCCGCCAGCCGCCAGCTCAGCCAGAACGGCCAGTGGGTCGATGCCCCGGTCCGCGCTGCCACGGTGCAGAAGCTCGAAGAAATCATCCTCACCAAGGCCCGCGATCTGCGCCAGTCGGCCATTCGCGAATAACCCGACCCCTCCAGAGGCGATACAATGAACGAGAAGACGCGGTTCAATCCGCTGGCCGCCGATTCCCGCTGGCAATCGGTGTGGGACGAACGCCAGTCCTTCAAGGCGGACAGCAACAGCCCCAAGAAAAAAGCCTATGTGCTCGAGATGTTTCCCTATCCATCGGGACGCATTCATATCGGCCATGTCCGCAACTACACGATGGGCGATGTCATCGCGCGCTATCGCCGGATGCAGGGCTTTGAAGTGCTGCACCCGATGGGCTGGGATGCGTTCGGCATGCCGGCGGAAAACGCCGCGATGGAAAAGGGTGTCCACCCCGGCGGCTGGACCCGCGACAACATCGCCGCGATGCGCAAGCAGCTGAAGCGGCTGGGCTTCGCGCTCGACTGGAGCCGCGAGCTCGCCACCTGCGAGCCCGAATATTACGGCCACGAACAGGCGTTGTTCCTCGATCTTTATGCCGCTGGCCTGGTCTATCGCAAGGAAAGCGCAGTCAACTGGGACCCGGTCGACCAGACCGTGCTGGCCAACGAGCAGGTCATCGACGGCAAGGGCTGGCGCTCGGGCGCGCAGGTCGAGCGGCGCAAGCTGAGCCAGTGGTTCCTCAAGATCACCGACTTTGCCGACGAATTGCTCGAAGGCCTGGATACGCTGACCGACTGGCCCGAAAAGGTCCGCTCGATGCAGGCGAACTGGATCGGGAAGTCGCAGGGACTGACGTTCAGTTTCACGCTTGCATCTCCCCTCCCGCTTGCGGGAGGGGACGTTCAGCGGCCTTTGCCGCTGAACGGGGGTGGGGGCGAGCCATCTGGCGAGCCGACAACATCTGCGGCTTCAAGCCCACCCCGCCCTGCGGGCACCCCGCCCGCAAGCGGTAGGGGAGAGAAAGTTGAGATCCCCGTCTATTCCACCCGGCCCGACACCATCTTCGGCGCGAGCTTCGTCGCCATCGCTGCCGATCACCCGATCGCGCAGACAATCGCTGCGGACAACGCCGACGCTGCCGCGTTCATCGAACGCTGCAAGGCGGGCGGCACCACCGCGGCCGAGCTGGAGACCGCGGAGAAACTGGGCTTCGACACCGGGCTGCGCGCGATCCATCCGTTCGACCCGAGCTGGGAACTGCCGGTGTTCATCGCCAATTTCGTGCTGATGGACTATGGCACCGGGGCGGTGATGGGCGTGCCTGCGCACGACCAGCGCGACCTCGATTTTGCGCGCAAATACATGCTGCCGGTGCCGCGTGTGGTCGCCGCCGAAGGTGACGAGAATGTCGCCATCCAGACCGAGGCCTATACCGGCCCCGGGCGGATCATCAATTCGTCGTTCCTCGACGGCATGGGCGTCGACGAGGCCAAGGCAGCGGTCATCGCGCGCGCCGAGGTCGAAGGCTGGGGCGAAGGCACCACCGTGTGGCGGCTGCGCGACTGGGGCGTTTCGCGCCAGCGCTACTGGGGCACGCCGATCCCGTTTATCCATTGCGAGGATTGCGGCGTCGTTCCGGTGCCCAAGGACCAGCTGCCGGTCGTCCTGCCCGAGGATGTCAGCTTCGAGATTCCGGGCAACCCGCTGGTGCGCCACCCGACCTGGAAGCACGTCGATTGCCCCAACTGCGGCAAGCCCGCCGTGCGAGAGACCGACACGCTCGATACCTTCGTGGATTCGAGCTGGTATTTCCTGCGCTTTGCCAGCCAGCCCGACGACAAGCCGTTTGACCCGCAGGAAATCGCCAAATGGCTGCCCGTCGGCCAGTATATCGGCGGGGTCGAGCATGCGATCCTGCACCTGCTCTACGCCCGCTTCTGGACCCGCGCGCTGGCGCGGATCGGCAAGATCGAGGTGACCGAACCGTTCGCAAGCCTGTTCACGCAAGGGATGGTGACGCACCAGACCTGGCAGGACACGAACGGCAAATGGCTGGGCCCCGGTCAGGTCGAAAAGCGCGGCGAGGACTGGATCATCACCGACACCGGCGAGCCGGCGATTGCCGGGCGCGTCGAGAAGATGTCCAAGTCCAAGAAGAACGTGGTCGATCCCGATGCCATTGTCGATCAGTACGGCGCGGACGCGGTGCGCTGGTTCATGCTCTCCGACAGCCCGCCCGAGCGCGACCTGCCGTGGAGCGAATCGGGCATCGAGGGCTGCTGGCGTTTCGTCCAGCGGCTGTGGCGGGTGTTCAACTCGGTCGAGGCTGCCGAGGGCGAGGACAAGCCGCTCGAACGCAAGCTGCACCAGAGCGTGGACCTGATCGGCAAGGACATCGAGGCGCTCGCCTTCAACAAGGCGGTCGCGCGGATCTATGAGCTGACCAACGCGATCGAGAAGGCGGAGAAATCCGCGAGCCGCAACATCGCGATTCGCGCGCTGGCAAGGCTGGTGGCGCCGATGGTGCCGCATCTGGCCGAAGAGGCCTGGGAACTGATGGAAGGCCATGGCCTGATCGCCGATGCAAGCTGGCCCGAGGTCGACCCCGCGCTGCTGGTCGAGGACGAGGTCACCATCGTGGTGCAGATCAAGGGCAAATTGCGCGACACGCTGACCGTCGCCAAGGGCCTGCCCAACGAGGAGCTCGAACGGCTTGCGCTGGCATCGGACAAGGTGCAGCGTAGCCTGGACGGCGCCGCGATCCGCAAGGTGATCGTGGTGCCTGACCGGCTGGTCAATCTGGTGGTGTGATGGCGATGTTGAATGTCCCGTTAAATCCTGCCCTGCAAGGGGAGGTGGCAGCCCGCAGGGCTGACGAAGGGGTATTCCCTTCGGCGATAGGATGTCACCCCTCCACCACTTCGTGGTCCCCCTCCCCTTGCAGGGGAGGATTTGCATGATGCGCCGCCTTTTCCTCCCTCTCGCCCTCGCTGCAAGCCTTTCGGCCTGCGGCATGCAGCCGCTGTACTCCTCCGGCACGCAAGGCGCGGTTGCAACGACGCTGGGCGATGTCACCGTTGCCCCGATCCAGGGCCGCGCCGGCTGGCTGGTCAAGAACGCGCTCGACGACAGGCTCGACGCGCTGGGCGGCGGCAACAGCCGCTTCCAGCTGCAGGTGGTGCTCGACGACAAGATCACCGGCTTCGGCCTGCTCGCCAACGACCAGGTGACCCGCGAGCGCCGCACGCTGCGCGCGCGCTATCAGCTGGTCGAGGCCGCCACGGGCGAGATCGTGCTCGATGCCACCGCCGCATCGGATGCGGGCGTGGATATCGTCAGCAGCGAATATGCCACGATCGCAGCGGAAAACCGCGCGCTGGAAAACCTGTCGCTCGAGATCGCCGACCAGATCGTCACCCGGCTGTCGCTGTTCGCGCGCGAGGTATCGCAGGCGCAATGAGGTTTGGGGCGCAATGAAGGCGGACGCCGCAGCGATCCGAGCCCTGGCGCGCAAGCCGCGCCCCGATATCCGGCTGTATCTGATCTTTGGCACCGATGATGGCGGCAACGCGGCGCTGGCGGGCGAGCTGATCGCGGGGTTCGGCAAGGGCATCGAGCGCACCGATCTCGACGGCTCGCAGTTGTCGCGCGACCCTTCATTGCTCCCCGCCGAAGCTGCGTCGATGTCGCTGTTCGGCGACACCCGCTACATTCGCGTCACCACCACCGGAGAGGAAAGCCTTGCCGCGGTCGAGGCGCTGCTGGCGGCGGACAAGGCGATCAACCCGGTGGTGATGCTGGCGAACGGCATCAGCGAGAAATCGCGCATCGCCAAGCTGGCGCTCGCCGCGCCCAATGCCATGGCGGTGCAGACCAAGCTGCCCGGCCCCGACGACATGGCCCGGATCGTCGCAGAGCTCGGGCGCGAGGCAGGACTGACCTTCGAACCCGATCTCGCGCACGTCATCGCGGGCTTCACCGCGGCCGATCGCAGGCTGGCGGCGCAGGAGATCGAGAAGCTCTCGCTCTACCTCGATGCCTCGCCGCAGGACCCCAAGGCCGTGACGCGCGAGGCGATCACCGCGCTGCGGGCCGATGCCGAGGACGATGCGATGCAGCCGATCATCTCGGCGGCGCTGTCGGGCGATCTCAGGCGCTTGCCCGAGGAACTGAAGCGGATGCGCGAACAGGCGGTGTCCGAGGTCGGGCTGGTGATCGTGATGCAACGCCAGGTGATGCAGCTTGCCGCCGCAGCGCAGCGCATGGGCAGTGCACGTGATATCGGCGGCTGGGTAGCTCAGGAGATGCGCAGCCGCAGGCTTTGGGGCGGCGGCAGTGCGCAGGATTGGACGCGGCAGCTGCGCGCCTGGGGCCGCCCGCAGCACATGGCGCGGCTGATCGAGCGGCTGCTCACCCTGCAACAGGCGATGATGCGCGCTACCCCGGGTCCTGCGCTGCTGCTGGAGCAGGAATTGCTCGAAATCGCCCGGGTCGCCGCACGCGCGTCTTGACTGTATCTCCAGTCGGCCCATGTTGTGATCTCCCCAGGAGAGACACATGGCAGACACCAAGATCAGCGACACCGAATGGCGCGCGAAGCTCAGCCCCGAGCAATATCACGTGCTGCGCGAAGGCGGCACCGAGCGGGCCTTTACCGGCAAGTATAACGACCACAAGGGTGACGGCATGTATCGCTGCGCCGGATGCGGCGCGCCCCTGTTCGAGTCAGATGCGAAGTACAACAGCGGCTCGGGCTGGCCAAGCTTCACGACCCCGGTCGAAGGCGAGGCAGTCGCCGAGATCGTCGATACCAGCCATGGCATGGTCCGCACCGAAGTGCGCTGCGCGCGCTGCGATGGACATCTGGGCCATGTGTTCCCCGATGGTCCCGGCCCCGAAGGCCTGCGCTATTGCATGAACAGCGCCTCGCTCGAGTTCGATCCCAAGGAGGATTGAATTCGCCCCCCTTGCGCGACGTCCCTCGACTGCGCTCGGGACAAACGGGGTGGGGGGAAGCGACAAGCACAACAATCCGTGTTCCCGAGCGGAGTCGAGGGACGTCGCGAAAAGGTTAGCGGCTCATCCCCGCCGCCGCCTCAACACGATATACAGCGCCCCATCCCCGCCATGCCGGGGGTGGGCGTTGCGCACCGCGGCGATCTCGCCCGCGTGGCGTGAGGAGGCCAGCCAGTCCGACACCGCCCCGCGGATCGCGCCGCGTCCGCTGTCTGGTGCGCGCGCCTTGCCGGTGATCAGCAGCATCAGCCGCATGTCCGCCGCCTTGGCCTGCGCCAGCGCCATGTCCAGCCGCGCATAGGCGCTCGCCAGCGTGTGCCCGTGCAAATCGATCGTGACATCGGGCTGCACCCCGCCCTTGGCCATCCGCCGATCCCAATGCCCGTCGAGGTTCCCCGCGACCGAGGGCCGCGGTGCTTGCGTGAACGTCCAGGAGAGGGTGGGTTTGCTCACTCTCCCCTCCCGCAGGCGGGAGGGGTCGGCCAAAGCCGCAGGCTTTGCGGCGGGGGTGGGCCTGAGCGGCACGCCGGACTTTACAGGCCCACCCCCGGGCTGCCCGGCCTTGCCGGACATCCCTGCCCCTCCCGCAGGCGGGAGGGGAGAGTTTTGCACCTTGTCCTTGAACGGCTCGACGGTCGCGATCACCCGCTTCCATAGGGCCGCTTCCGCATCAGAAAGCGGCCTTCGGCTCATCGCTCAGCGCGCCTGCTGCGCCAGCCGGTCGTAACTGCCGCGCGGCAGCAGGATCAGCGCGAGCCCGCGCGCGGACATGCCGCCGGCAATCACCTTGGCCTGCTCGCCGGCACCCCAGAAGGTATCGAAGCGGTTCGCGCCCTTGATCGCGCCGCCGGTATCCTGCGCCACCCACAACCCGTTGGGTTCGGCGCGGTCCATGCCCAGGAACACCGGCGCGCCCAGAGGCACGAATTTGGGGTCGGCCGCCACGCTGCTGCCCGCCTCGACCTGATAGCCCAAAGCGCCCAGCGGGCCGGGGCCGGTCAGTTCGCGGAAAAAGACGAAGCTCTTGTTCTCGCGCATGATCGCCCTGCCCTCTTCGGGGTTCGCGCGCAGATAGGAGACGATGCCCTGCATGCTCGCCTGGCCCGGCGCGAGCAGGCCCCGGTCGCGCATCAGCGCGCCGATGCCGGTATAATCGCGGCCGTTCTGGCTGGCATAGCCGATCCGCACCACCGACCCATCGGGCGCGCGCAGCCGGCCAGAGCCCTGCACCTGCAGGAAGAAGAAATCGATCGCATCCGCCGCCCAGGCGATAACCGGCGCGCGGCCACCCAGCGATCCCTGTTCGATCTGGGTGCGGTCGTCATAAGGGACGAGATCGGTGCCCTTGAGCTTGCCGCGCACCCGCTTGCCCGCCCATTCGGGAGAGAATTGCGACAGGTCGACATCGATCAGGTCCGACGGGCGGCCATAGACGGGGACTTCAAACCCCGCAGAGCGGCTGCGCGATCCGGCAATCTCGGGCTCGAAATAGCCGGTGGCAAAGCCTGCCCCCTCGCCCACCTGAACCGCGTCAAACTGCTCGGCGAAGAACCGCACCGCGTCGGTGTCGGGCCATCCGGCAGCAGCAGCGCAGGGCGCGCGCCAGTCTTCGGGTCGGGTAAGGCCGCTGGCATCCTGGCGCTTGGTGACCGCAGGGCAGGTCAGCCGGAACGCGACCAGCGCGGCGCGGGCGTCATCTTGGGCAATCGGCAGGCTGGATATGGCAGGGCCGCGGCGCAGCATCTGGCCCGCAGCCTGGGTGATATCGGCGCTGGCAGTGATGGCCGCACCCGTCATTGCGGGCAGCGGCGTTGCGCGGGGAATGACGTAGCTGGATGCCGGGCCGGTGGGCGCAGGAGCCGGGGCTTGCCGCGCGGGACCTGTTGCAGGGGGTGCGCTCTCGTAGGGCAACCGCGCGGGCGGCGGCGCCGAACTGGTCTCGCCCGAAGGAACGACACCCGCACAGGCAGTGAGCGCCAGCGTCAGCAGACCGACCGCGAACCGGCGCATGGCAATCCCCCGGCGCGCGGACATCAGGCCTGATCGGTTTCGACCAGAATCCAGTTGGGATCGTTGCTGCGCAGGTCGCGGGCAAAGGTCCACAGGTCGTGCGTCGCAACCGCGTCGGTCAGCGATCCGGCGACAAGCTCACCATCGGGGCCGCGAACCACAGCCGCGATATCGGCATCGAACCGCACGGTGATGCGGGCGTTGGGCGCGTCATATTCGGCGTCGACGATGCGCGCTTCGTCGATGCGCACCAGGCGGTTTTCCAGCGTCTCGCCGCGCGCGGTGCGCTGGTCGATCGAGCTGGAGAAGCTTTCATAGACCTCGTCGTCGCACAGCGTGCGAAGGTCTTCGCGGTTGCCCGCCCAGAATGCCTCGAGGATCATGCCATAAGCCGCCTTGGCGCCATCGCGGAACCGCGCGACGTCGAAGGTCCGGTCGGCGGCGAGCATCTGGCGGATGCCGGGCTCGGCAGCGATATCGAATACGGTCGAAGTTCCCGGCGTCATCGCTGCGGGCTTGTCATCCAGCTGCGGCCGCTCGATCGCGGTGGGGCGCTTGGCGACGGGCGTGTCCATGCCGCGGGTCAGCGGTTCCTGTTCGTGCCCGGTGCGTTTGCCCAGGACCGAGTAGAGGCGGAGGCCCAAAAACGCTGCAACCATGGCCAAGATGATGATTTCTACCGTCACAAGTCTTCCCGTTTGCCCGCCCGCTTAAACCACTGTGCTGCTAAAAGGTCAGCGCGAATGCATAACATAGGGCATGTCGGCCAATATGCAAATTGCTTTGGCCGACAAAAACTTGCATCGCCCAGTGCTTTCGTGGTGCTTGCACCGCACGGGAAGCACGATTAGAGCGCCGCGCAAGACGCGCTGGCTGCGCCTAGCATTGAAAGGGACTATCCATGGCCGAAGACGGCACCGTGAGCTCGCACAATCCGGCGCTGAATGGCGCTTCCGGCCCGCAGGCGGGCCTAATCTCGCAATATGTGAAGGACATGTCGGTCGAAAACCCCAACGCGCCCGACAGCTATCAGTGGCCGGGCCAGCTCGCGTTCGACGTGCAGTTCCGCGCCGAATCGCGCCAGCTGAGCGAAGAAGTGCACGAGATGATCTGCACCTACACGATCGCCGCCAAGGCCGAACAGGGCACCGCCTATCTGGTCGAACTGGCCTATGGCGCGCTGGTCGGGATCCGCGGCATGGATGAAGAGCAGGTCCGTCGCTTCCTGTTCGCCGACACCCCGCGCATGGTGTTCCCCACCATCCGCCTGATCCTAGGCAACGTCATCCGTGACGCGGGCTATCCGCCGCTGGTGCTCGAGCCGATCGATTTCACCGCCCTGTATGAACAGCAGAGCCAGGACCCTAATTTTGGCGCAGCGATGCCGCCTGCCGAAGGCAACGCCTGACGCCCGGCTGCGATAGGGCGCACCCGGCATGAACCTGCTCCGCGCCGTATCGACCATCGGCGGGCTGACCCTGGTAAGCCGGGTGCTCGGCATGGTGCGCGACATGCTGATGGCGCGCTATGTCGGGGCCGGCATGGCCTCGGACGCGTTCCTGATTGCGTGGCGGCTGCCCAACCTGTTCCGCGCGCTGTTTGCCGAAGGGGCGTTCGCCGCGGTCTTCGTGCCGATGTTCAACCGCAAGATGGCAGAGGCCGACACTGCCGAACCCGGCAGCGGCATGGTCGCGGCGCGCGCCTTTGCAGGCCAGGTGCTGTCGGTGCTGCTGCCGGTGCTGATCGTGTTTACCGCGGTCATGATGCTGGCCGCAGGGCCGGTGGTCTATGCGATGACCGGCGGCTTTCCCGATGGCGGGCCTGAAAAGTTCGCGCTGGCGCGGCACCTGACGATCATCACCTTCCCGTATCTGGGGCTGATATCGCTGGTGTCGCTGCTCGGCGGCATCCTCAATTCGATCAACCGCTTCTGGGTCAACGCCGCAGCGCCGATATTGCTCAACATCTGCATGATCGCAGCCTTGCTGCTGTTTCGCGGGCAGAGCGAGGCGGAGACCGCGGTCACCCAGGCGATTGCAGTCACCGTATCGGGCGTGCTGCAATTATTGTGGCTGATCATCGCCTGCCGCCAGAGCGGGGTGAGCCTCAAGCTCTCGCGCCCGCGTCTGTCGCCCGACGTCAAGGCGATGCTGGTACTGATCGCACCCGCCGCGATCGGCCAGGGCGCGATCCAGTTCAACCTGCTGATCTCGACCTCGCTCGCCGCGCGCTATCTGGGCGAAGGCTCGGTGTCGTGGATCTATTATGCCGACCGGCTGAATCAGCTGCCCCTGGGCCTGATCGGCATCGGCGTGGGCACCGCGATCCTGCCCTTGCTCTCGCGCCAGATCGGCAGCGGCAATCCGGATGCGGCCAACAACACCCAGAACCGCGCGCTCGAACTGGCGCTGTTCCTGGCGCTGCCCGCGGCGGTCGCGCTGGTGGTGGCGGCGGTGCCGATCATCCACGGCGTATTCCAGTACGGTGCGTTCACCGCCGCCGATACAGTCGCGACCGCGCGCGTGCTGGCCGCCTTTGCCTGCGGCGTTCCAGCCTATGTGCTGATCAAGGTGCTGACCCCTGGCTTTTATGCTCGCGCCGATACCAAGACCCCGGTGCGGCTGGCACTGGTTGCGATGCTGGTCAATCTGGTGGGCAACCTCATCCTGATCTGGCCGCTGGGCCATGTCGGCGTGGGCGTCGCCACTGCGATTTCGGCGTGGGTCAATGTCGGCCTGCTCTTCGGCGTCCTCTACAAACGCGGCCACATCCAGCCCGACGCGCGCCTGATCGCCAAGGCATGGCGCATCCTGGTCGCCGCTGCCGTGATGGGCGTGGCGCTGTGGCTGGGCAGCAGGCTGGCCGACAGCTTCATGGACGGCAGGCTGATCGAACGGATCATCGCACTTGCCGTCTTGTGCGGCGGCGGCGGGGCGTTGTATGGGCTGGCGGCGCTGGCGCTGGGCACCTACCGGCTTGGCGACATCAAGACGATGCTGCGCCGCAAGGCGTGAAGCAGCGCGAAACCTCCCGCATCCAGCGAAAGAGAAGATCATCATGCGCGTCCTTTCCGGCATCCAGCCGACCGGCAATCTGCATCTGGGCAACTATCTGGGCGCGATCCGCAACTGGGTGAAGATGCAGGACGAGATGGATGCAGAGAGCGCGTGCTATTTCTTCCTCGCCGATCTGCACTCGATCACCGTCAGCGAAGAGCGCGAAACACGCATCCGCAACGTGCGCGAGATGGCCGCCGCGCTGATCGCGTGCGGGATCGATGCCGACCGCAGCGTGCTGTTCAACCAGGCCCGCGTGCCCGCGCATGCCGAGCTCGCCTGGCTGCTCAACGGCACCGCGCGGATCGGCTGGCTCAACCGCATGACCCAGTTCAAGGACAAGGCGGGCAAGAACCGAGAAGGCGCCAGCATCGGCCTGTTCGTCTATCCGGTGCTGCAGGCCGCCGACATCCTGCTGTATCAGGCGACGCACGTCCCCGTTGGTGAGGACCAGAAGCAGCATCTGGAGCTCACCCGCGACATCGCGACCAAGTTCAACACCGATTTCGGGGTCGAATTGTTCACCCTGCCCGATCCGTACATCCCCAAGGAATCGGCGCGGATCATGTCGTTGCGCGATGGTACCGCCAAGATGTCGAAGTCCGACCCCTCGGAGATGAGCCGCATCAGCCTGACCGACGACGACGATGCGATCGCGCAGAAGATCCGCAAGGCCAAGACCGACCCCGAGCCGCTGCCCGAGCTGGCATCGGCGCTGGAAGGTCGCCCCGAGGCGCTCAACCTTGTCGGCATCTATGCCACGCTGACCGAACAGACCCACGATGCGGTGTGCGCGCAGTTTGCAGGCCAGGGCTTCGGCGCGTTCAAGCCCGCGCTCGCCGAGGTGCTGGTCGAGACATTGCGCCCGATTCGCCAGCGCTTCGTCGCGCTCAAGGATGACGACACCGCGCTCGACGCGATCCTCACCAAGGGGGCGCAAAAGGCCCGCGCCGTCGCGCAGCCGACGCTCGATGCAGCCTATGACGCGCTGGGGCTGATGCGCTGAACCCGGCCTCGCACCGATTTTGCGTTCAAACGGGGTTCATTCGCGGCAAACTAGGCTTATATCCATATTCGGGTCGCGCAGGGTCGCGCGGGCCCGTGATGGAGATCAGACAATGACCGCTCGCAGCCGCTTTACCCGCCGCGCCGCGTTGTTCGCCGTGCCCGCGCTGGCGCTCGCACTTTCCGCCTGTGCCACCCCGTTCAAGGCCGATGTCGCCCGCTTCCAGGCTTTGCCCGCTCCCCAGGGACAGAGCTTCATCGTCACCGCCTCCGATCCGCGGCTGCAGGGCGGGCTCGAATTTGGCCAATATGCAGGGCTGGTCACGCAGCAGATGACGCAGCTGGGCTATGTCCCCGCCAGCGATCCAGCGCGCGCGGACATGGTGGTGAGCTTTGCCTATGGCGTCGACAATGGCCGTGAAAAGGTCGTGTCGGATGGCTTCGGCGGTGGCTTTGGCGGTGGCTGGGGCGGTTTCGGCCCAGGCTTTGGCCCCTGGGGCGGCGGCTTCGGCCGGCGCGCCTTCGGCTTCGGCTTCTACGATCCGTTCATCTTCGGCCCCGGCTGGAACAATGATGTCCGCAGCTACACCGTTTACACCAGCGCGCTCGACCTGAAGATCGATCGCGCCGTGGACAACCAGCGCCTGTTCGAAGGCAAGGCCGAAGCCCAGTCGCGCAGCAAGAACCTGCAATATCTGGTGCCCAACCTGGTCGATGCGATCTTCACCGATTTCCCGGGACGCTCGGGTGAGACCGTCCAGATCTCGATCGCGCCCGAAGGCAAGAAGGTCAAGCCGATCCGCGAACGGCGGTAAGCACGGAAGCCTGTCTGGGATATCCCCTCCCCCTTGCGGGAGGGGAAAACCGCTAAACCCCCGTCGAGCCGAAGCCGCCTGCGCCGCGCACGGTTGCGTCGAGATCGTCGACTTCGACGAACCCGGCGCGCTGCACCGGGGCGGCTACCAGCTGCGCGATGCGGTCGCCCCTGCGGATCGGGAAGGGCGCATCGCCATGGTTGATCAGGATGACCTTCAATTCACCGCGATAATCGCTGTCGATCGTGCCCGGGGTGTTGGGCACGGTGATGCCGTGCTTGAGCGCCAGGCCCGAGCGCGGACGCACCTGCACCTCATAGCCCTCGGGAATGGCGATCGCGAAACCCGTGGCGACCGCGTGCCGCTGGCCGGGCATCAGGTCGAGCTCTTCGGCGGCGACCACGTCCATCCCCGCTGCGCCCTCGGTCGCATAAACGGGCAGCGGCAGCCCGTCGCCATGCGCCAGCCGCCTGACCCGGATGGTGATCGGCGGCAGCGGGTGTTCAGCGGACGGCATCGGCGATTTTCTCCATGAGTTTGCGCGCGACCTGATCCTTGGGCAGATCGGCCCAGCTTTCGACGCCCTGCCCGGTGACGATGTGCACCGCGTTGTTCTGGCCGCCCATCACGTCACCCGACACGTCATTGGCGACGATCCAGTCGCATCGCTTGCGCGCCAGCTTGGCCTGGGCATGCGCGACGACGTGTTCGGTCTCGGCGGCAAAGCCGATCAGCAGCGCCGGACGGCGCGGATCGCCCGCAAGCCCCGCAAGGATATCGGGATTTTCCGCCAGCTGCAGCACGGGCAGCGCGCCGCCGGTTTTCTTGATCTTCTGGTCGGCGGCATCGGCGGTCCGCCAGTCGGCGACAGCGGCGACCAGAATCGCGATATCGGCGGGAAGCGCGGCATCGACCGCATCGGCCATCTCGCGCGCGGTCTCGACATCGATCCGGGTGACCCCCGGCGGTGTTGGCAGATGCACCGGGCCTGCGATCAGGTGAACCTCGGCGCCCATTTCGGCCGCCGCAGCCGCGATCGCAAACCCCTGCCGCCCGCTCGACCGGTTGGCGATGTAGCGGACCGGATCGATCGGTTCATGCGTGGGCCCTGCAGTGATCAGCACGCGTTTTCCGCGCAACGCCTCTCCCCTGCCGCCTGCGGGAGGGGCAGGTTCGGCTTGCTGAGTCGGGGCGGCCTGGGAGCACGACCCTGTATCCAGGCCCACCCCGGCCTGCGGCCACCCCTCCCGCAGGCGGGAGGGGAGAGATAGCGCCGCTTCAATCTCGGCCATGATCGCTACCGGCTCGGGCAATCTGCCCGGGCCGTACTCGCCGCAGGCCATTGCGCCGCTATCGGGATCAACCACCTGCACCCCGTCGCCGCGCAGCTGCGCGACGTTGCGCTGGGTTGCCGCGTGCTGCCACATGCGCACGTTCATCGCGGGGACCGCCAGCACCGGAGTGTCGGTGGCGAGCAGCACGGTGGTGGCAAGGCTGTCCGAAATCCCCGCCGCCATCTTGGCGAGCAGATCGGCGGTTGCCGGGCACACCACGATCAGGTCGGCCTCGCGGCTGAGCTGGATATGCCCCATCTCGGTCTCGTTCTTGAGATCCCACAGCGTGGTGAACACCTCGTTCTCGCTCAGCGCCGCCAATGTCATCGGGGTGATGAACTGCGCGCCGCCGTCGGTCAGCACGCAGCGCACGGTCATCCCCGCCTTGCGGATCAGCCGGATCAGCTCGCACGCCTTGTAGGCTGCGATGCCGCCTCCGACGATGAGCAGGATATGGGGTGTCTTCATGGCCAGCAGCGGTAAATGCTGCGCGCGTCGCGGTCAACGATACTGCCAGCCATCGAGCAGACGGCTTTCGCCCGGCGCAAAGCTCTTGCCATAATCGGCATCCGGGCGGCTCTCGCCGCAGCGATAGAGCGGACCTGCCACCAGCCGCCGCCGCACCAGCCACGTCAGGACCAGCGCATAAGTGAGGCCGCACATGGCGGCACCGATAAGCTGCCCGGACAACGGGTCCAGCGCGATGGCCCCGTGCGGCAGGAACCGCGCCGCACCGGCCAGACCGAGCAGCCCGACGATATGCGCGCAGGCAAGCGTTGCCAGCATCGCCGCCAGATGGTCCCGGGCCTTGTGGAGGAGTGGATGACGGATCATGCCCCCTGCCTACACCCGCACGCAGCCGCGCGCTGTGAGGCAGATCGCAGGATCGGGCGAAAGACGCCTACTGAGCGCGTGCCAGAACCTCGGGCAGATAGCTCTCGCCCAGCGTTCCGCACGAATCGGCCAGGCCCTCGAGATCCTTCGCCATGCTGCTGCTCTCATCGAGCATCGCCACCGCAAACAGCTCCGCCTGCTCCTCGAGAGCGGCCTCGGCCTTGCTGGTGTTGCCGCCCGGAGCCAGCAGCACCGCACCGGTCATGAACGCGGTGGCAAGATCGGTGGCATCCTTTGCCATCTTCTTGTCGTCGCCGGCGATGACTGCGGCTGCGGAAAAGAACGCGGCGCAGCTGAGCAGCGTTTCATGCCCCTCCTTGTCGGACAGCGCCGACTGCGCCTGGGCAGGCACAGCGCCAAGGCCCAGCAACGCGGTGCAGGCGGCGACGCGCTTGAGGCGCACGGAAAGGGAAGATGCGGGCAGGGTCATAAGTTCACGTCCGATGGCAGGGACCCTGTCGGGCCAGGTGGCTGAAACGGCGCGACCCGTGAGCACTCAAGGTGACGGGTTTGCGCGGCCTTGGCAAGTCGGGCACCGATCGCCGCGCTGCGCATCGCAGCTTCGACCCGGCGATCAGAACGACTTGGGCAGCCCCAGCGCGTGGGTGGCGACATGGCTGAGGATCAGGTTGGTGCTGATCGGCGCCACCTGATAGAGCCGCGTCTCGCGAAACTTGCGTTCGATGTCGTATTCCTCGGCGAAGCCGAAACCGCCATGAGTCTGCACGCACATATCGGCGGCATACCAGCTTGCCTCGGATGCCAGCATCTTGGCCATGTTCGCCTCGGTACCGCAGGGCTGGCCGGCCTCGAACATCGCAGCGGCCTTGTTCACCATTTCCGCTGCCGCCGACAGCTGGACAAAGGCGCGCGCGATAGGGAACTGGACGCCCTGGTTCTCGCCGATCGCGCGGCCGAATACCGATCGATCCTTCGCATAGGCTACCGCGCGGTCGATGAAGAACCACCCGTCGCCAATGCATTCACTGGCGATCAGGATGCGCTCTGCGTTCATGCCATCGAGAATATAGCGAAAGCCCCTGCCCTCCTCGCCGATCAGGCAGCTTGCGGGCACGCGAAGGTCATCGAAGAACAGTTCGGTGGTCGCGTGGTTGAGCATCGTGCGGATGGGGCGGATCGTCAGCCCGTTGCCGATCGCCGCGCGCATATCGATCAGCAGCACCGAAATGCCGTCCGACGGCTTGGCGACCTCATCGCGCGGCATCGTGCGGACCAGCAGCACCATCAAATCGCTGTGCTCGGCCCGGCTGATCCAGATTTTCTGGCCGTTGATGACATAGTCATCGCCATCCCTGCGGGCAAAGGTGCGGATACGGGTGGTGTCGGTGCCGCTGGTCGGCTCGGTCACGCCAAAGGCCTGCAGCCGCAGCTCGCCGGAAGCGATCTTTGGCAAATACCTCGCCTTCTGCTCGGCTGAGCCGTGCTTGAGCAATGTGCCCATGGTGTACATCTGGGCATGGCAAGCGCCGCCATTGCAGCCTGACCGATGGATTTCCTCCAGGATCGCGTTGGCCGCGCCCAGCCCCAGACCCGATCCGCCGAACTCTTCCGGAATCAGGACCGAGAGAAACCCCTGGCGGGTCAGCGCCTCGACGAACTCCGCCGGATAGCTGCGCTCGCGATCATGCGCCTGCCAATAGGGCCCGGGAAAATCCGCGCACAACCGCCGCACCGACTCCCGTATCTCGGAAAAGCTCTGCTCGTTCTGCCCGGTCATGCGTGTCTCCTGACGCACGACATCGGCATATCGCAGCCTCGTGTCAAATGGTCAGCAGCGCGATCGAACTAAAGCCCAACCGTGCGCAGCGCCTGGTCGAGATCCTCGATCACATCGTCGACATCCTCCAGCCCGACATTGAGCCGCAGCATGTCTTCGGTGATGCCGACCGCGAGCCGCGCCTCTTCGCCCAGACCGTGGTGCGTGGTCGAGCTGGGGTGGGTCATGAGCGAACGCGAATCGCCGATGTTGTTCGAGATATCGACCAGCTCGAGCGCGTTGAGCAGGCCGTGCGCGCGCGCGCGGCCACCGCCGACATAGACCGAGAAGATCGGCCCTGCGGCCTCCATCTGCGCCATCGCGAGGTTGTGCTGCGGGTGGCTGGGCAGGCCCGGATAGTTCACCCGCTCGACCCGGCCTTCGAGGAAGCTCGCCACCTTCATGGCATTCTCGCTCTGGCGGCGGATGCGAAGATCGAGCGTTTCCAGCCCCTTCAAGACCACCCAGGCGTTGAACGCGCTCAATGTCGGGCCGGTGTTGCGAGTGAACGGCAGCAGCGTGTTGGTAATGAAATCGTCGGTGCCGCACACCGCGCCGGCGAGCACGCGGCCCTGGCCGTCCATCATCTTGGTGGCACTATAGGCAACGACATCCGCGCCGTATTCCATCGGCCGCTGCAGCACGTTGGTGGCAAAGGCATTGTCGACCACCGAGGTGATGCCGCGCGCGCGCGCGATGTCGCACACCGCCTGCATGTCGATGATGTCCATCGTCGGGTTGGCGGGCGTTTCGAAGAAGAACACACGGGTGTTGGGCCGGATCGCGACCTCCCACTGGTCGAGCTCGCGCCCGTCGATGATCGTGGTCTCGATGCCGAACTTGGGCAGCAGCGTATCGGTCAGCCAGCGGCACGATCCGAACAGCGCACGGCTGGCGACGACATGGTCGCCCATCTGCAGCTGGCACAATAACGCTGCGGTCATCGCCGCCATGCCGCTGGCCATGCAGCGCGTCGCTTCTGCCCCTTCCATCAGCGAAATGCGCTTTTCGAGCATTTCGACGGTCGGGTTCTGCAAGCGGCTGTAGGTCATGCCCGCTTGCTCGCCATTGAAGCGCGCGGCGGCATCTTCGGCGCAGTCATAGGCATAGCCCGAGGTCAGGAACAACGCCTCGGAGGTCTCGCCGAACTCGCTGCGCGCGGTACCGCCCCGGATCGCCCGGGTGGCGGGGCGCCAGCGGCTGGTGATGGCAGGGTCTTGTCCGGCGTTACGCTTCATCTGGGCGGTCCTGAGTTAGAATGCAAAAGCGCGCGCTATATGCGCCGCTCGTCCGCCAGGGGAAAGCCCGAAAAAGCGAAATTCACCGCGTCGAATTGCGGCCCCGTTCGGGCGCCTCGTCCGCCGCGATCGCCTGCGGGCTGATCGACACGCCGTGCAGCCGCCAGCGCCCCTCGACCCACTGGAAGAAGAAATCGAAGAACAGGGCTGTCGGGCGGAGACCGAAATAGCCGCGCACCCGGATCACGCCGGGCTCCGCCACCGAGGGCGGCTCGGTATAGGTCGGCGCGAGCAGAAGCGCGCTGGAGAGGTCGACCCGGCTTTCACGGATGCTGGCGAAGATCTCGCCCAGCCGCGCAGCGTTGTTGTTGACCTGGAACCCGGGCGACGAAATGTCGCGCAGCACCGAATAATTGCCCGACAGATTGGCGTGGTGCACCGCGGTCATCGTCGACCACAGCAGCTTGGCCAGTTCCAGCTCGCTGGGCACCGGCTCGACCGAGATCGGCGGTTGCGCGGCCTGGGTCTGGGCCTGGACCGGCATGGCAAAGGCCAATGCGGCAAGCAAAAAGGCCGGGGCAAGAAGCCCCGGCCGAGTGTTCAATAATCGCATAACGCTCCTTACCAAGCGGGCTGGCCTTACCAGGCGATCTGGAAACCGCCGCGCGCGCCCACCGAACCGCTGTTGAAGCCGACACCGATACCGGCCGACACGGAAGCGTTCTCGGCGACGCGGGCGGTGATCGCCGTGGTCAGGGATGCCTGATCCTCATAATAGCCCACGCCCCCCGACAGTGCAAAGGTCGTGCCCGGCGGAAGCGCGGGCGATTCCATCGCCAGCGCCATCGCCACGCCCTCGTTTGCCCGGTTGATCGCGCGCCGGTTGACTTCGGTCAGGTCGAACAGCGTGTTGACCTGGCCGGTCAGCGCATTGACCTGGCCGTTGGTGGCGAAGGTGTTGACCGCCGGACCCGCGCCCAGCGTGCCGCTGGCATCGGTGGTGACGATCGAGGTGGTGCCGCTCTGCGCCGCTGTGCTGGCGGCAAGATCGCCGATGGTCACCGAGCTTCCCGTGCCGCCCAGCTTGATCTGCCCGGCGCGGTTTGCGGTCGCCCCGTTGCCGATCGCCACCGAATTGGTGAACGCCGCCGAGGTCTGGTTGCCGATCGCGATCGCGCCTGCGCCCGATGCGACCGCCGCCTCACCCACCGAAACCGAACGCACGCCCGATGCCACCGCAAGGTGACCCAGCGCGGTCGCCCGCTCGCCGGTGGCTTCCGCCCGCCAGCCATAGGCCGTCGCCGCCGTGGCCGTAGCCAGCGCCTGCCCGCCCACCGCGGTGGTTGAAGCGCCGGTGGCCTGGGTCGCACGGCCCGAGGTGCCGTCGCGGTTGCCGCCAATGGCGATCGCATCGCCGCCGCTTGCCACTGCGGTGTTGCCGATGGCGATCGCATTGGTGCCGCTGGCGACCGAGAGATTGCCGACCGCGACGCTCAGCGCGCCCGACGAGTTGGCCGCCTCACCCACTGCAGTCGAGCGCACGCCCGATGCATTGGCAAGGTGGCCCAGCGCCGTGGCGCGTTCCGCCACCGCCTCTGCGCGCCAGCCGAACGCGGTTGCCGCCGTCGCCGTCGCCAGCGCGCGGCCGCCGACTGCGGTGGTGGACTGCGCCGTGGCGACAGCGCTGAGGCCCATCGCAACCGCTTCGACTCCGGTCGACAGCGCATCGTTGCCGATCGCGATTGAACCGACCCCCGATGCCACCGCGCCCAGCCCATCGGCATCGCCGCCATCTTCGCCGATCGCGATCGACTGCGCGCCGGTCGCCCGCGAGTTGGAGCCATAAGCCGCCGAGCCGGTTCCGGTCGCCTGCGCGCCTGCCCCCACTGCGGTCGAGCCCGAGGCAATCGCGCCCGCGCCAACCGCGGTTGCGCCTGCACTTGTCGCACGTGCGCCTTCGCCGACTGCGGTTGCATCGGTGGCGCTCGCCACAGCGCCGCTGCCGACCGCGGTGGTGTCGGGCGCCGACGCCGCAGCGCCATTGCCGACCTGCGTGCTGCTGGTTCCGGTCCCGGCAAAGGCCGTCGCCGGGGCAACCGCCACCGCCGTGATATTGCCCGCCGAATCGACCGTGAGGAAGAACTGCGCGCCTGCCGGAACGTTGCCGCCCAGCCCTGCAAAGCGATAGCTGTGGTTGGCACTGCCCAGCACGATCTGGTTGGCGACGGTCGTCGCCGCGCCATTGCCGATCGCGATCGAGTTCATGAACCCGGCCGATGCGGTGTTGCCGATGGCGATGCCGAAATCGCCGCTGGCCGAGGCACTCTTGCCCAAAGCGAGCGAGCGCACACCGCCTGCCACCGCCTGGTGCCCGACCGCGAGCGAAAGCTCGCCCGTGGCGCGCGCTTGCCAGCCGAAGGTCTGCGATCCCCGGCCCGAGGCGACCGATTCACCGCCGACCGCGGTGGCATGGAAACCCGAGGCATTGGCGAGATCACCGATCGCCACCGAATCCTCGTCGCCCGCGCTCGCCAGGTTGCCGATCGCCACCGAAGTGCCCAATGACGCCGCATTGGTGCTGTTGGTGGTGGCCTGGTTGCCGATCGCAACCGAGTTGATGGCCGAGGCGACCGCGCTCTTGCCGACCGCGGTCGACCGCACGCCGGTGGCCTGCGCCTGATGGCCCGCCGCCAGCGACAGTTCGCCCGAGGCGACCGCCTGCCAGCCGAAGCTTTGCGCGCCGCGGCCCGATGCAACCGATTCGCCGCCCACGGCGGTGGCGTGGAAGCCCGAGGCCAGCGCAAGGTCGCCCACGGCAACCGCGTCCTCATCGGTCGCACTTGCCAGATTGCCGACCGCGACCGCGGTCAGCGCAGTGGCATTGGCCGCCTCACCCACCGCGAGCGAGCGCACGCCGGTGGCGTTGGCCAGATGGCCCAGCGCGTGCGCGCGTTCGGCATTGGCGTTGGAGCGCCAGCCAAAGGCGGTTGCTGCCAGCCCGATGGCATCAGCCTCTCCGCCGATCGCGACGGTCGAGTTGCCGATCGCGCGCGCACCGGTTCCGGCATCATCGCCGCCGATGGCGAGCGCATCGACACCATCTGCGGTGGCGTTATCCCCCAGCGAGATCGCCGAGGCACCGGTGGCGGTGGCGCCTGCCTGGGTGCTGTTGACCGCAAGATAATTGAGCCGCGAGGCATTGGCGGTGGTGGTCGATGCCACCGCGTTGAGCTGCGCCAGGTTCACCGCATCGGTGAGCGAGGTGCCCGCCGCGACGTTGACGATCTGGCGCTCCCCGCCGACGGTGCCGACCGACACCGTTCCGGCACGATTGGCGACCGATCCCGAGCCCAGGGCGACCGAATTGAGCGCGGTCGCCTGCGCGGCGTTGCCGATGGCCACGCTGAAATCCGCCGAGGCATTGGCGCGGCTGCCCAGCGATGCCGAGTTGGCCCCGCCCGCCAGCGCGCTCTTGCCGATCGATGTGGCTTCAAGCCCCGAGGCATTGGCCTGGTGGCCCACCGCCACCGCCGTGCGGCCCGAAGCGTTGGCCTGCCAGCCAAAGGCCTGGCTGCCGACGCCCGACGCCACCGATTCGCCGCCGATTGCGGTGGCATGGAAGCCCGAGGCGTTGGCGAGATCGCCCAGCGCCACCGCGTCTTCCGCCGTCGCCCGCGCGCCGTTGCCGATCGCCACCGCAGTGCCGGTGGAGAGTGCCCCCGAGGGCGTGGTGCCATCGGCTGTCACCGCATTGTTGCCGATCGCGACCGAACTGATACCCGCCGCATTGGCGCGGCTGCCGACTGCGGTCGCATTCGCGCCGCCTGCATTGGTGCTCTTGCCGACCGAGGTCGCCTCAAAGCCTGCTGCGGTCACCTGATGGCCGACGGCGACCGCCGTGCGGCCCGAAGCGTTGGCCTGCCAGCCAAAGGCCTGGCTGCCGACCCCCGATGCGATCGATTCGCCGCCGATGGCCGTCGCATGGAAGCCCGAGGCGTTGGCGAGATCGCCCAGAGCGACCGCATCTTCCTGAGTCGCGCGCGCGCCGTTGCCGATGGCAACCGCGGTGCCCAGCGAGGCTGCACCCGAAGGTGTCGAGCCGGTGGTCACCGTTGTGGAGTTCTGCCCGATGGCGACGCTGCCCGAGGTTGCCGCGTTGGAATTGGCACCGATGGCGACGGTGAAGTCTGCGCTCGCGATCGATGCATCACCCACGGCAACGCCCTGAAGCCCGGAGGCACGCGCGAACGAGCCAAACGCTGCCGAACTGAGCCCGGAAGCCGTTGCGGTGAAGCCTGCCGCGATCGACTGGGTGCCGGCCGAAGACGCCAGATTGCCCATCGCGGTGGAGTTGACCCCCGAAGCATTGGCCCGGCTGCCGAGCGAGGTGGCGTTGGCGCCCGCTGCCTGGGCGCTCTTGCCGACCGAGGTGGCCTCTGATCCCGCCGCATTGGCCTGGTGGCCTACAGCGACCGCCGTGCGCCCTGCAGCATTGGCCTCCCAGCCGAAAGCCTGGCTGCCGACCCCCGAGGCAACCGACTGGCCGCCGATCGCAGTCGCATGGAAGCCCGAGGCGTTGGCAAGGTCGCCCAGCGCCACCGCGTCTTCCTGCGTGGCCCTGGCTTGGTTCCCGATGGCAACAGCGGTGCCGAGCGACGCGGCTCCCGAAGGTGTGCTCCCCAACGTTGCGGTCGTGGATCCCGCACCTATGGCCACGCTACCCGTCGATGAAGAGACAGCCAAAGCTCCAATCGCTAAAGCGAAATTTCCGGACGCGCTTGCAGAATCGCCGAAGGCGTGTGCCTGCTGGCCCGACGCGACTGCAAAAGTGCCCACGGCAGTGGAAAAACCGCCCGATGCCGTTGCCGCTGGTCCCACCGCGGTCGCCTGCACACCAGACGCAACCGACCGCGCACCAAGAGCGGTGCTGAAGCTTCCCGAGGCTGTCGACTGGTTGCCGACGGCTGTAGAACCGGGTCCACTGGCAACCGAAGCCACGCCGCATTCGGTCGACTCTGCGACATCATCGGCATTGCCTGCGATGCCGTCCGGCCCCGCATTGACGTTGCACGGCGCGGTGGCGTCGGCATAAGCCGGGCTCGAAACTGCGATGGCTGCGGCGCTGGACGCCAGGAAAAGCGTGGCTCGCAACGCTTTTGCGTTGTTGGGGAAAGTTTTCATGGGTCCGCTCCTTGCTCACTGACAAGGCGGGTGTTGCCCCCGGCTTTAAACTTACTCATGCGACCCTGTTCGCCGAGTGGTGTTAACCAGCCGGTGCGGACGTTAACATAGGTTACTCGATGTGCAAGCCCCAGAAATGGCCGTTATTTTGTCACAGACATGTTCAATAGTTTCAGTCTCGACCAAAGCTTGCTATCCGGATGCCGGATGGCCATACCCGTCGCTTCACGACCGCCAGAAAGCGTGACTTTTGCCTGAACTTGTCTCTTTTGAACCCGCTACCGGCGCCCGACTGTGGGCAGGGGCGCATGGCGATGTCGATACCGAAGTGGCCAAGGCACGCGCCGCCTTCCCCGAATGGGTTGCCATGGCGGTCACCAAGCGAATCGAGCTGTGCCGCCGCTTTGCCAACCAGGTCCGCGCGCGCCAGGAAGAGTTCGCCAGCCTGATCGCGCGCGAAACCGGCAAGCCGATGTGGGAATCGCGCACCGAAGTGGAATCGGTGATCGCCAAGGTCGATATCTCGGTCTCCGCTTATGCCGAGCGCACCGCGCAGCGCAAGCTGGACAGCGCGCTGGGCGGCACCATGGCGCTGCGTCACAAGCCGCACGGCGTGATGGCGGTGCTGGGCCCCTACAACTTCCCCGCGCACCTGCCCAATGGCCACATCATCCCCGCGCTGATCGCGGGCAACGCGGTGGTGTTCAAGCCATCCGAAAAGACCCCCGCCGTCGGCGCGATGCTGGTCGAGTGCCTGCACCAGGCGGGCATCCCCGAAGGCGTGGTGCGGCTGCTGATCGGCGCTGCGGACGAGGGCAAGGCGCTGGTGGCGCATGAGGATGTCGACGGCATCCTGTTCACCGGGTCTGCCACCACCGGCATCGCGATCAACCGCACGCTCGCCAGCCGCCCGGACAAGATCGTCGCGCTGGAAATGGGCGGCAACAACCCCATGGTGATCTGGGACACGCCGTGCATCGCCGATGCCGCGACGCTGATCATCCAGTCCGCCTTCACCTCCGCAGGCCAGCGCTGCTCCGCCGCCAGCCGCCTGATCGTGCGCGATACCATCTATGACGCGGTGATCGCCGAGACCAAGAAGCTGGCCGACCGGATCATCGTCGGCAGGCCGTTCGACGACCCGCAGCCGTTCATGGGCCCGGTGATCGACAACCAGGCCGCCGACGGCCTGACCGAGAGCTTCCTGTATTTCCTCAGCAACGGGGGCCGGGTGATCAAGCATCTGGTGCGGCTGGACGACAAGGTGCCGTTGCTGTCACCCGCGATCATCGATGTGACCAACATCAAGGACCGCCCCGATGTCGAGCTGTTCGGCCCGCTGCTGCAGGTGATCAAGGTCAGCTCGTTCGAAGAAGCGATCAACGAGGCGAACAACACCCGCTTCGGCCTGTCTGCCGCTCTGGTGGGGGGCAGCCCGCAGCACTACAAGCAGTTCTGGGCCAACATCAAGGCAGGCATCGTCAACTGGAACCGCCCGACCAACGGCGCCTCGTCCAAGGCCCCGTTCGGCGGCGTCGGCCTGTCGGGCAACCACCGCGCCAGCGCCTATTATGCCGCGGACTATTGCGCCTATCCGGTGGTCTCCAACGAGATGGAACAGCCGCGCGCCACCATCGGCATCGGGCTCAAGCAGGACTGAATTTCCTCAGCTTTTGCGCCCAGCAAAAGCAAAACTAGGCGAGCCCAAAGGGGTTCTGCTTTGCAACTTCAGGGCGCACGGACCAGATGCACCGTTGGAAAGGACCAACGGCATGACCCCTCTGCAATCCCCTGGTACCCCCGGCACTGTTTGGCTTGTCGGCGCAGGTCCGGGTGACCCCGACCTGCTGACGGTGAAGGCCGCGCGGATCATCGCGCAGGCATCGCTGATCGTGCACGACGGGCTGGTCGACGATACCATCCTGGCGCTCGCCCGCCCCGATGCCCGGCTGATCTCGGTCGCCAAGAAGCGCGCGCGACACACGCTGCCGCAGGACGACATCAACGCACTGCTGATCGCCGAAGCTCGCAAGGGCCATGATGTCGTTCGGCTGAAGGGCGGAGACCCCTTCATCTTCGGTCGTGGCGGCGAAGAGGTCGACGACTGCCGCGCCGCGGGTGTCGCGGTCGAGGTCATTCCCGGGATCAGCGCCGCTAATGGCAGCGCCGCCGCCGCGCAGCTGCCCCTTACCCACCGTGATCTGTCAAGCGCGGTCACCTTCGTCGCGGGCCAGTGCAAGGGCCTGACCGAGCAGGACTGGTCGGGCCTTGCCGGCAAGGGCCGCACGCTCGTTATCTATATGGGCGTCGCCACCGGCGATGCGATCGCCGAAAAGCTGATTGCCGACGGCCTGTCGCCCGATACTCCGGTTGCCGTGCTCGAAAAGGGAACGCGGGCCGACATGCGCACCTTGCGCACGCTGCTCACCGATCTCGGCCCGATGATCGCGCGCGAAAGCGTTATCAGCCCGGCACTGATCGTGATCGGCGACGTGGTGACCCGCGCGCGCGCCACCGATTGCCTGCCCACACTCTTCGCCCAGCATCTGGAGCCGACACCTTTTACGGAGTCCTTGGCATGAAAATCCTCACCGGCAACGATCTGAAGACCGGAGATGTCATCTGGTGGGCGGGCGAAACCCGCTGGTCACGCCATCTGGCCGACAGTGCCGATGCAGGCACAGAGGCCGACGCGATTCTGGCGCGCGAGGAAGCCGCATTGAGGGTCAACGTGCCCTATATCGTCGATGGCCGGCAGACCGATCAGGGCCCCATGCCGCTGCACATCAAGGAACGCGTCCGCGCATTCGGGCCCACGGTGCGCCCTGACCTTGCCATCAACACCTCTATCCCCATCCTGAAGGCCTGACCTGATGTACCAGTACGACAAATATGACCAGGCGATGGTCGATGCCCGCGTTGCGGAGTTTCGCGATCAGGTGCGCCGCCGTCTCGATGGCAGCCTGCCCGAGGACGAGTTCCGTCATCTGCGTCTGAAGAACGGGCTGTATCTGCAGCTGCACGCGTACATGCTGCGCGTCGCGATCCCCTATGGGACGCTGTCGAGCAAGCAGATGCACATGCTGGCGCACATCGCGCGCAAGTACGACAAGGGCTATGGCCATTTCACCACCCGGCAGAATATCCAGTACAACTGGATCAAGCTGGACGAGACACCCGACATCCTCGCCGATCTGGCGACAGTCGAGATGCACGCCATCCAGACCAGCGGCAACTGCATCCGCAACATCAGCTCTGACCATTTCGCGGGCGCCGCCGCCGACGAGATCGCCGATCCGCGCCCCTGGGCCGAGCTGCTGCGCCAGTGGTCGACCTTCCATCCCGAATTCCAGCTGCTGCCGCGCAAGTTCAAGATCGCGGTGATCGCGTCGGCCACCGATCGCGCCGCGATGCGGCTGCACGATATCGGCATCGAACTGGTGAAGAACGCCGACGGCGTGCTGGGCGCGAAGTTCTTCGTCGGCGGCGGCATGGGCCGCACCCCGATGATCGCGCCGTGCATTCGCGAGTTCGTTCCAGCTGAAGAGCTGATCAGCTATTCCGAAGCGTGCCTTCGCGTCTACAACCGCTATGGCCGCCGCGACAACAAGTACAAGGCGCGGATCAAGATCCTCGTCCACGAGATTGGCGCGGACGAATACCGCCGCCAGGTCGAGGAAGAGTTCGCGCACATGAAGACGCTGGGGCTCGATCCCCCGGTGGCCGAGCTCGAGCGGATCAGCGCCTATTTCACCGACCCGGCCTTCGAGCGGGGGCTGAGCGATGACATCGACCGCTCCGATCCCGACTTTGCGGTCTGGGTCGATCAGAACACGCATGCGCACAAGACGCCGGGCTATGTCTCGGTGACCATCAGCCTCAAGCCCGCAGGCGGCATCCCCGGCGATGCCACCGCCGAGCAGATCGACCTGATGGCCGACCTTGCCGAGCGCTACGCCTTCGACGAACTGCGCGTCACTCACACGCAGAACATCGTGCTCGCGCATGTCCGCAAGGCCGATCTGCATGCGATCTGGCAGGCGCTCGATGCCGCGGGCCTCGCATCGGCAAATCTCGATCTGATCGGCGACATGATCGCCTGCCCTGGTCTCGATTATTGCAGCCTGGCCAATGCGCGCTCGATCCCGGTGGCGCAGAAGATTTCCGAACGCTTCGCCGATACCGGCAGGCAGCGCGAGCTCGGCGAACTTAAGCTCAAGATCTCGGGCTGCATCAACGCCTGCGGCCATCACCATGCCGGCCATATTGGCATCCTGGGGGTCGATAAGAAGGGCGTCGAAAACTACCAGCTGCTGCTCGGCGGGTCGGGCGCGGAAGACGTGTCGATCGCCAAGATCGTGGGCCCCGGCTTCGACGAGGACGGCGTGGTCGACGCGGTCGAAACCGTGACCAACGTCTATCTGGGCGCGCGTCAGGCTGGCGAGCGTTTCGTCGATACCTATCGCCGCATCGGCATGGAACCGTTCAAGGAGGCGCTTTATGGCTGAGCCTTCCTCCCTTCCGTTTGTCCCGAGCGAAGTCGAGGGACGTGGTGATACCGTTGGCGCATACGTCCCTCGACACGCTCGGGACAGACGGAATGGTGTGCCACATCAGGAGTATGTCGCATGACCTCGCCCCAGATCATCTACCGCGATGAACCCGCCGTCACCGACGCGCCGGTCGGCTTCGCCGAGTTCACCACCGGATCAAACGGCGCCGCCGTGCGGATCGAGCCCGGCGACGATGCGCGCACGCTGTTGCCGCATCTGGGCCAGATCAAGCTGGTGGAGGTCAACTTCCCCGCGTTCGGCGATGGCCGGGGCTTCTCCTCGGCGCAGATCCTGCGCGAGGCGGGCTATGCGGGCGAGCTGCGCGCCACCGGCGATGTGCTGGTCGATCAGTTCGTCTTTCTGCGCCGCATCGGGTTCGACAGCTTCGCGCCCAACAAGCCGCTCAACCCCGACGACGTGAAGGCGGCGGAGGGCTTCTTCCCCGAATTCTACCAGAAGACCAGCGACGGTGTCGCCGCAATCTGGGCCAAGCGCCATCAGGTGACATCATGAAGCAGACCCAAACCCAGGCATCGGGCAGCCGGGAATCGGTAGGCCAGCGCGTGCGCGACCAGATCGATCTCAAGCCGCGCTTCACCGAAAGCGATGCGATCCGGCTCAACAACATGTTTCGCGGCACCGACACCGCCGAGATGATGCGCGTCGTCATCCGCGACGGGCTGGTCGGCGATCTGGCGGTGGTCTCCTCCTTCGGCGCGGAGAGCGCGGTGCTGCTGCACATGGTGGCAAGCGTCGATCCGACTCTTCCGGTGCTGTTCCTCGACACCCAGAAGCATTTCGCCGAGACGCTGGCCTATCGCGATACGCTGGTCGAGCGGCTGGGACTGACCAACCTCATCCTGCTCGCGCCCGAGGCCGACGAGGTCGCGGGCCAGGATGCCAATGGCCTGCGCTGGTCGTACGATCCCGATGGTTGCTGCGAAATCCGCAAGGTGCGGCCGCTCGCCAAGGCGCTGCTGCGCTTTGACGGCTCGATCACCGGCCGCAAGGGCTTCCAGTCCGCAACCCGCCAGGGATTGCCGCGCTTCGAGATCGACACCTCGGACTCGCAGGGCCGGTTCAAGCTGAACCCGCTGGCCAGCTGGGGCAAGGACATGCTCGATGCGTATTTCGCCGAGCACGACCTGCCGCGCCATCCGCTCGAATCGCAGGGCTATCCCTCGATCGGCTGCGCGCCGTGCACCAGCAAGGTCGCGCCGGGCGAGGACCCGCGCTCGGGCCGCTGGAAGGGCTGGGACAAGACCGAATGCGGCATCCACAGCGATGTGACGCCGCTGCCCGGCATTGCTGACGACAACGGTGCGAACGACCCGATATTCTGACGAAATTCACCTGATATCGGTTGGTCGCAAGTACAAAGTCGCGTTCACGGTCCCTTAACCGACCTGCGGCAAAGTCGGCTCATGAACGGCGCGGCTCCCATCGAACAGATCCTGTACATCAGTACGGTATCGCCAAGTGAAATGGTGAACCTCAACGCCATTCTTACAGTTGCGCGGCGGAACAATAGCGCCAACGACATAACCGGATTGCTGATGTTCAACGGCAAGAGGTTTCTCCAGGTGCTCGAAGGGCCGAGCGAAGCCATCGATGCGACCTTCGAGCGCATCCGCCGCGATCCACGCCATCGCGGACAGGTTCTGCTGGCTCGCAAGACGATCCCGCAACGCGAATTCGGCGACTGGTCGATGGGTTTCAGGGATGGCGCGCAAGAAGACAGCGGTGCGGTTTACGAGACGATCTGTGCCAAGGTCGCCGATGCCAACCCCAACTTGCGGGCCGAACTGACCGCGTTCGCCCGCCAGATCTGACACCGACAGCAGCTCTCCGGACCACATTATGCTGCGCAGCATTTTGCGGCATTTTCGCGCGCTTGTGGTTGACATCGCCCCGCTCCGCCATATGTAGAACGAAGCGGGCCGGGCCCCTCTGGCGACGAATGATGCCTTGCACATTCGGCGTGATGTCGGACCGCTACGGGATGCGCAACCATCCCGGGCTTCAGGCCCGGTCTTTCGATCGTTTTACCCCTGCGTATCCCGACCAATGCATCATCCATTGGAAAGGACAGAAAAATGAAAATCACAACGACCGCAATCATAGCGGCATTGTCAGTTGCAGGACTTGCTACCCCCACCGTCGCCGCCGATTATCAGGACATCCGCCATCAGGTGGAGGTCCCCCATGGCGAACGCCAGGTGACGGCCGTCTACCAGCCCAAGACCATGGTGAGCTATCGCCAGGTGGGCAACATGACCCCCAACCGCCCGAGCACCGCACGCTGCATGTGGAAGGCGGAAATCTCGGTCGAACGGCACCTCCAGGCCCCTGCCGGCCAGGGCAGCCATGTGGTGCGCACGCTGGTGCCCACCAAGCTGATCGAGGGCTCGACCAATGGCCGCTGCGCGCAGGGCAAGGAACAGGTCAACTCCGCGCTGGCCCGCCGCACCGACGAGGTGCGCAGCCATGTTCTCGCGGTGGCGGCTGAAGACCGCAACGCACTGATGGCCGAACTGAGCATCGCCCAGGGCAATCCCGCGGGCTGATGCCATCCTGACAAACCCTCCCCCAGCGCGTCTGGGGGAGGCGTTTTGGCCCTGCTCCCGCTTGCCATCTTGGCCCGCCTAGCCCACTGTCTTCCCAACAAAAAATTCTCAGGGAAGGACAGGCCATGTCGGCTCGCAAGCAAAAATTCGGCAAATTCAGCAAATTCGGGTCCATCGCGCTGGCGCTCGCCGTCGCGCCGCTGTTCGGCGCGCACGCGCAAGGCACTGACACGGCCGAGAATTTCACCGTCATCATCGGCGGCACCCGCGTCGGGCATCTCGATGTCGTGCGCAGCGGCGACACAGTGAAGATCGATTACGATTACAAGAACAATGGCCGCGGCCCGACGATGAAGGAAGAGCTGCGGCTCGATGCCAAGGGCATGCCGGTGTCGTGGAAGATTACCGGCAACTCGACCTTCGGCAACGCGATCAACGAGAGCTTCACGATGCAGCGCGGCACTGCGCGCTGGACCGATTCGACCGGCAGCGGCACCGCCAAGCCCAAGGGCCCTGCGATCTATGTCGCGCAGGAAGGCAGCCCCTGGGCCGCCGGGCTGTATGCCCGCGCGCTGCTTGCCGATGACGACCGCTCGCTGCCTGCGCTTCCTGGCGGCGCGCTCAGCCTTGCCGAGCTCGAAAAGGTGCAGGTCTCGGGCACAGGCGGTGCGATGACCGTCACTTCCTATGCGCTGTCGGGCAACGATCTCGACCCCGGCTATTTCCTGCTCGACGACACCGGCGCGCTGTTCGCTGCGATTTCCCCGCGCGCGGTGTTCGTGCGCAAGGGCTTCGAGGGCGAGGACCTGAAGCTGCGCGATCTGGCGGTCAAATATTCGACCGAACGCTTCGTCAAGATGCAGGCCAAGGCGGCCAACAGCTACAAGGCACCGGTGCGCATCACCAACGTGCGGCTGTTCGATCCGGTGTCGATGAAGCTCACCGAGCCCAGGAGCGTGGTGGTCAGCGGACGGCACATCTCGGCCGTGCTGCCGGTGAACAGCCCCGCCACCGAGGGCGAGGTCATCATCGAGGGCAATGGCGGCACTCTGGTTCCCGGGCTGTACGAGATGCACGGGCATATCGGCCAAGAAGACGCGATGCTCAACATCCTCGCCGGGATCACCTCGGTGCGCGACATGGGCAACGAGATCGACGTGCTCGACGGGCTGATCGAACGGATCGACAGCGGCGTGCTGGCAGGGCCGCGGATCACCAAATCGGGGTTCATCGAGGGCAAGAGCCCCTTCAGCTCGAACAACGGCAAGCTCGTCAACAGCCAGCAGGAGGCAATCGACGCCGCGCGCTTCTATGCCGCGCGCGATTTCCAGGCGATCAAGATCTACAACAGCATGAACCCCGAGTGGATCCCCGCGCTGGTGAAAGAGGCCAAGGCGCTGGGGCTGCACGTGATGGGCCATGTCCCCGCCTTCACCAATGCCGATGCGATGATCGCGGCGGGCTATGACGAGATGACCCATATCAACCAGGTGATGCTGGGTTGGGTGCTCGAGCCCAAGGAAGATACCCGCACGCTGCTGCGGCTCACCGCGCTGAAGCGCCTGCCCGGTCTCGATCTCGAAAGCGAGAAGGTGAACAGGACGATCAATGCGATGGTCGAAAAGAAGGTCACCATCGACCCGACCTTCGCCATCCATGAATCGCTGCTGCTCGCGCGCAACGGCACGATCAATCCGGGCATGGTCGATTATGTCGCCAATATGCCGGTGGGCGTGCAGCGCAGCGCCAAGCAGGCTTGGTCGAATGTCGGCAATCCCGCCGACGACAAGGCCTATCGCGGCGCGTTCGACAAGATCGCAGCGACCATCAAGAAGATGCACGATGCGGGCATCTTCCTGATCCCCGGCACTGACATGGGCGGCAGCTTCACCTATCACCGCGAGCTCGAACTCTACCAGAAGGCCGGCCTGACCCCTGCGCAGATCCTGCGCCGCGCGACCTATGACATGGCCGAGTATCTCGACCAGGAACAGTCGCTGGGCAGCATCGAAAAGGGCAAATACGCCGACTTCTTCCTGATCCAGGGCGATCCCACCAAGGACCTCAAGGCGATCAAGGCGATCCGCATGGTCGCCAAGGACGGCGTCTTCTATTACCCCAGCGACGTCTATCCCGAATTCGGCATCAAGCCGTTCGCGACCAAGCCCAAAGTGAAGCTGCCCAAGGAGGGTTGAGGACGCTCGCATCGTCACCCCGCGAAAGCGGGGGTCCCGCTTTGGAGGTGACGCTGCGACAATAGCGGGATTCCCGCGTTCGCGGGAATGACGGGCGGGTGGACTAAAGGTTTCGCGCCCAAAACTGCATCGGGTGCGGCGTCTCTTGCGCCTCACCGATGTCGAGCCAGTCGAAGCTGGTGGTCAGCCCCTCGACCCTGGCATAGCCGCGGCTGATCCAGAATGCGTCGAGCGGACGGTAGTGCGCCGGGCACAGCGGGTGGTCGGCGGGGCGCTGCACCGCGCAGAACGTGGCGATGTCCGCGCCTGCCGCCGTGGCCCCCGCCTCGCGATGGTCGAAGAACGCATGGCCGATGCCCTGCCCGCGATAGCCCGGCAGCAGCACCGACTCCCCGAAATAGAAAGTGCGCCCCACGTCCCAGCCCCGCGCCATGAAGGGGGCGACAAACTCTTCCTTCTGGGCCGCCAGCGGCGATGCGGTGGCCGCGCCGACGATCGCGTCGCCATCGCGCGCGATCACCAGCACCGCATCGGGCGCAGCGGCGAACTCGGCAAGATAGCCGCGCTCGTAATCGAGATCGCCGTCATAGAGATACGGCCATTCGCGGAATACCGCGATGCGCAAGGCGGCAAGCGCATCGATCGCCGCATGGATGCGGGCGGTGGGCAGCATTTCGACCGTCACCGCCATCGGCTCAGCCCGCCTTGCGGATGACCACCGATCCTGCCGAATAGCCCGCGCCGAACGAGCAGATCAGCCCGGTGTCGCCCGGTTTCAGGTCGTCATGGTGCAGGTGGAAGGCGATGATCGACCCGGCGGAAGAAGTGTTGGCATAAGTGTCTAGCACCGTCGGGCTCTCGTCCTCGCTCGCCTCATGCCCCAGCACGCGCTGCGCGATCAGCCGGTTCATCCCCGCATTGGCCTGGTGCAGCCACAGCCGGCGCAACTGCTCAGGCGCGATCCCCAGCCGGGCTATATGATCGGTGATCAGCTCACCGACCATCGGCACCACTTCCTTGAACACCTTGCGGCCCTCCTGAACGAAGAGCTTGTCGGCATCGTCGCGGCTTTCGGGCGCGGTGCGGTTGAGGAAGCCGAAATTGTTGCGGATGTTGTTCGAGAACCGCGTCTTGAGCTGGGTGCCCAGGATGTCCCAGTGGCTTGCGGGCGCAAAGTCCGCGTCCTCGACGAGTACAGCTGTGGCGACATCGCCGAAGATGAAATGGCTGTCGCGATCGCGCCAGTTGAGGTGGCCAGAGCAGATTTCCGGGCTCACCACCAGCACCGAGCGGGCATTGCCTGCGCGGATGAAATCGGCCGCGGTCTGGATGCCGAAGGTTGCCGACGAGCATGCGACGTTCATGTCGAAGCCGAAGCCCTCGATGCCCAGCGCGTCCTGCACCTCGATCGCGATCGCCGGGTACGCGCGCTGCAGATTGGAGCAGGCGACCAGCACCGCGTCGACATCCTTGGCATCGCGCCGGGCACGGGCCAGCGCATCGCGCGCGGCGGCCACACCGATCTCGGCGAGCACCGAGATCTCTTCGTTCGGGCGCTCGTCGAAGCGCGGGCACATCACGTTGGTGTCGAGGATCGACGCCTTGGACAGAACCTTGCGCGCCCTGATCCCGCTCGCCTTCTCGATGAACTCGACCGACGACGGCTGCAGCGCTGCCATCTCCCCGGCCTCGATCGCCACGGCATGCTGGGCGTTATGCTGCGCAACATAGGCGTTGAAGCTCTCAACCAGCTCGTCGTTGCTGATGCTGTCGGCGGGGGTAAAAAGGCCGGTCGCGGAGATGACCGGGCGGGCGGTGGGATAGGCGGAAGTCATGAAACCGTAGGGTCCTGCACTATAGCTGGAGCGGGTGGGCGTCTTACTGCCGCAACACGCCGATGGCAAGCGCTGTCGCCGATCGCGCATTTTTGCTTGCCGTGCGGGCGCCTGCGCTCTTTGATGGCCGCCAACCAGAACGGGAGAGACAGGCAAATGGAATATTCGGGCAAGGTCATCTGGATCACCGGGGCATCATCGGGAATTGGCGAGGCCCTGGCCGAGGCTTTTGCCGCGCAGGGCGCATCGCTGATCCTTTCGGGCCGCCGCAGCGATGCGTTACAGGCGGTTGCCGACCGGCTGCCGACCCCCAGCCTCGTCCTTCCCTTCGAGACCACCGACAAGCAGGCGCTGCCCGGCATCGTCGAGGAGGCGATCGCCTGGCAGGGCCATGTCGACGGCCTGGTCAACAATGCCGGGATCAGCCAGCGATCCCTTGCGGTGGACACTGCGCTGGAGGTCTACGACCGGATCATCGCGGTCGACCTGCTGGCGCCGATCTGGCTGACCCAGCTGCTGCTGCCGCACATGACAGGCCGAAAATCGGGGATGATCGTGGGCATATCCTCGGTCGCGGGCCGCGCGGGCGTGCCGCTGCGCACAGCCTATTGCGCCGCCAAGCACGGGCTGATCGGTTATCTCGATGCGCTGCGCGCCGAGACCGAACTGCATTACGGGCTGAAAGTGCACACGGTACTGCCGGGGTCAGTCCGGACGCAGGTGTCCGCCAACGCACTCGCAGCCGATGGCAGCCTCCACGGCAAGACCGACAGCACCATTGCCAATGGCATGGATCCCGCCGTTTGCGCCCAGCGCATCCTTGCCGATATTGCTGCCGGCCACCCGGAAATCGTGGTGGCGGAAGGTCTGGAGGACATGCTCGCCAAATTGCGGTTCAGCGATCCTGATAAGCTGTTCGGTACGGCTGCGGCGATGGGCGGCCAGCTCGCCGCGCAGCGCGACGCAGCGTCGGCGAAATGAGCGAAACGCCTCGGCAGCTGATCGACCGGCTCGCCCTTTCCCCGCACCCGGAAGGCGGCTGGTACCGCGAGACCTGGCGCGGCGCAGCCGACGCCGATGGCCGGGCCAGTGAAACGCTGATCTACTTCCTGCTCGAAGCGGGCCAGCAATCGCACTGGCACACCGTCGATGCGACCGAGATCTGGTGCTGGCATGCCGGGTCCCCGCTCGAGGTCGGTACCGCTCCGGGTGACGACGGGCCCGTGGCGTGGCACGAACTGGGCAGCGATTTTGCCGCGGGCCAGGCACCGCAACTGGTCATCCCCCCGCACCACTGGCAGGCCGCACGCGCGCGCCATGGCTGGGCGCTGGTCAGCTGCATGGTCTCGCCAGGGTTCGAATTCAGCGGCTTCGTGATGGCCGAGCCAGGCTGGGAGCCGGGGTGATCGGAGCAACCCTCTCCCCTCCCGCCTGCGGGAGGGGTGGCTGAGGCAAAGCCGAAGCCGGGGTGGGCCTGCAGTGCCCGCCTGATCAGGCCCACCCCGGCCCGGAAAACCGGGCCTGCCCCTCCCGCCTGCGGGAGGGGAGAAAAACCCATTTCGCCCTAGCCCGGCGTCTTGTCGAACTTCACCGCGTCCTCGGTGTACCGCACCCAGGGCTGCGCGCTGGCGGTCCAGAAGTGCATCTTCGGGTCGAGCCCGCTGACATCGTCGAGCGTGCCAGCCTTGACGAAGTGCATGCCCTGCTGGCTGGGCAGATCGGACAGGATCGGCGATCCGCAGATCCCGCAGAAGCGCCGATAGACCGGGTCACCGCTCTCGCCGGTGTCCTGATAGGTGGTCAGCGTGCCGGTGATCTCCATCTGCGTGTCGCGCACCCCGATCAGCACCGACATCGCGCTGCCCGCCTGCTTCTGGCAGTTGCGGCAATGGCACACCGCGCTCAGCAGCGGATCGCCTTCGATGGTGTAGCGCACGGCGCCACACAGGCAGCCTCCGGTCATCGTCATGTGCATCTCTCCCCTTGCCAATGCCTGTCCGCGCGCTTCAGCCGCGCGTGTCGATCCAGGCAAATTCTTCCAGCAACAGCTTGGTGCTGTCCTCGAGCATCAGTTTCTCGACCATGTCGGCGACCATCGGCGCGCGGCTGGAGACGCTGATCTGCGCCTCGCACTGCGTGGCGTCGTCCGAGCTGGGTGCAAGCGTGATCTGCGCGGCGCCCTCTGCCGCAAGCCCCTTGGGCTTGGCGTTGCGCACCGCGGTCCAGCTGCCATCGGCGTGCTGCTGCCAGATATCGTTCTGGGTCAGATTGAGCCACGACCCGATCACCGAGCGAATCAGCGCGGGCGCGTTGACCGGCACCTGGCGCGTGATCGCGACATGGATCTGCCCGGGCTCGGGACGTTCGACGGCCACACTGACATCGCGCGAGCCCTGCGCCTCCATCATGCCGGCGAGGAACGCCTCGTCGGTCCAGCAGGCCACCACCAGCCCCACCGGTTTTGCAAATTCGTGCCGCTCCTGCCGCTTCAACATCGCGTCCGTCATTCCTTGATCCAGCGCCCGCATCCTGATGCATTGCGCTTGGCTGTCAGCAGCCTAGGCTATGCCGCAATGTTAGCAAGCTATGTCATGACTGTTCTCGTGATCGAACTGACGCCGGGGCCGAACATGGCCTATCTGGCGGCGCTGACGCTGGCGGCGGGGCGCAAGGCCGGGCTGGCGGCGGTGGCAGGTGTCGCGCTCGGGCTTTCGCTGATCGGGATCGCCGCAGCCGCCGGGCTGGCCACGCTGATTGCCGCGAGCCCGATGATCTGGGGCGCGCTGCGCTGGGCGGGCGGATTGTATCTGCTTTATCTCGCTTGGGAGACCTGGCGCGGAGAGACCGAAACTTCCCCCGCGGGCACCGCATCTATCAGCCGCACCGGGGCGCGCTATTTCAGCCGCGGGGTGATCACCAACGTCCTCAATCCCAAGGCGGCGCTGTTCTATGTGTCGATCGTGCCGCGCTTTCTTCCCGAAACCGGGCCCACCCTCACGACCGGTCTGGGGCTGACAGCGATCAGCGTGGCGGTTGCGACCGCAGTGCATCTGGCCATCGTCCTGCTGGCGGCCAGGATGCATCCGCTGCTCAGCCAGCCGGGACGCATGGAGCGCACCAGGCACGCGTTGGCGATCGGTCTGGCGGCCATCGCAGCCTGGTTCCTGCTGACCACCACCGGCCCTTCGGCATAGCGCCGAGGGGAACCATTTCGGCGGATTTTGCGTAGTCATGGTCTGTTACCAAGAGGAGGTCGGCAATGATCAGACACGGCGAAGAAGTTGAAATGAACACCGAAGAAGCCAGCGGCGGGCAGAAGCGGGGAATCGTGCGCTATGTCCTGCTGATCTCGACCGCGCTTGCCATCCTGGCGCTCAGCATCATCTGGATGACGGGTGCGGCCACCTCGCCCGAAGGCTCCACGCCCAACCCGGCAGAGGCCACCGCAAACCCGGCAGCAGAGCCCGAGGGCGACTGAACCGTCTGAAGACACTCCCGGCCTGAGCCAAGGCCAAACTTCCAAGCGGCGCTCCCCGTATCAGCGGGCGAGCGCCGTTTCGGTTTCCTGCATCAGCGTGGCGATGATATCGGCGACGCTTTCCTCGGCGTTGACCATGCCCACCGACTGACCCGCCATCACCGATCCGTTCTCGACATCGCCGTCGATCACCGCACGGCGCAGCGCGCCTGCCCAGAAATGCTCGATCTGAAGCTGCGCCTCGTTCATGTCGATGCCGCCGGCATCGAGCAGCGCCGCGACTTCGCGCTGCTTGGCGGTAAATTCCTCGGTACCCTTGTTCTTGAGCGCGCGCACCGGGATCACCGGCAGGCGCGGATCGACCTGCACGCTGGCGATGGCATCGCGCGCATTGCCGCGCAGAAACGCCTTCTTGAACGCCGGATGCGCGATCGATTCATGCGCGCAGACAAAGCGCGTGCCCAGCTGCACGCCCGATGCGCCCATTTCCAGATAGGCGGCGATCGCGCTGCCCCGGCCGATGCCGCCCGCAACGAAAACCGGCACTTCGTGCGCGACCTCTGGCAGGATTTCCTGCGCCAGCACGCTGGTCGATACTGGGCCGATATGGCCTCCTGCCTCCATGCCTTCGATCACCAGCGCATCGACGCCCGATCGGATGAACTTCTTGGCCAGCGCCAACGCGGGAGCGAAGCACACCACCTTGGCGCCTGCGGCCTTGATCGCCTCGATGCTGCCCTTGGGCGGAAGCCCGCCCGCCAGCACGATGTGGGTGACTTGGTGCGATGCGCACACCGCGATCAGCTCCATCAACTGCGGGTGCATGGTGATCAGGTTGACGCCGAACGGCTTGGTGGCGAGCGCCTTGGTCGCGGCGATCTCGGCATCGAGCAGCGCCGGGGTCATCGCCCCGCACGCGATCACGCCAAAGCCGCCCGCGTTCGAAATCGCCGAGACCAGGTTCCGCTCCGACACCCAGCTCATCGCCCCGCACATGATCGCGGTCTCGCTGCCGAGAAACGCGGTAGCGCGCGCCATGGCGGTGTCGGTCAGGGGGTGGTTGGTCATAATTCTATCCTGTTAAAGCCCCTCCCCTTGAGGGGAGGGGTTTGGGGGTGGGGGAGTCACTGACGAAGCCGGATCATTCCCCACCCCAACCCTCCCCCTGAAGGGGAGGGGCTTCAGGCGGTCAAGCCTCTACCGCATCCAGCCCGTATGCGGTGTGCAGCACGCGCACGGCGAGTTCGGTATAGTCTTCTTCGATCAGCACGCTGACCTTGATCTCGCTGGTCGAGATCGCGACGATGTTGACGCCACGGTCGGCGAGCGCCTTGAACATCGTCGCGGCGACACCGGCATGGCTCTTCATGCCGACGCCGACCACCGAGATCTTGGCGACATTGGTATCGGGGATGATGCGGTTGAAACCGATCTGGTCCTTGGCGGCCTCGAGCAGGTCCATCGAGCGCGCCAGATCGGCTGCGGGCACAGTGAAGGTCACGTCGGTCTCGCCCTTGTCGCGGCCGACATTCTGGATGATCATGTCGACATTGATCGCGGCCTCGGCGAGCGGGCCGAAGATGTTCGCCACCGCGCCGGGCTTGTCGGGCACGCGGGTCAGCGTGATCTTGGCTTCGTTCTTGTCGTGCGCAATGCCGGTGATCAGCTGGCGTTCCATGTCCATTCCTTCCAGTTCTTCATCGCTGACGATCATCGTGCCGGGGATCGTGTCAGCCGCAGGGGCATCGTCGTCGATGAACGAGGAGAGCACCTGAACGCGCACCCCTTCCTTCATCGCCAGGCCGACGGAGCGAGTCTGCAGCACCTTGGCGCCGACGCTCGCCAGTTCGAGCATTTCCTCATAGGTCACATGGCGCAGCTTGCGTGCCTTGGCGACGATGCGCGGATCGGTGGTGTAGACCCCGTCGACGTCAGTGTAGATGTCGCACCGGTCGGCCTTGACCGCAGCTGCCACCGCGACCGCGGAAGTATCCGATCCGCCGCGCCCAAGGGTGGTGATACGCCCGTCATGGCTGACGCCCTGGAAGCCCGGGATGACCGCGATGACGCCCTTCTGCATCTCGGCGATCAGCGCATCGGCGTCGATCGTCTCGACCCGCGCCTTGGCGTGCGCCTCGACCGTGCGGATTGGCAGCTGCCAGCCCAGCCAGCTGCGCGCCTCGGCTCCAAGCGCCTGCAGCGCAATCGCCAGCAGTCCGCTGGTCACCTGCTCGCCGCTGGCAACGACCACGTCGTATTCCGCGGGGTCATACAGCGGGTTGGCCTCGCGACAGAAATTGACCAGACGGTCGGTCTCGCCCGCCATCGCCGAGACGACCACCGCAACCTCGTGCCCGGCGTCCTGCTGACGCTTGACGATGCGCGCGACCCTGCGGATGCGCTCTGTCCCGGCCATCGAAGTGCCGCCGAATTTCATGACGATCCGTGCCATTGCCCGTTCGGACTTTCCCTTATGCGAAGTTCGCCCCTATAGTCGGGCGCTGCCATAGAGAGGCCCCATGATGAACGCAAGCACCGCAACCGCAGAAGCCCGTAACGGAACGATCGACCCCAAAGAGGCCGCGCATTTCGGTCGGCTGGCAGCGGAATGGTGGGACCCGAGGGGCGAATCGGCGATGCTGCACAAGCTCAACCCGGTGCGGCTGGCCTATATCCGCAATGCGATCGATCATCACTGGCCCGAGGCCGGCGCTGCACGCAAGCCGCTGGCGGGCAGAAGCGCGATCGATGTCGGCTGCGGCGCGGGACTGCTGACCGAGCCGCTGGCACGTTTGGGGGCCGAGGTTACCGGGCTGGACGCGGCGGCGGAGAATGTCGCGGCAGCGGCTGCGCATGCAGCTGCGGTGGGGCTGCAGATCGATTACCGCTGCGCCGATATCGAGACGCTCGACGGAGAGCAGTTCGACCTCGTCACCTCGATGGAGGTGATCGAGCATGTCACCGATCCGGCCGCGTTCGTTGCCGCTCTGGCCCGCGTGCTGGCCCCCGGCGGGCTGATGCTGCTGTCCACCCCCAACCGCACCACGATGTCGCGGATCATGCTGGTCGAGGCTGCCGAACGCATCGGCCAGGTGCCCCGCGGCACGCACGACTGGCACAAGTTCCTCACCCCCGAGGAGCTGACCGACCTGCTGAGCGCCGCCGGGCTGAGCGTGATCGACACCCGCGGCATCGCCTGGGACCCGATCAAGGGCCTGCACCTCAGCGACAATCTGGCGCTGAACTATCTGATGACGGTGGTGCGGACGTGAACATGGAAGATTGCAACGATAAGAAGTTCAGCACAGGCGGCTCACGCCGTGCTTTCGTCGCGGGTGCGGTTCTCACCGGGTTGGCCGGGTCGATGGCCTTGCCGGCAGGCGCGAGCGTTGCAAAGGCCACACCGCTGGCGGGAACCGGCGTCAGGACGCCCGCTCAAGCTCAGATGCGCCAATGGTTCGAAGCCTATCTTGCAGCCTTCAACCGTTCCGATTTTGATGCTTTCGGGCGCTACTATGCTGATGACGTGCAGTTTGCCGGGCAAGCCGCGACCTTGACCGGGCGTCAGGCGGTGATCGATTTCTACCGCAACGCCCATGGCTATCTGCACGAGGAGCTGGAATTACTCACCTTCGTAGGGGCAGCATCGGGCAACAACTGCCTTGCCGAGCTGCAGACCACCCTGGTCGCACGGCGCGACTGGCCCGACATGCCGACGGGGGCGATGAAGGCGGGCGACCGCCGCAAGAGCATCAATTTCGTGATGTACGACATTGCGGGCGAGCGCTTCACACGGGTGCGCTCGGCCCGGTTCAGCTCGCAGCCGGGTCAGCCGACATGACACAGGAAGACCGCTTTCGCGCGTATATGGCAGCGTTCAATGCCAGCGACTGGGCCAATCTGGTGCCGCATTATTCGCCCGATATACGGCTGGTGATCGGCAGCGGGCGTGAGCTGATCGGACGCGATGCCATCGTCAAATTCTACACCACGGTGAAGGCGACGGCGCAGCGCACCATCGAGATCCGCAACTGTTTTGCCGATGGCAATGTGCTGGCCGCCGAGCTTGAATCCGAATTCGTTGCGCTGCGCGATGCGCCGGACTTCGCGGTGCGCCCGATGATGAAAGGCGACCGCTATTACATCAACAGCTGCGTCGTCTATGATTTCGTCGGCAATGAATACACCCGCATCCGCGCCGGCATCTTCCGCCGGGAGTATCGCCCGCTGAAGGCTTGAACCTGTCCGGCCCGCTGCGCAGGCCGGGGCCCACAGATGATCGGCAGCACTCATACGCTGGTGCAATAAGGCGACCCTGTCCCTATTCGTCGAACCCGCCCGGCAGGTAATCCTCGCGTGCCAGATCGCTGAACTTGGTGATCTCGCTTTCGAAGCGCAGCTGGACGTTGCCAGTGGAGCCATGGCGCTGCTTGGCGACGATCACGGTCGCCTTGTTGGCGGTGGGGCTGAATTTGTCCTCCCACTCGCGGTATTTCTGGTTGATCTCTTCGTCCGCGGCGGTCTTCGGGTCCATGATCGGGCCGTCGGGCTTGACCATCAGCCGGTAATACTCCTCGCGATAGATGAACAGCACGATATCGGCGTCCTGCTCGATCGATCCGGACTCGCGCAAATCCGACAGCTGCGGGCGCTTGTCCTCGCGGCTTTCCACCGCGCGGCTGAGCTGCGACAGCGCCATCACCGGCACCTGCAATTCCTTGGCCAGCGTCTTCAAACCGCGGCTGATTTCCGAAATCTCGTTGACGCGGCCCTCGTTACGTCCCGTACCCTGCAGCAGCTGGAGGTAATCGACGACGATGAAGCCGATGTCGTGCTTGCGCTTGAGCCGGCGTGCGCGGGCACGCAGCGCGGCGATGGTGAGGCCGGGCGTATCATCGATGAACAAAGGCAGGTCTTCGAGCTCCTGCGAGGCTGTCACCAGCCGCTGGAACTCGTTGCGCGCGATCTGCCCCATGCGCAGCTTTTCCGAGCTGATCCGCGATTGCTCGGCCAGGATACGCGTCGCCAGCTGGTCGGACGACATTTCGAGGCTGAAGAACGCGGTCTTGGCGCCGACATTCTTGTCGTCCTCGATCCCCGCCGCCTTGTCCAGCCGCCAGCGCGAGGCGGCGTTGAACGCGATGTTGGTGGCGAGCGAGGTCTTGCCCATGCCGGGGCGCGCGGCGAGGATCAGAAGATCGGACGGATGCAGGCCGCCGATCTTGGCGTTGAGATCGGTCAGCCCCGTGGTGACGCCCGAGACGTGCCCGCCGCTGTTGAGCGCCTTTTCGACCATGCCGAGCGCAGCGCCGACCGCAACGTTGAAATGCACCGCGCCGCTGGTGTCGCCCTCACCCTGCGCGACATTGTAGAGCGCGGCTTCCGCCTGCTCGATCTGGCCCAGCGGGTCGACCGCCTCGCTGGTGTCCATGGCCTTGTCGACCAGCGTCCGCCCGACCTGGATCAGCTCGCGCAACAGCGCGAGGTTATAGATCTGCTCGGCAAAGTCGCGCGCGCCGATCAGGCCGCCGGCATCGCCGGTCAACCGCGCGAGATAGCGCATCCCGCCAAGCTCGGCGAGACCGGCATCGCTTTCGAAGAACGGCTTGAGCGTAACCGGGGTCACGGTCACGTTCTTGTCGATCAGCCGCATGATCTGCGCGTACAGCCTCTGGTGGACGCTTTCGAAGAAATGCTCTGCCTTGAGCCGCGCGCCGACCTCTTCCGCGATCCGGTTGTCGATCAGCAGCGCGCCCAGAAATGCGGCCTCTGCCTCGATATTGCGCGGCAGCTTGGCCTCGGGGGTGTCGCGCGCGATCGGGGCTGCGATCTGCGGCGGAAGCGCGGGAGGAGGAGCGGACTGGAGCAGGGTGTCTTGGGCCATGCCCATATATTCGCTGCGGACGCTGTGGCGCGCAAGGCACTGCGGCCAATAATCGTGTGGACAAGGCGCCGGACAGCGAGCCTGCCGGGTTTTTCCGCTTGCCCAGCCCCGGTGCATAGGCGAAAGACTGCGGCTTATGTCCGATCCGCGCATCATTCATGTCGAGCTCGACGAGCAGACCATCCTGTGGCGCAACGCGGATATCGAGCAGGAACGGCGCATCGCCATTTTCGACCTGATCGAGGACAATTTCTTCAAGCCGCTCAAGCCCTATCCCGATGATTATGCAGGCCCCTTCCGGCTGAGCCTTGCGGTGTTCGAAGGACGGCTGGCGATCACCATCGCCCGCGAGGACGGCACGCATCTCGAGACACTGGTGCTGGCGCTGGGCCGCTTCCGCCGCCCGATCCGCGAATATTTCGCGATCTGCGACAGCTATTACCAGGCGATCCGCAAGGCGACCGCGCAGGAGATAGAGACCATAGACATGGCACGGCGCGGCGTCCACAACGAGGCGGCCGAACTGCTGGTCGAGCGGCTGCAGGACAAGATCGAGATCGATTTTCCCACCGCAAGGCGGCTGTTCACGCTGATCTGCGTGCTGCACATCAAGGGCTGATCAGCACAATCATGCGGACATCCACCCTGAAACGCTGGACCATCGGCCTTGCGCTGCTCGCGCTGCTGCTCGCCGTTCTGGGCGGGCTGATCTGGGGCGGCATCACCGGATGGGCGCCCTCGCGCAAGGACTATCCGGTACAGGGGCTGTACGTCAGCGCCAGCGACGGCGATCTCGCCTGGCCGACGCTCGCGGCAATGGGTGCGGATTTCGCCTATGTCCGCGCCAGCGCCGGGGGAGCGACCCGCGATCCGCGCTTTGCAGCCAACATCAAGGGCGCGCGGCTCAGCGGCATGCGCTTTGGCCCGGTGCACGAATTCAGCCTGTGCGCGGGCGAGGCGCAGCAGGCCGAGCTGTTCATCACCACCGTGCCGCGCGACCCGGCGATGCTGCCGCCGGTGGTCAGCCTGGAGCTTGACGAGGCCTGCAAGTCCCGTCCCGACCGCGCGATGCTGCTGGGCGAGCTCAACACCTTCCTGAACCAGATCGAAAACCACAGCGGCAAGCCTGCGCTGCTGAGAATTTCATCGGACTTCGAAAGCGCCTATCAGATCAGCGATGGGCTCGCCCGCACCGTGTGGCTGCTGGGCGATTTCGTTCCCCCCGATTATGCCGCCAAGCGCTGGGTGATGTGGCAATCGAGCAGCTTCTACCGGATCAACGGCGCGCCGCAGGGCGTGCGCTGGAATGTGGTGCGACCATGAGTGACGAGACGACGACCCGCGATCTGCTGGAGGCGGCGCGCGGCGCGGCGCTGACTGCCTATGCGCCTTATTCGGGCTTCCACGTCGGCGCAGCCTTCCGCTTCGAGGATGGCACGGTGATCACCGGCAGCAATTTCGAGAATGCAAGCTATGGGCTGGCCATCTGCGCCGAGACGGCAGCGGCGATCGCCGCGAACCTGCAGGGACGCCGCACCGGGCTGGTCGAGGTTGCGATCATGGGCGGCCCCTTGGGTGATGACGGCGCGCTTGCGCCGACGGCTGCGCCGGTCACCCCTTGCGGCCGCTGCCGCCAGGTGATGAACGAACTTGCACAACTGGGCGGGACCGATCCTGTCGTCTATTCGGGCCATGCCACCGGCTGGATCGAACACCGGCTCTCGGTGCTCTTGCCAGCCGCGTTCGGCCCGGCCAATCTGGAATGAACCAGCAACCCTTACCCAACCCCGCTCAGCCTGAGCCTGTTGAAGGCAGCGCGCCCACGCCAGCCGCATAGCGGGGCCTTCGACAAGCTCAGGCTGAGCGGATCAGGAGATTTTTCAGCGATGTCCATCCTTTCCGACAAATGGATCCGCACCCAGGCGCACGACCACGCCATGATCGAGCCGTTCGTCGAGGCCCAGCGCCGCGACGGCTGCATATCCTATGGGCTGTCGTCTTATGGCTATGACGCGCGGGTGGCGGACGAGTTCAAGATCTTCACCAACGTCAATTCCTCGGTGGTCGATCCCAAGCAGTTCGATCCCGAGAGCTTTGTCGACCGCAAGACCGATGTCTGCATCATCCCGCCCAATTCGTTCGCGCTGGCGCGGACCGTCGAGTATTTCCGCGTGCCACGCGACGTGCTGGTGATCTGCCTTGGCAAATCGACCTATGCGCGCTGCGGCATCATCGTCAACGTCACCCCGCTCGAGCCCGGCTGGGAGGGGCATGTGACGCTGGAGTTCAGCAACACCACCCCGCTGCCCGCGAGGATCTACGCCAATGAAGGCGCATGCCAGTTCCTGTTCCTCAAGGGCAACGAGCCGTGCGAGACCAGCTATGCCGACCGCGCGGGCAAATATATGGGCCAGCGCGGCGTGACGCTGCCCAAACTGTGATCCACTGAACACCGCAACCACAATCAAGCAGGAGAGAGCCGATGTCGCCCAGAGAGAACCGTGAATTCGATGTGATCGTCTATGGTGCCAGCGGCTTTACCGGGCGGCTGGTCGCCGAATATCTGCAGAACACCTACGGCCAGGGCGGCGATGCGCCCAAATGGGCGGTCGCGGCGCGCTCGGCCGACAAGATGGCAGCGGTGCTCGCCGAGATGGGCCTTCCCGCCGACACGCCGGTGGTGGTCGCCGATGCCGATGCGCCCGAGACGATCGAGGCGATGGCCAAGCGCACCAAGGTCGTGCTGACCACCGTCGGCCCCTATCAGCTCTATGGCGAGCCGCTGGTCGCCGCCTGCGCTGCCAATGGCACCGATTATGTCGACCTGTGCGGCGAGCCTGCCTGGATGCGCCAGATGATCGACAAGTATGAAGCCGCCGCCAAGGCCAGCGGTGCGCGCATCGTGTTTTCGACGGGTTTCGATTCGATCCCCTTCGATCTGGGCGTGCTGATGCTGCAGAAGGAATGCGTCACCCGCTTCGGCAAGCCCGCCCCGCGGATCAAGGGCCGGGTGCGGGCAATGCAGGGCACCTTCTCGGGCGGTACCGCCGCCTCGCTCAAGGCGACGATGGCCGCTGCTGCCAAGGACCCCGCGGTGCTGGGCTATCTGGTCAACCCGTTCAGCCTGGCAGGCGGCTTCGAAGGCCCTGCCCAGCCCAAGGGCAACAAGCCCGAGCACGACGAGGCCCTCGGCAGCTGGGCCGCGCCGTTCATCATGGCGCCGATCAACACCAAGAACGTCCACCGCACCAACGCGCTGCTGGGTCACCCCTATGGCCAGGATTTCGTCTATGACGAGATGATGCTGACCGGTCCGGGCGAAAAGGGTGAGGCGATCGCCAAGCATCTCGCCACCACTGACATGATGGGCGGCGAAGGCGGCCCCAAGCCCGGCGAAGGCCCCAGCAAGGAAGAGCGCGAAAATGGTTTCTACGACGTGCTGTTCATCGCCGAGATGCCCGATGGCGCAACTCAGGCATATGGCGTCAAGGGCGACAAGGACCCCGGCTATGGCTCGACCTCCAAGATGATCGCCGAAAGCGCGCTGTGCCTGGTGCAGGACGTGCCCGCAGGCGAAGGCGGTATCGTGACCCCCGGCGCGGTGCTGGGCGACAAGCTGGTCGCGCGGCTGGTGGCCAAGGCCGGACTGAGGTTCGCGGCGGAATGATCAACGGACCCTCCCCTCGGGGGAGGGTTTGATGCCATTGCTGCAGCTGCGAACAACAGATGGTTGAACTTTTCGCCAATTGGCGCATATAGCAGCCGCTTGGGGCGACGCACGACACTGATCATTTGAAGAATCGAAAGCATCATGCTCAAGGCCTTGCTGCGCAGAAAGCCGAAACCGGCTGCCCCGATCGATACCGCGAGACTTCCTGACGGTCGGCGTGTCTACGCGATCGGAGATGTGCACGGCCGCCGCGACCTGCTCGACCAGCTGCTCGACCAGATCGTCGCCGACGACCGCGCGCGCGGCGCCGCCGACACCCATATCGTGTTCCTTGGCGACCTGATGGATCGCGGCCCGGACAGCTCGGGCGTGATCGATCGCGCCATCGAGGTATCGCAATCGCTGGGCGAAAACGCGCACTTCCTGATGGGTAACCACGAAGAGGTGTATCTGGGCGCCGCCAGCGGCGACGAGAAGCTGGTGCGCTTCTTCTGCAAGATCGGCGGGCGCGAGACGATCCTGAGCTATGACATCACGCCGCAGGACTATAACGAGCTGAGCATGGAAGAGCTCGCCGCGCGGATGCCGGCGCTGCTGACGCGCAGGCATGTCGATTTCGTGTCGGGTTTCAAGGATCGCATCGTGATGGGCGATTATGCCTTTGTCCACGCAGGCGTCCGCCCCGGCGTGCCGATCGAGGACCAGCGGCCCAAGGATCTGCGCTGGATTCGCGAGGATTTCATCATGGACGAAGCCCCGCACGACAAATTGATCGTGCATGGCCACACCATCACCGACGATGTCGAGGAATGCCCCAACCGGATAGGGATCGACACCGGTGCCTATATGAGCGGCATGCTCACCGCGCTGTGCCTTGAAGGCGGTGAGCGCTGGTATCTCAAGACCGGACAATAGCCGCCTTCAAGGTGCTTGCGCTGGCCGGAAACTTGGGCCAGCTTGGCCGCCATGCACAAAGTTACAACGCTGGTCGCAGCCCTGGCCCTGTTCACTGTCCCCGCGCACGCCGAGGTCGAGGCTGACCCGGTGCGGCTGCGCGCGGATGTCGAGAAACTGGTGAGCTTCGGCACCCGTCACACATTGTCCTCGCCCGACCATCCCACCCGCGGAATCGGCGCAGCGCGGCGCTGGGCGGCGGCGGAATTCGCGAAGATCGGCAAGGCCTGTGGCGGCTGCATCACCATCGAGCAGCTCGACCGGCGTTTCACCGGGCCGCGCGCACCCAATGGGGTGAATGTGGTCAACGTGCTGGGCGTGCAGCAGGGCAGCGGCGATCCCGATGACGTTATCATCATCTCCGCGCACATCGACAGCCGGGTATCGGACATCGCCGATTTCACCAGCGATGCCCCCGGCGCGAACGACGACGGATCGGGTGTCGCGCTGGTGCTCGAGGCCGCGCGGGTGCTGAGCAAGCAGAAATTCGCGCCCACCATCATCTATGCGGTGCTGTCGGGCGAAGAGCAGGGCTTGTGGGGTGGGCGGCTGATCGCGGAGACCGCCCGCGCGCGCGGCTGGCGGGTGCGCGCGCTGCTCAACAACGACATCGTCGGGAACACCGAGGGTCAGGATGGCCGCAAGGTCAGCGACCGGGTGCGGGTGTTTTCCGAAGGCATCCGCGCGTCCGAATCCATGACCGAGGCGATGGCGCGGCGCGGCAGCGGGGGCGAGGATGACGGCCCTTCGCGTGCGCTGATGCGCGCCGCACAGCGTGTCGGCAAGGCGCGCGGTGACCTCGGCCTTGAAGTCTTCGGGGTGCGCAGGCCCGACCGCTTCAGCCGCGGCGGCGACCATCTTCCCGCGCTCGAGTTGGGCTATCCCGCGATCCGCTTCACCGTCGGCGTGGAGAATTACGACCACCAGCATCAGGACATCCGCCTGGAGGGCGACCGCAAGTTCGGCGACACCATCGACGAGATGGACTTTCCCTATCTCGCCCGCGTGACCGCGCTCAACGTCGCGGTGATCCGCGAGCTTGCCAGCGCGCCGGCGGCGCCCGCCAGCGCGATGCTGGGAGGGGCGTTGAGCAGCGACACCCAGGTCAGCTGGGCCGAGGTTCCGGGGGCTGCGCGCTACAAGGTCTATTGGCGCAGGGCCGATGCCCGGGACTGGGAACAGTCGACCGAAACCATGGACACCAAGCTCACCCTGCCCGGCGTGATCGTGGACGATCACTTTGCCGGGGTGGCCGCGATTTCGGAAAACGGCGCGGAAAGCGCGATCACCTTTGCGGGCCTGCCGCCCCGGTAATTTCGCACTGGCGCAGCGCCCTGTTCATCGAGCCTGGGAAGGCGTAGGGAGACCGTATGAACGATTGCTCATCCTGCATTGTCCGAAATCGCGCGATCTGCGCCAGCCTGACCGCGGACGAACTTGTGCTGCTGGGCAAGATGGGCCGGCGGCAGAAGGTCAAGTCGGGCCACACGCTGCTGTGGGAGGGCGATGACGCGCCTGTCGTCGCCAATGTGCTGGAAGGCGTATTGAAGCTGGTCGTGTCCGCATCGGACGGGCGCGAGCAGATTGTCGGGGTGGTGTTCCCTTCCGACTTTATCGGCCGCCCCTTCGGCAAGGAAAGCCCGTACAGCGTCACCGCGATGACCGATGCCGAAGTGTGCATCTTCAACCGCAACAGCTTCGATGATTTTGCCAGCGAGCATCCCGACCTGCAGCAGAAACTGCTCCGCCGCACGCTCGACGAACTCGACCGGGCGCGGCACTGGATGATGCTGCTCGGCCGCAAGTCGGCGTCCGAGAAGGTCGCATCCTTCCTGCTCGAAATGGCCGATCGGCTGTCCGGTCAGGGCTGCAACGCCGATGGCTCGCTCAACGGCTTCGAACTGCCCTTCGGGCGCCAGCAGATCGCCGACATATTGGGGCTGACGATCGAGACGACCAGCCGCCAGCTTACCCGGATGAAGGGGGATGGCCTGCTCGCCCTGCCATCGCGGCGCGAAATCGTGATCCGCAATCGCGCCGCGATGGAAGAACTGGCCGGCTAGCCGCTCATGACACGCTATTGACCCACCCCGATTGCCGCCAGGCAGCGAGCCACATCCCGGCTCCGTCATGGTCAGGCAATACTGTGTCAACTCGATCTACCGCTTCAGAACCGGAAACCGAGCCCTGCGCTGATCACCCAGGGGTCAAGCTCGTGCCGGGTGCGCAGGACCTCGACCCCGTTGGCGCGCCAGCTGGCGAGCGGGCGCATGAAATAGCGCTTGGCATCGACAGAGACGAACATGCCCTTGTCGTTGATCGGAACATCGACACCCGCCTGCAGCGCGGCGCCTACGGTATCGTTGATCTTCTGGCTGGTCGCGCCCAGCGTGCGCGTCGTGGCGCCGGGCTTTTCGTTGATGAAGATGAAGTAGCTGGGCCCCACGCCGACATAGGGGCGGATGCCGCCTGCCTTGCCGAAATGATATTTCAGCGTGACCGTGGCGGGCACGATCTTGGCGTTGGAAACCAGGCCAGCCCCCGCCAGCGCGCCGCGTCCATCGACATCATGCTGGGTGACTCCGGCGATCGTCTCCACCGAGATCGAATCGGCCAGGAAATACTCGATCGCCACCGTGGGGACAAAATTGTCGTTGGCCTTGGTCTGGCTTCCGGCAGGCAGGCCGATGCGGTCCAGCTTGACGTCCCTGATCTTGCCGTCGGGCGCCACGAGCGTGCCCAGGATCTTGAAATGCACCTCACCGCTTTGCGCCATCGCCTGGCCCGGAACGGCCAGAAGCGCGGCAAGCACAGCGAACGGTACGACAGATTTTTTCATGTGATCACTCCTCCTTGAGTGAACGCATCCCTGGCCCCGGATGCTGGCCAGCGCATTGATGCGGCGCAAAAATTTCGTTGATCGTGATCAATGTTTTGTGGGCCAGCCGGGTCCATCAGCAGCCTTAAGGAAGCGCAGATCCTGATGAGTCTGCGCGCACGGGGACAAGGTATATGGATGGTTTGGTTTTAAGGGCCGGTGGCTGGCTGGGGCTGGCTTTGCTGGCACTCGCGATGGCGATACTGGCGGTCGATTGGCCGTTTGCGGTGCACATGACGATCGTGATGATCGCTTGCCTGGCGGTATTGTGGTTCACGATCAGTCGCGCCGACTATGGCGCGATGGCGCGGGGCATGCTGAAACTGCCCGCCGATCCTGGCCAGTATGACGACGACCCGGTCCGCTGGGGTGTCATCGCGACGCTGTTCTGGGGCGTCGCCGGGATGGCCGCAGGGCTGTTCATCGCGCTGCAGCTCGCCTTCCCCGTGCTCAACCTCAATTTCGAATACACCACCTTCGGACGGCTGCGGCCACTGCATACCTCTGCGGTGATCTTCGCGTTCGGCGGCAATGCGCTGATCGCGACCAGCTTCTATGTCGTCCAGCGCACCTGCCGCGCGTGCCTCGCCTTCCCGTCGATGGCCCGCTTCGTTTTCTGGGGCTATCAGCTGTTCATCGTGCTGGCCGCCACCGGCTATCTGATGGGGGTCACCGAGGCCAAGGAATATGCCGAGCCCGAATGGTATGTCGATCTGTGGCTGACGGTCGTGTGGCTGTGCTACCTCGCGGTCTTCATCGGCACCATCGTGCGTCGCCGCGAGCCGCACATCTATGTCGCCAACTGGTTCTATCTCGCCTTCATCATCACCGTGGCCATGCTGCACGTGGTCAACAACCTGTCGATGCCCGCCTCCATCTTCGGATCGAAGAGCTATTCGGCGTTCGCAGGCGTGCAGGATGCGCTGACCCAGTGGTGGTACGGCCATAACGCGGTCGGCTTCTTCCTGACCGCAGGCTTCCTGGCGATGATGTACTACTTCGTCCCCAAGCAGGCCGAGCGTCCGGTCTACAGCTATCGGCTGTCGATCATCCACTTCTGGTCGCTGATCTTCCTGTATATCTGGGCAGGCCCGCACCACCTCCACTACACCGCGCTGCCTGACTGGGCGCAGACGCTGGGCATGGTGTTCTCGATCATGCTGTGGATGCCTAGCTGGGGCGGGATGATCAACGGCCTGATGACGCTCAACGGCGCCTGGGACAAGATCCGCACCGATCCCATCATCCGCATGATGGTGATGGCGCTCGCCTTCTACGGCATGAGCACCTTTGAAGGCCCGATGATGTCGATCAAATGGGTCAATTCCATGTCGCACTATACCGACTGGACCATCGGCCACGTCCACTCCGGCGCTTTGGGCTGGAACGGCATGATCACCTTTGCCTGTGTCTATTATCTGGTGCCGCGCCTGTGGAACCGTCCGCGCCTGTACAGCCTGCGCATGGTCAACTGGCACTTCTGGCTCTCGACCGTGGGCATCGTGTTCTACGCCGCCGCGATGTGGGTCGCCGGCATGATGCAGGGCCTGATGTGGCGCGAATACGGCAGCGACGGATACCTCGTCTACAGCTTCGTCGAAAGCGTCGCGGCGATGCACCCGATGTACCTGATCCGCGCTGCGGGCGGCCTGCTCTATCTCGCCGGGTTCATCGTGATGATCGTCAACGTCTGGGCCACGATCAAGGGCCATATCCGCGAGGAAAAGCCGATGACCGAGACGCCCCACAACCCCGCTGCTGACCGTCCGCTGGTCGCTGCCGCCGCCGTCAAGGGAGCCTGATCATGGCCGACACCAACGCCGAACCGCGCTTCAGCCACAAGAAGCTGGAACGCAACGTTACCCTGCTGGGGCTGGGCGCGCTGGTCGCGGTCGCCATCGGCGGCATCGTCGAGATCGCGCCCTTGTTCTGGATCGACAACACCATCGAGAAGGTGGACGGCATGCGCCCCTACACCCCGCTCGAACTGTCGGGCCGCAACATCTACATGCGCGAGGGCTGCTATACCTGCCACAGCCAGATGATCCGTCCGTTCCGCGACGAGGTCGAACGCTATGGCCATTACAGCCTGGCCGCAGAAAGCATGTACGACCACCCGTTCCAGTGGGGATCGAAGCGCACCGGGCCTGACCTTGCGCGCGTCGGCAACCGCTATTCGGACGAATGGCACCGCGCGCATCTTATCGATCCGCGCAGCGTGGTCGGCGAATCGATCATGCCGCCTTATGCCTTCCTTGCCGAGCGCGAGCTGGACGCAGGCGACATGGCCAACGACCTGACCGCGCTGTCGCGGGTGGGGGTACCCTATGACAAGGCCGCAATCGCCGCCGCCAACGCCGATCTGAAGGCGCAGGCCGATCCGAACGCCGATGGCGCGGCAGAGCTGCAGGCGCGCTATCCCAAGGCGCAGGTCCGCGACTTCGACGGCGATCCCACCCGGATCACCGAGATGGATGCGCTGATCGCCTATCTGCAGATGCTGGGCACTCTGGTCGATGTCGAAAAGGCAGCGCCGCAGGACCAGGGCGCTGCGCCCGCACCCGCCGCTGCCGCTGCGACGTCGGCCACCGCGAAGGGAGCGCGGCCATGAGCTATGATGAACTGCGCCACTTCGCCGACAGCTGGGGCCTGCTGGCCATGACCGTGCTGTTCCTCGGCCTTATCGCCTGGCCCTTCCGCAAGGGCGCGCGTCAGCACAACCACGACGCGGCCAACATGATCTTCAGGGACGACGAAAATGTCTGACAAATCGCGCTTGGACGAACCCACCGGCACCCACACCGTCGGGCATGAATGGGACGGCATCGAGGAGCTCAACACCCCGCTGCCGCGCTGGTGGCTGTGGACCTTCTACGCCTGCATCGCCTGGGCGGCGGTCTATGTGGTGCTCTATCCCGCCTGGCCGATGGTCAACAGCGCGACGCAGGGCGTGCTAGGCTGGAGCAGCCGCGGCGATCTGGAAAAGGAAATGGCGGGCCACACCGCGCGGCGCGCGCCGATCGTCAATGCGATCGCGACCACCGCGATCACCGATCTGCCTGCCAGGCACGAGCTGATGGAAGCGGCGATCCAGGGCGGCAGCGCTGCGTTCAAGGTGCATTGCGTGCAGTGCCATGGCGCGGGCGGCGCAGGCGTTGTCGGTCTCTATCCCAGCCTGACCGATGACGACTGGCTGTGGGGCGGCGATCTCGCCTCGATCGAGACCACGCTGATCCATGGCATCCGCAATCCGGACCATGACCAGACCCGCCTCAACGTGATGCCCGCATTTGGCCGCGACGGCATATTGGACAGCGCCGCGATCAATGATCTGGTCAGCCATGTCCGCGTGATCAGCCGCCAGGAAAAGCCCAATGCTGCTTCCGCACGCGGCGCGGCATTGTTCGAGAACAACTGTGTGGCGTGCCATGGCACCAATGGCGAAGGCATTCGCGAGCTTGGCGCGCCCAAGCTGACCGATGCGGTATGGCTTTACGGCGGCAGCCGCGATGCCATCGCAAAGACCATCCACAACCCCCGCAACGGCGTGATGCCGCGCTGGAACGACAAGCTGGACGCGGTGACGATCCGCATGCTGGCGGCCTATGTCCACTCGCTGGGCGGCGGCGAGGATGCGCCCGCACCGGTCGCGCCTGCGGCTGGCGAAGCGGCCGCCGTCCCCGACAAGGTCCCGGCCAATGGCTAATCCAGACGTGCTTGCAGGCAGCGAGGGCCCGCTCTACGCCGCCCGCAAGGGTGTCTACCCCAAGAAGGTGGACGGCACCTTCCGCCGCCTGAAATGGGTGATCATGGCGGTCACCCTGGCGATCTATTACGGCACGCCGTGGATCCGCTGGGACCGGGGCCCCTATGCGCCCGATCAGGCGGTGCTGGTCGATCTGGCCAACCGGCGGTTCTACATGTTCCAGATCGAGATCTGGCCGCATGAGTTCTATTATGTCGCGGGCCTGCTGATCATGGCGGGGATCGGGCTGTTCCTCGTCACCAGCGCAGTGGGCCGTGCCTGGTGCGGCTATGCCTGCCCGCAGACGGTGTGGACCGATCTGTTCCAGCATGTCGACCGGTTGGTCGATGGCGACCGCAACGCGCAGATCCGGCTCGCCAATGGCCCGTGGACCGCTGAAAAGATCGCAAAGCGCTCGGCCAAATACGCGATCTACCTTGCCATCGCGTTCTGGACCGGCGGCGCGTGGATCATGTATTTCGCCGATGCACCGACGCTCACCCGGGATTTCTGGACCGGCGAGGCGGCGTTCATTGCCTATGGCACCGTCGCCGCGCTGACCGCGACAACCTTCGTGCTCGGCGGCTTCATGCGCGAGCAGGTGTGCATCTATATGTGCCCCTGGCCGCGTATCCAGACCGCGATGATGGACGAAAAATCGCTGCTGGTGACCTACAAGGACTGGCGCGGCGAGCCGCGCGGCAGCCTCAAGAAGGCGCTGGCGCATCCTGGATCGGTCGGTGATTGCGTCGATTGCAACCAGTGCGTCGCGGTCTGCCCCACCGGTATCGACATCCGCGAAGGACCGCAGATCGGCTGCATCACCTGCGCGCTGTGCATCGATGCCTGCGACACCGTGATGGCTCAGGTCGGCCGCCCGCGCGGGCTGATCGACTATTGCGCGCTCGATGATGTCGCGGTCGAAAAGGCGGGCGGCACCGCTCCGCCGGTGCTCAGGACGCTGCTGCGTCCGCGGCTGATGGTCTATCTCGGTATCTGGAGCGCGATCGGCGCGGCGATGCTGTTCTCGCTGGGCGAACGCACCCGGCTCGATCTTGCCGTCCAGCACGAGCGCAGCCCGCTGTTCGTCCAGCTGTCCGACGGGATGATCCGCAACAACTACACGCTCAAGCTGCGCAACATGGAAACCCGCCCGCGCAAGGTCGCGATCACGGTCAGCGGCCTGCCCGGCGCGCAATTGTGGACCGAGAACGGATCGCGCGAAAAAGCCAGCCAGCGGGTCCTGATGACGATCTCGCCCGACAGCGTCACCCGCGTCCGCCTGTTCGTCGCAGCGCCGTCCGAGGGCCCTGCGCGGCAGGACTTCACCATCGCCACGATCGGCCGCGATGGCGACCCGCGCGGCGATGAAGACACCATCCAGTTCGATCGCCCGGAGGCACAATGATGAGCACCCTGCCCGCAAAGAAGCTGTTCACCGGCTGGCACATGACCGCAATCCTGGTCGGGTTCTTCGCCATCGTCATGGCGGTGAACTTCACCATGGCGCGGCTGGCCTATTCGACCTTTGGCGGCAAGGTGGTCGAAAACAGCTATGTCGCCAGCCAGCAGTACAACGATCTGCTCGCCCGCGCAGAGGTGCAGGACCAGATGGGCTGGACCCAGTCGGTATGGCTCGATCGCACCCGGCACATGCGCATCACACTGGGGCAGGATGGCCGGCCGCTTGCGATTACGAGCGCCACCGCGATCGTCAGCCACCCGCTGGGCAGCGTGCCATCGCGCACGCTGACGATGGTGCGCGATGGCAAGGGCGGAATGATCTCCACCGCCCCGCTGGAACAGGGCCGCTGGCGGGTGGACCTGATCGTCCGCCATGACGCGCAGGAAGCCCGCTACCGGAGCGACGTGCGATGAACGCGTTCGCCAGCCTCGCCCCCCGCCCCGCCCCGCGACCGGCCACCCCGCCCGCGCTGATCGAGCGCGACTTTGCCGTGCCCGATATCCGCTGCGCGGGCTGCATATCCAAGCTTGAGCAGGGCCTGGTGCGCGACTCGCGCATCCATTCGGCGCGGGTCAACTTCACCGAAAAGCGGGTGCACGTCTCGTGCACGGCCGATGCACAGATGCCCGATCTGCTGGGCGCGTTCACCTCACTGGGGTTCGAGGCGCATCCGATCGGCGATGGCCCGAAGGACATCGATCCCGATGCGGCGAACAGCCGCGAACTGCTGCGCGCGGTCGCGGTGTCCGGCTTTGCGATGATGAACATCATGCTGCTGTCGGTTTCGGTCTGGTCGGGGGCGGCCGGCGTGACCCGCGACCTGTTCCACTGGCTCTCGGCGATGATCGCGCTGCCGACCATCGCCTATGCGGGCCGCCCGTTCTTCCGCTCGGCCTGGCGCGCGCTTGCGCATGGCCACACCAACATGGACGTGCCGATCAGCATCGGCGTGACGCTGGCCACCGCGCTCAGCCTCTACGAGACTGCGACCCACGGCCCGCATGCCTATTTCGACAGCGCGGTGATGCTGCTGTTCTTCCTGCTGTGCGGCCGCTGGCTCGACAGCGTGATGCGGGACCGCGCGCGTGGAGGCGTCACCGCGCTGCTGCGCAACATGGGCACCGGCGCGATGGTGTTCGATTCAGATGGCTCCACCCGCTGGGTCGATGCGACCGAGCTCAACCCCGGCATGGTCATGCTGGTGGCCGCAGGCGAGCGGCTGGCGGCCGACGGCGTGATTGTTGCTGGCGCCAGCCGGATCGACCTGTCGCTGCTCACCGGCGAGAGCGCGCCGCAGGAAGCGGGGATGGACGATGTCGTGCATGCCGGAACGCTCAATCTGGAAACCCCGATCCGGGTGCGCGTCACCGCCGCGGGCACCGACACCGCGATCGCCGATATCGCGCGGCTGATGGGCGAGGCATCGCAGGGCAAGTCGCGCTATGTCCGCATCGCTGACCGCGCCGCAAGGCTCTATGCGCCTGCCGTCCACACGCTTGCGCTGATGGCGTTCGGCGGCTGGATGCTCGCGGGCGCAGGCTGGCACGATGCGCTGCTGATCTCGGTCGCGGTGCTGATCATCACCTGCCCCTGCGCGCTGGGCCTTGCCGTTCCCGCCGCGCAGATCGTGGCGGCGGGCGCGCTGATGAAGGTCGGCGTGCTGATCAAGGATGGCTCCGCGCTCGAGCGGCTGGCCGAGGTCGACCGCGCGCTGATCGACAAGACCGGCACGCTGACCCTGGGGCGCCCGGTGGCGAGCAACCTCCACGAGATTGCGCCCGAGCACCACGCGCTGCTGCTCGCGCTGGGCCGCGCGAGCCGCCATCCCTTGAGCGCCGCGCTGACCCGCGATCTGGGGGCGCAGGGAATTGCCGCGGCGGATGTCACCCACGTGCAGGAAACGCCGGGCTTCGGCGTCGAGGCGCAATGGCAGGGCCACATCGTCACTTTGGGCCGCCCTCAGCAGGGCGATGCGGGCACCGAGCTTGCCACCGAGCTTGCCATCGACATGCAGCCGGTCGCTTTGGTGCGCTTTGCCGATGCGCTGCGCCCCGATGCGATCGAGGCGATCGCCGCGCTGAAGGCGCAGGGCATAGACGCGATGATCCTGTCGGGAGATCGCGCCGCCGCGGTCGCGCCGGTCGCGCGCACGCTGGGCCTCACCGCGATCACCGGCATGAGCCCACAGGACAAGCTCGCTGCGATCGCACGCCACACCGGCGCCGGGCACAAGGTGCTGATGATCGGCGACGGGCTCAACGATGGCCCCGCGCTCGCCGCAGGCCACGCCTCGATGGCGCCGGGCAGCGCCAGCGATGTTGGCAAGAACGCCTCCGACTGCATATTCCTTGGCGACCGGCTGATGCCCGTTGCCGACACCATCCGCATGGCGCGGCGGACGCAAGCCATCGTCCGGCAGAACTTCATGCTCGCCATCGGCTACAACGTCATCGCGGTGCCACTGGCATTCGCCGGGCTGGTGACGCCGCTGGTCGCCGCGCTCGCGATGTCGGGATCATCGCTGATCGTGGTCAGCAACGCCTTGCGCCTCAAGAGGACCCTGACATGAACGGTCTGCTCGTTCTCATCCCCATCGCGCTGTTTCTCGGGCTGCTCGGGCTCGCGGCGTTCTTCTGGTCGCTCAAGCGCGGCCAGTTCGACGACATGGATGGCGCCGCGCTGCGCATCTTTGTCGAGGACGAAGAGGACAAGGCGGTGCAGCCATGAACCCGCACGCAAGGGACTTGCGCGCGATCTGCGCACTGCTGATCGCCACTGCCATGATCCACGCCCCGCTCGCCCAGGCTGACGCGCAGATGATCGCGGTGAGCAACTGCAACGGCGGCATGAGCCTGCTGGTCATCCCGCAGGACGACGGCGCCCCGGGCAAAAGCAGCGGCAACGACTGCGCCAAGGCGTGCCATGGCATGTGCGAGCGGCGGGGGAAGGGCCTGAAACGGGGATAGCCCCCGCGCCTCAGCCCTCCCCTGCCCCTTTGCAGAGACCCGGCGGTTAACCGCGATAGGCAATGGCCCGGCGCTGAGGGTTACCGATCCCGAAAACCCGGCGGAGCGCGCATTTCAGACTTTTGTAAGCAATTGCCCATATGGGCTTGCCTGTTATGTCAGGCGTTGTGCAACTTTCAGTGGCAGTCAGGGCCAGACAGGTCATTCGCGACCTGTTTGCACAGGAAACCGACGATGCCGAACTGGCGCGCGCGCAGTTCCTGTCCTTCTCCAAGCAGATGCCGTTGTTGTATTTGATACTCGTTTGCAACGCAAGCGCGGTGATGGTGGCGTTCTTTCAGCCGGACCTCATTTTCAGAACCTTTGTGCTACCGGCGAGCATCTGCATGATCGCGCTCGTGCGTGCCGCGTGGTGGTGGCGGCAGGATGGCGCGCAGCAGTTTTCCGATGAGGAAATCGCCAAGAGCAACCGGCGGACCTGCATGCTGGCGGTCGTTATGACGTTGGCGTTCGAATTCTGGTGCATGTGGATCTACAGCAGCGGCGATGCCTATGCGAAGGGCCACCTTACCTTCTTCCTAGCACTGACCCAGGTCAGCACCGTGTTCTGCCTGATGACCATGCGGGCTGCAGCGATGCGCGTCGCGGCATCGAGCACCTTGTGCTTCGTCATCTTCTTCAGCGTGGTCGATGACAGCAGAATGCTGGTCGAGGCCGTGGTGCTGGGCTGCGTCGGACTGGGGATGATGATCGTCACCCACCGCTACAATCTCGATTTCTCGAAGCTGATCCGGTCGCAGCGCGATCTGCGCAACCGTCAGGCCGAAACCGAAAAGCTCAGCGACGAGAACCGCCGGATTGCGCTCACCGATGCGCTCAGCGGCCTGCCGAACCGCCGCCAGCTGCTGGTCAATCTTGATCGCATCGATGACCAGACCGTCGATGCACTGGACAATCTGGCCGTTCTGTTCATCGATCTGGATGGCTTCAAGGACATCAACGACACCCATGGCCACCAGGCCGGTGACAGCTTGATCCGCAGCCTTTCCGTGCGCATCCGCGAGATCTGCCCACCGCATTCCATGCTCGCGCGGGTTGGCGGTGACGAGTTCGTGGTGTTGATCGAGACACCACAGGCAGCCTCGGTCGCGGCATCGATGGCAGAGCGCATCAGCAACGAAATCGCGCTTCCCGTGCTGGTCGACCGGCATGTGCTGCAGGTCGGTGCGAGCATCGGGATCGCCACCAACGCCAACGGAGCGTGCACCTCGCACGAGCTGCTGCGGCGCGCCGATACCGCAATGTATCACGTCAAGACCGGCAAGAAGGGCAAGATCGCGGTCTATGACGCCGCGTTGGACCGCGGGCGCCTGCGCCGGATGGAGATCGAGGCGGAGATCGGAACGGGACTCGACAGGGGCGAGTTCGATGTCTTTTACCAGCCGGTGATCGATGCGCATTCCGGGCAGATCGTGGCGACAGAGGCGCTGATCCGCTGGCCACGGCGCGCAGCCGGCGTGCTGGTGCCGCAGCAGTTCATCGAGATCGCCGAGGCCACCGGACAGATCCATCCGCTGGGCATGTTCGTGCTGGAGCGCGCGTGCAGGGACGTGGGGCCGCTAGGCGATCTCAGCCTGAGCGTGAATGTATCGCCGGCGCAGTTTCGCGACCCCGGCTTCCTGCGCCAAGTCGCGCATGTGCTGGAACAGACCCGCTTTCCTGCAGGGCGGCTGCAGTTGGAAATCACCGAAGGCTATCTGCTGTCGCAACCCGAAACCGCGATCCGCACGATCCGGTCGTTCAAGGCCATGGGCTTGTCAATCGCGCTCGACGACTTCGGCACCGGGTTCACCAGCATCCATTATCTGCGCACATACGGCTTCAGCCATGTGAAGATCGACAAGTCGCTGCTCGTGGATCTGGGCCCCGGCAGCAAAGCATCCTTCCTGGTTGCAGGCGCGATCAACCTGGCGCGCGGGCTGGATATGGAAGTCACCGCCGAAGGTGTCGAAACCCATGAACAGGCAGCTTTGCTCCGCGCGGCGGGTTGCGACAGGCTGCAGGGCTTCCTGTTCGGGCGGCCCATGCCGATCGCCGATCTCAGGGCCATGTGCGCTCAAGGCACGGGCGATCGGCGTCAGGGGCCCCCGGCGCTCAGGGCACTTTGATCACGGCGCGAGGTCATCGTGCGGATCCCGACGGCCCGTTGCGGCTTCTGCCAATTTTGACTCGCATCAAAGACCGGCATCGTCCGATGGCATAAACCATGCCTCATGTGGACCTATCACCCCGATCTGCTCGCCCGGCCCGTGCCGCGGTACACCAGCTACCCGACGGCGGCGGATTTTGTCGATGAGGTGGGGGCGGAGCAATATGCAGGTGCGCTTGGCGCAATCGCGTCGGCAACACCGCTGTCGCTTTATGTCCACATCCCCTATTGCGACCAGATCTGCTGGTACTGCGGGTGCAACACGGGAGCTGCCAACCGCAAGCACCGGCTGACTGACTATCTCACCGCACTGCGCGCCGAGATCGCGATGGTCGCCAAGCGGCTGGGCGGACGTGGGCGCGTCCAGCATATCGCCTTTGGCGGGGGCAGCCCCAACGCGATCACGCCTGTCGATTTCGTCCGCCTGCTCGACCGGATCATGACCGTGTTCGACTGCAGCGACCCGGAGATATCGATCGAGGTCGATCCGCGGACCTTCACGCTGGAATGGGCGCGTGTGCTGGCCTCGTCGCAGGTCAGCCGGGTGAGCATGGGGGTGCAGACCTTTTCGCCGAGGATCCAGGCGGCAATCGGACGGGTGCAACCGCTCGAGCATATCGAACAGGCGGTGATGAGCCTGCGGATGCGCGGCATCGATTCGATCAATTTCGATCTGATGTACGGCCTTCCCGGCCAGACGCTCGACGATCTCGACGGCACGCTGGAACAGACCATCCGCCTCGCCCCCAGCCGTATCGCGCTGTTCGGCTATGCGCATCTTCCCGCCATGATCCCGCGGCAGAAGCGGATCGATGCGAGCAACCTGCCCGATGACCGGCAGCGTTTCGAGCAGGCCGCGTTCGGCTACCTGCGGCTGCGCGATGCTGGCTATGTCCCGGTCGGGTTCGATCATTTCGCGCTGCCATCGGATCCGCTGGCGGTGGCCGCACTGGAGAACCGCGTGAACCGCAATTTCCAGGGCTTCACCCATGATGGCGCACCGACGTTGCTGGGGTTCGGGGCGAGCGCAATCAGCATCCTGCCCGGGCTGATCGTGCAGAACGAGAAGAACGCCGGACCCTATCGCGCGCTGGTCGGCGCAGGCCAGCTGCCCGCCTCGCGCGGGGTCGCGCCCGATGCGCAGGACAGCGCCCGGTCCGCGATCATCAACGCCATCTTGTGCCGGGGCCGCGTGCGTCTGGCCGATGACCTGCTCCCTCCTGCCCGCGCCGCTCTTGCCGAGTTCGAACGGCGCGGGCTCCTTTTCTGGGATGCCGACATGCTCGTGCTCAACCCCGGATCGGAACCCTATGCCCGCGTGATCGCGGCGCAATTCGACGGCTATCGTGGCGCGATTCATCCGCGTGGCGGACCTGTCAGCTTGCATTCCGCCGCGCCTGCCTGTTGAGGTTATGCAAGGAAGCGCGGGCGCGAATCGCGCGCGCCTGCCTGAAACCACCGGGGGAGCCGAGCCATGACAACATCCGAGGCGCAGTCCAATTATGCTGGCGTGTTCGGCAACCGTATCGGCTTTGGCCAGCGGCCCGCCTTGCTGCTGATTGATTTCGTCCAGGCCTATTTCGACCGCGATTGCGTGCTCTATGCCGATGTCGAGGATGCGCTGGCCAGCGCCATCCGGGTGCGCGACGCCGCACGGTCGGCGGGGATCCCGGTCATCTACACCAACGTCGTCTATCATCCGAGCCTGCTGGATGGCGGGCGCTTCATGCAGAAGACGCCGCTGCTCAAGGTGTTCGTGGAGGGCTCTCCGATGGGGGCCTGGCCCAAGGGGCTTGAACCCAGCGCCGACGAGTTCGTGATCTCCAAGCAATATCCCAGCGCGTTCTTCGGCACCTCGCTGGCGGCGACGCTGACCGCGATGGGCGTGGACAGCGTGATCCTGACCGGGCTTTCCACCAGCGGCTGCGTGCGCGCGACCTGCGTCGACACCTCCAGCCACGGCTTCATCCCGATCGTGGTCGCCGACGCCTGTGGCGATCGTCACCAGGCCCCGCATGAGGCCAACCTGTTCGACATGAACGCCAAATACGCCGATGTCGTCAGCGAAGCCGAAGTGCTGGAGCATCTGGCGGGGCTGAAGGGCTAGGGCTTCACCAGCTTATCGTCACCCCCGCGCACGCGGGGGTCCCGCTTCCATGCCAAGTCTGCGCAAAAGCGGGATTCCCGCGTTCGCGGGAATGACGGGGCGGTGAGCAGGAATGGACGATTACACCGCGCCTGCGGCCTTCAACTCGGCAATCGCGGCCTCATCCAGCCCCAGCAACTCGCCATAGACCTGCGCGTTGTGCTCGCCGATGCTCTGCGGTGCGAGGGTGCGGATGCTGCCGGGCGTGTCGGAGAGCTTGGGGAAGCTGTTCTGCATCGCAAACTTGCCCCAGCGCGGGCTGTCCACTTCGACCAGCGCATCGCGCGCCTTGAAATGCTCGTCCTGCAACATGTCCGCCGCGCCATAGATCTTGCCCGCAGGCACGCTGTATTCGATCATCAGCGCTTCGACCTGCGCTACGGTCAGCGTGCTGGTCCAAGCCTCGATGAGCTCGTCGAGCTCGGTCTGCCGCTCGCCGCGCGCCAGATGCGTGGCATAGCGCGGATCGGTGGCGAGCTCGGGCCGCCCCATCGCGGCGCACAGCCGCGCGAACACCGCATCCTGGTTGGCGCCGATCAGATATTCGCCATCGCTGCACTGATAGACGTTGCTGGGCGCGACGCCTTCCAGGATCGATCCGGTCCGCTGGCGAACATGGCCGCCGACCATATATTCGGGCACCAGGCTTTCCATCACCTGCAGCACCGCCTCATAAAGCGCGCTGTCGACGACCTGGCCCTTGCCGGTGCGCTCGCGCGCATGCAGCGCGGCAAGCGCGCCCATGCAGCCATAGGTCGCAGCCAGGCTGTCACCGATCGAAACCCCCATGCGGCTGGGCGGACGATCGGGATCGCCAACGATAGCGCGCCAGCCGCCCATCGCCTCGCCGATGCCGCCGAAACCCGCGCGCGACGAATACGGCCCGGTCTGGCCATAGCCCGAAACGCGCACGATGATCAGCCGCGGGTTGATCGCATGCAGTGCGTCAGGCCCCAGCCCCCATTTCTCGATCGTGCCGGGCTTGAAGTTCTCGATCAGGATATCGGCCTGCGCGGCCAGCTTGCGCACGATCTCCTGGCCTGCCGGAATGCGCAGGTTGGCGCTGACCGACTTCTTGTTGCGAGCGACGACCTCCCACCACAATTTGTGCTCGCCATGGCCCCAGGCACGCATCGGATCGCCGCCGCCCTTGCCGTTGACCGCAGGCGGCTCGACCTTGATCACTTCCGCGCCCATGTCGCCCAGCAGCTGGCCGCAGAAAGGCCCCGCGATCAGCTGGCCCAGCTCTATGACGCGAATACCCGCCAGCGCCCCCCGGTTTTCTTCGCTCATCGTATGTGTCCCTTATTCTGCGGCGATGGCGTGATGAGCCCAGCGCGGCTGGATCGGTGCGGGCAGCCCGGTTTCGGCAAGGCAGTTGGCGCGCAGCTGCTCGATGCTCGGGCCATAATCGAACAGCGGCAGGTCGGGCCGTTCGCTGCGCATCTGGGCGCGCAGGGCTTCGGTCGCCGCCGCATCGAGCACGCCATCAGCATCGGCGATGACGCCATAGGCCTTGGCGCCTTCCGATGTGACCAGCCCCTGGCGGATTTCCTTGGCCACCAGCTCGGGTGCGCGCTCGAGCGGATCGCCCCAGCCGCCGCCGCCCCAGGTGATGAAGTGGAGGATGTCCCCCGCCTCGATCGCCAGATCCTCGACCTTGTTGCCGACGATGGTCTGCGTGCCATCGGGCTTTTCGAGGATCTTGCGCGCCCTAGCCCCCGGCTTTCCGCCGTTGACGCCCCAGGGCGGCACGAACCAGCGGTCGTCATGGATCGCGATGACGCCCGGCTCGAGGAACCGATAGGTCATGATGATGCCGTTGCCGCCGCGGTGCAGCCCGGCGCCGCCGCTGTCGGGCACGGTTTCATAGCGTTCGATGACCAGCGGGAAATAGCGCTCGAGGAATTCGTTGGGCACGTTGGTGAAGCCCGGCCACAGCGAGTGGCCATCGGGGCCATCGCCCATCGGCCGCCCCGGAATGCCGCCAAAGCCGATCTGGAAAAGCTGGAACCACTCGCCCTTTTTATCCGTGCCCGCATAGAACAGGTGCGGCGACGAGGAGAACCCGGCGGCGTTCAGGAACTCGGGCGTCTTCTGGCCGAGCAACCCGCCCAATATGTCGAAGATGCGTCCCAGCGCATGGGTGCGGCCCGAGAGCGCAGCGGGATAGCGCGGCTTGAGCAGCGAGCCTTCGGGAATGCGCACCTCGATCAGGTCGTAGAACCCGTCGTTGAACAGGATTTGCGGATCGAACACCATGATCATGTAGATGCCGAAGAACATCTTGAACATGTTCTCGTTGAGCAGGAAGTTGATCGAGGCCTGGCTCTGCGGATCGGTGCCGTCGAAATCGAGGATGACCTTGTCGCCATCGCGCCACATCGTGCATTTGAGCTTGTACGGCCCATAGCCCATGCCGTCGTCGCAGATGTAATCCTCGAAGCTGACCGGCTCCTCGCTGATCGCCTGGGACAGCAGGATCTTCATCGCGCGGTGGTTGCGCGCCAGCAGCTCCTGTGTCGCCGAGACATAAGTGTCGACGCCGAAGCGCTCGCTCATCTCGATCACCCGGCGCGCGGCGACGCGGCACGAGGCGATCAGCGCGTTGAGGTCCGCCGCGCACCACGCAGGCGTACGGCTCTGATGGAGCACCAGTTTGACCAGATCCTCGTTGTACACCCCCTTCTTCCAGATCTTGACCGGCGGGATGCGCACGCCTTCCTGGAAGATGTTGGTCGCATCGATCGGCATCGATCCGGGGACCTTGCCGCCGATGTCGCTCTGGTGGCCGAACATGGCGGTATACGCGAGCAGGCGGCCGTCCTTGAACACCGGCAGCAGTACCAGCCAGTCGTTGCAATGGCTGATCGCGCCGCCGACCGAATAGGGGTCCGACAGGAAGATCATGTCGCCATCCTCGAGCGTGCCGTCATAGCCCTGGAGAAATCCACCGATGAAGCTGCCGAACTGGCCGACAATCATCCGGCCGAGATGGTCGGCGATCAGCGGAAAGGCATCGCCCTGCTCGCGGATGCCGGGTGACATCGCGGTGCGCACGAGCGTCGCGTCCATCTCGATGCGGGCGTTGCGCAGCGCGTTCTCGATGATATCGAGGCTGACCGGGTCGATGGTCCTGGTTTCGAACGGGGTGTCGTTGGTCTGGATGATCGTGGCGGGCATCAGATTTTCTCCAAATGCCCCTCTCCCCTTGCGGGAGAGGGTTGCGAAGTCTTGGCGACGAAGGAGCCTAGACGGAGCTGGGAGAGGGGTGAGTGGCGGTTGCCCCGCGCAATGCCCTCTCTAAGGCTTGCTAGGCAGCAAGCTGCCAAGCCAAGCCTATTCTCTCCCGTAAAGGGAGAGAAGGTTTCAGCACGCCCCCTCATTTCAGCGTGATCAGGATGTTGCCGACGCTGTCGACCGTGCCGGTGCAGTCCGCCTCGATCAGCGTGGTCGAATCCATCTCGATGACGATCGCAGGCCCGGGGATCACGTCGCCTGCCAGCAGCTTCGAGCGGTCGTAGATCACCGCGGGCATCATCGCGCCGTTCATCCACAGTTCGTGGTCGCGCAATTTGGCCGCGGACGGGTCGCCATTGCCCTGCGGCAGCGTCGCGGCGGGCAGGTCGAGCGCCTGACCCATCGCAACCGCGCGCAGGTTCACGATCTCGTGCTCGCTATCCATGTTGAAGGTGAACAGCCGGTGATGTTCCTCGTCGAAGCGCCCGGTCAACCATTCGACGCCGTGGGTGTGCAGGTCGTCGCGGGTGACCGCCATCGGCACCTCGAATGCTTGCCCGGCATAGCGCACATCGACCTCGAAGGTGATCGTGACATCTTCCTTCGCCACCCCTTCCGACACCAGTTCATCGCCGATCTGGGTCGCCATCTCGTCGAGGATACCGCCCAGTTCCTCGAGCGTGGTCTGAGATGCCAGCCGCGAGAAGCTGCGCGCGGTTTCGGTGCGCATCCGCGTGGTCGCATCGCCCAGCGCGCACAATACGCCGGGGCTGACCGGCGAAACCGCAGGCCAGCTTCCCATCAGCCGCGCCACCGCGTTGACATGCAGCGGCCCTGCGCCGCCAAATCCC